>Ga0105354_1000038_pt1 | contig 88359 bp, 78 predicted proteins | sample GOMGulsemesocosm_FD_83658 | JGI IMG/M metagenome (GOLD analysis project Ga0105354, IMG submission 83658) | Methane-oxidizing microbial communities from mesocosms in the Gulf of Mexico - GOM9B Gulf of Mexico | ecosystem: Environmental > Aquatic > Marine > Cold seeps | place: USA: Gulf of America...
ACAACCGATGGAACATCTGGACAGGTACTAACAACAGATGGTTCTGGAGTTGTCACTTGGCAGAATGGTAGTACTGTTACAAATGATGCCGATTGGTTTGAGCAAGGTACTACAGATGCACCAAATGCCATTACAGACAATATCTTTACTCAAGGAAATGTTGGTATTGGAGATACTACTCCAGATAATATTTTAGATATAGAAGCGACTGCAGGTGATGCTTTAGTTACAATTACAGCAGATCCAGCAAACACCAACGAAGATGCTAATCCAAGATTAGTACTTAGTCAAGATGGAGGAGCGATACAAGGTGTATTAGAATTAGGAAACGATAACTCTAATGATTCAAATGATTTTATATTTTCTACAATTAATAATGGGTCTGATTTTGTTTTTGAACCAAATTCAACTGAGAAATTAAGGTTAACTACTAAAGGACAACTAGAAATTATTAACACAGGTAAAAGTACTTTTATTGGTAATAACACTGGTAATGCATTACCTGTAGCAACAAATCAGTGGTCAGTATTTATTGGTGATAACGCTGGGCAAAGCCACACGGGTGGGAATTTTAATAACTTTAATACGGCAGTTGGTAGTGAGTCTATGGACTCTGCAACTGGAGGTGGTTTTAATACTGCAGTTGGTGCAAGAACTTTGCAAAGAACTACAACGGGAAGTTATAATTCTGTTTTAGGGCAACTAGCGGGTGAAAGTATCACTACAGGATTCAATAATACAGCATTAGGACAAAGATCATTATATTTAAATACAACTGGTAGTGATAATACTGCAGTTGGTCAAGATGCTTTAGCTATTTTAAATGGTGGAAATGGTAATGTTGGATTAGGTCAAGCAGCTTTATCTCAATTATCAAATGGAAGTAATAATGTCGCTATTGGATTTGAAGCAGGAAATTCAACTAATGGTGTAAATAACAGTAGTAACTCGGTCTATTTAGGAACTAATGCCGGTTATGATGTAAAATTAAGTAATGCATTATTTATAAACAGCTCGAATTTACAAACGGCTCCTGATACTGAAACACCTTTAATTGGCGGAGATTTTACAGCTAAAAGAGTCGGTATAAATGTAGATATATCACCATTAACTAACTTAACTCATACATTAACTGTAAATGGCGATGTTAGAGCTTCAGGTGGTTTTAGTACACCAACCAACACTTATCCAGATTATGTTTTCGAAGATTACTTTACAGGCAACTCAACACTAAACTCTAACTACAAGTTTACCACTTTAAATAACGCAATTCAGTTTGTTAAAGAAAACGGACATTTACCTAATGTTAAATCTTATCAAGACATTAAAGATGATGGGATGGCTATAGATTTAGGAGAAACAACTGTTAAAAACTTAGAAAAAATAGAAGAAAACTTTATTTACATATCAGAGCTTAAAAATGAAATTGATGTACTAAAAGCACAAAACAAAATGCTAAAAGAAAAATTAGAATTAATCCTAAGTAAGTTAAGTAAATAGTTTAAACATGCTTAAATTTTAAAAGCGAGAATTTACTTCTCGCTTTTTTTATGCTCATTTTTAGTTTCCAAAAAAATGACTACTTTTAGGTAAACCATTTGTATATGCTTAAAAAAGTTTTTGGAAGTGCCGTTTTTGGTGTAGAAGCAACCACTATAACCATAGAGGTTAATGTAGATAAAGGTATTGGTTACCATTTAGTTGGTTTGCCAGATAATGCTATTAAAGAAAGTAATTTTAGAATCGCAGCAGCCTTACAAAATAATGGTTATAAAATTCCAGGTAAAAAGTTAATTATAAATATGTCGCCAGCAGACTTGCGTAAAGAAGGTTCTGCTTACGATTTAACATTAGCTATTGGAATTTTAGCTGCTTCTAGTCAAATAGAATCTAAAAACGTACAAGATTATATTATTATGGGAGAACTATCTTTAGATGGTAGTCTACAACCCATCAAAGGTGCGTTACCAATAGCAATTAAAGCAAGAGAAGAAGGCTTTAAAGGTTTTATTCTTCCAATACAGAATGCTAAAGAAGCCGCAATTGTAGATGGTTTAGAAGTTTATGGTGTAGAAAATATTTCTCAAGTCATCAATTATTTTGATAAAAATGATGCTTTAGAGCAAACGATTATAAATACCAGAGAAGAATTTCAAAAAAACTTAAATTTCCCAGAATTTGATTTTAGTGATGTAAAAGGACAAGAAAGTATAAAACGTTGTATGGAAATTGCTGCAGCTGGCGGTCATAATATCATTTTAATTGGTCCTCCAGGTGCTGGAAAAACTATGTTAGCAAAAAGGTTACCAAGTATTTTGCCACCAATGACATTACATGAGGCATTAGAGACTACAAAAATACATTCTGTTGTTGGTAGAGTTAAGAGTACTGGCTTATTATCTCAACGACCATTTAGGAGTCCTCATCATACAATTTCTAATGTTGCACTTGTTGGTGGAGGAAGCTATCCACAACCAGGTGAAATTTCACTATCTCATAATGGGGTTTTATTTTTAGATGAGTTACCCGAGTTTAAACGTGATGTATTAGAAGTTATGCGTCAACCTTTAGAAGATAGAGAGGTAACTATTTCTAGAGCAAAATTTACAGTAACATATCCAAGTAGTTTTATGTTAGTGGCAAGTATGAATCCTAGTCCTAGTGGTTATTTTAACGATCCAGATGCTCCAGTAACCTCTAGTCCTGCGGAAATGCAGCGCTATTTAAGTAAAGTGTCTGGTCCGCTTTTAGACCGTATAGATATTCATATAGAAGTTACGCCAGTACCTTTTGATAAATTATCTAGCGAGCAAAAAGCAGAATCTTCTGTAGAGATTAGAAAACGCGTTACTGCTGCTAGAGAAATTCAAACCAAACGTTTTAAAGAATCCGAAAACATACACTACAACGCTCAAATGAGTGTAAAACAAATTATAAAACATTGCAAGTTAGACGACGCTTCTAAAACCATGCTAAAAACAGCAATGGAACGTTTAAACCTTTCAGCTAGAGCTTACGACAGAATTTTAAAAGTTTCAAGAACTATTGCCGATTTAGAAAATAGCCCAGATATAACTGGAGCGCATATTAGTGAAGCTATACAATACAGAAGTTTAGACCGCGATGGTTGGTTAGGATAAAACTTTAATTTTATTAAATATTTAGATGTAATCTTTCTTAGTTTTGTTTTATGAAAAAAATCATTACTCTTTTTCTTCTAAGTTTTACATTTCTTAGCCTTGTAGCGCAAGAAAATGAGCCGCCTTCTTTAAAATACATTATAGATAGTGTAAATAGTAAAGGCTTAAGTAATAACAAAAAAGTAGAATTACTAGAGAAATATATCCCTACGTCTGAAAATGAAGAGCTTCTGATGCAGGCTTCTATGTTATTAGCAGATATTTATACAGATTTAGAATTATATGAAAAAGCATATTTATTTTATACTAAATCTCTTGAGTTAGCTTTGAAAAAGGATAAAAATTTAATTATTGCAAAAAATTATAAATCTATAGGTAGTGTCCAATTACGGATTGGTAGCTATAAAAAAAGTTTAGAAAATTTAAAAAAAGCACATGAATATTTTCTAAAAATAGGCGATAAAGAACAAACAACAGTTTCTGTTATTAATATTGCTATGCTCCAAACAATTATTGGGCCAGCTGAAAATGCTATAGAAACACTTCAAAATGAGCTGAATAAAAATAACTTAAGCAGTGTTATTAGATCGAAAACCTTAATGATATTGGGTAATGTGTATCTAACAAATTTAAATAATCCCATTAAAGCGCTAACGTATTATAATGAAGCTTTATCTCTTTTAGATGAAGTAGATGATAGGAATTTTAAGGTTGCATTATATATCAATTTATCTGAATCTTATTTAGATTTAAAGCAATATGATTTAGCTTTAAAATATAATGCTTTAAGCGGTGAAATATTAATACAAGAACCTAACCTTGAGTATCAAACAAATGTTTATAGATTATATGGTAATCTTTTTAAAAAGAAAAAGGATTATAAAAAAGCGATGATTAATTATGAATTGTATCATAAATTAAAAGATTCATTGGATAAAAAATCCACTCAATTAAAAATTGAAAATATCAATAATAAAAGTGAAATAAAGCTTAAAGAACAAGAAATTGAATTGCAGAATGGTGAAATTGAAACTTTGCAGAAAGAAGAAACTATTAATAATTTGAAATTAATAATTTTAACACTTTTTCTATTATTACTAATTATTTCAATTTTTAATCTTGTTAAAAAAAGTAAAGAAAAAATAAATGCGTTAAAAATAAAGGAATCAAAAATTAAAAATAAATTAAATATTACTAAAAATGATTCTGAAAGACTAGCTGTAAATTTGATTAGTACACAAGATTTTGTGGAAACATTTGCTGATAAAATTAAAAATACACTTCCATATATTAAAGATGTTAAAGCTAAAGAGCAAGTAAATAATGTATTTAAAGAGATAAAATCTTATAGTATGATCCATAATACCAAAAAAGATATTAGAGATTATACAAACAAGGTAAGTTCAGATTATAAACTAACTTTAAGAACAAAATATCCTTCTTTAAACGAAAGAGAACAACAGATTTGCTACTTAGTGTATCTAAATTTAAAAAATAGTGAAATAGCAAACTTATTAAACCTATCAATTAGAAGTGTTGAAAATAAAAGATATACTATTAGGAAAAAAATGAAATTGGAATCCGCTCAAAGCTTAGTAAAGTACTTAAATAGCTTGTAAATAGTTCTTTATTTAGAATTAGAGTAGTAAATAGAGTAGTCTTTTTGAGTTATTAAAGTAGTTTTTAGCGCTCTAAGTTTACAGCTTAGAAATAGATTTGTACAATCAAAAAACTAAAATCTGTTTCTTATGAGAAAGCTATTATTTTTTGCAACTATTATGTATTCTACATTTTTTTACGGTCAAGTAGGAATAGGTAATACTACTCCAGAAGCTGGTTTAGATATTAGTAGTACAGATCAAGGTGTTCTAATTCCTAGAATTGCATTAACATCTACAGCAGACGCTACATCAGTAGTTAATCCTAATGGAGGTGCATTAGTAGTTAGTACTATGGTATTTAATACAGCAACTGTTGCAGATGTTGTTCCAGGGTTTTATTATTGGAATGGTACTATTTGGATACAAATTGGTTCTGGATCATCTACAGATTTAGATTGGACTATTTCAGGAAACGATATATATAATGCAAATACAGGTAATGTTGGAGTTGGAACCACAAGTCCACAAAGCTTATTTCATATAGAAGGTACAAGTCCTTTTGTACCAGCAGTTATAGATGAAGATTTTGAAAGTAGTACGACTACTTTACCTGCTCCATTTACATCTTTTGGAGATGCAAACTGGATAATAACTACTGCTGCAGGACAGTTCGCTCCTGGAGGTTTAGTAGCAGCAAAATCTGGAAATATAGCTAACTCTCAAACGAGTTCTTTAGAAGTAACAGTAAACATAACAAGAGCATCTGGAGGAGTACTTTCTTTTGACTATAGAACAGATGCAGAAGGCAATTATGATGAGCTTGATTTCTTTATTGATGGTGTAGATCAAACTGGTGGTGGATTAAATAGTACTTTTTGGTCTAGCCTATCATATCCACTAACAACAGGTCCACACACACTTAGATGGACGTTTCGTAAAGATGGTTCTGTTTCTGTAGGTAACGATGAGGCATATATAGATAATGTTTTAATTAAAGAAAATGGAGCTGATCCAATTTTACGTATAGCAGATGGAAATCAAGCAGATGGAAATGTTTTAGTTTCTGACGCTGCAGGAAATGCAACATGGAAAGATAGTTCTAGTTTTGGAGACGATGACTGGGGTTATACATTTGGATCATCTCTTGGAGGTGAATTATATAGAACTGGAAAAGTTGTTGTTGGAGTTAATCAAAGAACAAATTTTGATTTTCATGTTAAAAATGGTGCTGATGCAGGAACTACAGTTGGAGTTGGATCTGTCGAAAATATTTTAGATGGTCTTCAAGAATCAATATATAATCAAAGTCTTACACCAGCTAGACATGATTTTTATGATTTAGGGAAAGATGATATGGCTGGAGCGCAATTCTATTGGCAAGATGTATATGCTGGAAGTTTTGTTTCACTTGGAGGAACTACTTATAACAAAACAAGTAGGAAAACTGAAAATAAAATGAAAGGTTTGGCAGAAGTTATGAAGCTTAATCCATTTATTTACAAAGAAGAATCTGTGAGTATTGGAAGTAGATTAACTACAGATGAGGAAAACGATTTAGCTATAGGTTTTAATGCTATAGAATTATCTAAAGTAATACCAGAAGCTGTAAAAAGTAGTGATTGGGTTGTAATAGAAGAAGGAAAAGATTTAGTAAAAGCTACAACTACATCACCTAAAGGTATTAAATATAATCAATTAATTCCTGTAACAGTAAAAGCAATTCAAGAACAACAAGCTCAAATAGAAACATTAAAAATTGCAGTTGAAGAATTACAAGAACAAAACAAGTTATTAATACAAATGTTAAGAGGTAAGAAGTCATAAGTTTATTAAAAAAGAACAACAGAGTTTTGTTTTTGTATAAATAAAAGCTTACTGTAGAATACTAAAAGTATCAAGAACTACCTTTACTATAGATAAATTGTGAAAATATAACAGGAATTCATTTTAGTGAAACCTTTAATCATATAAGTTTAATTCTAAATACTGATTCTGGGGTTGCTTAAACTTCCTTATCCCTAAATTTATTGATTTTATCCCATTTTTTGAATTGTATTTTTAAAATTAGAGTAACTTGTAATTAACAATCCTCTAAATGGCATAAATTTGTTGGTAATAAATAAACTTTTCTTCTTTTTGAAATTAAAATCTGTCTTTAGGTTTTTACTATTTATTTGTGTTTTTTCAGTCTATTCGCAAGAAATTATTGTTAAGGAATACAATTCTAAAAGTTTACAAGAAAAAATTCACTTTTTTAATGAACTAAGTGATTCGTTAAAGCATGTTAATCGTTCTTTTCTTAAGAATGATTTTGAGAAAAATATTGATTTAAGTAATGAAGAATCAATTAATATAAGTGTAAAAAAAATATTAGCTCAGTTAAATTTCTATTCAGCAAATTATATCCAAAGTGTTAATATTTTAAGAAGAATATTAGAAGATAAAAATAACACTTTAACTGTTGTAGATAGTATGTCTATTTATGACGAATTAAAAAAATCATATTATAAACTGTATTTATACCCTGAAATTTTTGAAGTAAATTCAAAAATTAAAGAGCTAATAAATAATGGAGCAGATTACCCATTGTGGAACTATAACATGAATAGTAAGCTTTACGGGAGACTTCGACAATATAACAAAGCAATTTACGCTTTAAAAAACGAAATAATTGAGTTAGAAAATTCTAATATAAATGATAATTTAATTATTCCTTCTGCTTATAATGATTTAGGTTATTATTATTTTGAATCTAATAGTTTAGATAGCGCTTTAATTAATTTCGAGAAAGCTATATTTTATGCGGATTCATCATTAAAACAATCAAATAAAGGAGATTATCAACGTTTAACATCTGTAGCAAAAGGTAATATTGCGGGTATTTATATGGCTAAAGGAATGTATGAAAAAGCTGTACCATTATTGTTAGAAGATATAGAAATTGGGTTAAAAGTTAAATCTAATTTAATTAGTACATTTCATAGTTATAATCAGTTAGCTACTTGTTATATAAAATTAAAAAAATACAATCTTGCTTTTAAAGTTTTAAATAAGCTTAAAAACTATTTATCCGAAACTCCAAACGAAACAGAAAGTGTTAATTATCTAAAAAACAGAGCAAATTTATTCTATCAATTAAAAAAGAATGACTCCTCTTATTATTATTTGCATGAAGCATTTAAAATAAAAGATTCTATAGGTTTAAAAGGAATGAATAGAATTTTGGCTAGCAATGAATTAATATATAATATTACCGAAGACCAACGAATTATTGAACAGCATAAAAATGAATTAAAAAATCAAGAATTACAGATCAAAAATTCTCAAAAAAGTATAATCATGTTTTTTGCAATGGGGCTTTTTTGCTTATTATTATTTAGCTTTTATACTATTATTAAACTTAAAAAAAGCAAGAAAGAGATTAATGAAAAAAATAAAGAAATAACTTTAAAAAATAAACAAGTAAAAAGTGCATTATCTGAAAAAGAAGTTTTGTTAAAAGAAATACATCATAGGGTTAAAAATAACTTACAAGTTATATCAGGTTTGTTGGAATTACAAAACATTTCTATTTCAGACTCTAGTATTAAATTAGCCTTAAAAGAAAGTCAAAATAGGATACAATCTGTTGCATTAGTACATAAAATGATGTATCAATCAGAAAACATAAGTAAAGTAAATATGCAGCAATACCTAGAGGAACTCATTCAATTACTTCAAGTTTCTTATGGAAGTAAAAATAAAGCAATTAATACAACTATTAATGCACATAATATAGATTTAGATGTTACAGTTGCTGTTCCAATAAGTTTAATAGTAAATGAGGCTGTTTGTAATATATATAAACATGCTTTTAATAATAAAAAAAATGGTCAAATATATTTAAGTGTTTTAAAAATAAGTAATAAAGAATATTCATTATTAATTAAGGATAATGGTATTGGTTTACCAGAAAACTTCAACATAAGTAAATTAAAATCTATTGGGTTTGATTTAATTAAAGGATTATCAAAACAAGTAAAAGGAACTTTAAAAGTGCAAAATAATAAAGGAACAGAAATCAAGATTCTATTTAATGGCAGTAAAATTTAAATGAAAAAGCAAATAAAAATATTAATTGTTGAAGATGAGTATATAACAGCTAAAATACTGTCAAATTTTTTAGAATTATCTGGCTATGAAGTAGTTGGTTGTGCAATGGATATTGATGATGCTTTAATTTATCTTGAAAAAGAAATTATAGATTTTGTTATTTTAGATATTAATTTAAATGATAAAAAAGATGGAATTTGGCTTGCAACACATATAAAAGAAAATTATAATATTCCATTCATATATTTAACAGCTTATATAGATAAAGGCACCTTTTTTAGAGCCATAAAAACTAGTCCATATGGTTTTTTAGCAAAACCATTTCAAAAAAACGAACTTTTTTCTGCAATAGAAATTGCGTTGCATAAGCATAATGAAATATCGAATTTAAGTCCAGAGACAGTAAATAAAAAAAATAACAAGACTATCTTTTTAAAGAATATTGATAGATTTGACAAAGTTTTAGTGGAAGATATTTATTTTATTGAGTCTCAAAAAAATTATTTAATAATTCATACTAATGATTTAATTTATAAACATCGTGCTACATTAAAAGAATTTATAGAATTATTACCAAATACCAACTTTGTTAAAGTACATAGAGCATTTCTTGTTAATATAAACAAGATTATTTCAATTGATAAAGCAAATAACATAATTGTAGTTTTAGATAAAAATATTCCAATTTCTAAAAACTTAAAAGAAAAAGTAATTAGCAAAATAAATTTAATTTAATTTTTCTACCTATATCCCCAAAAAAAACACATCTATCCCACTTGTTTTATAATATAGTTGTCTTTTTATATTATTGTTTAATATATAAAATAACAAGTTTATTATGAGAATTGTATTCTTCATCTTTTTATTACTTCCAGCAACTATTTTTTCACAAGTTGGTATTGGAACAACCTCACCAGACACTAGCTCAATGCTAGAGATTCAAGCTGCAAATAAAGGAATTTTAATACCAAGAGTTGCAATAGCTGATTTAAATACAGCAGCTCCAGTAACTGCTCCAGTAGAAAGCTTACTAGTCTATAACACAACCATAGCAACAGGCGTAGGTTTTCATTATTGGGATGGAACTAAATGGACAGTATTATCTGGTTCCTCAGGAAATGATGGGGATTGGATTGTAGTGGGAAATAATATGTATAATGCTAATTCTGGTTATGTTGGAGTAGGAACTGTTTTGCCTAAAGCAAAATTACATGTAGAGGATACTTCTGGGACAAATATTATTGCTTTTTCTGATGGTTTTGATGATAACACGTTATCACCATTTACAACTTCGGGTACAGGTGGAAATTGGACTACTACATCTGGAGCAGGAGAATTCAATACAGGTCCATTTGGTGCTGGTTCTGGAACAGGAGTAAGTAGTAGTGAGTCTGTTTTAGAATTAACTGTAACTATTCCTGCAGGTGGTTCTGCATATAGTTTTGACTATAGAGTAGATAGCGAAGGTGGATGGGATTATTTAAGATTTTATGTAGACGGAATTCAAGAACCTAGTACTGATTGGTCTGGTACTGTTGCTTGGGCTAATTATGTAGGTGCCTTAACAGCAGGAACACATACATTATCTTGGAGATATACAAAAGATAGTAGTGGGAATACTGGATTAGATAGAGCATTTGTAGACAATATTTCTATAGCTGCTACTGCTTCTGGACAACCAGTTATGAGAATAGTTGATGGGTTTGAACAAGCAGGAAGAGTATTAACATCGGACGCATTAGGAAATGCAACTTGGCAAGACCCAGGAGATGATGGAGACTGGTTAACTTTAGGAACAGATATTTATAGTTCAAATTCAGGTAATGTAGGTATTGGAACAAATCTTCCTTTAGAAAAATTGCATGTTGTTGCAAAGCATATGTTAGTAGAATCTGATCCAGATGCAGTATATAGTACTAAAAACACACTAACAGGAGTAGGTTATGAATTGATAGGAACCTATCAAGGTTGGGATAGTAACGCTATATATATTGGAGGATATAACGCTAATCATACAGGAAATGATTATGATGGGGCAGATAAAATTATTTGTGGTGGAAATACGGTTGGAAATGTTGGAATTGGAACATTAGCTATTACAGCAACATCATTTAATGTGTCTAGTTCAGAAAGGTTTAAAAAGAATATTTCTAACCTAGAATATGGATTAGACGATATTTTAAAAATAAAACCTGTAAAATATCAATATGATTTTGAAAAATCGGGTTTATATACTATTGGTTTTATAGCAGAAGAAGTTAGTAATGTTATACCTGAAATTGTTTCGCATCAAGACGAAAACCATAAAGTAGTTTCTAAAGAAAATGGAATTCCTGTATCAATGGATTATTCAAAGATGAGTGCAGTTTTAGTTAACGCTGTAAAAGAACAACATTCTAAAGTGCAACTACTTAAAAAGAGTAATGAAGCACTAAAAAAACGTTTGGCAAAAATAGAGGAAGCTCTTTTAGAAAAGACTAATAAATAATTATTTTATTAATTTAAAAAAACATAATTAATGAAACATCATTTATTCAAACTAATATTTATGATTCCGCTTGTAATTTTTGCACAAGTAGGAATTGGAACAACATCTCCAAATTCAAGTTCAAAATTAGATATAGTTGCATCAGATAAAGGGTTATTAATACCAAGAGTTGCAATATCAGATTTAAATACAGCAGCACCTATTGCCTCTCCAGTTGAAAGTTTATTAGTTTATAATACTACCATAGCTACAGGAATAGGATTTTATTTTTGGGATAATTCTAAATGGGTACCTTTAGCAGGTGTGTCTGGTTTAGATACAGATTGGACTGTTTCAGGAAATGAAATGTATAATGCAAATACAGGTTTTGTTGGTATTGGAACAAGCTCTCCTAGTGTTTTATTACATATTGAAGAGGTATCACCAGCAATAAGATTAGTAAGTGGTACAGAGTCAAACGGTTTAGTTTTAACAACAGATGATTCTGGAAATGCAAATTGGGGAACATTAAGTTTAGATACAGATTGGACAATTTCTGGTAATGATATGATTAATGGAAATTCTGGTAATGTTGGAATTGGAACAAACTCACCAAACGAACCACTACATGTTACTTCAAATAGACTTTTACTGGAAAGTACTGGTAATGCGGTTTTAAGATCAAAAAAAGCTGTTTGGGATTCTTTTAAATGGTATGATTTGATTGGAATGTATACGGATTTAGGTTTTGATCCTAATGCCATATATATTGGAGGATATAACTCTAACAATAATAATGCAGATGGTTATGATAATGGAAATAAAATTTATTTAGGTTGGGATGGACAAACCCAACTTGAGATTACAGCAACAGCATTTAATGTTTCTAGTTCTATAAGATCAAAAAAAAATATTAGCGAATTAGAATACGGATTAGATCAAATATTAAAGATTAAACCAGTTAAATATCAATATAAAAATAACAATACTGGTTTATATACAATAGGATTTATAGCAGAACAAGTTAGTGGTGTAATTCCCGAAATTGTTTCTCATCAGGATGAGTTTGGGAATGTTGTTTCTCATGATAATGGTATCCCTATGTCTATGGATTACTCAAAAATGAATGCAGTTTTAGTAAATGCTATTAAAGAACAGCAATTAGAGATTGATTTCTTGGAAAAAGAAAACAAGTTATTAGATATTCAAATTTCTAAATACGAAAAGTTAATCTTAAACTCTTCCAATTAAAATTAATTAATGAAATTGAAATATAGATTTAAAAATTATATTTTTTTAGTTGAAATTAAAACCATTTAAATATTTTTTTTACTATTTTTAGTTTATCGCCGTAAGATCCATATCTAAAAGGTAAATCTAACCAAGTTTCTTTTTACACTACTGCTTTTTGGTGCGAAAAAGTATTGAAAGAATGTTTTCCATGGTAAGCGCCAATGCCGCTTTCTCCAACACCACCAAAAGGTAATCTGTGGTTGGTAAATTGGATAATAGTATCGTTTATTACGTCTCCACCAAAAGAGAAATTAGTCATCATTTTTTTTTGTTTTTTTATTATTATAACTAATAATGTAAGTTGTGTTTTCTTGTTAATTTTTAATGTCAATTAAAAATTACATTAATAATTAGTTGAAAGTTCAACTAATTATTTTAGATTCGCATCAAAATTATAATAGTAAGAACATCATGAGAAGTTTAAATTATCTTATTATACTAATATTGTTTTCTATTAGTATAAGTTATTCACAGGTTGGTATTAATAATACATCACCTCACAGTTCATCAATGCTAGATATTGAATCTACAGATGCTGGAATACTAATACCTCGAATGACACTAGCTCAAAAAACAGCAATAATATCTCCAGCTACGGGTCTTTTAATCTATCAAACAAATGATGTAACTGGTTTTTGGTATTTTAATGGAACTATTTGGACAACTTTTGGTGGCGCAGACAATGATTGGACAGTTTCAGGAGCAGAAATGTATAATGCAAATACGGGTAACGTTGGTGTTGGTAATATTTCGCCTAGCGCTAAATTTCATATTACAGGAACAACAGTTCCTTCTGGAGGAGGAACCACTACACTATATTCTAACGACTTTTCTTCTGGAACTTTAAATAACAATTTAAATGCCGGAAATGGTTGCACAACTGCTCCAAACATTTGGCATGTAACAACAACTAACACTTCTAACGGCCAATGTAGTAATTGTACAGATGAAAGAGCATATATAGTTTATAGTTCTTGTGCACAAGACCAAACAGTAATAGAAGGAAATTTCACTCCAACCACTACTACAATTGATGTATCATTTAACTATGGTTATAACGATTTTACTGGTGCAGATGATAGTTTTATTGTTACATTGTATAATGAAACAACATCCTTAACATCCGCAACACTATTAAACTTAACAACTGATGCATTTGATCAAACATTTACAGGATCATATACTGTTATTGCAGGTAATAATTATTCTTTAAGATTTAGATATACAGGTATTGATGATTTAGGAGCAGCTTTTGATGATGTTTTAGTTACTGAAACTTCTGCAGCTTCATCTGAATCATATATGTTTAGGTTAGAAGATGGTCAACAGCAAGATGGTTATGTATTGACATCTGACGCTAATGGTAATGCAACTTGGAAAGTTGCTTCCGGAGGAGTAGCAAGTGGAACATATTCGTTTACAAATGGTTTAACTGAACTGAGTAGTGTTGTGAAATTGGGAGGAGCACTTATTGAAGATACAAGTATAGATTTAAGTAGTTCTGATTTAGTTATTGATGGAAGTTCTACTGGATATTTTGAATTAGAAGGGAATAATAGAGTAATTATGAGAACAAACCCTGTAGATGATTATGTTAATTTTGGAGATACAAACACAACAGTATTGGGTTCAGATGGGGCTACCTTTAGAGATACGGGTAATAACTTATTTACTGTGGATTTTGTTGCTGGTTTTTATGCTGGAGATAGTGGAGGATCCGCAATTGAAGTAGGTTCTATTGAATATATTGTTGATGGGCATTCTGAATTTTTTTTTAGTAATAGCATTAGCCCAATGTTTACAAATGTATTAGATCTTGGCGCAGACGCAGCTATTAATACAAATGATAGATATTGGCAAGATGTTTATGCATATAATTTTGTTTCAAATGGAGGAACTATTTATAATAGAACAAACGAAAAAAGTGAAATAAAAATGAAAGGATTATCTGAAGTTATGAAGTTAAATCCTTTTATATACAAAGAAGAGTCTATAAATGTTGGAAGTAGAATGTCTAATCTAGATGAAAATGATATGGCTATTGGTTTTAATGCAAAAGAATTATTGGAAGTAATTCCAGAAGCAGTTAAAACATCTGATTGGTATACAATAAAAGAAGGAGAAGATTTAGTTAAAAAGAAAATTGAAAATCCTAATGGTATAATTTATAATAGAATTATTCCTGTAACAGTAAAAGCTATTCAAGAACAACAGCAACAGATAGATGATCTCAAAACTGCAGTAGAAGAACTAAGGGAACAAAATAAATTGTTAATACAATTATTAAATAAAAAATAATCATATAAATAAAAAAGTACTCAAATTGAGTACTTTTTTATTTATATGATTTAAAACATTTTTATAATATAGTTGTATTTTTAATGTTTAATTTAAAAAATGTAAATGGGTAAAGATATTTTAAGAGAAATTGGGCAGATTTATCGTGCTATTAACTCATTTTCAGATTATGTAATGAGGTCTATTAATTTAGAAAAAGGTCAATACCAATTTTTAATACGTATAAAAGAAAACCCTGGGATTAATCAAAAAAAACTATCATTACTTCTTTTAGTTGATAAAACAACTACTACTAAAGCTATTAAGAAGTTGATTGATAAAGGTTATCTTTATAAAGAGATTAATCAACAAGATAAACGTAACGTTAAGTTATATCTTACTGAAAAAGGACTAAAAACATGTGTTTTTTTAGATAAAGAAGAAAAATTTTGTACTGATGTCTTTCTAAGTAAACTAAATGAAAATCAAAAAAAAAAAATAATGGAACAATTGTGCCTAATTACAGATTGTTCCACTACTATATATTCAGATTTATCTAATAATAGGCAAGACTATTATATAAATTTAATTAATGAAATTGAAATATAACTAGTTTACTAATAAATTAATTTTCTTTTAACTATAGCCATTTAAAAAGTCTTCTTAAGGATTTTAGCTTATCACCATAAGGCGCATATCTAAAAGGTAAATCTAGCCAAGTTCCTTTTTTAACTACTGCTTTTTGATGCGAAAAGGTATTGAAAGAATGTTTTCCGTGGTAAGCGCCAATTCCGCTTTCTCCAACGCCACCAAATGGTAATCTGTGGTTAGTAAATTGGATAATAGTATCGTTTATTACGCCGCCACCAAAAGAGAAATTAGCCATTAGTTGTTTTGCTTTTTTAATATTAGAACTAAAAATGTAAAAAGCTAACGGTTTTGGAAAACGGTTTATAGTTTCAAAAATAGCGTCTTCGTTGGTGTAAGAAATTACAGGTAATAATGGTCCAAAAATTTCATCTTCCATAACAGCACTTTCTAGGCTAGATTCATCTAAAATAGTAGGAGCAAGGTAATTATCGGTTTTGTTGTGGTTTCCTCCAATAACTATGTTTTCTTCAGCTAAAAAGCCAACCAAACGTTCAAGATTTTTAGTATTTACAATTCTTGTATAATCTTTAGAATTTTCAGGGTTATCTCCAAAAGCTTTGGTTATTTCAATTTTTAAGGCATTGTAAAATTCAGCTTTAATACTTTTATCAATTAAAACATAATCTGGCGCAATACAGGTTTGTCCTGCGTTTAGAAATTTCCCCCAAACTATGCGTTTTGCGGTTAATTTAATATTAGCAGTTTTGTCTATTATACACGGGTTTTTTCCGCCTAATTCTAAAGTTACAGGCGTTAAATGTGGCGCAGCAGCTTTAGCCACAATTTTCCCCACTTTTACGCTTCCTGTAAAAAAGATATAATCCCATTTTAAATCTAAAAGTTTAGACGCTACTTCTGCATTGCCTTCTACCACAGAAACATGTTCTGGTTGGAAAACATTGGCAAGCATTTTTTTTAAAAGCGTAGATGTGTTTGGTGTTAATTCGCTAGGTTTTAAAACCACTGTATTTCCTGCCGAAATTGCACTAATTAAAGGCGCTATAGCTAATTGAAACGGATAATTCCAAGGTGCAATTATTAAGCAATTTCCATAAGGTTCTTTGTAAATATATTCTGTAGATGGAAAGTTTAATAGCGCAGGAAAAACACGTTCTGGTTGACTCCATGATGTTATGTTTTTAAGCATTAAATCTAGCTCGGTTATGACTACAGAGATTTCTGTAATGTAAGTTTCAAACGCTGGTTTTTTAAAGTCTTTGTAAATAGCTTCTGTTATAGTGGTTTCATTATTTAGGATTTCGGCTTTTAATGCTTTTAAAGCTGAAATTCTAAAGTCTATAGACTTTGTTTTATTGGTGTTAAAAAAATCGGTATGTTTTTGGCGTAATGTAGAAAGCATTCTTTTTTTATTGAAAGTTACGCAAATGTTAGAACTAGCTTGTGTTGTTTAATATAATTTTAAGTTTTAAACTATTTATGTGTTAAATTATCTATGTATTTTAAATAGCTGTTTTATCTTTATAACATGACAAATCAAGAATTAGAACTCCTTAAATTTCCTATTGGAAAATTTATTAAACCTGATGAAATTACGCCTTTTCATATTGCAAAATGGATTTCTGTATTACAAGAATTTCCGAATCAGTTAGAAGCATTAGTGGCTAACTTAACAAATACAGATTTAGAAAAAACATACCGACCAAATGGTTGGACAATTAGACAAATAGTGCATCATGTAGCAGATAGTCATCACCATAGCTATATTAGATTTAAATGGGCAATAACGGAAAACGAACCAATAATTAAGGCGTATAACGAAGCTGATTGGGCAGATTTACACGATTATAATTTGCCAATAGATTTATCTTTAATGCACGTAAAAGTAATTCATGCAAAACTAGTGGCTTTTGTAAAAGGGATTTCTAAAGAAGATTTTAACCGTTGCTTTATTCATCCAGAAACAAATTCTAAAGTTTATCTAAATGAAAACTTAGGGATTTATGCTTGGCATAGTTTACACCATTTGGAGCATATTAAAATTGCTTTAACTACTAAATAATTTTAAAATGAAGGATAGAATTAATTTTGAAGATTTTGGTACAGTAGATTTTAGAGTTGGTACTATTATTAACGTTGAAGATTTTCCGGAAGTTAGAAATCCGGCGTATAAATTAACCATAGATTTTGGAGATTTAGGCATTAAAAAAACATCGGCACAAATAACAACGCTTTATAAAAAAGAAGATTTACTGAATAGGCAAATTGTAGCTGTGGTTAATTTTCCTAAAAAGCAGATTGCTAATATTATGAGCGAATGTTTGGTTTTAGGTGCTGTAAACTCTAAAGATGTTATGTTATTAAAACCAGAGCAGAAGGTTAAAAATGGAACTATTGTGGCATAAAAAAAGCTTCAAAATTAATTGAAACTTTTATAAATTATATTAAGACGTTATTAAATATCGTCAAAATCTACATCTGTAAATCTACTTTTACTTGGTGTTTCTGTAGCATCAGATGTTGTAGTGTTTTCTTCAGCTTTGGCTACTTCAAAATCACGTTTAAAGTCTTTTTGGTGTCTTTCGCTAATTACTTCATCTCCTTTTTCAGAAATAACGTAATCGGTCATTTCTTTTAAGATGTCGTTAAATTCTTTAAAATCTTCTTTATATAAATAGATTTTGTGTTTTTTATAATGAAACGATCCATCATCATTAGTAAACTTCTTACTTTCGGTAATTGTAATGTAATAATCGCCAGCTTTTGTAGCTCTTACATCAAAAAAGTAAGTACGTCTTCCTGCGCGTAATACTTTAGAATAAATTTCTTCCTTCTCCATCATTTCATGGTTACTCATAATCGCATTGTTTATTTAATTACTCAAAAATCCAAAAAAAAAGTAGAGTAAGCAACTAAAATTATAAATCTTTTTTACTTAATTGTTTAAGATATAATTCGCCATAATAACCTTTAGCGTTAATAAGCTCTTTATGAGTTCCTTGCTCAATAATTTCGCCATTATCTAAAACAATTATTTGGTCTGCGTTTTTAGCTGAAGAAATTCTATGACTAACAATAATTGTAGTCGTTTCTGCGGTTAATGCTTTTAAATTACTTAAAATTTTCTCTTCGGTTTCTGTATCTACTGCTGATAAACAGTCGTCAAACAACAAAATCTTGGGTGTTTTAATAATAGCTCTAGCAATAGAGACACGTTGTTTTTGTCCTCCAGAAAGTGTTACGCCTCTTTCGCCTAAAATAGTATCGTACTGATTTGTAAATTCTATAATGTTTTTATGGACATAAGCGTTTTTAGCAGCAGTGATTACCTCTTCATCTGTAGCATCTTCTTTACCAAATTTTATGTTATTCTTAATACTATCGCTAAACAAAAAGGCATCTTGTGGCACATAACCAATAGCAGTTCTAAGATTATTTAAGTTTAAATCTATAAGTGGTTTGTTATCTATTAAAACTTTGCCTTGTTGTGCATCATACAATCTACTTACTAAATCTAAGACGGTAGATTTTCCTGAACCTGTTTTACCAATAATAGCTAATGTTTCTCCTTTTTTTAAGGTGAAATTAATGTTTTTTAAAGCTGTAATATTAGTATCATCATAAGTAAAAGTTACATTCTTAAAAGTTATATCACCTTCAATAGGCGTTTCTTTTTCTACGTGATTTTTAATTTCGGGACTAATCTTTAAGAATTCGTTAATTCTTTTTTGAGATGCTTCAGCTTGCTGCACAATAGAAGTCACCCAACCAACAGTTGCTACTGGCCAAGTTAAAAGATTGACATATATAATAAATTCCGAAATGGTTCCTAAACTAATCTCACCAGCCATGTATTGTTTTCCACCAATGTAAATAACAATAAGGTTACTAATACCAATTAATAACAACATCATTGGAAAAAAGAAGGCTTGAATTCTAACTAAATTAAGTTGTTTGTCTTTACTATTTTTAGATAACTGATTAAAATCCGTTATGGTTTTTTTCTCAATACCATATGCCTTTATAACTGTAACACCACTAAATGTCTCTTGACTAAATGTAGAGAGTTTAGATAAATATTCTTGAACAACTGTACTGCGTTTGTGTATTTCTTTACTAATTTTATAAATTAAAATAGATAAAATAGGTAATGGAATTACAGTATATAATGTTAGAGTAGGAGATGTTCTATACATAAAAACTAACACCACAATAAAAAGCGTTAATGTATTTATACTGTACATTATGGCTGGACCAGCATACATTCTAACTTTACCAACATCTTCACTAATACGGTTCATTAAATCACCGGTCCTGTTTTTTTTATAAAAATTTAAAGATAGATTTTGGTATTGTTTATAAATTTCATTTTTAAGATCATATTCTATATATCTTGACACATTTATAATGGCTTGGCGCATAAAAAATGTAAATATCCCAGTTGCAATAGCAGTAGAAATAATAAGAATAATATTTTTTAATAGAGAAGCTTTAAACGTGGCTAAGTCTTTAGCATCACTCTTAATGTAATTGTCAATAATGTCTATGGTATCACCAATTAAACTTGGAACAAATACTGTAAAAAGCTTAGAAACTATGGTTATAGTAATACCAACAAGTAATTTTGTTTTGTATTTTCTAAAATATTTGTTAAGATGTTGTAGTTCTTTCATGTATTAGGTTCAATTCCTGTGATATTGTTTATATCTTAATTTTTAATAATAAAAATTGCTTAAATATTAATATATGGTTATTTTTGTCTGCATTTTTAAACATAATGCAATTTAAATTAAATAACAAATACATTATTATATAATGGTTTCAGACGTACTAACTCCAGATCAGTTAAAAAAAATAGATCCAGTTTTTGGACAATTATCTTTTGATAATCATGAGCAAATTGTTTTTTGCAATGACAAAGATACAGGATTAAAAGCTATAATTGGAATACATAATTCAGTTTTAGGACCAGCTTTAGGAGGAACAAGAATGTGGCAATATGCTAACGAATGGGAAGCATTAAACGATGTTTTACGTTTGTCTAGAGGAATGACTTACAAGTCGGCAATCACAGGTTTAAATCTTGGTGGTGGAAAAGCAGTAATTATTGGTGATGCTAAAACACAGAAAACACCAGAATTAATGCGTCGTTTTGGTGAGTTTGTTCACGGTTTAAGTGGGAAATATATTACTGCAGAAGATGTTGGAATGGAAACATCTGATATGGATTTAGTAAGAGAAGTTACACCTTATGTAACTGGTATTTCTGAAAGTCTTGGTGGTTCTGGAAATCCTTCGCCTATAACAGCTTATGGTGTTTTTATGGGAATGAAAGCAGCTTCAAAATTTAAATTTGGAACAGACGATTTAGAAAACAAAAAAGTATTAGTTCAAGGAATTGGTCATGTTGGAGAATCTCTAGTAGAGCATTTAACAAATGATGGCGCAGAAGTTATTATAGCCGATATAAATGAAGCTCGTCTAGAAGAAGTAAGTTCTAAATATGGCGCTAAAATTTATAGAGGAAACGATTTGTATAGCGAACCAGTAGATATCTATGCGCCTTGTGCTTTAGGAGCAACAATTAACGATGATACTATAAATAAAATTCAAGCTAAAGTAATTGCTGGAGCTGCTAACAACCAATTAGCAAACGAAACAATCCATGGTAAAATGTTGCAAGAAAGAGGTATAGTTTATGCACCAGATTTTTTAATTAATGCTGGAGGAATTATTAATTGCTATGCAGAATTAGAAAATTATACTAAAGCTGAGATTATGCGTAAAACAGAAAATATCTATAACACGACTTTAGAAATTTTAAATAATGCAGAATCTAATAGTATGACAACATTAGAAGCTGCATTAACTATAGCTAAAAATAGAATAGCAGATAGAAAAAATAAAAACAGTTAATAGTTTTTACTCTTAATTAAAGTATTATTTTTGCAAAGCGATAGAGCACTTCTATCGCTTTTTTTAATATATAAGTTCTTTGACTATGCTAAACAGGAGACACATCAGAATTAAAGTAATGCAAGTAATGTATGCTTTTAATGGAAGCGAAAGCGATGATTTTACAAAAGACCAAAAGTTCTTGCTAAATAGTATAGATAACATGTATAAATTATATGTGTTAATGATGTCTTTATTAATTGAGGTGCGCAAGAAAGCAGAACTTCAATCGGATAAAGACCAGCAAAAGCATTTTGCTTCAGATGCTGAAAAAAATCCAAATAGAAAGTTAATTAATAACGAAGTATTAACCGTTTTAGAAAACAATCCTGCATTCTTATTAAAGCAAGATCAACTAAACGTTAATAATTGGTCTTTAGATGGCGAATATGTAGATGTTATTTATAAAGCGTTAATTGCAAGTGATTTATACAAAGAATACATGTCTACAAGCACATCTTCTTTTAAAGAAGATAGAAATTTTGTTTTAGATGTTTTTAAAGAAATTATTGCTCCTAACGAAAAACTTTACGATTATTTAGAAGATCAAAATTTAACTTGGTTAGACGATTTACCTATTGTAAACACAGCTATTTTAAAGATTCTTAAAAAAGTAAAGCAAGATTCTCCAGATGTACATTTTACACCTAAATTGTATAAAGACACAGAAGATAAAGAATACGCTATTAACCTTTTCAAGAAAACCTTACTTAATCAAGGTAATTTAAAAGCCGTTATTGGAAGTAAAACAAAAAATTGGGATGCAGATAGAATTGCTGCAATAGATGTGGTTTTATTAACTATGGCTTTATGCGAAATTGAAAAATTCCCATCAATTCCAACTAAAGTAACTATAAACGAATATTTAGAAATTTCTAAGGAATACTCAACACCAAAGAGTAGTATTTTTATAAATGGAATTTTAGATAAAATAGTAAAAGAACATCAAGCAGAAGGAACCCTAAATAAAATTGGAAGAGGTTTGATGTAATAAAAAATAATAGTATTTTTACAATTCAAATTAATTAAATAAAACAGAAATGAAAAGAGTATTTTTAATGTTAAGCGCAGTATGCTTAGTAGGATTTACATCTTGTAAAGAAGATGCAACAACAAAGATTGATGATAGCAACGTAGAAGCTGCTGCAGTAAGAGATGAACAATCTTCTAAATTTCCAGTATTAACGTTTAATACAACAGAACACGATTTTGGAGAAATTGTTAACGGAACACCTGTAGAAACTGTATTTACATACAAAAACACTGGAGATGCACCATTAGTTATTACTAACATAAAAAGTACTTGTGGATGTACTATTCCTCAAGACTGGACAAAAGAACCTTTAGCTCCAGGAGCAGAAGGAAAGTTTACAGTTAAATTTAACGGTAAAGGTAATGGAAACACATCTAAAGCTGTAACGGTTACTGCTAACACAGAAAAAGGTAGTGAAGTAGTTAGAATTAAAGCTTTTGTAAAGCCAGATCCTAACGCGCCTGTTAAAGGAAAGTTACAACAAGCTTCTCCAGTAGTTAAATAATGGAGTCTTTAACTGGAATGTTACCAATTTTAGCCATGTTTGCTGTTGTGTATTTCTTTATGATTGCACCACAAATGAAGAAAGCTAAAAACGAAAAAAAATTCGCTTCAGAATTAAAAAGAGGCGACCGCGTTATCACTAAAAGTGGTTTGCACGGTAAAGTTTTAGAGTTAAACGACAAGGATAATTCTTGTGTGATAGAAACTCTTGCTGGTAAATTAAAATTTGAACGTTCTGCAATTTCTATGGAAATGAGCAAAGTGTTAAATAAACCAGCCGAACCTAAAAAGTAATCTTACTTTTAAATCATATAAAAATGCTTCAAGTTTTCTTGAAGCATTTTTTTGTTATAAGAGTTTTGTTGAATGTTTTTTAGCAATTTTTATACTTGTCGTGCAATCCAGAACCATTTAGAATTAATGGTGTAATTTTATCTAATCTAGATTGTTTTGTAGTATCTCTTTTGGCAGTTTCTATATATTCGCAATATTCACGTTGCTTACCTGGCGTTAATGCTTTAAATGCTTTATTTAAGGCTGAATTTTCTTTTAATTTAGATTGAAGTTCTTCTGGTATAACAATAGATTTAGCAGTTATTCTAGTTGGTTTAACCTCTAAACCTAATTCTTGATTTTTTATAGCTTCCTTTATATAACTTAAAACAATAGGTTTGTTTATGTCTTTAACTGAAGAAAAGCGTAATTGTCTTAAAGCTTTTGTTTTTCCATCTTGGGCATTTACTAAAAGTTGTTGTTCATCTTTTAAGAATACACCATTAAAAAACCATAAACAAAAATGATTTTTAAATGCACCTAAACCAATCAAGTTTTTGTTATTAACCATGTAAGTAGGCGCACTCCATTTTATGGTTTCTTCAAGTTGAGTAGAAAGTAATAAATCTCTCAAAATCTCTAATTCATCTTTAAAATGATGGTTAACTTCAAGATATTCTTCAATCGAATAGACTTTTTTCATATTAATGAAGTTTTAAATCTGTCTTTACTTTGTCTTCCGTAGGTCTTAACATTATTAAATAAATAATAATTAAGATGCCAAATAATATAAATTCAGGCTGAAGAATTAAAATTAAAAATGCACAACCTTCTAAAATTGCCCAACGCATAATTGAAGCTGATTGGTATTCCATAATTTTTTGCATCTCTATAGCATTTGGATTTATGGCTTTTAATTTATGTTTAAAAATAAGATTACTAATAACAAAAGCTATAATTGGAATAAATAGATAGATAAAATTATCCGAATTAATTTCAGGAAGATTTAGTAATTCTGACACACTTTCTAGATTATTCAAAATAAAATAAGCGACTATAACTCCAGCACAAAGTGCCATATGGATAATTTTAAAAACACGAAGTTGTTCTTTCATATAAATACTATTAAAGCTGTTTTTTAGATGTAATTGCTTTTGCAATTTGAGCTCCAAGCCAAGCCATAGGAATATAAGCAAAAAGAATATCTACTATAGTAAACCAAATTGGTCCAGTAATCATATAATTAACAGCTATTCCGCCTAATAAAAACAATATACCTATTGCTAAAGCGTATTTTAGTTTATGTGTTCCGGCAATTAAATAAGCTATAATTGCACCAACTAATGTTCCTAATGCATGTGCTAAAAAAGGGAAAATAAAGTATTTTGACTCCAATGTAGACATTACTTTAGCTAAAGCATCCATATTGTTAATGTCTATATTTGGTATAGGAAAAGCTTCGTGTCCTAAGTTTATAAATAACATATTTATAAAGCTACCTATAAACCAACCTAAAAGTACGGCTAGTATATTTCTAATAATTGGATTCATGGTTTGGTTGGATTAATTAGTAAAACAATATACTAAAAAGATGTGAGATTGTATTATTACTAAATTTCAAAAACTATTTTAATAACTTTTCAAAAGCTAAACGTTTATCGTTATTGGCTAAATAAATAACACCGCAATAGGTGTAGTTTAAAGACTTTAAAAGTGTTTGCATTCCAAGATTGTCTTCATGTGTATCTATTCGCATAGATGTAATATTGTTATTGATCAACTCATTTTCAAAATGGCTAAAAATAAATTTTGAAATACCTAATCGTCTAAACTCATTCCTTACAGCCATTCTATGAATCACACCATAAATAGCATTTTCACTAGTCAACCAATTGCCTTCAATAGTTTTATAGGTTGGTTCTTGATTGGTTGTAAACATAGTTGTTGCGATAACTACATCTTCATTATTTAAAACAATAAAATTTTCATTTTTATTAATATCTGTTATAATTCTAGTTGTATCTGGATAACCATTCTGCCACTGGTCTATATTTAGAGACGCCAAGTAGTTTTGAGCATCAGCAATAATAGACATTATAGCATCTAAGTTTTTATGAGTTGCTTTAACTAGTTTCATAATTTATAAACACGCATTCCAAACAGGATCGTTTGGTAAATCCGCAGTGATTTTAATAGTTTCTTGGGAAACTGGATGAATAAATTCTATAAACCTTGCATGTAAACTAATGCTTCCATCTTTATTACTACGGTCAAAACCATATTTTAAATCGCCTTTAATAGGACTACCAATGTTAGAAAGTTGCACTCTAATTTGATGATGTCTTCCGGTTTCTAAATTTACTTCCAATAATGTGTATCTATCTAGTTTTTTAAGCGTAGTGTAGTGTAAGATGGCTTTTTTACTTTCAGGTATTTCTTTAATATATGCTGTTGATTTATTGTTTTTTGGATTTTTTTTAAGCCAGTTTGTTAAAGAATTACTTGTTTTAGTAGGCGCATTTTTTACAATAGCCCAATAGGTTTTAGTAATATCTTTGGTTAAAAAAAGTTTGTTTAATCGCGGTAATACTTTACTAGTTTTTGCAAAAAGCACCAATCCAGTGGTTGGTCTATCTAATCTGTGAACCGTTCCTAAATATACATTTCCGGGTTTATTATATTTGTCTTTAATATATTCCTTAACCACATCACTTAAAGGTTTGTCTCCAGTTTTATCTCCTTGAACAATATCTCCAGCACGTTTGTTTACAGCTATAATATGGTTGTCTTCATAGATTACTTGGATATTATCTTTAGTTGATATTATTTTTGACATTTAACTGTATTAAGTTCTATATTAATATAACAAGCTATAAAAATACTATTATATAGATTATTATTTCTCTAATAGTATAAATTAAATTTAATAAATAATATTCTTCAACACAAAAAAGGCATTTATATGTCAAATAATTAGAATGTATCTAATGATTAATGACTTATAAATGCCTAAGTTATTTAAACTTCTTTTTTTATCTATTAGCAGGAATAACTAAAAAAGGAACTGTTAAATGAGATCCAATTTTATCAATAGTAGATTTAAAGAATAGATTTTCTAAAAATGAATGTTTATTATTTACCATTGTTAACATTTCAATTTTAGTATTGTCTTGAAATTCTATAATAGCTTTGTTTACAGAAGTATTTTGTACTTGACTAAATTTAAAATTCTCTGTTTTAAATAGTGATTCTAAAAGAGATTTTGACCAAGTTTCTTCTTCATTTAATTCTTGTTTTTTAGACACAAAAATAGTATTCAATACAGCGTTATGATTTTCTATAATTGATTTTAAACTAGACATTTGTAAAGAATTAAAATCTACTTCTAAATCGTTAGGAAATAATATGTTTTTTGGTTTTATATAATTGTAATCTGAGGGAACAGCAATAACTGCACACTTTACTTCTTTGAAAACATGTACAGTATTAGATCCAAACAATACTTCTTTAGCGCCAGTTGCACCTTTTGTACCCATTACAACTAAATTTATATCGTTTTTAAGTACAAAATATTTTATACAAGGTATAAGCGAATCAATTTTTGAATAGGTTTTTAATTCGTGTTTTTTATTTTCCCCAAAAGTATTTAGAATTTTGCTTTCAATGTCTTTAAGTCCATTTAAAGAATTTTCTTTAAGCTCATTCATTACTATTTGCTGAGGCGAAGTACCAGTTACATATTCTTCTCTATAAACAATTTGTTCATAAGTGTTTAATATATGAAAGGTACAAGATTCATTTTCAAATAATTGTTTTGCGTAAGAGATAGCTTTCCATGAGTTATCTGAGAAATCTGTAGGTAATAATATATGCTTCATGATAAATGTTAATTTGATGATATAAAAATACTATGATTGAATTCTTAAAACAATGACATTTATCAGTTGCATAATTATTTATAGTTCATTAGTCTCCGTAGTTTGTTGTCCCATCATCATTAAATAGGCTTTTAAGAATGGCTGAATGTTTCCATCCAAAACAGCTTCTACATTACCAGTTTCGTGAGCAGTTCTTACATCTTTAATTAATTTATAAGGATGAAGTACGTAGTTTCTAATTTGGCTTCCCCATTCAATTTTCATCTTATCGGCTTCAATATCTTGACGTTGTGCCATTTGTTTTTGTAGCTCAATTTCGTATAACTGAGACTTCAGCATTTGCATGGCTCTTGTTCTGTTATCTTGCTGAGAACGTGTTTCAGAACATTGAATTTGAATTCCTGAAGGCTTGTGCTTTAATTGCACTTTAGTTTCAACTTTATTTACATTTTGTCCTCCAGCACCACTTGAACGTGCTGTTGTTATTTCAATATCGGCAGGATTTATGTCAATTTCTATAGAATCGTCCACCAAAGGATACACGTAAACCGAAGCAAAACTTGTATGTCTTTTGGCATTACTATCAAAAGGCGAAATACGAACCAATCTATGCACGCCATTTTCGCCTTTAAGCCAGCCAAATGCATAATCGCCTTCAATCTCTATGGTTACGGTTTTTATTCCAGCAACATCTCCAGATTGGAAATTTAATTCCTTCACTTTAAAATTATTCTTTTCGGCGTACATTAAGTACATACGCATAAGCATTTCAGCCCAATCACAACTTTCTGTTCCACCAGCACCAGCGGTAATTTGTAGTACTGCACTTAGTTTATCGCCATCTTCAGAAAGCATGTTTTTAAACTCTAAGTTTTCAATAGCATCTGTCGCTTTTTCAAAACGATCTGTAACATCTGTAGCAGTAGCTTCTTCTTCCTTAAAAAACTCGTAAATGACTTCTAAGTCTTCTACAAAAGCTTCAGCAACTTCGTAATCTTTAATCCATTGTTTTTTCTCTCTAAGCGATTTCATTACTAATTCGGCAGCTTTAGAGTCGTTCCAAAAGTTGGGATCAAAGGTTTGTTCTTCTTCGTTTTTTATTTGAATTTTCTTGTTATCTAAGTCAAAGATAGTGTCTTAGCTTAACCAGACGTGTATTAAGGGTTTTTACTTGATCTGAAGTAATCATAAATAGAATTTTAAACAAAAATAGAATTTAACACAGCAACTAAAAACTAATCGACTTATTTTTATACTTTTATTACCAATAAATTTTTAAGATGATAATAGATTTAAGAAGCGATACAGTTACAAAACCAACAAAAGGCATGTTAGACGCCATGATGACTGCTAATGTTGGCGACGATGTTTATAAAGAAGATGAAAGCGTAAATGCACTTGAAGCTAAAATTGCCAAAATGTTTGGTAAAGATCAAGCCTTGTTTTTTCCAACAGGAACTATGGCTAATCAAGCGGCTATAAAATTGCATACGCAACCTGGCGATCAAGTTATTTGCGATAAATACGCTCATATTTTTAATTATGAAGGTGGCGGCGCCTCTTTTAATAGTGGTGTTTCTTGTAAGTTATTAGATGGAAATCGTGGTATGTTTACAGCACAACAGGTTGTTGAAGCTATTAATCCTCCCGATTTTTATCATAGTCCGCTTACCACTTTAGTCGAAATTGAAAACACCACAAATAAAGGTGGCGGCGCATGTTGGGATTTCGAGGAAATAAAGAAAATTCGTAAAGTATGCGACGATCATGATTTAGGACTGCATTTAGATGGTGCGCGTTTATGGAATGCTTTAATAGAAAAAAATGAAACCGCTTTAGACTACGGAAGTCAATTTGATACTATTTCTGTGTGTTTAAGTAAAGGTTTAGGTTGTCCTGTAGGTTCTGTTTTGGTTGGGAATAATGAATTAATGGAAAAAGCCATTAGAATCCGAAAGATTTTTGGTGGTGGTATGCGACAAGCTGGTTTTTTAGCGGCAGCAGGAATTTATGCTTTAGATAACCAGTTTGACCGTTTAGCTGAAGATAACAACAAAGCCAAGTTTTTAGGCGATTTACTATCTAAACAAGACTACATTAAAAAAGTAGAACCTGTTGAAACTAACATCGTAATTTTTGAGTTGAACGATAAATTTTCAGATGAAGAATTCAATGCTAAAATGTCTAAACACAGCATTAGATTAAGTGATATGGGACAAGGAAAAAAACGTATTGTGACGCATCATGATTATACAGATGTGATGCATGATAAGTTTTGTGAGGTTTTGGTTGAACTATAGAGTTTTAGGTTTTAGAACTGAGTACCAAGAACAAACACAAAACAAAACAAAACAAGAAATTAGAAATATGATAGAATCAATTTTTCAAATGCTATTTGAGGTTTTTTTTATGTGGATTCTAATGTATCCAGGCGCAGGATTACGTTGGTTAATTTCAAGGCTTTGGAAATCTAAAAAAACTTTTAAAGATTTTTTAGATGATAGTTTAGAGGCAAACGCGATAGCCATAATATTATTTGTTTTTTTATTGACTATATTAATTATTTCAATTAATTAGAATTAGTAAAGCGATTTCTTTCATGCGTTCGAAATGACATTGACTCTTGTTTTAAAACAAAAAAAACTGCAAAATCTTGAACAGATTTGCAGTCTTTTTTCTATAATCCAACCTCTTTCTTCTAAAGTAAATCAGTCTTAATTCTAAAAATCTTAATACTAACTAGAAATTCATCCCAGGAATATTAGGCATTCCATCTTTAGCAGCAGCAGCTAATTCGGCTTCATTAATACTTGTAGCTTTTTCAATAGCTTTGTTAAGTGTTAAAATTAAGTAATCTTCTAATTGTTCTTTGTCTTGTAAAAGCTCGTCATCTATATCAATCGACTTTATTTTTCTGTTTGCAGTTAATGTGATTTTTAATAAATCGTCATTACTTTTTTCATCAACTAAAACTGTATCTAAGCGCTTTTTAGTGTCTTCAACCTTTTGCTGAGCTTCTTTTAATTTGCCCATCATTCCCATCATATCTCCAAACATAATTGTAATTTTTTAAGTTTTGAGTTACAAAGATATCATTCAACTTTCAAATAGAAAAGAATAGGAGCTAAGTGTTTAAAATTAATTTAATATAGATTATTTTTACATTTCAGAAGACTTATAAAAATGACAAAACATATAGCAGATTTAGTTGCGCCTGTAGCTAAAAAAGTACCTAAAACATTAGTAAAACATAACGATACCAGAATAGACAACTATTATTGGTTAAATGAAAGAGAAAACGGAGAAGTTATAGCGTATTTAAACGAAGAAAATGCTTACACGAAAACCGTAATGGCGCATACAGAGGATTTTCAGAAGGCGTTATTCGATGAGATGAAAGCCCGAATTAAGGAAGACGATTCATCTGTTCCATACAAACATAATGGTTACTGGTATATCACACGTTTTGAAAAAGGCATGGATTATCCTATTTACTCTCGTAAAAAGGAAACTTTAGAAGCTAAAGAAGAAATTTTGTTCGATTGTAACGAAATGGCTAAAGGTTGTACGTATTTTAAATTAGGAAGTTTTAGTATAAGTCCAGATAATACTAAAGTGGCTTTTACAACCGATAAAGTAAGTAGAAGACAATACACACTTCAGATTAAAGACATTAAAACCAACGAAGTTTTTAGCGATAAAATTGAAAATACCACAGGAAGTTCTACTTGGGCAAACGATAATAAAACCTTGTTTTATACCAAGAAAGATGATGTAACATTACGTTCAGATAAAGTTTATAAACATAAATTATTCACGGATGCTTCGGAAGATATCGTTGTCTTTTTTGAAGAAGATGAAACCTTTAATACCTTCATCTATAAAACAAAATCTAAGAAGTATTTAATTATTGGTTCTACAAGTACAACCACAAGCGAGTACCGTATTTTAGATGCTAATACACCAGATGCTGAATTTAAAATGTTTCAAGAACGTGTGCGCGATTTAGAGTATTCTATTGCACATTATCAAGATGCCTTTTATGTGATTACTAATAAAGATGAAGCGACTAATTTTAAGCTTCAGAAAGCGCCAGAACATCAAACTGAAAAGGAGCATTGGAAAGATGTGTTGCCTTACAGAGAAGATGTTTTAATTGAAGATATCGAGATTTTTTCAGAATATTTAGTGATAAATGAACGTCAGCAAGGTTTAAATAAACTGCGCATTATGTCGTGGAATGGGGCAGAGGATTACTATTTGCCTTTTGAAGGGGAAACTTACACGGCTTACGTTGGTAATAATCCCGATTTTGATAGTCTGGAATTGCGTTACGGATTTAACTCGTTGACCAATCCAAGTTCGGTAATAGATTATAATTTTAAGACTAAGTCGAAAACCATCTTAAAAGAGCAAGAGGTTTTAGGCGAATTTGATAAGGATTTATACGATTCTAAACGTGTTTGGGCTATGGCTCGCGACGGAAAAAAAGTCCCAATGTCTATTGTCTATAAAAAAGGCATGGAAATAAACGGAAAAAATCCAGTTTTACAATACGCTTACGGAAGTTATGGTTCTACAATAGACCCGTATTTTTCATCGGTTAGATTGAGTTTATTAGACCGCGGATTTATTTACGCTATTTGTCATATTCGTGGCGGTGAATATTTAGGACGTGAGTGGTATGAAGATGGAAAAATGCTTCAAAAGATGAACACCTTTAACGATTTTATTGATTGTTCTAAATTTTTAATTGAAGAAGAATATACATCCGAAGCACATTTATATGCTATGGGCGGTTCTGCTGGTGGTTTATTAATGGGTGCAATTATTAATATGAATCCTGAATTGTATAATGGTGTTATTTCTGCAGTACCATTTGTAGATGTGGTAACCACTATGTTAGATGATACTATTCCGCTAACCACAGGAGAATATGACGAATGGGGAAATCCAAACGAAGAAGAATACTATAACTATATGAAATCGTATTCGCCTTACGATAATGTGGAAGCTAAAGCGTATCCAAATATGCTAATTACAACAGGTTTACATGATTCGCAAGTGCAATATTGGGAACCAGCAAAATGGATAGCTAAACTAAGAGATTTAAAAACAGACGACAATATATTATTAATGCAAACCGATATGACTGCTGGTCATGGTGGCGCGTCTGGACGTTTTGAAGCCTTAAAAGAAGTGGCTTTAGAATATGCGTTTTTATTGGATTTAGAAAACATTAACAGTTAATTGTTAAATTTTGCGTATTTTTGCAAGGTTTTGAATTAACTGTCAGTTGATAGTTTAAACATAATATATGGATAACAAAAAACAAGTTTTTGATAACGTATTAGATTTAATAGGTCATACGCCATTAATTAGACTACAAAAAATAACAAAAGGATTTAAAGGAAATTACTTAGCTAAGGTTGAGGCTTTTAATCCGGGACACTCATCTAAAGACCGTATTGCACTTCATATTATTGAAGAAGCAGAACGTCAAGGTATATTAAAACCAGGAGACACTATAATAGAAACAACATCGGGTAATACAGGATTTAGTATTGCTATGGTAAGTGCTATTAAAGGTTATGACTGTATTTTAGCAGTAAGTTCAAAATCGGCTCCAGATAAAATCGAAATGCTTAAAAGTATGGGAGCACAAGTTTATGTGTGTCCTGCAAATGTTAAAGCAGACGACCCAAGATCTTATTACGAAGTGGCTAAACGTTTACATAACGAAATTGAAGGTTCGGTTTATATTAACCAATATTTCAATAAGTTAAATACAGCAGCACATTATAATTCTACAGGTCCAGAAATTTGGAATCAAACAGAAGGAAAAATAACACACTTAGTAGCATGTAGTGGAACAGGAGGAACAATTTCTGGAACAGCACAGTATTTAAAAGAGCAAAACCCAGAAATTAAAGTTATTGGCGTAGATGCTTATGGTTCTGTATTGAAAAAATACCATGAAACAAGAGAATTTGACGACAAAGAAATTTATCCGTATAGAATTGAAGGTTTAGGAAAAAATTTAATTCCTACAGCTACAGATTTTGATGCTATTGATGAGTTTGTTAAAGTGGCTGATGAAGAAAGTGCGCATACCGCAAGAGAATTAGCAAAAACTGAAGGATTATTTTCAGGATATACATCTGGTGCTGCAGTTCAAGCATTAAAGCAGTTAAATGAAATAGATTATTTTAAGCCTACAGATAATATTGTGGTGATTCTTCCAGATCATGGTTCTAGATATATGAGTAAGATATATAGTGATAAATGGATGAACGATCAAGGCTTTTTTGATACTCAAAATGAAGAAGCAACAAACACGATTCAGTACGTAAAATAAGAAGTTTCTAATAATATTATTAAAAGTCAACCTTAAATTCAATTTTTGGTTGACTTTTTTGTTAATAACCAATCCAATATTATTATGCCTTAATAATATTATTCCTTAATTTTGCACAGTTATAACTTATTGGGATTTAAAATTTCCAAAACTGATATAGATATGAAAGATTTATTTGATAAAATATACAAAGACAAAGGACCATTAGGTAAATGGGCTGCTCATGCCGAAGGTTACTTTGTGTTTCCAAAATTAGAAGGAGAGATTTCGAATAGAATGAAATTTCAAGGAAAAGATGTTATTACTTGGAGTATAAACGATTACTTAGGTTTAGCCAATCATCCAGAAGTACGTAAAGTAGATGCTGAAGCAGCTGCTAAATACGGTTCTGCATACCCAATGGGAGCAAGAATGATGTCTGGTCATACAGAATTACACGAACAGTTACAAAATGAGTTAGCAGAATTTGTAAGTAAAGAAGCGGCTTATTTATTAAACTTTGGTTACCAAGGAATTATGTCTACAATAGACGCATTGGTAGGTAAAGACGATATTATTGTTTATGATGTAGATACTCATGCCTGTATTATAGATGGTGTTCGATTACATCCTGGAAAGCGTTTTACTTATATGCATAACGACATTGAAAGTTTAGAAAAAAACTTAGGTCGTGCTGTTAAGATGGCAGAAACAACTGGTGGTGGAATTTTAGTGATTTCTGAAGGTGTTTTTGGTATGCGAGGTGAACAAGGTCGTTTAAAAGAAATTGTAGCTTTAAAACAAAAATATAATTTTAGACTTTTAGTGGACGATGCTCATGGTTTTGGAACTTTAGGTAAAACTGGAGCTGGAGCAGGTGAGGAGCAAGGTGTTCAAGATGATATTGATGTGTACTTTGCAACGTTTGCTAAATCTTTAGCAAGTACTGGTGCATTTATTGCGGGAGATAAAGAAATTATGGATTATTTAAAATATAATCTACGCTCTCAAATGTTTGCAAAATCATTACAAATGACTTTAGTAGAAGGTGCTTTAAAGCGTTTAGATATGTTACGTACTATGCCAGAACTTAAAAATAAGTTATGGGAAAACGTAAACGCATTACAATCGGGATTAAAAGCTAAAGGCTTTGATATTGGTACTACAACAAGTTGTGTAACACCAGTATACTTAAATGGTAGTATTCCTGAAGCAATGGCTTTAGTAAAAGATTTACGTGAAAACCACGGTATTTTCTGTTCTATTGTTGTGTATCCAGTAATCCCTAAAGGATTAATCTTATTGCGTTTAATTCCCACTGCTACACATACATTAGAAGATGTTGAGTTGACTTTAACTGCTTTTGAAGCTATTAGAGCTCGCTTAGAAAACGGAACATATAAAAGAATGTCTGCTTCTATTGTAGCAGCAATGGGTGAATAATTATTCTCCCTTAAATTCTATTATATATAAAAAAAAATCCGATTTCAAATTGAAATCGGATTTTTTTTATCCTTAAATATAGTTTAATATTATCTCACTCTTTCTACTGAGAAATTTGTAAATTTAGAGTTGTCATCAATAGTAAGACCAGATGCCGAATTTACTCTGGCTTGGATTTCAATAGTATCACCAGTATTAAGTTGAGTTAAACTACTTACTTGTCTTACAACAACAGAATTCTCATTCATATGTTTGTAGTTAACTTCTTGAATGTTATTTCCACCAGCTGTAATTCTTATTCCAAAAGTATTGCTATTGTTAAGGTTAGCACTAGATGTATACATGGCTGTTATTCTATAGATTCCATCAGCTGGAACAGTAAACTCGTTATTCCCTGTGTCAAAATCTGTATTCAAATCAAAGTCTACGGTGTCAAATTCCATTTTGGTCCATGTACTAGCTGAAGAAATAGTCTGGTTACCACTTAAATTTGTATTACATATAGCCAATCCTCCTGTGCCAGCGTTTCCCCATGAAACAGAACCATTACCATCAGTTGTTAAAACTTGATTTGCTGTACCGTCAGCAGTTGGTAATGCATACCCAGTTCCTGCTGGATTTGAGATTTGAAAAGTTCCGTTCACTCGCAGTAAGTCGTTATCAAATTCTCCATACATTAATGCATTGTTTGAATCTTTATTTGAGTTTTCAATATATAGCTTTTCATTTCCGGATTCATTATAACCCGCCTGAAATCCAATAAAAATGTTACCATTTTTATCTTCCAAAGTTCCTGTAGCTAAATTTATATTATAGTCTCCAGCACCAGCTTCAAATCCTAAATACACATTTCTTGTAGAATTCCTATCGGAATTTCCTGCACCACCACCAACAAATACATTTTGATCATTATCTAAATCAGTAACATTATTTAAGTCTAATGATCTACCAGCGTAATCACCTATAGCTACATTGTTTTCACTAAAAATATTTTTTCTTAAACTTTGGTTACCCATAGCAATATTATTTCTACCTGAAATATTTTCTGTTAATGATAAAAAACCAATAGCAACATTAGACTCTCCAGAGATATTATCTCTTAAAGCAATTGTTCCTATTGCAGTGTTTTTTGATCCCGTAATGTTATCAATTAAAGTAGAACTTCCAAAAGCCGTATTTTGATCGGCAGTATTTAATCTTAACGATCTATAACCATAGGCTGTATTATTCTCTCCAATAACATTAGATTCTAAAGTTTGAAAACCGGTTGCCGTATTTTTATTATCTGTTGAATCATCCCCAGCTCCTGAATTAATCCCTAAAAAGACAGAAGAACCGTCTTCTGACCCATCAATATCTGATTTACCATCTAGTAAATCATTAATTCTTTTCACTTTTCCAAAAGGAATCCAAGATGTTGTAGCATTTTCCCAATAATAAAAACCAGGAGTATTAGATCCAACAGTTGTTGTTAAAAAAATAAGCATTGAATCTTGTGCTGCACCGGGGTTTGTTAAAGGCAAAATATTAACTCTTGGTATTAAAATACCATCTGTATTACTTGGTGCTAATATATTAGACGCAGTAATTTCTAGAGATGCATTTGGTGTTGTAGTTCCAATACCAACTTGAGAAAATGAGAATGTTGTTGTTAAAAGGTTAATTAACAAGATAAAAATAGGTAGTTTTTTAAACATAACTTTAAAGTGTAGGTGATTAATGTTTTGTTAAATTACTAAAAGATGAAGATTAGTTAGGTTCGTTTATAGTCGACTATGGTTTAATTTTACTCATATTGGTTGAAATCAATATTTTTAACGATTAAAAACATTTATTTTTAATCTATTGAATAAAAAAAACGATTTCAATTATGAAATCGTTTTCTTTAAGACTCAATTTAACACTTCAGAAAAGGTAATACTTGTTTAATAATTTACTGCTTTGTTAAATAATACTCTAAATTATTTCGATATTATCTAAGTAGATTGAATAATTATTTACTTTTTCCTTTTTTTTAATTTTACTATTTCTTTTTCAATACCTTCTATCATTTTTTGTTGTTCTTGAACAGCTTTTACTAAAGGAACAACAAATTCTGCATAAGTAAGCGCATATAGTTTATCATCTTCAGTAGGTGTTTTTACACCACTAAAATTGTAATTTGATGCTTTTGCAGCCTCATCAACTTCTTGAGCTATAAATCCTGATATTTTTATGTTCTCTATATCATACTTTGATGGGGATGTTGACGTGTCTTCAATACCTAGTATTTTATTTTGTGTATCTATATCTAAATTATAAGTTACTGGTCTAAGTTTTAAAATGAAATTTAATCCAACAACATCTTCTTTGATGTTTTTCTTAATTCTACCATCTGAATAGGTCGTAAAGTTGACTTGACCAGCTATTCTTGTAATGGAAGTATTTCCTAAATGAACTCTATTATCTCCACCTGCATTTGCATTATAACCAATTACAGTTGTGTTGTCATTACTTCCTGTATCATAAGCTTGAAAACCAATAGCTGTATTGAAATTTCCGTTAGTATTATTTTGTAATGCAGAACTTCCTATTGCAACATTACCTGTTCCACCTCTGTTTTCTCTTCCAGACCAATAACCAACACCAACATTATTAGTTCCTGTATTGGTGTATCTAAAAGATTGATTTCCAATTGCAGTATTTTCACTTGCAGAATTCCCATTTTCTAGTGCTAAATCTCCAATTGCTATATTGTCATTACCATCATCATTATTTCGTAATGAATTAAGTCCGAATGCTATATTTCTTGAGCCAGAAGTGTTGTTTTCTAGCGCATTAGCACCTATAGCGATATTATGTTCTCCATTTACATTAAGGTTACCTGCTCTTCTGCCAATAAAAACGTTTTCATTATTAGTTAAATCATCATTTGTACCAGCATCTTCACCAATAAATATTGAGTTTCCTGTATTTAATGTTGCAATAGTACCATTTGTTTCTAATCTTAATTTTGCAATATTATTAGTTCTAAAGGTTAATGCTTGGTTATCTGTAGTTCCAATAAAATTAGTACCTGATGTAGTACCTGCATTTCCATTTAAATCCCAACCTGTACCTGTTGCAGCTGCTCCTGTAGAAACTCTATTCCATTGTGCACCATCGTTGTAATAAAACCCAGGTGTAACATCTCCAGTTGTAGCTATATTGTAAACTAACATTCCAGAAACATGAGCAGAAAGTGGTGCTGCAATAGCTGTGTTAGCTAAATTTAATCTTGGAAGTAATAGTCCTTGAGTAGGACTAAAAACCTCTAATGCTGCATTTGCATTAGGGGCTGTAGTACCTATTCCCACTTGACTTATTCCAATAAATGGAATTAATAGTAATATTAGTATGTATAACTGTTTAAACATAACATTATTTTTAATGATTATTTTTTAATTTTTCTAATTCTTTTTTAATCTCTTTTAAACGCTCTTGTTGTTCTTTAATTGTTTTAACAAGAGGCATTATAAACTGGGTATATGTAACCATATAAAGCTTTTGGTCTTTTTCTGGCTTTTTTAAACCATTAAAATTGTAATTTGAAGCTATTGCGGCTTTTTCAATTTCCTGAGCTATAAAACCAGAGAATTTAATATTTTCAATATCGTATTTTGATGGTGAATTGGATAAGTCTTCAATATTTAATAATTCATTTTGTTTATCTAAATCAAAATTATAGGTTACAGGTCTTAGTTTTGAAATAAATTCTGTACCGATAACATCTTCTCTAATATTTGTTTTTATTCTTTTGTCCGAGTAAGTAGTGAAATTTACCTGTCCGCTTATAGTTGTTATAGAAGTATTACCTAGATGTACAATATTATCTGCATCTGCTATAGCATTATATCCAATTACATTTGCATTTCTATAGTTACCTGTGGTATATGAATTATATCCAACAGCTGTATTAAAATCTTCAGTAGTTAACCCTGAAAGCGCATTAAAACCAACAGCGGTATTATCATCTCCAGTTGTGTTTGAGCTTAGCGCATTGCCTCCAATTGAAAAATTTCTAGTTGAATTAGTTACATTTAATGAAGCATAATTGCCAATAGCTACATTTCTATCTCCATTAGAATCTTCTAAAGCATTATAACCAATAGCAATACTATGTTCTCTACCTGTATTAGCCCTCATTGCATAAGCACCAATAACGTTATTGTTTCCTCCGCTAGTATTACTTATATAAGAATTTGCTCCTAAAGCGGTACTTCTGTCACCAGCTCCATTAGAGACAGCAGTATTTGCTCCTATAAAAACGTTTACAGATCCATTACCAGAGTTACCAACGTTTTCACCAATATGTACCGAGCTTGTTGTAGGTCTAAAAACAGAAAGTGTTCCGTTAGTTTCTAATGCATGGTTTACTCTATTATCTGTCCCAAAACTTAAAGATTGATTATCTGTTGTGCCAAGAAAATTAACAGATGGGTTTGTAGAACTATTTCCGGTTATTAACCAATCTCCGCCAACTGAATTTGATACCTGATTCCATTGCGTACCATCATTGTAGTAGAATCCTGGCACTACATCATTAACTGGAAGCGCATTGTTGTAAACAATTATACCTCCTACATGTGCAGTTAATGGAATAGGCGAAGGAGTACTATTTAAATTTACTACATTTATTAAAAGTCCACTGTTATCAGATTCTAAGTGTAGCATAGCATCTGGGTGAGGTGAATCTGTACCTATACCTACTTGAGCAATCGAAATCGTTGTAGTTAAACAGTATATTGAGAGTAAATTCTTGATCATAGGATTAATATTTCCTATAAATTTAAACTTGCAAACTAAATTGACCGTCTAGTTATTGTCAACAAAGGTTAGCTTATCGTTAATTTAGATAAAACGATCTGTTTTTCAGATGAAATGAATGTTGAGGATAATTTATTTTAAACGTGTATGTTTTAGATAATTCATAATTATCTCTATTGAATTAAAAAAATATTATACTTAAAAAGGTTTTTAATACTTGCTTGTTAAGCACGGCTTTTATATTGTTTTACTTAAAGTTTCTCTTGTAGCATAAACTTTTGGATCCATATTTTTCCAAATTCGTCTTATAGCTTCATTATCTGCTAACTCAGCAGTTCGGTAACACATTTTAATTCCTTTTTCAGTAAATGTGTTGTAATACTCGTTAAATATAATAGCATGAACTCCTTTGTTTTGGTAGTCTTGGTGTACACCAATTAAATAAAACATAACATCTTTACTATGTTTTTTTGCTTTTAATATTTTTAGAAACCCTGTAGGAAATAATTTTCCTTTAATTTCTTGAAGTGTTTCAGCAAAACGGGGCATTACAATAGCAAATGCAACTAATGCATCGTTTTTATCTACAACAAATTTAATGTACTCAGGATTTATAAAAGAAAGAAACTTCTTTTTGAAATATTCTTTTTGAATATCAGTTATTTTTACAAAAGAAGATAAGTCTTTATAGGTTTCATTAAATAAATCAAACATTTTATCTGCATAAGGCATTACTTCTTCAGTTTTAGTGAACTTTAAAGCCTTAAGTTGATATCTTTTTTTGATTAATTCTTGTGCTTTTGAAAACATTTCAGGTTTTACATTAGCAAATGGGAATATGTTTTCTTCGTATTTTTTTTCAGTAGTAAAACCATGAGCTTTATAGTGGTTTATGTAATAATCTTGATTATACCAAGCTACCATATTACCAGTATTATTAAAACCAGAAGTCATTACACCAACTTTGTCTAAGTTCGAAAATCCCACAGGACCTTCAGTATATTCTAAATTATGAGCAATACCAATTTTATATACTTCATTTAAAAGTGCTTTAGAAACCTCTAAATCATCTATAAAATCAAACCATCCAAAACGCATTTTTTTCAGGTTTTGATCATTTACTTCAAGCCAATTAATAATAGCAGCAATACGACCAACAATTTTATGGTCTTTATAAGCTAAAAATAAAGTGGCTTCAGCATCTTTAAAAATTGGGTTCTCTTTGGTGTCAAAAGTCTTAATTTCTTGTGAAATAATAGGTGGTACCCAATATTTAGAATCTTTATTTAGGCTAAAAGGAAATTTCACAAATGCTTTTAAGTCCTTTTTAGTTTTTACTTTCTTAATAGTAATCATAGATTGTTATTCTGAGTCAAAGTCTATAATTTGTGTTTCTTTCTTAGGTTTAGAAGGCGTATCTTGATCTTCTTTGTTTTTCTTCTTTTTACGACCTCTTTTTTTGTTTTCCTTTCTTTCAAACTCGTCTATAACATCTGTTCCATTATCTTTTTCTTCTGGATCTGTATGCATATCAAATCTGTAAGAGACTCCAATGTTTGCGTTAAATACAGAAGGTGTGTCTTTTGTATTAAAAGTAATACCTGCATCAAACTGTAAATCTTTAGATTGTAAGTATGCGCCTCCTAATCTAAAAAGGTTATCTGCATAAAAATCGCTATAAATTGCTTGAGCTTCTCCAAAACCAACCCATTTTTCGTTTATGGCTTTTGTAAACGTTACTATCCATTGAAAATCTGAAAACTCAGAACCTATTCTATCTTTTACCAAGTTAATAACCATAACCCAACCACTTTTAAAATTATTTTGAGTTGCAATAATTACTTTAGGACTAAAGCCTTCAACATCTGGTGCTAAATAAGGATTGTTTTTTGTATCATAATTTGCACCTACATAAACTGAAACGGCAGGAATTAAAGATTTCCATTTAAATTTTTTGTTAGCATGGTAGCTCATTAAGTTTGGCTTTTCTTCCTCTTTATCCTTATAAGGATCATAAACTAGGTATTTAGCTCCAAAAACTAAATTTTTGAAATTAGAAAATTTTTCTTCAGCTGGAAGTGTAGATCTGTAATCTGTAAACGTTGCACTTTGAAAATTACCTTCAAGATTTAATTCTAATTCTTCAAAGAATAATCCGTACCTAGCAGTAAAGTCTATACCTAAACCAGATAATTCATTCTTTAAAGGCGTATGTTTTTCTTTAACCATAAACGGTCCAGCTTCAATTTGTGCTACGTTTTTACCAACAGACCAAGCGCCTCTAGATATCCCAGGACGATTTGAATTAATTTCTTCGGTATATTGAGCTTGAACTGAAAGAACAGTACATAAAGCTATTAATAGTAAACTTAAAAGTGTTTTCATGAAAAATAGGTTTAGCTTCAAATATAATATATTATATATTTTTTAAGGCTTTATCTTGCTAATAAAATGTATAGAATTGTATTTTTGTAGAAATTATTACTTTTATGTTACAAGAAGCATCTTTAGTTGGGCTGTTAAAAGTCCTATTATATATAGCATTATTTTATTATGGATTTAAAATCTTAAGCCGAATTTTCGCCCCATTACTTTTAAAATATGTAATGAAGAAAGCCGAGTCTAAATTTGGTACAGGATTTAATCCGCAACAACAGGCAAAACCTAAAAAAGAAGGTGAAATTACTATAGATAAAATGCCAGAAAAAAAGAATTCAAACAACTCTGTTGGTGAATACGTTGATTACGAAGAAGTAGAGTAGAACTTCTAAAGTTAAATTTCTATTAGTTTTTTATCTATTTGATTAAAATAGATGTATTTTCGAGCCATATAACTTATTATTTATGTCATTTAACTTTAAAAAAATCTTACCACATGTTTTAGTTGTGTTAGGATTTGTTTTAGCCGCATTATTATATTTTAGTCCTGTTTTAAAAGGACAAGAAATTTACCAAAGTGATATTGTACATTACATTGGAATGGCAAAACAACAAAAAGATTTTAAAGCTGAAACTGGCATAGAAACCTATTGGACTAATAGCGCTTTTGGTGGAATGCCAACTTACCAATTAGGAGCAAAATATCCACACAACTATATTAAAAAATTAGATTTAACACTTCGTTTTTTACCAAGACCAGCAGATTACTTATTTCTATATTTTATTGGTTTTTACATCTTATTATTAAGCTTAAAATTAGATTATAAATTAGCAGGTTTAGGTGCATTAGCATTTGGGTTCTCTACATACTTAATTATTATTTTAGGTGTTGGACATAATAGTAAAGCACATGCTATTGCTTACATGCCTTTAGTTTTAGCCGGAATTATATACACATTTAGACAGCGTTATATTGTAGGTTTTTTATTAACCACAATTGCTTTAGGATTGGAATTGGTGACTAACCACTTTCAAATGACGTATTATTTATTGCTATTAGTTTTAGTTTTAGGTGTTTGTTATTTAATTGATGCTTACAGAAAACAAGTATTACCAAATTTCTTTAAATCTGTTGGAATATTAACCGTTGCAGCCATTTTTGCAGTTGGATTAAATGCCACAAATTTTATGGCAACCCAAGAGTACGTTAAAGAAAGTACGCGTGGAAAAAGTGAATTAACCATAAATTCTGATGGTTCTCCAAAAGAAGCAACCAACGGATTATCTAAAGCATATATTACAGAATATAGCTACGGAATTAAAGAAAGTATGAACTTATTTATCCCTCGTTTTTTAGGTGGCGGAAGTAGTGAAGATGTTGGTAAAGATTCCGAAATGTTTAAATTCTATACCAACATTGGTGCAAATGCATTACAAGCAAAACAAGAAGTAGAAAACACACCAACCTATTGGGGAGAACAAACCATTGTAGAAGCGCCAGCTTACGTTGGAGCAGTTATTTTATTCTTATTTGTGTTTGCTTTATTTGTAGTAAAAGGACGATTAAAATGGTGGCTTGTTGCAGGAACATTATTGTCTCTATTATTATCTTACGGAAAGAATTTAGGTTTTTTAACAGACTTTTTTATTGATTACGTGCCATTTTATAATAAATTTAGAGCAGTTAGTTCCATACAAGTTATTCTTGAATTATGTATTCCAGTATTAGCTATTTTTGGATTACACAGGTTATTTAACGATTTTGGCAAAGCCGAAAAAAAGCAGAAAGCATTATTATATAGTACGGCAATTACAGCAGGATTATGTATTGTTTTTGTGCTATTCAAGTCAACTTTATTTGATTTTGTTGGTGGAAATGATGGTTATTATAGAAATTCTTATGGTGAATACGGACAAGCTTTTGTAGATGCTTTAAGAGAAGACCGAAAAACGTTCTTTACCAACGATACATTAAGAACACTTCTATTTGTGCTGCTATCTGCAGGACTAATTTTTGGATTCTTAAAAGAGAAAATATCAGAGAAATTAGTGGTTATTGGTTTTGCTGTTTTGATTGTATTCGATTTAGTTGGTGTAGATAGACGTTATGTAAATAATGATAGTTTTGTATCTGCTCGCGCAATGCAAAAACCGTTTCAAACCAATAAAGCAGATTTAGCTATTTTAAAAGATGATACTCATTATCGTGTTTTAGATTTAGAATCGCGTTTACCATCAAAATCGGCTTACTTTCATAATTCTATAAATGGTTATCACGCTGCAAAATTAAAGCGTTTTAACGAGGTTTTTGACTTCTATTTATCTAAGAATAATCAAAATGTATTAAGTCTTTTTAATGTAAAATATATTATTGCTCCAGATGAAGAAACAGGTGTTTATCCGTTTCCAAATCCTGAGGCTAATGGTAATGCGTGGTTTGTTTCTGAAGTAAAAAAAATAAATTCTGCAAACGAAGAGATTTTAGCTTTAGATAAACTGAAGCATAAAACAGTAGCAGTTACTACAGATGAAGCTTTGAATAATGCGACGTTTAAAGTAGATTCTTTAGCTAAAATTGAAGTAAAAACGTATCAACCAAACAAGATAGAATACACGTCTACTAATAAAAATGAAGGTTTTGCAGTGTTCTCAGAAATGTATTACACTAACGGTTGGAAGGCTACTATAGATGGAAAAGAACAAGAAATTTCTAAAGTAGATTATACGTTACGTGGATTAAAAATTCCAGCAGGAAAGCACAATATTCAATTTACTTTTGAACCTCAAGTTGTAAAAACAGGAAGCACTATTGCTTTAATAACTTCTTTAATTGTGATGTTATTATTGTGTGGTGGATTATTTATAAGTCTGAAACAAAAAAATGCCTAAAAAGGTTCTTATTATCACATATTATTGGCCAAATGCTGGTGGACCAGGCGTACAACGTTGGTTAAAATTTGTAAAATATTTACCAAAATATAACATTGAACCTATTGTTTATTGTCCCGAAAATGCGACGTATCCAATAATAGATAATACCTTAGAAACCGAAGTTTCTAAAAACATTACCGTTTTAAAACAACCCATTAAGGAACCTTATAAATTAGCTAATTTATTTTCTAAACAAAGCAAAACTATTAGTAAAGGCATAATTAAAACCGATAAGAAACAATCTTTAATAGAAAAAGGTTTGCTTTATATTAGAGGTAATTTTTTTATTCCAGATGCTAGAAAAAATTGGGTAGAACCATCGGTTAAATTTTTAGAAACTTATATTTCTGAAAATAATATAGATACAATTATTACTACTGGTCCGCCACATAGTTTGCATTTAATAGGACTTCAGCTTAAAAGAAAATTAAACATTTCTTGGTTTGCAGATTTTAGAGATCCATGGACTACTATTGGTTATCATAAGAAACTGAAATTAACAAAATCATCAGAAGAAAAGCATTTAAAACTTGAGCACGAGGTTTTAAAAGAAGCCAGTCATGTTATAGTTACAAGTTATAATACAAAACGCGAGTTTTCGGCTAAAACACAACAACCTATTACGGTAATTACTAATGGTTTTGATGATGAAAACGTTAGTGTTTCGGCTTTAGATAAAGCATTTACAATCTCGCATATTGGTTCTTTATTATCAGAACGAAACCCAAGAATTTTATGGGAAGTTTTAAGTGAATTAATTAAAGATAATAAGGCATTTGCAGAGTCTTTTAAATTGCAATTAGTTGGTGCAGTTGGCGAGGCTATTTTAGAAAGTATAAAACTTTACAAATTAGAAGATTATACAGATTTAGTAGGTTATGTTAATCATTTAGAAGCGGTAAAACTACAAAAGCAATCGCAAGTATTATTATTAGTAGAAATAGATTCCGAAGATACCAAAGCTATTATTCCTGGTAAATTATTTGAATATTTTAATGCGAAAAGACCCATTTTGGCAATTGGACCAGATGGTAGTGATATAGAAGGTTTAATCCATCAAACCAATACAGGACATTATTATTTATACAACGAAAAAGAAGCGCTTAAACAACGTATTCTTAACTATTTTAATCTATTTTTAGATCATAATTTAAAAGTAGAATCTAATTCTATTTCAAATTTTAGCAGACAACACCTTACGCAACAATTGGCAGCTATTTTAAAATAAATTTTATGGGAATAGTTTTAAATCAATCTATTAAAAACACCTTAATAACCTATTTGGGTTTTGGATTAGGTGCTATTAATATTTTGTTTTTATACACCAATTATTTAACCGAATCTTATTTTGGTTTAGTTGCGTTTATTCTTTCTACGTCAAGTATTTTAATGCCTTTAATGGCTTTTGGTGTACAAAATACTATAGTAAAATTCTATTCGTCTTTTAAAACACGCGTTTTAAAGCAGAGTTTTTTAAGTATAATGTTGTTATTGCCTTTAATAGTTATAATTCCGTTAGCTGTATTTACACATTTAGCATACAACACCATAGGTGAGTGGATTTCAAAAGAGAATTCTATAACCAAAGATTACGTTTGGTTAATTTATATTACTGCAATAGCTTTTGCATATTTTGAAGTTTTTTATGCTTGGGCAAAAGTCCATTTACATAGTGTTTTTGGTAATTTTGTAAAAGAAGTGTTTCATAGAATTGGAATTATGATTTTACTTTTTACACTTCATTTAGATTACATTTCTATAGACACTTTTATTTATGCAATAACTATTGTTTATTTTATTAGATTAGGAATAATGGCTACTTATGCCTTTAGTCTAACTAAACCAGTTTTTAAAGTTAATAGTTTGCCTAATATGTTATCTATAGTAAAGTATTCAGCTTTAATAATTCTAGCAGGTTCTGTCGCTTTAATTATTTTGGAGATAGATAAGTTTATGATAAATCAATACATAGCTATAGAAAATATTGCATATTACAGTGTGGCTATTTTTATTGCAACGGTTATAGATGTGCCTCAACGTGCAATGCAACAAATTATAAATCCGTTAACTGCAGAATATCTTAATGCTAAGAATACTAAAGGTTTAGATGATTTATATAAAAAATCTTCTATTACATTATTTATTATTAGTGGTTTGATTTTAGTACTCATATTAATCAACATTAAATCCTTGTATTTACTGTTACCTAATAATTATTCAGAAGGACTTTTTGTGGTTTTTATAATTGGAATTGCTAAGCTATTTAATAATCTACTTGGGAATAATAACTCTATTTTGTTTTACAGCGATTACTATAGAATGGTATTGTTTTTTGGTGTAATAGTTGCTGTAATAACTGTTTTAACAAATATTCTTTTAATACCTTTTTTAGGTTTAAATGGTGCTGCATTAGCTAGTTGTATTACTATTTTTATTTATAATACAATTAAACTAATTTTTGTAAAAATTAAATTTAATCTTTCGCCTTTTACCACAAAAACAATCATAGCTTTATTATTGATTAGTGCTTGTTTTATAATATTTTATTTTTGGGATATTAATAAATTTCCAGTTCTAAGTATTTTGGTGAAGTCTATATTATGTGGACTATTATTTCTTTTTACAGTTTATAAGTTTCAATTATCTCAAGATATAAATGGAATTATTGATTCTAGTTTAAATGTGTTCAAAAAAAAACCTTCAAATAAATAACTTGTATTTACTTGAAGGCTAATTAACTAAACTAACTAAAAATCTTTTTTATCTTCTACTTCTAGAGTTTGAAGATCTAGAAGTTGTACTTCTTGTATTTGTTCTAGTACCTCTAGGAGAGCTACTAACTGTATTTCTACGTGGCTTAGTTTGAGAAACTGAACGACTTGGTCTTGGAGTAGACGTTGTAGCAGTATTTCCTCTACTTGGTCTTGGTGTAGAAACAGTTCTTGGACGTGTAGGAATTTGTGTTGCAACCGGTCTACTAGGTCTTGGTGTACTACTTTGTGAAGTAGTAGATCTTGTAGGTCTTGTGGTGTTTCCTCTAGGTCTTGGTGTACTTGTAACTGTATTATTTGTTCTTGGTCTAGTACTTGTATTTGCTCTTGTTAAACCTTCGCTTCTAGTAGCTAGACTTCTATTTCTAGTTATAGTGTTTCCTCTACGGCTTGCTATTGCTGTCGTTCTTCTATAGTTATTTGTAAATGGTCTATTATAAACATATCTAACTGGAGTATAATATCTTCTATAAGGTCTATTAAATACCACACAATGATTAAAAGCAGGAGCTCTATAGAATGAATGCCAAGGTCTATAAACATAACCTCTGTTATAACCATTTATAAATCCAGTACAGTGAGAAAAACGGTTATATCTATTATAATAAACAAATAATCCACCAACTCTATACAAATAACCTCTTGTGTTATAGTTTATAAAAATATTTCCAACTTGACTAACACGACCATAAAAGTCATAAAATACGGGTACGTTTTCTATTTGGATAATTGCACCAAACTCATCGTATTGTAAATAAGGATTGTAATTGTAACCAGAATTAAAGCTAACTCCAGTACTATGGTTCCCAATACTAACAGATACTTGTGGACCACGATTTTGCATATAAAAATCAAATTGTCCATCTGAGAAAATTGAAAACTCTATACCTTGTTCGTTAAAAATGAAGGAATTTCCATAACCAGACGTGTAAGAATTATTAATTGCCGTTTGATCTTTGGTTGTAGTGTTGCTTGCGTTAACAGTTACTAAACTTAGTAGTAGTCCTGTAAATATGTAAATAAGCTTCTTCATAATTGTTTTGTATTAGTTCAACAGTTAATACATTTCAATCTTCGTGCCAAAAAATAATAACGTGCTTAAAGGCTTATAAAACCTCTAAAAGTTAAAAATCTCTTATATTAGCATAACTAATTAATATTTCTAAAAAAACATGATTAACGGAAAAAAAATTGTTGTTGTGCTTCCTGCTTATAATGCAGAAAAAACTTTGGAGAAAACATATAACGAAATTCCGTTTGATATTGTTGACGATGTTGTTTTAGTAGACGATTTAAGTACCGATAAAACAAGTCTTTTAGGAAAACAACTTGGTATTAAGCATGTGATTACACATACAAAAAATAGAGGTTATGGCGGAAATCAAAAATCATGTTATAATAAGGCTTTAGAGATAGGAGCAGATATTGTTGTTATGTTGCATCCAGATTATCAATACACACCAAAATTGTTGCATTCTATGAGTTATTTAATAGCTAATGATGTGTATGGTGTTGTTTTAGGTTCTAGAATTTTAGGAAAAGGCGCATTAAAAGGCGGAATGCCATATTATAAATATGTGGCGAATAGAATTTTAACGCTTTCACAGAATATATTAATGAACCAGAAGCTTTCTGAATACCATACCGGTTATAGAGCTTTTTCTAAAATGGCACTAGAAAGTATTAATTTTGAAGTTAATTCAGACGATTTTGTGTTCGATAATCAAATGTTGGCACAATTGTGTTTTGAAGATTTTGAAATAGCAGAAATTACATGTCCTACTAAATATTTTGAAGAAGCTTCATCTATTAACTTTAGTAGAAGTGTAACTTATGGATTAGGTGTTTTAAAAACGTCTTTTCAGTATTTTGGAGCTAAAAATTTGGGTATTTCTTCTTATTTATTTAAAAAATAATATGTTTTTAAAACATTCTATAGCATTAATTCTTACCTATATAGTTGCTATATTTTTAGTGTTATGGTCTTTAAATCATGCTTTTTTTTGGGATACAGTTCAGCTTGGTTCTAGACATGCTACTTTTTATTTTGAGACCAACTTCAAGTCTTTCTTATTACCAAATTCTATGGATAGTGGACATATTCCTGCATTTGGAGCTTATTTAGCTTTAGTATGGAAAATATTTGGAAGAACATTAACTGTAAGCCATTTAGCCATGTTGCCATTTGTAATTGGTATAGTTTTTCAGCTTAATAAATTGATTTCACATTTTTTTGAAGAAAATTTTAGAGGTATTGTATTACTTATGGTGTTTTTAGAAGCTTGTTTATTATCTCAAATCACACTTATTTCTCCAGATGTTGTATTAATGTTTTTCTTTTTACTAGCATTTAATTCAATTATAAAAAATAAAAAATACTATTTAAGTATTGCTATAATTGGTTTGTTTTTAATTAGTATGAGAGGCATGATGGTTGCTTTGGCTTTACTTTTTATTGATGTGTTTGTGTCTGTAAATTTTAAATTATCTATTAAATCTATATATCATCAATTATTAAAAAGAAGCTTAATTTATTTCCCAGCTTTAATGGTGTTTATAGCATTTAGTGTTTATCATTATAATTTAGTTGGTTGGATTGGTTTTCATAATAATTCACCTTGGAAAAAAAGTTTTGAAACTGTTGATTTTAAAGGTGTTTTGTATAATATTGGTATTGTTGGATGGCGTTTTTTGGATTCTGGAAAAATTATAATTTGGATTATTTTAATGCTATTACTTTTAAGCTATAGAAAGTCATTATTTAAATCTAAAAACACTAAAGTTTTAGGTGTTTCATTTTTAATAATTGCAATAATTTTAACTTTAAACATGATTTGGGCTAAAGGTTTATTGCAACATAGGTATCTATTACCAGTATATCTTTTGTTTAGTGTTTTTGTAGCTAAATTGTTATGTACTAAAATAGTTTCACCTTCATTTAGAAAAGTAAGTATTGGTTTTTGGTTAATTGTAATGTTAACTGGTAATTTATGGGTTTATCCAGATCATATTTCAAAAGGTTGGGATAGTACTTTAGCACATTTACCTTATTATAATTTAAGAAATGAAAGTCTTAAATTTTTAATGAATGAAGCAATTGGAGTAGAAGACGTAAGTACTTTTTTCCCAAATAATATGACTTTTAATCATATAGATTTAAACAATAATCCTTCAAATTTTTCTGCATTTTTAAATCAAAAGCAATACGTTTTATTTTCAAACGTATTTAATGTAAGAGATAATGATTATAAACTTTTAACGGATAATTATACTTGTATTAAAACCTTTAAAAGTCCTACTGCATATATATCAATTTATAAAAAAAATCCAGAATAATTAAATCCTGGATTTTAAGGTTAAGCTAATTTAAGAACGTTTCAGTTTTTTTACTTTTTTCTCTTTACCATTTTTTTTGTAGTAGTAATAATCACTGTTATTGTTTCCTTGATGTTGTGGCATATGTTGATGTGAATCAAAATGATTTACAGTACAACTTCTAGTATTACATATACCACAGTTTTGATTAAATCTATTAACATGACCAGTAATTCTAACTATTCTATGGTTTCTATAATGAATTATTAATCCACCAACTTGCGTTAAATAGCCATGTCTATTGTAATTAATATAAACAGAACCAATACGTTTAATTTGTCCTTGTCTATTATAGTTTAAAAACACATTACCAATACGTCTTACTTTTCCATCTCTATCATGTGTAATTATTACACCTCTTGGTCTTGGACTGTAAAAAGTTCCTGGCGCACCATACGTAGTATTTATGCTTCTTCTTTTATTTGTTGAAGTTTTTCTATAATATACATCTCCAGGTGTAGTATTTAATTCGGTATTAAAATCAAAACTTCCATCTGGGAAAATTAAAAATTCAACGCCACGTTCTATAAAAGAGATTGGCTGATCGTAATAAAAATTAACACTTAAATCTTCACCTTGCGATGCAGATTTATGTTCTGCTGATACAGGTGTTATTCCAAATAACAAACCTGTAATTAAAAGTACTATTGTTTTCATAGTCTTAGGGTTTTAGATTTTGCCTACTATTAAGCGTTTCGGCTATCGCTATATGGGTAAGTATTTTCAATATGCGTGCCAAAAAAATATTTAGGATTCTATTCGTTATAAATAACTTACTTTTACATGGTTAATTAAACCTTTAATAAATGGCTTTTCATTCTTGTAAAAACTGCGATCATCCATTTGGAACTTCATATAAGTATTGTCCAAATTGCGGATTAAATCAAGCAGAAACGCTTACTTTAAAAACTTTGTTTAATAATACCATTCAAAATTATTTTGCTTTTGATGCGCGTTTTTTTAAAAGTTTTATTCCATTACTAATTAAACCTGGTTTTTTGCCTACAGAATTTGTTAAAGGAAAGCGCTTAACTTATTTGCATCCAGCACAATTATATTTATTTAGTACTATTTTGTTTTTCTTTTTGTTTTCTTTTCAAGTTAATAAAAGTGCTGACGTTTTAAATACGAGTCTTGCTGAATCTTTTAATCAAAATTTAGGTAAGTTATCTGAAGTTGAAATGGAAGCTGAAAGAGTAAAGGATTCTTTAAATAAAATTGAAATTAGAAATGCTTTAGAAAATAACAACTCTATTTTAACTTTATCTGAAAAAGAAATTGACTCTTTAGTAAACGAAAAATCTACTAGTAAACCTTTAAATTTTAATTTAGATTTTGATGAAGCTAAAGTTGATTCTTTAATTGCTATAAATGCAACAGATAATACCATTTATAAAGAAATGGGCTTAAAGGATGATGCTGGTTTTTTTAATAAACAATTATATAAACAAGCTTTAAAATTTTATAAAAATCCAAAAGCAGGTTCTGTTTATAAACAGTTTATGGAAAGTATTCCAATAACTTTATTTTTCCTATTGCCAATTTTTGCATTTTTATTAAAGCTATTTTATAATAAAACAAAGACCTACGTAAACCATTTGGTCTTTAGTTTCTACTATTTTGCTTTTTTATTTTTTGTGTTTACTATATTAATAGTTTTAAATTATAGCTTCAATATTCCAAGTTATATAAACCTGATTATTATTTTATCCTGCTTTGTATATTTAGTTATAGCAATTAAAAAGTATTATAATAAAACATGGGTTGGGACAGTTTTAAAAAGCATGTTTCTAACCTTAACTTATTTTATTTTTGTTATTCCTGTGGCTTTTATTATAACATTAATAATTTCGTTTTTATTCTACTAAACTTTTAAAATTGCTTTTAATCGTTTATATTTAACTTTTTTTAATAAAAAGATGTAGTCTAAACTATTAATTTCACTTAAATAGCATAAAGAATAATAAGTTTAATGAGTATTTATATTTACATAGGTATAGTTTTAGGTTTAATAACGCTATTAGTTTTTAATATTAGATATACTATTCTAAAGATTAAATACAAACGTCAAAAAGGTAATGATATTAGAAACAAAAATGTGTATTACAAATTTGTTTCTAATGTATTCCTAAAGGATTTACCTAAATAATGCTATAATTTATCTTTTAAGTATTTTCCTGTTAAAGAGGTTTTACTTTTAATTAACTCTTCTGGAGTTCCGCTACCAACAAGTTTTCCTCCTTTTTTTCCACCTTCTGGACCTAAATCTATAACATAATCTGCACATTTAATTAAATCCAAATTGTGTTCAACTACAATTATTGAATGTCCATTCTCTATTAAGGCGTTAAACGATTTTAATAGTTTTTTAATATCATGAAAGTGTAAACCTGTAGTTGGTTCATCAAAAATAAATAGTGTGTTTTCTTTTCGGCTTCCTTTTCCTAAAAACGTAGCTAGTTTAATTCGTTGCGCTTCTCCACCAGAAAGTGTAGAAGAACTTTGTCCTAAAGTAACATAACCTAAACCAACATCTTGTAAAGGTTGTAGTTTGTTCTTAATTTTAGTTTCGTTATTGACTCTAAAAAAATCAATAGCATCATCTATAGTTAGGTTTAGAATATCGTTTATATTTTTATCAGCAAAATTTACTTCTAAAACTTCCTTTTTAAAACGCTTTCCTTTACATGTATCACATTCTAAATGCACATCTGCCATAAATTGCATTTCTATAGTTACTTCGCCTTCACCTTTACAGGTTTCACAACGTCCGCCATCTACATTAAAACTAAAATGTTTAGGTTGATAGTTTCTAATATTACTTAATTTTTGCTTTGCATATAATGCTCTAATATCATCGTATGCTTTTACGTAGGTAACAGGATTTGATCTAGAAGATCTTCCAATTGGATTTTGATCTACAAATTCTATATTCTGAACATTTGCATAGTTTCCTTTCAATTCTGAAAACTGCCCAGGTTTATCACCAAAACCAGTTAATTCCTTTTGAATTGCAGGATATAATATTTTCTTAACTAAAGTACTTTTTCCACTACCAGAAACTCCTGTAACTACTGTTAGCATCTCTAAAGGAAAGGTAACATCTATATTATTTAAGTTGTTTTCTCTAGCGCCAATAACATCAATACTATATTTAGATTTGCGTCTTTTTTTAGGGACTTCAATTTTTAGAGTTTCGTTTAAATATTGCGCTGTTAACGAATTAGATTTTAAAATATCCTCAAACGTTCCTGTAGCAACAACGTGTCCACCTAACGTTCCAGCTTCTGGTCCAATATCTATAATTTCATCAGCTTGTTTCATGATGTCTTCATCATGTTCTACAACAATAACTGTGTTTCCAAGGTTTCTTAAGGCTTTTAAAACTTCTATTAATTGTTCGGAATCTTTGGGATGTAAACCAATACTTGGCTCGTCTAAAATATACATAGAACCCACCAAACTACTACCTAGAGAAGTGGCAAGGTTTATACGCTGACTTTCGCCACCAGAAAGTGTATTAGATTTTCTATTTAATGTTAAGTATGTTAAGCCAACATTGGCTAAAAACTGAAGTCGGTTTTTAATTTCAACTAAAAGTCGTTCTGCAATTGTATTATCGTTTTCGTTTAATTTTAATTTTCTGAAGAATACCATAAGTTCTTCAATAGGCATTTCTACTAAATCTGTAAGTGTTGCATCTTCAATTTTAACGTAATTAGCTTCTATTCTTAGGCGTTTACCGTTACAAACCTTACATTTTGTTTTTCCTCTATAACGAGAAAGCATAACTCTATTTTGGATTTTATAGGCTTTAGTTTCTAATTCAGCAAAAAATGAATTTAGTCCTTCAAAATATTGGTTTCCAGTCCAGATTAATTCTTTTTGTTCTTTACTTAATTCAAAATAAGGTTTGTGAATAGGGAAATCAAACTCGTGGGAATTATTCACTAATTGATCTCTGTAAAAACTCATACTTTCTCCACGCCAAGGAAAAATAGCGTTTTCAAAAACAGATAAAGCGGTATTTGGAACCACTAAATCATCGTCTATACCAATAACATCACCATAACCTTCGCATTTTGGACATGCGCCATACGGATTATTAAAACTGAATAAATGCACATTAGGTTCTAAAAATGTTATTCCATCTAATTCAAATTTATTGCTAAAATGGCTTAGTTTATCGTTGTTTAATGGTTTTATGTAGCAATTACCTTTACCTTCAAAAAAGGCAGTTTGTATGGCGTCTGCTAATCTGTTATAGAAATCCTCATCATCTTTTGTTATAATTCGATCAATAACAATATATAAGTCTTCGGTAGAAGTTATATGATCTGCCTTGTCTATTCTAACAACCTCATTTTTATATAAAACACGCGCATAACCTTGTTGGTTTAAGGCGTTAAGCTTGTCTTTTAATTCTCGGCCTTCTTCAAGATGTAAAGGTGCAAGCAATAATAATTTTTCGCCTTCAGGAATTTTTTTAACTGCGTTTAAAACATCTGTAACCGTATCTTTTTTTACTTCTTGGTTAGAAATAGGCGAGTAGGTTCTACCAATTCTGGCAAATAAAAGCTTTAAATAATCGTAAATTTCTGTAGTTGTTCCAACGGTTGACCTTGGATTTGTAGAGTTTACTTTTTGTTCTATAGCAATTGCTGGCGCAATACCTTTTATATAATCTACTTTTGGTTTGTTTAATCTGCCTAAAAACTGACGTGCATAACTGCTTAAACTTTCCACATATCTGCGTTGTCCTTCTGCATAAAGCGTATCAAACGCTAAACTGGACTTACCAGAACCAGATAAACCTGTAATAACTACTAGTTTATTTCTAGGAATTACAACATCTATATTCTTAAGGTTGTGCAATTTAGCACCTTTAATTATAATATTTTCTTTTGGGTTAACTTCGGAAAGTTTAGTTGTCATATTAATTTCTTATCTGAAATAACAAAGATACAAGAAGTAATTCAGCATAAAAAACAGCATATTGCCTAATTAAATGTTAAAATATTCGATAAAGTGAAGAATTTATTTGTTTTTGATGAATTAATTATACTATATTTGATTTCACTCAAAAATTATTTTGCTTATATAACAGGATTACTTTTAAAATTAATAACCCAAATCTAATTTATTAGATATTAATAAAGTAATACCTATGCAGAATACTCAAACTTCCGACGCCACTTTAGTTACAAATTACATTGCAGGACAAGAAAATGCTCTTGAAATCCTTGTAAAGAGACACAAACAACGTATTTATAGCTTTATATATTCTAAAGTTTACGATAGAGATGTAGCTGAAGATATTTTTCAAGACACATTTATTAAAGTTATTAAAACCTTGAAAAAAGGTAAGTATAACGAAGAAGGTAAATTTTTACCATGGGTTATGCGTATTTCTCATAATCTTGTTATAGATTATTTTAGAAAAAATAGCAGAATGCCTAAGTTTGATAATAATTCTGACTTTGATATTTTCTCTGTACTAAGTGATGATACGCTTAATGCTGAAAAATCTATTATTAAAAATCAAGTAGAATCTGATGTAAGACGTTTAGTTGATGAATTACCTGACGACCAACGCGAAGTACTATTTATGCGTTTGTACCAAGATATGAGTTTTAAAGAAATTTCTGAACGTACTGGCGTTAGTATTAATACAGCTTTAGGAAGAATGCGCTATGCTTTAATTAACATGCGTAAGATTATAGAGAAACATAATATTATTTTAACTAATTAATATAATAAACCAATAAATGTTACGTTATATGTTAAAACCAAAACATAAAACATGGCAAAACTTTACTCTGAAACCCCTAAAATTGAAAATTTGAACCCAAAAGATGAAACGGTAAGTTTTATTTTGAATTACTCTAAGGCTTTAAGTGTTATAAATTATAAAAATATGGAGTTTGAAGCGCTTCTAAACTAAACTTTAAAAACGTCTTGATAGTCTCAAGACGTTTTTTTATTCTATTGTTATAATTAAAGCTTGTAAGTTAAATCTTTATAATCCCATTTTTCTGGAATTATATTTAATTTAAATAATTCGTCTTGGACTTTTTTAACTGTAGCTTCTGTAATATTTTCCTGAGACCACTCGGTTAGTCCTAACCATTCTTGGACATCTTCTAATTCTTGTTCGTAACGATTTGCAATTGTAGAATCTATGCAAGGAATTTGCTTAAACTCTTCTGTGGTAACGTTTACAATGTCTAAAATGGTTTTAACATCTTCTTTGTTACTTTCTAAAAAGTCTTCTCTAACTGCAATTACAAAGCAAGGCCAAGGAGAAGGCAAATTTGCTATACGTCTAAAAGTTCCGTTATCTACTAAGGGTTTTGTGGTAAATTTCTCCCACATAAAATAGTCGGCTTTCCCTTCTGTTAAACCTTCTACAGCGCCATCAAGATTTTTAATAACTTCAAATTTTAAGTCTTTTTCTAAATCCCAATTATTTTGTTCTGCGTTTACAAAAGACATTAAATGTGAGCCAGAACCATATCTACTAATGGCAGCTTTTGTTCCTTTTAAATCGTCTAAAGTTTTATAATCCGATTTTGCATCTACGTGAATTCCCCAATTAAGTGGCGTTTTTACAAAGACTTGTACAATTTTAGATTTATTACCTGCAATAATATCTTTTATAATACCTTCGGTTAAAATAACAGCCATATCTATATCGCCATTACGTAAACCTTTGCACATTTCGCCAGTACCACCAAAATAATCGTGCCAACGTAAATTTATATTTTCGGCTTTAAAATCGCCGTTTTTTAAACCTAAGTACCAAGCCAAGTTAAAGTGTTCTGGTACGCCGCCAATGTTAATTTGTTTCATATTTACTAACAGGTAAGGTTAACTGTTTTAAGTTTAAAACAGTTAAAATCTTAAATTTAATCTACTAATTTTTCTAAGGTGTATATAATTAAATCCTCTATTATTTGAGATGGATTTGAACTAAAATGACCATTCGCTCTATTTGCTAAAATAGCATTCAAAGATACGGATTTATGACCTAATAAAGCCGATAAACCGTAAATTCCAGCAGTTTCCATTTCTAAATTAGTAATTTTTAGTCCTTTATAGTCAAACGCTTCTAATTTTTGGTTTAACGAATTATCTTGTGTTTGTAATCGTAAAATTCTGCCTTGCGGTCCGTAAAACCCTACATTTGTAGCTGTAAAACCTAGTACAGTTTCTTTAGAAGAAAACTTTTTTACTAAAGCCGAATTTGCTTTTACCACATATGGTTTAGATTTTTTAGAAAACCATCCGGTTTGTTCTATAATTTCTCTAGAAACAGCTTCGTTTAAAATATGTTCGCTTTTATAAAAATGAAGTAAACTATCAAAACCAACTGCAAGTTCACTTATTAAAAAACTATCTATTGTAATATTACTTTGGATTGCTCCAGAAGTTCCAATTCTAATAATATCTAAAGACGTTAATTTTTCTTTTAATTCTCTTGTCTTAAAATCTATATTAACTAAAGCATCTAACTCATTAAACACAATGTCTATATTATCTGTACCAATTCCTGTAGAAATTACAGTAATACGTTTGCCTTTAAAAGTTCCGGTATGTGTGTTAAATTCTCTTTTATGTTTTTTAACTTCTATAGTATCAAAATGTTTAGAAACAGAAGCCACACGATCTGGATCTCCAACGGTAATTATAGTGTTGGCAACATCTTCTGGAAGTAAATTTAGATGGTAAATACTTCCATCTGGATTTATAATTAATTCAGATTCTTTTAATGGCATTTAAACGGTTTTAAACAGTTTGTTTTCTTTTTTATTAAATACAAAATCATACTTTAAAGCACCACCATAGCACATGTTGTTTTGTATTTCGTCGTGAATGTTTTTTAGATGAAGAATAACTAAATCACCTTCGCGATTTAAGACAACTTTATCATCATATACAGTATAAAAAGGCTCTAATCTTTTAATTAAGCGTTGTAATTGGATATCTCCAAAACCATAATATCCTTGGTAGTTTAACGCATATCCTAGTAAATGATGTAAGCTTTTAATGTTGTTATTCTTAATTAGTTTAAGAATATTAAATTCTAAGGTTCCTAAACCACTTCTGGTATCTGGAAAACGTTTTAAATGTGCTTTTAAGCAATTGGTTAGATATTCAAAACTTGAAGACGTTACAATTAAAGGTTTAAAATCGTTATGATTATCTGAATTGTAAATATCCCAACAGGTTTTTGCTAATTTTAAATCGGAATCCTTTAATGTAATTCTGTTTTTGTAATGTTTCTTTAGCTGAAAAGATTTTAATTCTGGTAGACCTTTTAACCCTTTTTCGCCATCAATTCTACCACTACAAACTAGTTTTAATGGGGTTTTTACGTTTTTTTGAAGCAGTAAACTTATAACTGCAATTAGATTTATATGGCAAAACAAATCGTACTCAAACCAAAGGATAATTTCATCATAATTTTCTAAATGATTAAATTTATCTAACTCAGACTTAAATTCGTCTCTTTTATATTCTAGATTATAAAATTCGCCTAAAAAAGCTTCACGCGTGTTTATAAATTCTTCAGAATCTATATTTAAAGTTGTTGGACCTTCACATAACATTTCGTGCCATGTAAGAAATTCACCTTTAAATTGTAACACTTTTAAACGTTCTGTTAAAGAAGAACCGTTGGTAATATGTAGTGTGTTTTTGCTCATTTATCCTCCAACGCGTTTAACATTAAATCCTTTTTCTTTTAGCATGGCCATAATTTTATCTCTAAAATCACCTTGAATAATAATTTTGTCGTCTTTAAAACTTCCGCCAACACTAAGTTTTGTTTTAATGTCTTTTGCTAGTTGCTTAAAATCTTCGATAGCACCTGTATAACCTTCTAAAATAGTGATAGGTTTACCTTTACGTTTTTCGTATTTACAGATTATAGGATCGTCTTGTAACCAAATTCCAGATGTGTTTTCTTCAACTTTGGGTTCAGTTTCTTTATGTTCTGGGAATAAATTTTTTAATTGATCCTTTAAATCCATGTGTTCAGTTCTCAGTCTTCAGTTTGTAGTTCTCAGTCTCCAGTCTCTAGTCTTCAGTTTGCAGTCTTTATATAATTGCCAACTGAATACTAAAATATTGTGAACTTATTTAATTAATCCTAATTCTCTTAATCTTTCGTTTAAAAATTCGCCTGCTGTAATATCTTCAAACTGTTTTGGGTTTTCTTCGTCTATACAATCTTCAAGAACATTTAATTTCATTTCACTTATAGGATGCATAAAAAATGGAATCGAGTAGCGCGATGTTCCCCAAAGTTCTTTTGGTGGATTTACAACTCTATGGATAGTAGATTTTAATTTATTGTTAGTATGTCTAGATAACATATCTCCAACATTAATCATTAATTCATTAGGTTCTGCAATAGCATCAATCCATTCGCCTTTATGATTTTGCACTTGTAAACCTTTTCCTTGTGCGCCCATAAGTAGCGTAATTAAATTTATATCTCCATGTGCAGCAGCTCTTTCGGCAGCTTTTGGCTCTTCTTTAATTGGTGGATAATGAATTGGTCTTAATATAGAATTTCCGTTATGAATGTAATTATCAAAATAGGTTTCTTCTAAACCCAAATATAAAGCTAATGCTCTTAGAACATATTTAGCTGTTTTTTCAAGCATTTGGTAGGCTTCTTTTCCAACTTCGTTAAAATGCGCTAACTCATTAACCGTTACGTTTTCTGGATATTCAGCTTTTAAAGCTGGATTATCTTCTACATATTGGCCAAAATGCCAAAATTCTTTTAAATCGCCTTCTTTTTTACCTTTAGCACTTTCTTTTCCAAAAGAAACGTAGCCGCGTTGTCCGCCAATACCATCAATTTCATATTTGTGTTTGGTTTCTAATGGTAAATTAAAAAAGTTTTTGATTTCTTCATATAAATTATCCACTAATTTATCGTCTAAAAAATGTCCCTTTAAAGCAACAAAACCAATCTCTTCGTAAGCTTTTCCAATTTGTGCTACAAACTGTGCTTTTTTGGTAGGATCGTTAGATATAAAATCTGATAAATTAACGCTTGGAATGTGATTCATACTATAATATTTTAATGTATTATGACAAATGTAACGAAATCGTTTGAAAAAAATAATAAGATTATGTCTATAAACTATTAAACATATCTTAAAAATGATATATTTGGGAGAGAAAATTTTAAAATCTGCCAAATTGGAATACAACGCTTTTAACTACGATAGAAAAAATCTTTCAAACGAAACCTTACTAGAACTTTTTAAACGTATGCTTAAACCTCGATTAATAGAGGAGAAGATGCTTATTTTATTAAGACAAGGAAAAGTAAGTAAATGGTTTGCTGGAATTGGTCAAGAAGCTATTTCTGTTGGTGTTACTATGGCGTTAACTAAAGAGGAATATATTTTACCAATGCACCGAAATTTAGGTGTATTTACTACAAGAGATATTCCTTTAAGTCGCTTGTTTTCGCAGTGGCAAGGAAAAGCTAACGGTTTTACAAATGGTAGAGATAGAAGTTTTCATTTTGGAACTCAAGAGTATAATATTGTGGGAATGATTTCCCATTTAGGACCTCAATTTGGTGTTGCAGATGGAATTGCATTAGCCAGCAAATTAAAAGATAAAAAGCAAGTTACAGCTGTTTTTACTGGTGAAGGCGGAACAAGTGAAGGCGATATACACGAAGCTTTAAACGTAGCTTCGGTTTGGCAATTACCAGTCCTGTTTTGTATAGAAAATAACGGTTATGGATTGTCTACACCAACATCCGAGCAATATAATTGCGAACATTTAGCAGATAGAGCTAAAGGTTACGGTATGGAATCGCATATTATAGACGGAAATAATATTTTAGAAGTTTACCATTTATTAACCGAATTAGCGCAAAGCGTTAGAGAAAACCCAAGACCTATATTCCTAGAGTTTAAAACCTTTAGAATGCGCGGTCATGAAGAAGCAAGTGGTACAAAATATGTTCCTCAAGATCTTATGGATACATGGGCAAAAAAGGATCCATTAGAAAATTTTAAGGCTTATTTAGTCGAAGAAAACATACTTACAGATACTATAGATTCTATTTTTACTGCTGAAATTAAGCAAGAAATAGACGATAATTTAGCTATAGCTTCGGCTGAAGAAACTATTGTTCCTAATATAGATAAAGAATTAAATGATATTTATAGAGACTTTAACTATCAGGAAGTTAAAGCATTTGGAGCAACTGAAGAAGTTAGGTTAATTGATGCTATTTCCGATGGATTAAGACAAAACATGGAACGTCATGAAGATTTAGTTATCATGGGACAAGACGTTGCCGAATATGGTGGTGTTTTTAAAATAACCGATGGTTTTGTAGAGCAATTTGGAAAAGAACGTGTTAGAAACACGCCAATTTGCGAATCTGCAATTATTGAAACTGCTATGGGATTATCTATTGCAGGAATTAAAAGTGTGGTAGAATTACAGTTTGCAGATTTTGTAACTTCTGGATTTAATCCAATAGTAAATTATTTAGCAAAATCGCATTATAGATGGAACCAAACCGCAGATGTGGTTTTAAGAATGCCATGTGGCGCTGGCGTTGCAGCAGGACCATTTCATAGTCAAACTAACGAAGCTTGGTTTACAAAAACACCAGGTTTAAAAGTGGTTTATCCAGCATTTCCATACGATGCAAAAGGGTTATTAGCAACAGCTATTAACGATCCAAATCCGGTATTATTTTTCGAGCATAAAGCTATGTATAGAAGTGTTCGTCAAGACGTGCCAAAAGATTACTACACGTTACCATTTGGAAAAGCATCGCTTTTAAAAGAAGGAAACGATATTACCATTATAAGTTATGGTGCAGCAGTACATTGGGTTTTAGATACTTTAGATAAACATCCAAATATTTCTGCAGATGTTTTAGATTTAAGATCATTACAACCTTTAGATACAGAAGCTATTTTAAACTCTGTTAAGAAAACAGGAAAAGCTATTATACTACAAGAAGATTCACTTTTTGGAGGAATTGCTAGTGATATTTCTTCATTAATTATGGAAGAATGTTTCGAGTATTTAGATGCACCTGTTAAGCGTGTAGCGAGTTTAAATACACCAATCCCATTTATTAATCAGTTAGAAGAGCAATATTTATCTAAAGGTCGATTTGAAAAAGAATTACTTCATCTTTTAGATTATTAATATTTTTTTATGAAAAAGGTATGGTTTTTGTTTTATTTTCGACATAAACCAGAAACAACGTGTTATGAGGTCTTTATTTATTCTATTTTTATTTTTTGGGGCATTACAATCTAGTAATGCACAAATAGATAGACCAAATAATTCTTTTGCAATACCTGCCGAAGAAGTGGAAGACCCTAAAGCAGATAATGCTTTAGATATTAAAGCTGAAGAAGATTCTAACGAAATTAAACCAGAGGAAACAGCCAACAATAACGTAATAACACCAAAGCCATTACCCATTTCTAAAAAGCCTGAAAAACCTTTTTCTATTGTAGAGACTAATAATTATAGAAATCCAGCAGAATTATATACTGAAACTTTAAAAAATCAATTAAAATTTAAAGAAGATGAAGAACGTTCTAATAATGGAAGTAAAATAGATCAGTTTTTAGGTGAATTTAAAACCACAGCAAAAAAAGTTAATATTGTTTATAGAGATCATGGTGCTCCAGATGGCGATGTAATTAGAATTTTAATAAACGATGATATTAGAATCCCTAGTGTTGTATTAACAAACGGTGTAAGTGGTTTTTATCTTGAACTATCTGAAGGTATAAACAAAATTGATTTTTTAGCTTTAAACCAAGGACTTTCTGGACCAAATACAGCAGAGTTTAGAATTGTAGATGAGGCTGGAAATATAATTTCTTCTAACCAATGGAACCTTGCTACAGGAGTAAAAGCAACCATAATATTAATTAAAGAAGATGGACAGTTAAAATTATCTAAACAATAATTCAATTAATTTTCGTATCTTTGCAATATCTGAAAAATAACATTTTATTTATTTTAAGATATATCACCTTATACACTACATAAAAATAATGGCAAAGTCGCAACAGACATTTAACAAATTAGAAAAAGAAAAAAAGCGTTTAAAGAAACGTGAAGATAAGCTTAAGAAGAAGAATGCTCGTAAAGCAGAAGCTGCAGAAAACCCACAAGGTATTCAGTTTGCTTACGTAGATTACAACGGAAACTTGGTAGATACGCCGCCAGATCCAGAAGATAAGATTGTTACAGAAGCAGATAATATTGTTTTAGGAGTTCCTAAAAAAGAAGATATGCCAGAACCGGATCCAATTCGTAAAGGTAAAGTCTCTTTTTACGATCCTTCTAAAGGATTTGGATTTATTATTGATGCTGAAGACAGCGAAAAATATTTCTGTCACGTTTCTGGATTAATTGATGAAATTACAGAGAACGATAAAGTACAATTTGAACTTGAAAAAGGAATGAAAGGACTTAATGCTGTTCGTGTTAAGAAAATCTAATATTTCTTTATTATAATAACAAAAGCGCCTTTTGATAAATTCAAAAGGCGCTTTTTGTGATTTATTTCAAATGTTTTAGAAACAGATTTAATTTCCAATACTTCCTAAGCTATTATATAACTTTGCTTTTGTGGTTAAGTATTTATTTTTTATGCTATTCACTTTAATTTTAGCATCTATTAGGCTTTTTTCTCTACTATTAACTAAAAATATAGCACTTTCACCTAGGTTAAATTTGCGCTCTTCTGCACTAAGTAACGTTTGATAATTTTTTGCAATATTTTCTATTAGTGTCAATTGATTTTTATAATTATCAACTTCAAAATTCAAAGACTTAATTTTGTTTTCAATTCCAAGTCTAGTACTTTCAGTATCAAATCTAATAGCATCTAATTTTATTTTGGCTAATTGTAAATCGCCACGTTCTTTTCTTAAGAATAAGGGAAAGGCTACACCAATTTTTGCTTTGTAATTATCAGTCATAAAACTATTGGCTTGATCTGCTTGTTGCGTTATAAAATTATAAGTGACATCAATTTTAGGTAATAATTTATTAGCCTTTAATTTTTGGTCAATTTCTAAAGCTTCAGTTTTAAAATTTAATGCTTTAATTTTTGGATGATTTTCAAGATCAAATTCGGTATTATTAATTAGTACTTGATTAAATGAGTTTTCATTAACTTCAATAGGATTAATTTGTTCTTTAATTTCTACCGGCGTATTATTCAACCATAAATAATTAGAAACTTCTAGAGTAGAGGTGTTAAAATCTATTTTTGCTTGTTCAAATTGTAGTTTTCTATTATCCACAATTATTAAGGCTTCTAGACTATCTATAGGTGCTTTTTCTCCAAAAACCACTTGCTTTTTTATACCATTAAATCTAAAAGACGCATTTTTTAAAAAAGATTCGTAAACTTTTAAATTTTGGTAGGCTTGTTCCCAATTAAAATAAGCTAAAGAAGCATTAAAAATAATGTTATTGACTAGAAGTTCTCTTTCTGCTATGGTTTGATTTTGATAAGCTTTTGCTTTTTTTAAATCTGCCATGCGTTTATTAATAAACAAACCTTGTCCTAAAGACGCAGAAATTCCTGCATTATACAACCCGTTATTTGGGACACTATTTTCAGGATTAAGAAATACACCAGAATTTTCTTCAAAACCAGCCTGTAATTCTATTCCATACCAAGTAGGTAATTTTAATTTAGCATTTAATTGATCGTAGTATTGCTTGTCTTTAAACTCTTTAGTATCAAAATTACCTTCTAATTTTGGATCAAAACCACCACGTGCTTTTGTTAAGTAAGCATTTCCTTCGTCTATTTTAAGATTGGCTTGTTTGGTAATTGGATGTTCGGTTTTAACCAAATTAATATACTCTTCAAAACTTAATGTGCTTTCAATATTTTGAGCTATTAATGCTAGTGGAAATAATAAACAAATTAAAAATCTCATAAATTACTTCTTTTCTTTGTTAGTTTTTGCATCTGTTGGTTGGTAATAATTAGGAGGAAAACCGTTTAGTTTACGCCATAATTCAAACCAAATTGGCACATCTTCTAATAAACCAATAGTTTTAGCTCCAGATCCAACCCTTATAGCTTTAGGCCACTCATGGTCGTTTTTATCTGGTGCAAGTAGTATTCTAAATTTACCATTTGGACTAATAAAATTTTCTATTGCAACTACTTTTGCACCATATGTTCCGTAGCTTATGTTAGGCCAACCACTAAATACAATTGCAGGCCAACCATCAAACTGAATACGGAAAGTTTCACCAATATGAACTAATGGTAAATCTATTGGATCTACATAGGTTTCTATTGCTACATCATAATCTGATGGCATAATACCTACCAGTTTTTCGCCTTCTTTAAAGGTTTCTCCTAAACCTGCTTTTAATGCTTTGTTTATATAACCATTCTGAGGTGCAGTTATATAGTACATATCATTTCTTAATTGATAGTTTGAGTTTTGATTTTCTAATTTAGATACTTGAGCTTCAGCATCAAATTGATTGGATTGAGCAGTAAATTTATCGCTTTGTGCTTTAGAAATTTTATCTAAATATTCAGCTTCAATTCTGTTTAATTCAACTAATGCATTTAAGTATTTGTTTTCTTGTGCTATAACTTTTGCTTGTACTTCTTGTAGTTTTAGATTTTTTTCTTCAACATCTTTTGTCGCTTTTAAACCTTCTGAAGCTAATGTCTGTACACGCTCAAATTGTGTTTCTGCAATTCTTAGATTTAGTCGTTCTGCTTTTAAATTTGTACTATCACTTATTACTTTTAATTTTGCTTGTCTAATTTTAAGTTTCTTTTCTGCCATTAATGCATTTGCTTGATTATTTAATGCACTAATTTTTGAACCATAAGAATTAACAGAAGAGCTTTTTGCTTGTATTTGTTGATTAGTTCTTTCTACTAATCTTGGATCAAAATAGTCGCTTTTTGTTTCAGATATATGCAGAATGGTATCTCCTTTTTTTACAAAGTCTCCTTCACGTACATACCATTTTTCTATTCTACCTGGAATTACAGATTGAATAGTTTGTGGTCTTTGGTCTGGTTTTAAAGTAGTCACTAAACCGTTTGCCGTTATGTTTTGTGTCCATGGTAAGAATAGCATAATTACACATAACAAACCGAATATTTTTAACAAACGATTAAACATCTTATAATGGTCTTTATTAAAGGCTTTTTTGTAAGCTTTATATTGATCTAGCTTAACGTGTTTTCCTACTGAGTTGTTTGATATATTAAGCATAATTATAATTCTATTTTACCTTGATTTAACTTTATTATTTTAGAACATTTAGATTCCCAAGCGTTATTTTTACTAACAACTACTAGTGTCCAATTATGTTTAGAATCTCCTAAGTAATTAATAAGTTCTAATGCTTCATTACTATTAAATTGATCTAATGGGTCTTTAAGTAGTAATAATTTTGGTTGTTTTAATATAGCTCTAGCTATTAAAATTTTCTTAATATCTGTGTTTGAAATTCGTTTACCTTCAGGATAAATTATGGTTTCTAACCCTTTTGGTTGTGATTTAATAAAGGTGGTTAATTTAATTTTTTTAATAACATTTTCAATTGCTTCTTCTGTTATATTAATGTCATTAAAAGTTAGATTTTCTCTTATTGTTCCTTGAAATGGACTTTCATCTGATAAAACTTGACCAACTAATCCTCTATAACTATTAATTTTAATACTACTAAAAGCAAAATCGTTAATACTAATTGTTCCAAAACTTGGCTCTATAATTCCTGCCAAAGCTTTTAATAAAGTCGATTTTCCAGAGGCGTGTTCTCCACTAATTAAAATTCTGTCATTTTGATTAATAGTTAAATTTATCTTTTCTAAGATTGGCGCTTTTCTTTCTGGAACTTGATATGTATAATCTTCTAATTCAATTTTTAAGGCTTTTGTAGTTAATATGTCTTTTCCTGTTTGAGGTTCAATTTCTTTATCTGCTACTTGACCTAGTTTTTCTAAAGATGTTAAAACATCATAAAAAGTCTCTAACCCAACTAACAGTTTTTCAACAGAACTAATTACTAAAAGAATTATAATTTCGGCAGCAACAAATTGTCCAATATTCATTTGTTGATTTAACACAAGCATACCTCCAATTAAAAGTAAACCTGCGGTAACTAATATTTTGAAAGCAATTAATTGTTTGAATTGAAGTATTATTACTTTAAAATGATTTTCTCTAGCTTTTAGATATCCAGTTACTAAATCATCGTTTTTATGCATTGCAAAACTGGTTTTTCCAGAAAGTTTAAAACTTATTACTGTTCTAGCAATTTCTTGTAACCAGTGGGCAACTTTGTACTTATATTTTGACTCTTGTAAACTTGTTTCTAATCCTCGTTTTGCTGTAAATTTAAAAACAACATAAATTAGAACAATTAACATTAATCCATAAATAATAAAGAATGGATGGTAAAATGAAAGAATCATTAGCCCAAATAATATTTGTAATAAAGCCGATGGAAAATCTATAATAACTTTGTTAATTCCTTTTTGTACTGTTAAAGTATCAAAAAAGCGATTAGCTAATTCTGGCGGATAGTATTGCCTTAATTCATTCATTTTAATTTTAGGAAAACGGTAAGCGAATTCAAAAGATGAACGTGTAAATATTTTTTGCTGAATATTTTCTGTAATGCGTATTTGCATTAACTGTAAGACACCAACAAAAGCTACACCAATAGTCACTAATATTACTAGAACTATATATGAAGAACTTATTTGTGCACCTTGAATTAAGTTAATAATAGCTTGGATTCCAAGGGGTAAAGATAAGTTTACTAATCCTGCAAAAATGGCATAGAGTAGTACTTGTCTAATGTCTGATCTATCTAATTTTAATAAACGCACAAAACGTTTCCATGGTGATAAAACTGAATTATTCTGCATTATTTGAAGTGTTTAAAGCGTTAAATACTAATTGTTTAAAGTAGTTTGTTTGATTATGTTTTTTTTTATTGTCTGAAATGGAGCTAAAATGATCTTTAATAAATTGTTGATGTAACGCACCATCTATAACAGTACTTGCTAGACTAAATGCATATTGATATTCCGAATTTACATTTTGAATCATCTCTTTTAATCTTGTAACTAAACGTTTAAAAGTCTCAAAATAACCTTCTTTGTTTTCTGAATCGACTTCTTTAGTTAAGTATGATTTTGAATACTCGTTTATAATTATTTGTTTTAAAATAACTTCATCTATATGTCCAAAACTTGCATCAAAACTAGTGGTTTGAGTTAAAATATTAATAGCAATTTCTAATTTTAATTTTGGGTTATTAATACTATGTGTTCCAAATACTAATTGATATTCTAGCCAACTCCAATACCAAGAAGTTAGATAGAGTAGTAGTTTGTGCTTACTTTCAAAATACCTATATATTGAGCTTTCGTTAGAACCAATTTCTTGGCCTAATTTCTTAAAGGTAAACGCATCAAACCCAATTTTATCTATAAGTAAAATGCTGTTTTCTATAATTCGTTTTCCTAAATCCGAAGATTCTGGATCTTTAATAAATATTTTGTTATTTATTGTAATTTTAATATTTGAAAGTAATTTATCCATAAAAAACTAATTTGATTTCAAAAGTAATAGTATTGCTATTACAAAAGAAATATTTAGTATTATTTTAACTAATCTACATCATTAGAAAAATTAATGGATTAAGCTATAAAATTAGTGTTACTAGGTAATTCGAAGATTTCTAAATCAAAATAAGGTACAGCTGCTAATATATGGTCAAAAATGTCTGCCATAATATATTCATAGTTTTCCCAACGCTTATCTTTACTAAACGCATAAATCTCTATAGGTAAACCTTGTGTTGTTGGTTGTAAGTGACGTGTCATTATAAACATGTCTTTATTAATTGCAGAATGATTTTCTATATACGTTTCTATATATTTTCTAAAAACTCCAACATTTGTCAAGTTTCTTCCGTTTAATAACACACTTTTATTAATATCGTTTTTTGTGTTATAATTTTTAATTTCTAATTCCTTTTGGTCTAAATAGGATTTTATAATTTGAATGTCTTTCAATTTTGAAACATCAGCTTTACTAAGATATTTAATACTACTCATATTAATTATAAGATGACGCTTTATACGTCTTCCACCAGATTTTTCCATACCTCGCCAGTTTTTAAACGAATCTGAAATAAGTGCATAGGTTGGAATAGTGGTAATTGTCATGTCAAAGTTTTGAACCTTAACTGTAGCTAAATTTATTTCTGTAACATCTCCATCTGCGCCATATTTTTCAAAAGAAATCCAATCTCCAATTCTAACCATATCGTTTATGGAAACTTGAATACTTGCTACAAAACCTAAAATAGTATCTTTAAAAATTAAGATAATTACTGCAGATACAGCTCCTAAACCGGTAAGGAATTTAAAAATTGCAATACCACTTATATAAGCAAAAGCAAAGATTAATCCTGTAAACCAAGCAAAAATCATGAAAACTTGTATGTAGCTATCTATAGGTTTATCCTTAAAATTAGGCAACGTTTTTAGGTAGTATTTACATGCATTTAAAATACTTCTAACTATCCAAAGTGTTAGGATAATTGCTAAAACACCAACTATTTTATTTAATGGAAATAAGATATAATTGTAATCTCTAAATACAAATGGAATTAACTCTATAGCAACAATTAATGGTATTATGTGTGCTATATTTCTAGGGACTTTATTTTCAATTAAAATATTGTCAAAATTAGTTTTTGTTTTACCTGCTAACTGACTAAAAAATAGTCTTAATAATTTTCTAGTTAGTGTATCTACCACAAAAACAACTATAACCAATGCTACTAATAGAACAAGCATGTTTAAAAGCTTGGCAGTATTATCTGATATTGACCAAGAAACTAATAAGTCATAAAAATAGTAACTAATATCTTTCATTTTACATTGAAATTATGCCACAAAAGTACTTTGATTTTAATCAATTATTCAATTTAAAATCTTAAAGTTAAATTAAATCTTCTAAATTGTTAATCAATTGAGATTCAGTGTAAAGTGATGTTTCTAAATGTATTTTTCCAATACGCATTCTAACTAACCTTAAGGTTGGAAAACCAACAGCTGCTGTCATTTTTCTGACTTGTCTAAATTTTCCTTCTGAAACAGTTATGGAAACCCAAGTTGTTGGTCCATGTCTATCGTCTCTAACTTTTTTTCTTCGGTTTGGTAGTTCTGGTAGTACTTTTACAATTGATGCTTTGCAAGGTTTTGTTTTATATAGTTCACCATTTATGCTAATATCTAAACCATTTTTAAGTTTTGAAAGCGCTTCTTCAGTGATTAAGCCATCTACTTGTGCGTAATATTCTTTTTCAACTTTTGAGCTGTTAACATAATAGCTCGTTTTTCCGCAAGTGGTGAGTAGGAGCAAACCTTCGCTGTCTTCGTCTAAACGACCTATTGGCATAATATCTTCTGGAAACGAACCTAATTCGCCTAAAAAACGTTTCTTTTTTTGATGATTACAATTGGTTGCAAACTGACTTAGCATACCAAAAGGTTTGCAAATTTTGTAATGTTTATGTGGTGAATTAGTTTCCAATATTATTTTAAAATAAGTTACTACTTGAGAACAGTAAAGCAACTATTGTTAGAAAGCTGAAATATATTAATAATGCGCCTTTAAACCATTCTGTTTTCTTTCTAATAAGAATTCCAACGCTACTAATAAATATCATAATTGCAGAATAAACTATAATAAAAATTAAATAATATATTGAAATTCCTGGCGCATGTCTTGGCGATGTTATTGTAAGCGATAGTATTAGAAAGATGATGAGACTTGCTAATAAGATTATGATGTTTTGTTTTATAGATTTTATAAACATGTAAATATTACCCGTAAACAAACCAAACGGTAGTATTCTTTTTAGCTTTAGCCTCAATTAAAAAAGACTTAAAATTTCGTAAGTCTTGACCAAAATTATTATCGATGTAGCCTTCGCCTTTATTAATGTTAAAGTCTGAAAAATAGGTCGAATTGTCTAAAGTGTCAAAGTCTGTTTTGATTAATAAATCGGGTAAATTATTAATGTGTTGTAGTTTATCAATCAATTGATTAATTGTCTTTAATACTAAATCTAAGTTTCCTATTAGGTTTTTTTTGTTCTGTTCAGCTTCAATTTTAATCTTTTCAATTTCAGCTTCGTTGTTGGCATGTTCAATACTCATTTCAATATCAAAATCGTCGGGATAAGTTTCCATTGCATAAATAGGAGAAGTATCTACATCAACAATTTTTGAAATTTGGTCAAACTCAGTTTCGTAATCTACCATATGTTTTCTGCACATCAAATTACAGAATTCTCTACTTAGACTGAATTTATTAAAATTAGTATCTGAAGCAAGATCTATATTATCTAAGTTTGTCTGTAAGTGTATATCTAATCCCATTTACTCAACAATTTCACCATTAATTAAAACACTCTCAATACAATTTTCACCAAAAGCATATGGTAGATAATTATAGTTTTCTATGGGTTTTGTAATAATTAAGTTGGCTTTTTTTCCTTGTGAAATACTTCCGTATAAGTTAGAACATTCCATAGCATAAGCACCATTTAAGGTTGCTGCGTTTATAGCTTCTTCTGGTGTTAATTTCATTTTAATACAAGCCGTGCTTACTACAAAATTCATGTTTCCACTTGGTGTAGAACCAGGATTGTAATCTGTTGCTAAAGCCACTGGTAAACCTGCATCCAATAACATTTTTGCTGGTGTGTAAGGAATGCTTAAAAAGTAGGAGCAAGAAGGCAAAGCTACTGGCATGGTATTGCTTCCTTTTAAGGCTTGAACATCTTCTTTAGTTAATTCTTCTAAATGGTCTACACTAATAGCGTTATGTTTTACTGCTAAAGCAACGCCACCAAAACTATTAAATTGGTTGACATGAATTTTTGCTTTTAAGCCGTATTTATTTCCTGCTTCAATAATACGTTCTGTATCTTCTAAATCGAAATAACCTTTTTCGCAGAAAATATCAATATAATCGGCTAATTCTTCAGCTTTAATAATAGGTAACATATCGTTAATAATATGGTCTAAATAACCCGATTTATTGTCTTTAAATTCTTTTGGAACTGCATGTGCACCAAGAAAAGTAGATTTAATTTTAATGTTTAAATCTTTTTTAAGTCGTTTAATTACACGAAGCATTTTTAATTCAGCTTCCAAGGTTAAACCATAACCCGATTTAATCTCAATAGCGCCAGTTCCTAATTGTATTAAATTATTAATACGTTCCAATGATTGATTATACAAATCATCTTCTGAGGTATTTTGAAGTGTTTTAGCCGAATTTAAAATCCCGCCACCACGATTGGCAATTTCCTCGTAACTCAATCCGTTAATTCTATCTGCAAATTCCTGAACTCTATTTCCTGCATAAACCACATGCGTATGAGAATCGCACCAAGAAGGCATAACAATTTTTCCTGTAGCATCAATAATTTTATCGGCTTTTGTAGTGAAGACATCTTCCATTTTTCCAAAAGCGACAATAGTATCATTTTCAATTAACAGAAAAGCATTTTCAATTAAAGGTAACGTTTTCATGTCTTTACCAGAAACCTTTAAAATGTTGGTTTCTCTAACTTGAATGAGTTGCTTGATATTTTGGATTAATGTGGTCATAAATTTAAATTTTAATAATAAAAAAACGCTGCATTAAAAATACAGCGTTTTGATTAATTTATTGGTGTAATTAGTTTAAACTTCCCACCATTTTTTCTGGTTTAACCCATTCGTCGTAATCTTCAGCAGTTACATAACCTAAGTTTACAGCTTCTTCTTTTAAAGTTGTTCCGTTAGCATGTGCTGTATTTGCAATTTCAGCTGCTTTATAATATCCAATTTTAGTATTTAAAGCCGTTACAAGCATTAAAGAATTGTTTAATAATTCTTTAATAACACCATGATTTGGTTGTATTCCTGCTGCACAGTTTTCTTCAAAACTTACACAAGCATCACCAATTAATTGCGCCGATTGTAAAATGTTAGAAGCCATCATTGGTTTAAATACGTTTAGCTCGTAATGACCTTGAGTTCCTCCAACTGTAATAGCTACATCGTTACCCATAACTTGTGCACAAACCATAGTTAAAGCTTCACATTGCGTAGGATTTACTTTCCCTGGCATAATAGAACTTCCTGGCTCGTTAGCTGGGATAATAATTTCTCCAATTCCACTACGTGGACCAGATGCCATCATTCTAATATCGTTAGCAATTTTATTTAATGACACTGCTAATTGCTTTAAAGCGCCATGAGATTCTACAATAGCATCGTGAGCCGCTAAAGCTTCAAATTTATTAGGTGCAGTAATAAAAGGTAAGTTTGTAAATTTTGCAATATACTTTGCTACTAAAACATCGTAACCTTTTGGCGTATTTAGACCTGTTCCAACAGCAGTTCCACCTAAAGCTAATTCGCTTAAATGGTCTAAAGTGTTTTCTAAAGCTTTTAATCCGTGGTCCAATTGAGACACGTATCCAGAAAACTCTTGTCCTAATGTAATTGGTGTTGCATCCATTAAGTGCGTACGACCAATTTTTACAACATCTTTAAATTCTTGAACTTTATCGTTTAACGTGTTTCTTAATTTTATAACCCCAGGAATAGTGGTTTCTACAATTTTCTTGTAGGCTGCAATATGCATTCCTGTTGGAAATGTATCGTTAGAAGATTGTGATTTGTTCACATCATCGTTAGGAGCAATTACTTTTTCGCCTTCACCAACAACGCGTCCAGCTAATTGTTGCGCTCTGTTAGCAACAACTTCGTTAACATTCATGTTAGATTGTGTTCCAGAACCAGTTTGCCAGATCACTAACGGAAATTGGTCGTCGTGTTTACCTTCTAATATTTCATCGCAAGCAGCTGCAATTAAATCGCGTTTGTCTTCTGGTAAAACACCTAATTCACAGTTGGTATATGCTGCAGCTTTTTTTAAGTATGCAAATCCGTAAACCACTTCTAAAGGCATTGATGCAGCTGCACCAATTTTAAAATTATTTCTTGAACGTTCAGTTTGTGCTCCCCAAAGTTTATCTGCAGGAACTTGAACATCTCCCATTGTATCTTTTTCTATTCTAAATGCCATAAGTCTTGTTTTTAAGAAACACGAATTTAAGAAATTTAGTAGATTTTTTGTTAAATTATTAATATGAATTTTTAGAGTTTTCTTTATTTTAAGTGTCATTTAACATAATTATAGAATTTCAAATTAGATATAAGCTTAAAACCCTTTAGTTTTGTAATAAATAAAATATTTATATCATGAAGATTTTAGTAATTGGTAGAGGAAACATGGGATATACTTATGCTAAAGGTATGAGTAAATCGTCTTTAGTAGATGGAGAAATTCTAATTTATGATGCTTCCGAAATTCAATCGATTAAATTAAAAAAGAAGAAATTATTTAAAGTTTGTAATAATTTAGAAGAAGCAGTAGCACAAGTAGATGTTATCTTTTTGGTTGTTAAGCCTTTTCATGCAATGGAATTGTTTGAAACCATGAAAAGTTCTGTAAACAACAGTCAAATTGTGGTGTATTTAATGGCTGGTGTTTCTATAGAATCTATCCAAAAAGGTTTAGGAATAGACAAAGTAGTTAGAGCAATGCCAAATTTACTAGCAAAAGTTGGCTTAGGAATGACTTCTTATACCGAAAGTAAAGCAGTAAGCAGAATAGAACTTTTAACTATTTCTAAGTTATTAGATACAACAGGTGAAGCTATTTACGTAGAAAACGAAAATTTTATAGATAAAAGTACAGGAATTAGTGGAAGTGGTCCAGCATACGTTTTTTACTTTATGGAAAGTATGATGCAAGCCGCATTAAAAATGGGCTTTTCTCAAAACGATAGTAAAGTATTAGTTACACAAACTTTTGAAGGTGCAGTAAAACTCTTTAAAGAAAGTGATTTGAGTCCAACGAGCTGGATGGATAGAGTTGCTAGTAAAGGTGGAACTACAAGAGCTGCTTTAGATTCTATGAAAGAAAATAAAGTTGAGGAATTAATAAAAGAAGCAGCTTTTGCTGCTTTTGATCGCGCAGTGGAGTTAAGCGAAGAATTTGAAGAATAATTTTTAATAACTATGTTAATAAAAAATACATTCTTATTGCATTAAAAATTCCTTTGTTTTATATTTGCATCAATAACAACTATTAGATACACGAATTATGTTCGAATTTGACCAATATTTAGGATTTTTAGCTTTTTTAACTATTTTAACCATAGGATTTTGGTTACTAATCTTTTTAACAACATTTGTTGTTCCTTATTGGATTGGTGGATCATTAATAGAACGTGTTAAAGAAATTATGGAAGAACGTAAAGCTAAGCAGGATAAAGCTTAATTTTAATCTAGTTATAATTAAAAAGGAGCAACTTTTATAAGTTGCTCCTTTTTTTATGCATTATATTTTATAAAATGAAAACAAAAAAGGCTTCAAAATTAATTTTGAGGCCTTTTTATATAATAGAGTAGAAGTCACCTATTCTTGCATAGTGTGATATACATTCTGTACATCATCATCATCATCTAATTTTTCTAATAGTTTTTCAACATCGGCTTGTTGTTCTTCTGTTAATTGTTTTGTGATTTGAGGAATACGTTCAAATCCAGAAGATAAAATCTCAATTTCTCTACGCTCTAATTCAGCTTGAATAGCTCCAAAACTTTCAAATGGTGCATAAATTAAAATACCATCTTCATCATCAAAAACTTCTTCAGCACCAAAATCTATAAATTCTAATTCTAATTCTTCAGCATCTAAACCTTCAGCATTAATTCTAAAGTTACAGGTATGATCAAACATAAAAACTACAGATCCAGAAGTTCCCATACTACCATCACATTTACTAAAGCAAGCTCTAACATTAGCTACCGTTCTGGTATTATTGTCTGTTGCTGTTTCTACTAAAACAGCAATTCCGTGTGGTGCATAACCTTCAAAAACTACTTCTTTATAATCACCTTGACCTTTTTCACTTGCTTTCTTAATAGCACGTTCTACATTGTCTTTAGGCATGTTTACAGATTTTGCATTCTGTATAACTGCTCTTAATCTAGAGTTAGAATCTGGATCTGGTCCGCCTTCTTTTACAGCCATAACAATGTCTTTACCAATACGAGTAAAGGCTTTACTCATGGCAGACCAACGTTTCATTTTACGTGCTTTACGAAATTCAAAAGCTCTTCCCATTTCTAAATATATTTTTATTAATCGCTAATGCGATATTTAATTAATGTTAAAATTCAAAATTATTGAAAATTATGGCAAAAACAAAGTTATTAGTCGTTTGGTACGTGTCTATCTAAGAATTTATCTTTTGCTGTATTATAATCTAAATACGTTTTTTGTCTTTTATTGTTTAAAGATTGGTTTGTGCTGTTGTATGTATTTACAGCCGTATTAATTTCTTTAACTTTTTTATTGTAAGCATCTATTTGCTCTTTTGTTCTTTTCTTTTCTGGTGTGTTTTCTAACGATTTTGTAATCGCTTCAAAATCTTCGTTGACCACATAAAATTCTATTATTTTAGGGATATCCTTTGTTGTCATTGCTATTTGGTAATCAAAAACCTTTTTAGTAGCTAAAATAACCGACTTATCTGTTCCGAATGCTTCATACGTTTTTAAAATTTCTAAGCCTTCTTTTGCGGCACTATTTAAAGCATTTGCATTTTGCTGTATTCCACTAACATCTTTTTTCTCAATAGCTTCGTTTAAATATATTTCGTTTATATATACTTTAAAAAAGATTAAATAAAGCTTGTTTGAATATGAAAATACTTCATTTGATTTGGCCATTTTTTTAGACAAATCACTTTCGTTTTCAATAATATTAATATTATGCTTTGCCGCAAATGCTAAAAAGTTTTTTTCATATTCTGCTTGAGATTCTGCCATTTTTACATCAGCCATTTCTTGAGCAATAATGTAAGCTTCCATTAAATCGTAAGATTGTTCTGCAACAGCTTTCATGTCTATAATCTCTGCATAATCTTGCTTTAACATACTTTCGTTAATGTTAATTAGCTTTAAAACTTCGTTTTTAAAATCGTCGCCATCAAAACCTTTAGCTTTTGTAATGTTTTTTTTAGATTCTGCTACTTGTTTTAAAAGTTGTTCTCTTCGTTTATTAATTTTACTATCCCTTTTACTATGTGCAACTGCTTTAGTGTATTTCCACATGCTTTTTGTTACTTCTGTTTGTTCTTCGCCAACAAAGTTTAAGTAATCTAATGCAGTTTTAAAGCTTTGAGCCTTTACACTAGAAATGGTTAAAATAAAAGTTAGACTTAGTAATACCAGGTTTAGTTTCATGTTAATTTAAGTTTATATAGTCAATAAGTATATTATAAGATTCGTTTATGTAGATGTCTTTAGTTAATTCATCTATAATTAATTCGTTTTCCTCTTTTTCTTCATTATTGTAAGAGATTAACTCGTTTGTGGCATTCGTATTTTCAACATCCAAAAGTTTTAATTCATTTTGATAAAAAATTGTTTTATAACTTTCAGAACGTTTTATGCGTTTGTTTTTTATGTTTGAGATTGTTAGTTTGTATGGCAAACTTGGAATATTTATAACATTGTATAATTCCTGGCTATTTTTAGAAATTATTTTGAAATAATTATTTTCTAAAACACGTTTACTACTTTCAGAACTTATACTTTCTAGGGGTTTTAGTTTTGTAGTAAAATGATTTAAGGTTGGCGTTATAGTAGAGTCTAAAATAACATATTCTCTAGAGGCTTCTGTATTATTTAGTTTTTTATATAATGATGGTAGAGTAATATCTGGTATAATACCTTTAGCTTGATGTGTTTTTCCGGTTACTCTGTAAAATAGTTCTACAGTTACTTTGCAAAAGCCTATGTTTTTATCTTCTTTTAAAGGCATTATGTTTTGTGCAGTAGATTTTCCAAAAGATTTTTCTCCAACAACAATGGCTCGTTTATAATCTTGCATTGCTGCTGTAAAAAACTCTGAAGCAGATGCACTAAAATCATTTTGAATAATTAGCATAGGTTTATTAAAAAAAGAGCCTCTTTTTGGATCTCTAATTGTAAATGTTTCGCCATTATTAAATTTTAAGATAGATAACGGTCCGCGATCTATAAACATTCCTGATAAATTAATGGCTTCTTGCATAGAGCCACCACCATTAAATTGTAAATCTATAATTAAACCTTCTATACCTTCTTTTTGAAGTTTATAAATTTCTTTAGCAACATCGCTAGAAACGCCTCTTCCGTTTGGAGATGAGTAATCTGTGTAAAACGATGGTATTTTTATATAACCTATTTTAAGGTTGTTTTTATTGATAATAAAACCAGTAACTGCATTTTCAGTCACTTTAATTTCTGTTTTAGTTAGTATTATGGTTTTAATGGCTTCATTTTTATCTTTAACAGTAAATTTTATATTTTTATTTTTTTCATCTGTTAAAAATATTACAACATCTTTATTAGAAATACAATTTATTTGAAGTTCTGAGTCTAAAGACTTCAAATTAAGGAGAATATTTCCTTCTTCTAATCTTCCATTTTTATAGGCTGAACTTCCTGGGATTATAGTAGAAATTACTATTTCTCCATTTCTGTTTTTTTGAGTAACTACACCAAAAGATTTTTTCTGAGTAGCTAAATCATTTTGATAGACTTCTTTTTCTTCATTTGTAAAGAATGAAGAATTTGGATCTTGATATTTTAAATAAGCATCTAAAAACTGATTATTAACATAAGTATCTAATCCGTTTTCAGGAAAAAGTAACTCGTTAATTTTACATAATTCTCTATCAATTACTTTTAATCTTAGTGCTGGTTCTACGATTTTGAAATAACCTAAATCTGTATTTAAAGAATCTTTAGACCCTAAATAATCTACAATAGTTTTATAAGCAACTCGTTTTTTAAGTGAAGATTTTAAATTAGTGATATCTTTAAAATAGGTGTAATCTTTTTTAGAAATAGGAGATAAGGTTATTGTTCCAGAATAGTCTATAGTTTCGGATTTTAAATCTTCAAAAATAATATTGTAATCTAAATATCGCTTTTTTAAGAGTTCTGAATATTTAGATGTGAAATTACAATTATTGTCTAAAACATAATTATCTATTTCGTTTAAATCGGCTTTTAAAATAGTAATATCTTCTTCAAAAAAGTAGTCTTTGTCTTCGTCTAAATGATTTAAAAACAAATTAAAAACACCTTTAGAAAATTCATCGTCTATAGTTTTTGGTTTATAATGATGTTCTTCTACTAATTCTTTTATAGCAGATATTTGTTCGCAAAAAAGCGATTCTTGTTGTGCAAATGTTGTATAACAAACACAACTTAAAATTAAACATAAAATGTATTTCATTTAACTTTCTATTCTTCTTCTACAATTGCTTCTATGGCTTGTGCTAAATCAAAATCTTTTTGTGTAACGCCATCAGCATCATGTGTGGTTAAAGAAATAGTCAATAAATTGTAGGTATTAGACCAATCTGGATGATGGTTTAAAGCTTCACACTCAAAAGCCATTCTGCTCATTGCGCTAAAGCAGTCTTTAAAATTGTCGAATTCTATTTCGCAATACAGCGTATTATCTACAAATTCCCATTCTGGTAATGCTTTTAATTTTTCGTTTATTTCTTGTTCTGTTAAAGCTTTCATAGGTTATTGTTTTAGTTCTTGAATTATAAAATTACTTACGTATTGTAAATGTTTAGGTAATATATTGTCTTTAGGTAATACTGCCAAATATCTATCGTTATTTGTGGTAAATACTTGTTTGTAAATAGGATTTTTTAGTTGAAGAACTGCCGTGATTTCTTTCATAAAATCATTATAATGCACTAAATCTTGACTTCCTAAATGAAAAATGCCGCATTTATTTCTATTGATAATGTAATGAATCTGTTGCGTGATTTTATAATCTGTAGCCACATTTAAAATTAGGTTTGGAAACACCTCAATAGGTTCTTTTGCTTTATGGAAGGCTTTAATTTCTTGAATTCTTGGCGAGTTTTTACCAAAAACCATAGGCAATCTTAAAATAGCATACTTCTTTTTTGGTAAACGAAGCAGCATGTTTTCTATCTTAATTTTAAAGTAGCCAAATCTACTTAAACTAAGTGTTTTATCGTTTTCATGACTTGGATATTGGCTGTAAGCATCAAAAACATTAGCGGAAGATAAAAACAACAACTTACAATTGTTTTGCTTGACATATTCTACCATATGAAAATGCGCCACAATTTGAGCGCCAAAATTGCCTCTTAATGCCGAAATTATAATGGTTGGTTGCACAGCTTCAATAATTTCCATAGCATCGTCTTCTTCCACAACATAATGAAAAAAATGCTGATTTTCAGCCAACGCTTTAGTATCTGTTCTATGTGTTCCAAAGGTATTGTAGTAACCAGAAAGTTCTTTATAAATAGCGCTACCAAGAGAACCTGAAGCCCCAAAAATAAGGACACGATGCTTGTTTTTGTTAGTCGTCATTTAAAGTTAAACTTAAAATATGGAAAGGTTTGTTTTAGTAGTAAATAGCTCTAAAGCTTTCATGCCAAGTTTAGAATTTCCTTTTGAGTTTAAGCCAGGAGACCAAACCGATATTACAAATTTATTTGGTAGTAAGGCAACAATTCCGCCGCCAACACCACTTTTTCCGGGTAAACCAACTTCAAAAGCAAACTCTCCAGCTTCATCATAAAAACCACAAGTTAACATAATGGCGTTTATACGTTTAGCTTGGCTTGGTGTTATATGTATATTATTTTGTAAACAGTTTCCGTGATTTGCAAATAAGAAAAAAGCATTGGTAATTTGCTCGCAAGTCATGGATAATGCGCATTGTGTAAAGTAAAAATCTAAAACGGTTTCAACATCATTTTTAAGATTCCCAAAAGATTTTAAAAGGTTAGCAATGGCATAGTTTTTAAAACCGGTATCTTTTTCGGATTTGGCTACTTTATAATCGTAATCTATAGTTTGATCGTTAGTTAAATCTCTAACAAATTTTAAAAAATCTTCTTTTGGATTTTTTAATGTAGAGACTAAAATATCTGCAATAACAATAGCTCCGGAATTTATTAACGGATTTCTAGGAATACCATTTTCTACTTCTAAAAGCGATAAATAATTAAACGGATTTCCAGAAGGTTCTACATCTACACGTTTCCAAACCTCATCTGCATTTTTAGAAATGGCTAATGCAAGTGTTAGCACTTTGGTAATACTTTGTACAGAAAATTTGGTTTTATAATCGCCAATACCAAAGTTATCGTTATCAATAACATTTAAATAAATTCCAAAAGCATTTTTATCTACATGTTTTAACTCAGGAATATAATCCGTAACATTACCTTTATCTGTAGTTTGCGAAGCCTGAAGTTTTATGTCTTCTAAAATGCTTTTGAAATCTATCATATATCAATTTATCCTTTATAAAAAGGCAATTTAACTACAGTTGCAGGAATTGCTTTTTTTCTAATTTGGATGTTAATTTTACTATCTGCTTTAGCAAAAATAGTTGGTACGTAACCTAAACCAATACCTTTTCCTAAGCTAGGAGACATAGTTCCAGAGGTTACAATTCCAATTTTATTTCCTTCGCCATCAACAATATCGTAATCATGTCTTGGAATACCACGTTCGTCTAATTCAAATGCTACTAGCTTTCTATCTACGCCATGTTCTTTTTGTTTCTTAAATATTTCAGAAGAAGAAAAATCTTTAGTGAATTTTGTAATCCAACCTAAACCAGCTTCAATTGGAGAAGTTGTATCGTTAATATCGTTACCGTATAAACAGTAACCCATTTCTAAACGCAATGTATCTCTAGCAGCTAAACCAATTGGTTTTGCACCAGCTTTAGTTACGGCATCCCAAACTTGTTTTACATCGGAGTTTTTACAATAAATCTCAAATCCACCGCTTCCAGTATAACCAGTTGCAGAAATAATAATATCAACCACACCAGCAAAATCGCCAACTATAAAGTTGTAAAATGGAATGGCAGCTAAATCGTGAGAACTTAAAGGTTGCATTGCATTTACCGCTTCTGGACCTTGAATTGCTAATAGTGAATAATCTTCACTTAAATCTTTCATCTCTGCACCAACATCATTCTTAGATGTTAACCAGTTCCAATCTTTTTCAATATTACTAGCGTTTACTACTACTAAGTATTTTTCTTCTTCAAGTTTATAGATAATTAAATCGTCTACAATTCCGCCATCATCATTAGGCATACATGTATATTGTGCTTTTCCAACTGTTAATTTTGTAGCATCGTTAGAGCAACATTTTTGTAATAAAGCTAAAGCGTTTGGTCCTTCAACTAAAAATTCCCCCATGTGAGATACATCAAAAACACCAACACTTTTTCTTACGGTTTCATGTTCAATAGTTACGCCATCATATTGTACTGGCATATTGTATCCTGCAAATGGTACCATTTTTGCTCCAAGTGCTTCGTGAGTTGCTGAAAGTGCTGTATTTTTCATCTATGATTTTTTTAGTTTTAACAAAAGTATCGAAAAATAATGTTAAAACAAGTCACATTTAACATCACATTTTATAAAAATATACTACTTTTCAAATTTAAATAACTAAATATCATGAAAACGTTACTTTCCTTTTTTATCACCTGTTTTAGTTTATCATTACTTATTGCGCAAAGCGGAAATCCTACAGATTATCTATCTAAGGAGTTTCATAAAGAAAGGCGAGAGGCTTTAAGAGCTAAAATGCCAGATAATTCTGTTGCAGTTGTATTTTCTAATCCTGTAAGAAATAGATCTAATGATGTGGATCATGTCTATCATCAAGATCCTGATTTTTACTACTTAACAGGTTTAAAAGAACCACATTCTGTTTTAGTGGTTTTTTCTAAAAATCAGACCAATTCTAAAGGTGTTTCTTATAATGAAATTTTATTTGTGCAACCTAAAGATCCGCAACAAGAAATGTGGAATGGTGCCAGATTAGGTAAAGATGTTGCTAAAACCGAACTAGGTTTTAATAGAACTGAAAACACATCGGACTTTAATACTTCTACAATAGATTTTAATGATTTTGATTCTATAATATTTCATAATTTTAAAGACGATTATAGAGATGGAAGAAGTGCTATTGACTTATATAGTTTAGTAGAAGGTTTTAAAACACAAATTAATTTTAAGCCTAAAAAAACTTCTGAAGTTGTAGAACAAGTTTATGGATTAATAAAAGCTACACCAATAGAAAATAGTGCTAACGTAGCTCAAAATATTGGAAGTTATACCACACAATTTCCTGAGCTTAATGATGATGTAAATATTAATAAATATATAAACGCAGATACTAATGATATTAGGGAAGAAGCAAAAAATAATATTTTAAATATTAATGCAGAGAAACCTAAATATAATACTAAAAAGTTAGGCCGAATTATGGCTGAATTAAGAGAAGTTAAAACTGCTGAAGAAATGAAACTTCTAACAAAAGCAGTAAAAATTTCTGCTATTGGTCAGATTGAAATCATGAAAGCGATGCATCCAGGAATGTCTGAAACAGAAATCCAAGGTGTTCACGAATACGTTTATAAAAAATACGGTAGTGAATTTGAAGGATATCCAAGTATAGTAGGAGCAGGGAATAATGGTTGTGTATTACATTACATAGAAAACTCAAAAACTAAAGTAGATAACGATTTAGTTTTAATGGATTTAGGTGCAGAGTATCATGGTTATACCGCAGATGTTACTAGAACAATACCAGCAAATGGAAAGTTCTCTAAAGAACAACGTGCTATTTATGATGTAGTTTATAAAGCTCAAGAAGCAGGAATAGCTGCATGTAAAGAAGGCGCAGCATTTTGGGAAAGTAATCAAGCATGTCAGAAAGTTATTAATCAAGGATTATTTGATTTAGGAATTATTAAATCTGTAACAGAAAAACATAATTATTTACCGCATGGTGTATCGCATTATATTGGTCTAGATGTTCACGATACAGGAACTTACGGTCCATTAAAAGCAAATAGTGTTATAACTGTAGAACCAGGGATTTATATTCCTGAAGGTAGCCCATGCGATAAAAAATGGTGGACTATTGCTGTTAGAATTGAAGATGATATTTTAATTACAGAAAACGGTCCAGTTAATTTAAGTGGCGATGCACCAAGAAAAGCAGATGAAATTGAAGCTTTAATGGCGCAACCAAGTCCTTTAGATAAATTTAAATTACCTCATTTGGATTAGGTGTATTAATAATATTGTACATATACATTAAATAAACTTTATTTGTTAATCCTAGGTTAATATTTTTTTTAAGTTCAAGTTCGTTTTTTATAGATTTAAAAAAAATGATCTTATTAATTTTATATGGTTCCTTAGAAAAAGTGTAAATATTTTTTAGCAAAACTTTTTCAACTTGACTAAGTTTAAATTTAGGTTTAAATTTTTTATTAAATCTCTCAATATTTTGAATGACTAAATTAAAGTTTTCATTTCTAAAATGAATTAAAATATTCAGTATCTCAGTTTTAGTAAACGTTGCTGGTCTATCTTTATAATCGTATTCATTTAATATAAGGTTGACATGTTTAAGACTATCAGAAAAGTCATTATTACAAATATAAATACAAGCAAATTTATAATTTAAACCAATTGAATAATAGGGTTCTATATTATATTTATTTGTTTTTTGAACTAATATTATTTCTTGCATGATTTTTTTAGCACTGACTATATCTGAGTTATTAATTAAAAAGTCTAACTCTGCTTTATAGGTGTGAAAAAAAATTCTTTCTAATGCAACGCTTTTTTGTAAATCAATTATATCTGCAAATTGTCTAAGTTTTTTAATTTTTTCATAAAAAATACTTTCAAGTCCTTTTTTGTGATGATCTATTATTCTTTTGTATATCGAAATAAAATCTAATGGTTTCTCTTTCTTATAAGTAGGACTGCTATTAAATATATCAATAGTTTTTTCTAAGTACATTAATTCTTTTTCCTTTTTTTTAGAGACAGAATAGTAGTTAGCATGTATCAAATTGTAAAATATTTGCGATTCAATACTACTACTCTCTGTAATGTTAATTAAACTTAAATCTTGTTTAATTAATTTTTTGAATTTATTATTAATGTCATCACTACTTGTTTTGTTAAAATTATTTTTAAGAAAATAACTTTGATAATATAAATCTGTAATTATTCTATTTTCATTAATAGATTGAAATTGATCATATATAGTGTCATTAATTAATTGGGCTTTACTAAAACCTAATGAATAGCCAGTACATTTTTTTTCCCAGTTTAATAGATCTAATAATAAAAAATGATTATTACATTTTGAATTAATTTTTTTAGTTTTCTTTATTAATTCTAAGCATTCTTTATATAACCCTTTATAAAATAAAATTTCTATAGATTTAAGATTTTCTTTGACTCTCAAGTCTGTAGATTTCTCTGAATGAAAAGTATTTAAATCTTTAAGGATAATTTTATTTAAGTAGTTGATATCAAAGGATATATTCTTAGTTGAGTAATTAAAAACCGATAATTTTTTTTTTAAAAAAGACTCATTAATATTTAAGTTAGTGTGGATTAAATCAAACAGCAATAAATATTTACTCTGAGGTCCAATTTTATTTTTAGAAAAAGACAATTTGAAATGTCTTTTTTCATTCATAGTCATCGATTTTATTAGTAAAAGGGTGCTTTCTCTATTCATTTTTTTATGATCTGAGTTATAAAAATAGCGTTTTTTTTATTTTATAATTCAATTGAAATAAATAATATTTATAAAAAATTAAATTTTTTCAAAATGAAAAGAAGTTTTCTAAAATTAATATCAAGTATATTTATTTTTCTTATTAGTTATACTTTTTATGGACAAATAATAATTGACAATACTCTAACACCTACCCAATTAGTTGATGGGATTTTAGTACCACTAGGTAGTGGTACAGTAATCTCAAATGTTGTTTTACATGGGGTTGATGGGGCTAGTGGACAAGCAGCAGGTTTTACTACTGCTGGTAACACTTTAGCAGAACTAGGTTTTTCTAGTGGTGTAGTCTTAACAACGGGAAATGCTTCAGGTATACCACTTGGTTTAGGTGTAGATCCCGGAGATTCACAATTTTCTGCAGGTTATAATTCTTCAACTCTAGGTGAAATAAGAGAAACTGGTACAAATGCAACTACTGATCCAAATATTGTAAATGATTTAAATGTATTAGTTGGTCCTCGTAACTTTTTTAATGCAGGAATATTAGAATTTGATTTTATTCCTGTAGAAAATACAGTAGTTTTTAGATATGTTTTTGGTTCTGAGGAATATAATGACAGTAGTAATTCTGCATTTGATATAAATTATAATTGTTCTTCATATAATGATAAATTTGGTTTTTTAATTAGTGGAACTGGTATTTCTGGTGGACAAGGCTTTGATAATGATGCAAGAAATATTGCTAGGTTAGCTAATGGTGCAGAAGTTTCAATAAACTCAGTGAATGATGGAGTTGTAGGTTCTAGTGCTACGCCTCAAGATGCTAGTTTCTGTACAGCAGCAAATGGAGCTTGGGTTGAAAATACACCATCACCTGAATTTGCAGGAACAATTGATGGTACACAGTTTAATGGTAATACAGTGATATTAACAGCAACTCAATCTGGATTAACTCCTGGAGCTACATACCACATTAAATTAATAATTACGGATGTTCAAGATGCGGGGTATGATAGCGTTGTTTATTTAGAAGCAAGTAGTTTTACTACAGAGTTTTCTTGTAATGCTGGTCCAAATCAAAATCTATGTAATACTACATCAGCAACTTTAGCAGCATCTTCTCCAGCAACTGGAACTTGGACTGTTGTTAGTGGTCCAAATACGCCAGCATTTACATTAACGTCAGATCCAAACACAAATGTAACAGGATTAATTAATGGAAATTATGTGTTTAGATGGACCGCTTTAGATTCGTCTTGTTTTGCAGATGTTACCATTATTGTAAACTCTAATATAACACCAACATTTACATCTGTATCACCTATCTGTTCAGGCGATACATTAACTGCATTACCAACAGTTTCAAACAATACAATAACAGGA
>Ga0105354_1000040_pt1 | contig 86665 bp, 85 predicted proteins | sample GOMGulsemesocosm_FD_83658 | JGI IMG/M metagenome (GOLD analysis project Ga0105354, IMG submission 83658) | Methane-oxidizing microbial communities from mesocosms in the Gulf of Mexico - GOM9B Gulf of Mexico | ecosystem: Environmental > Aquatic > Marine > Cold seeps | place: USA: Gulf of America...
GTAGAATTGCACCAATAGCTAGAGCCATCCCAATTTTTATAGGATTAAAACGTTCCGTGAAAAACTGAAAAATAAAATCAAATTCTAGAAATAACGTGATTGCAATTATAACTAACATAACTAGTAAATCTGCAACGCGTTCCGCTACAATAGTTCCAAATCCTTTCTCGAAAGGAACACCTTCATAGGTAGTTAGAATCGATGCTCTTGCAACTTCTCCTGCTCTTGGTATGGTATAGTTTATTAAATATGTTGAAAAAACAGCCATTAGACTATTGCTGAATTTTACTTTAAAACCTAAAGGTTCTAACATAAATATCCATCTATATGCTCTAGATAGGTGACTTAAAAAGCCTAAAAACATACCTAGAAAAATCCAGCTCTTGTCTGCGTTATACCAATATGCCAATACAGTAGATAAAGGCACACTTTTTAGTGCAAACCATATTAAAAAAACTCCCAATAAAATTGGGAGAATGATTTTTAGTATTTTTAAATATGAATTTTTCAATATTTATTTTAATAGGTTTGTAGCTTCGTCTGGAAAAACTAAATTTGGTTGAAACGTTTTAGCGTCTTCAATATTCATTGTTCCGTAAGTAATAAGAATAAGTGTATCTCCTTTAGCTACTTTTCTGGCAGCAGCACCATTTAAGGTAATTTCCCCACTTTTTCTTGGTCCAGGAATAGCATAAGTTTCTAAACGCTCTCCATTATTATTATTTACTATTTGTACTTTTTCTCCACGAATAATGTTTGCAGCGTCCATTAAATCTTCATCAATAGTTATACTACCAATATAATTTAATTCTGCTCCAGTTACTTTTACTCTGTGAATTTTAGATTTTACGACTTGTATTTGCATGTTACAAAGATAATTAATTTAAAGCGATATTGTCTATTAGCCTAATTTTTCCTGCATAGACTGCAATAAACGCTCTGTAAGTATTTTTTTTATTTTTTCTAGTGACGGTTTTTAGAGTTTTAGTATCAGCTATTATGAAATATTCTAATTCCAGAAGTTCATTTTTAGCAAACTGTTCTTTAACCCATTCCGTTACTTTATTAGCACTTTTTGTGCCAAATTTAAGTTTTGCTTCTTTTAGTGTTTTGTATATAAACGGCGAAACATTTTTATGTGCCTCAGTTAAACGTGTATTTCTAGAGCTCATAGCTAAACCATTAGCTTCTCTATGTATTTTACAGCCAATAATTTTTACGGGAATGTGATATTTTTCGACTAACTTTTTTATAATTTGAAGCTGCTGAAAATCCTTTTCTCCAAAAAAAGCATATTTAGGTTTTACTATTTCTAGAAGATTCTTTACAATAGTTCCAACGCCATCAAAATGTCCATCTCTAAATTTACCTTCCATTTCGTGTTCTAACCCATCAAAAGAAAAAGATTCTGAAACTACTTTTTTATTGTAAATATCTTCTACTGTTGGTGCATAAACTATTATGTCCTTATTTAAAGTTTTTAAAAGTGAAACATCTTGATCTAAAGTTCTAGGGTATTTTTTTAAGTCCTCAGAATTGTCAAATTGCGTAGGGTTTACAAAAATACTAACCACAATTACGTCTGCTTTTTCAAAACCAGCCATTACTAAAGATAAGTGTCCTTGATGTAATGCGCCCATTGTAGGAACAAAACCAATAGTATCGTTTTTTGCTTTAATACCAGTGATTTCAGAGGTTAATTGGTCTTTAGAAGTAAAAACTTTCATGGTTTTAATATAAGTTTAACGTGTGCAAAACTAAGATTTTAAGCCAATATCTGCATTAATTTTTGTACTTTTGCGTGTTTTTTATCTTGTTTTTTGCAAGATTGAAACAAAATTAAGCAAGTTAGAGCTTAAAAATAAAGATAAAACTACAAAGTATGAAGCTTATGAAAGATAAGAGGATATTATATGTATCATCTGAGGTAGTGCCTTATTTACCAGAAACTGAAATTTCGTCAATGTCGTTTGAAAACCCACGCATGATTAATCAGCAAGGTGGACAAATAAGAATATTTATGCCAAGATTTGGTAATATAAATGAAAGAAGACATCAATTACACGAAGTTATACGTTTGTCAGGTATAAATTTAGTTATTAACGATCTAGATATGCCATTAATTATAAAAGTGGCTTCTATTCCAAAGGAAAGAATTCAAGTATATTTTATAGATAACGATGATTATTTTAAACGTAAAGCTACTTTAACAGACGAAGATGGGAAACTGTTTGAAGATAACGACGAGCGTGCTATTTTCTTTGCTAAAGGAGTAATAGAAACGGTTAAGAAATTAAATTGGTCGCCAGATATTATCCACGTTCATGGTTGGTTAGCTTCTTTATTACCTGTTTATTTAAAGCAATTTTATAAAGATGAGCCTCTTTTTACTGAAAGTAAAATTGTAACATCTGTTTATGAAGCAGGTTTTGAGGGTACTCTAAACAAAGATTTAATTAATAAAGTGAAGTTTGACAAGATAGACGACAAAAGTATTGAATTACTTAAGTCTCCAACTTACGAGAACTATATGAAAGTTGCTATAGATAACTCTGATGCCTTAATAAAAGGTTCTTACGAATTACCAAAAGCAATTAATGAATACTTAGATGCATCTGATAAACCAGTTCTAGATTTCCAAGAAAAAGACGAGTTTGCTGAAGCATATACTAATTTTTATAATACAAGCGTTTTAGAGTAAACGTATTTTAATTATGATTAAGAATTTTTCAAAACTAATTGCAGTTTTACTAATTACATTATCAATTTCTTGTAATGAAGATTTTGTAACTTTAAAAAGTGATTTAAGCGGAGCTCAAAACTTCACAGGTGAAGTAGCAGAGTTCCCCGTATTAACTTACTCGAAACAAACAGGATCTGTTCAAGTAAATAATTTACCACAAAATTATTTAGGTATTTTAAGAGATGAAACTTACCAAGATATGACAACTACTGCTAATATAATTGCAGAAGTTGTGCCAACATCGTTTAGTAAAGATTTTGGAGATGATCCTGAAATTGAAAGTGTTTATTTAAGTATTCCATATTTCTCTACTAAAGAGAGTACAGATGTTGATACTGGAAATTCTGAATACACTTTAGATTCTATATTTGGGAATCCAACGGTGCCTTTTAGATTATCTATTTACAAAAGTAATTATTTATTAAGAGATTTAGATCCTTCAACAAACTTTGAAGAATCTCAAGAATATTATTCTGATGTGTATTCAGATTTAAATATTGCTTCACAAGAAGGTTTGTTGTTGTACCAAGATAACGCTTTTGTTCCAGACAATAGCGAAATTTATATTACTGAGTATAATGATGAGACCATGGAGAACGATACCATACAGCGTTTAGCACCAAGAATGCGTTTAGATTTGTTTGATACACCAGACAAAGAAGCTTTTTGGAACGACTTGTTAAATTTTCCAACAGGAGAAACACCAGAATATTTAACTAATGCAAATAATTTTAAAGCCTTTTTTAAAGGAATAATTATAAAAGCAGAACCGCTAACAAATGATGGTAGCTTTATTACTTTTAATTTAAGTGATATTGGAGCAAATATAATTATTGACTACACTAATGAAGCTGAAGAAGCAGTTGATTTTGAAGAAGATGTGAGAAATCCTTCAGAATATAGATTTAATTTTAGTGGTATTAAAGTAAATACATTAGAAAATTCAGATCCATTAATGAATATTGTAGGAGATGATGTTAATGGAGACGACAATCTTTATTTAAGAGGATTTGAAGGTGCTTTTGCTGTTATAGATTTATTTGGAAATGAAGACTTAGATGGTAATGGTTTTTCAGATCAATTAGAAACTTTTCGAACTAAAAAAGATAAATGGCTAATAAACGAAGCAAACTTAACTTTTTATGTAGATCAATCTAAAGTTGAAGGAGAAGAACCAAATCGTGTTATTCTTTACGATTTAAATAATAATTTGCCAATAATAGATTATTTCTTCGATCAATCTCAAAACTCATCTAACCCAGATCAATCAAGAATAGGTTATTCAGTTCCTTTAGAAAGAGATCCATTAAATAATAATAAAGGTGTTAAGTATAAAATTAGATTAACAGAGCACATTAATAATATTTTAATTAGAGATTCTACTAATACTAAGCTGGGATTATTTGTTACTAATAACATAAACAATTTTGGTTCATCTAGCTTAAAAACACCTGTTACCTTAAGTGTGGCTACTTCAAATGAAGTAGAGTTAGAGACAATACCTCAAAATACAATATTAAATAATAAAGGAACTGTTTTACACGGAGCAACATCTAATGTTCCAGTAGATGAAAGAGTTAAATTTGAAATTTATTACACCGAAGAAAATTAAGCATTATGTGTGGAATTGTAGGATATATAGGAAAACGTGAAGCATTTCCAATAGTTTTAGAAGGCTTAAAACGATTAGAATATAGAGGTTATGATAGTGCAGGAATTGCATTATATGATGGCTCAGATATTAAATTAACAAAAACAAAAGGAAAAGTTTCAGACTTAGAAGCTAAAGCAAAAGAAGATAAGATGTCTTTAAATGGTTCTTTAGCAATAGGTCATACACGTTGGGCAACTCATGGAGTTCCAAACGATGTTAATTCGCATCCACACTATTCTAATTCAGGTGAATTAGTGATAATTCATAATGGAATTATAGAAAACTATGCTTCAATTAAACAAGAATTAATTGCAAGAGGTTATACGTTTAAATCTGATACAGATACAGAAGTTTTAATCAATTTAATTGAAGACGTTAAGAAAAACGAAAAAGTTAAATTAGGAAAAGCAGTACAAATAGCACTTAACCAGGTTGTTGGAGCTTATGCAATAGCGGTTTTTGATAAAAACAAGCCTAATGAGATAGTTGTGGCTAAGTTAGGGAGTCCATTAGCTATTGGTGTTGGAGAAGACGAATTCTTTATTGCTAGTGATGCTTCACCATTTTTAGAATATACAAAAAAAGCCATCTATTTAGAAGATGAAGAAATGGCTGTTATTAGACTTCATAAAAAAATAAAGATTCGTAAAATTAAAAATGACGAATTAGCAGAAACTTACATTCAAGAGCTTAAAATTAATTTAGAGCAAATTGTAAAAGGTGGATACGATCACTTTATGCTTAAAGAAATTTACGAGCAACCAGATGCTATAAAAGACACTTACAGAGGAAGACTTTTGGCAAAAGAAGGCATTATCCGTATGGCTGGTATAGATGATCATTTAGAGAAGTTTTTAAATGCAAACCGAGTTATTATTGTAGCTTGTGGAACATCTTGGCACGCAGGTTTAGTTGCTGAATATATTTTTGAAAATTTAGCAAGAATCCCTGTTGAAGTTGAGTATGCTTCAGAATTTAGATATAGAAATCCAGTTATTACAAACAAAGATGTTGTTATTGCAATTTCGCAATCTGGAGAAACAGCGGATACTTTGGCGGCTATTAAATTAGCTAAACAAAATGGCGCATTTGTATTTGGTGTTTGTAATGTTGTTGGGTCTACCATTGCTAGAGAAACACATGCAGGAGCATATACCCATGCAGGTCCGGAAATTGGCGTTGCTTCTACCAAAGCATTTACAACACAAATTACTGTTTTAACACTTATAGCTTTAAAATTAGCTAAAGAAAGTGGAGCAATGTCTAAAAGCGATTTTCAATATCATCTACAAGAATTAGAGTTAATTCCAGACAAGGTTAAGAAAGCATTAGAATCTGACAAGCATATTTTGGAAGTTGCAAAAAAATATAAAGACGCAACAAATTGCTTGTATTTAGGAAGAGGATATAACTTCCCTGTGGCTTTAGAAGGTGCTTTAAAATTAAAAGAGATTTCTTATATACATGCTGAAGGTTACCCTGCTGCAGAAATGAAACATGGACCTATTGCTCTTATTGATGAGCAAATGCCAGTTTTTGTAATTGCGACTAAAAAAGGTCATTACGAAAAAGTAGTTAGTAATGTACAAGAGATTAAAGCTAGAAAAGGAAAAATAATAGGAATTGTTACAGAAGGAGATGTTGATGTTAAAGAAATAGCAGATCACGTTATTGAGGTTCCAGAAACAATTGAGGCATTTACACCTTTATTAACTACTATTCCACTACAATTATTATCATATCATATTGCTGTGTTGTTAGAAAGAAACGTAGATCAACCACGTAATTTAGCAAAATCAGTTACGGTCGAATAATTTATTACAATATAGATTAACGGTAAAAAAAAAGCATATTCGTATTTCGAGTATGCTTTTTTTGTTAAATTATACTATGCGTGCATACTTTTTTAACTAAATCGTTTTCGTGAATTCATAAAAAACGTATATTGTCCTATAAATAATCTAACTAATTCAATAATATGAAATCAATCCTTTCTATTTTATTGCTGTTTTGTTTCGGTTTAACCGTCGCACAAACAACAATTTCTGGTACTGTTGTAGATGATAGTAATCAGCCCATTCCATCCGCTAATGTGGTAATTGTAGGTACTTCAATAGGTACTGTTACAGATTTTGATGGAAATTTTAATTTAACAACAGATCAAAAACCACCATTTACTATCCAAATTAGTAGTGTTGGTTTTACAGCAACAGATCAAGAAGTGACTTCAAATAAGCAAAAATTAAACATTGTTTTAGCTGAAGGAACATCTTTAGACGAAGTTGTCATTTCCGCTTCTAGAACACCAGAACGTATTTTTGAATCTCCAGTAACAGTAGAACGTTTTGGTTTAAAAGAAATTAAAAACACAGCATCTGCAGATTTTTATGGAGGATTAGAAAACCTTAAAGGTGTAGATATTAATACGAACAGTTTAACATTTAAGTCTATTAATACTCGTGGTTTTGCAACATTTGCAAATACACGTTTTATGCAGTTGGTAGACGGAATGGATAATTCTGCACCTGCTTTAAATTTCCCATTAGGAAATTTATTAGGGATGACAGAAACAGACGTGCAAAGTGTAGAGTTATTACCTGGAGCATCTTCTGCTTTATATGGAGCAAATGCTTTTAACGGTATTTTATTCATGAGAAGTAAAAGTCCTTTTGAGCATGAAGGGATAAGTGCTTATGTTAAAAAAGGAGTAACAAATCAAGATTCAGCAGGAGAAAATGCTTATACAGATTTAGGTATCAGAATGGCATATAAGTTTTCAGATAAGTTTGCTGCAAAAGTGAATTTCGGATATTTAAAAGGAACAGATTGGGCAGCTACTAGCGAAAAAGATAAGTTAAATAGAGGCTTAACAAGAGATGATCACGATTATGATGGTATTAATGTTTATGGAGATGAGGTTTCTACAAATATTAGAGCTGCATCAGGTTTAGGGATTATTCCAAATGTAGAAGTAAGTAGAACAGGATATAACGAAAGAGAATTAACAGATTATAATGCAGAAAGTATTAAGGCAGACTGGGGCTTATACTTTAGACCAATAACAGATAGTAACTTTGAAGTAGCTTATGTAGGTAAAATAGGATCTGGTAATACCATTTATCAAGGTGCAAACAGATATAACATTAGAAATTTCTTTTTGCAACAACATAAAATAGAAGTTAAAAATGACAACTATTTTGTAAGAGCTTACGTTACTGAAGATAAGGCAGGAGATTCTTACGACATGGTTTTTACAGGAATTAACATTAACCGTGCATGGAAGAGTGATACACAATGGTTTCAAGAATATATTCAAACTTTTGCAGGTTTAACATTATCTAACCCTTTATTAACAGATGCCCAAAAACATGCCTCTTCAAGAGCTGTTGCAGATACAGGTAGATATCTTCCAGGTAGCCCACAGTTTAAAAACGCATTTAATAAGAGTATAAACGATCCAGATTTAGCAACAGGATCTAAATTTCAGGATAATTCAAAAATTTACCATGCAGATGGAAACTACAATTTTTCGGATAAAATTAAATTTGCAGAAATTCAAGTTGGTGGATCTATGAGAAAATATAGATTAAACTCTTCGGGAACAATTTATACAGATTTTAATGAAGCTATTGATTATTCTGAAATAGGTTTTTATACACAACTACAAAAAGAAATTGAACTAAAAGAAAATGTAGATTTAAAATTAACAGCATCTTTAAGATATGATAAATCAGAATTATTTGATGGATTCTTTTCTCCAAGACTTTCAGCTGGTTTTACAGTTAATAAGAATCATAATATTAGAACATCATTTCAAACAGGGTTTAGAAACCCTACAACACAGGATTTATTTATTGGATTAGATGTAGGAAGAGCTATTTTAATTGGTGGAGCCGAAGGTAATGGAGCTAAATATGTCAGAAATTATGGTGTTTCTTCTGAAGGACAATTATTAAATGGTGGAGATGCTACAGTTACTTTAGATGGTTCTAATGCATATCAATTAGCTTATTCTCAAAGTTCGGTAAATGCTTACGAGCAATCTGTTTTAAATGGCGCACCAGATGAATCACTATTACAGCAAACTCAATCTAATTTAGCAAAGCCGGAGCAAGTAACTTCAGTTGAGGTAGGTTATAGAGGTAAGGTAAAATCTTTTATTTTAGATGCTAGTGTATACTTTAACTCATATAAAAATTTCTTATCTAATGAAAATGTAGTTGTAACCTATTATGGACAAACTGGTGATAATGGAATTTCTGAAGATGCTATTAGAAATGGAGATTATAATACATATCAAAATTATACAAACTCTGAAGCTAAAGTAAATTCATTTGGAACATCTATTGGTGCAAATACAAAAATTCTTAAAGGTTTCGATGTAGGTTTTAATTATACATATGCCAAATTAGATTTTGATAAAGAAGCTAATCCAGATTTTAGAACTAATTTTAATACACCAGAACATAAAGTTAAAGCAAGCTTTGGTAAAGAAGAATTATTTAAAAACTTTGGTTTTAACATGGCGTGGCGTTGGAGTGATGACTTCTTTTGGGAATCATCTTTTGGAGATGGAGCAGTTCCAGCTTACCATACTTTAGATGCACAAATAAATTATAAAATTCCTAGTTTAAAAACATCTTTAAAATTAGGGGCAACTAATATGTTGGGTGACGAATACTTTACTGCATTCGGTACAGGATTTATTGGATCTCTTTATTACGCTTCAATTACAATTAATAACTTATAATCAAGACTATGAAAACTAAATATATATGGCTTTTAGCAGGCTTAATTGGTTTGTCTGCTTGTCAAAATGATGATGATTCATCTACAAATGCAGAACCATTACCAGATTTAACAGCTGGATCCGCAGATTTTTCAACTTTTGTTTCTGTTGGAGCTTCTTTTTCAGCAGGATATACAGATGGCGCTTTATTTAAAGCATCTCAAGAAGCTTCTTTTCCAAAATTATTGTCAGATAAATTTTCTTTAGTTGGTGGTGGAGCATTTTCTCAGCCATTAATGAATGATAATACAGGTGGACTATTACTAGGTACTACGCCTGTAGCGGCTTATAGATTAGTGTTTAACGGAACTGCACCACAAAGATTAAACGAATTTTTAACAGATCTTGGAGCTCCAGTACCTCCAATTACTACAGACGCAACTGTAAATTTAGCAAGTACATTTAATAATTTTGGAGTACCAGGAGCAAAAAGTTTTCACATTACCTTTAGTGGTTATGGAGCTTTAAACCCTTACTTCGGAAGAATGGCAAACACAGGAGCTTCTTCAATGGTTGGAGACGCAGTTAATAGACAACCTTCTTTCTTTACTTTTTCAGAAATTGGAGGTAACGATGTTTTAGGTTATGCTACTTCTGGTGGAGTTGGAGTAGATCAAACAGGGAATTTTAACCCACTAAGTTATGGTCCTAATGATATTACAGATCCAACCGTTTTTAAAAATGTAATAGATGGTGCTATAGCGGCTTTAGTTAATGGTGGAGTTGCAAAAGGAGTAGTAGCAAATGTTCCTTATGTATCTTCTTTGCCATATTTTACAACGGTACCACACAATCCTGTACCTTTAGATGCAGGAACAGTTGCCTTATTAAATTCTAATTATGCAACATATAATAATACGTTACAAGCGTTAGTTGGTGCACCACCAGTAATGTTAACACAAGAAGAGGCAGATAGAAGAAAAATTGTTTTTACTGAAGGTGAAGGAAATGCTGTTGTTATAATGGATGAAGATTTATCTGATATGACAGTTTATAGTCCTCAATTAGTAAATATGAGACAAGCTACAGCTGAAGATTTAATTGTCTTACCTGCTTCTACTTTTATTGGTTCTTTAGCAGTGCCAGGAAATCCTACAACTGCAAATGGAGTAGCAATTCCTTTAGCAGATCAATGGGTTTTAACACCAGAAGAGCAACTAGCTGTTAAAAATGCTACTGATGCCTATAATCAACACATACAAGATGCTGTAGATTTACATGGACTAGCTTTAGTAGATTTTCAAGGGATTTTACAACAAGCATCTACAACCGGTATTCTTTCAGGTCAATATTTATTAACTACAGATTTAGTGACTGGTGGATTAGTTAGTTTAGATGGTGTTCACCTTACAACTAGAGGTTATGCTGTGTTAGCAAATGAAATAATGAAAGTTATTGATGCTAAGTACGGTTCTAATTTTGAAGCTTCTGGAAACATGTTTGATCCTGCAAACTTCCCAGTAGTTTATTCTCCTACATTACAATAGGTTAACATATTTTAACTTAAAAAAAGCACCTTCAAACCGAAGGTGCTTTTTTAGTTTTAAAAAAGGTGTGGATTGGACTTTTTTTTTAAATTAAAACTTCTATCTTTGCACCCGAAAACCTAAGAGTTTTCAAAACGATTAAATACCATAATATTAAATAGATAAGTAATGTCAAAAGTTACAGGTAAGGTTGCACAAATTATTGGTCCCGTTATCGATGTAGAATTCGCTGCAGGTTCAGAACTTCCAAAAATTTACGATTCATTAGAAATTAACAGACCAGATGGTTCTAAATTAGTATTAGAAGTACAATCTCACATTGGTGAAGATTCTGTACGTACTATTGCTATGGATTCATCAGATGGTTTAAGTAGAGGAACAGAAGTTATTGCAACTGGTGCTCCAATACAAATGCCAGTTGGTGGAGATGTTTACGGACGTCTTTTTAACGTAATTGGAGATGCTATTGATGGTTTAGGAGATTTACCTAAAGCAGGAGATGCTGGTTTACCAATTCACAGACAAGCACCTAAGTTTGAAGACTTATCGACTTCTACAGAAGTATTATTTACAGGTATTAAAGTAATTGACTTAATTGAGCCTTACGCAAAAGGAGGTAAAATTGGTTTATTTGGTGGAGCCGGAGTAGGTAAAACTGTATTAATCCAGGAGTTAATTAACAACATTGCAAAAGGACACGGTGGACTTTCTGTATTTGCAGGAGTAGGAGAAAGAACACGTGAAGGTAACGATTTACTTCGTGAGATGTTAGAGTCAGGAATTATCAAGTATGGTGATGACTTTATGCATTCTATGGAAGAAGGTGGTTGGGATCTTCAAAAAGTGGATAAAAATATAATGAAAGAGTCTAAAGCAACTTTCGTTTTTGGACAAATGAATGAGCCACCTGGAGCTCGTGCTCGTGTAGCATTATCTGGGTTAACTATTGCAGAATATTTCCGTGATGGTGCAGGAGAAGGACAAGGAAAAGATGTATTATTTTTCGTAGATAATATTTTCCGTTTTACTCAAGCAGGTTCAGAGGTATCGGCTTTATTAGGTCGTATGCCATCAGCAGTAGGATACCAACCAACATTAGCTACAGAAATGGGAGCAATGCAGGAACGTATTACTTCAACTAAAAGAGGTTCTATTACATCTGTACAAGCGGTTTACGTACCTGCAGATGATTTAACAGATCCAGCACCAGCAACAACGTTTGCTCACTTAGATGCAACAACAGTATTATCTCGTAAGATTGCAGAATTAGGTATTTACCCAGCGGTAGATCCATTAGATTCTACATCTCGTATTTTAACTGCTGATATTTTAGGTGATGAGCACTACGATTGTGCACAACGTGTAAAAGAATTATTACAACGTTACAAAGAATTACAAGATATTATTGCCATTTTAGGTATGGAAGAATTATCTGAAGAAGATAAAATGGCTGTAGGTAGAGCAAGACGTGTACAACGTTTCCTGTCTCAACCTTTCCACGTAGCTGAGCAATTTACAGGTCTTAAAGGTGTTTTAGTAGACATTAAAGAAACTATTAAAGGATTTAACATGATTATGGATGGTGAATTAGATCACTTACCAGAAGCAGCATTTAACCTTAAAGGTTCTATTGAAGAAGCTGTTGAAGCAGGAGAAAAAATGTTAGCTGAAGCTTAAAATTAAGTCTATAGTAGTCAGTCCGCAGATGCTGTGACTGAAAACTGAAGACTACAAACTGAAGACTTAAAAATATGTATTTAGAAATTGTATCACCTGAAGCAACATTATTTAATGGAGAAGTAACAAGTGTTACTGTTCCTGGAATTGATGGCGATTTTCAGTTATTAAATAATCACGCTCCAATTGTGTCTGTTTTAAAATCTGGAACGGTTAAAATTGGAGGTAATGTTGAAATTAGCGAAGATGTAAAAGATAAATTTACAACAGACGCTAATAATAACGTAGTATTAGCTATAAACTCGGGTACTATAGAAATGAAAGACAATAAAGTAATTGTTTTAGCAGACTAAATAGTGTTACTTATAATTTATAAAAAACGCGAAACATAAAGTTTCGCGTTTTTTGTTTTTAGTATAAATCCCAATTTCCTTGTTTGTAATAAATATATAGTTTGGGACTAAATATAGTATTCACTTCTATACCTGTTGTATCCGCTAATGGTTTGCCAAAAGCCGATAATGCAGAGAAGGCATCCTGAGTTAGCCATTTTAATTTTAAGTCCTTTAAATCTATTCTATTAAGTGTTACTTTAGAAATAGGTTGTTTTTTACCTAAAATCCAACTCCATTCTCCTAAGGTTAATATTTGATTGTGTAACGGTAAGGTTTCAAACCCTGCCGACTTTAATGTCTTGTCTACGCAGTAAAACGCTTTGGTTGCATAGTATGGACTTCCAGATTGCGTAATAAACGTGCCTTCTTCGTTTAAATTGTAGTAGCAAAGTTTGTAGAACTCTTTGGTGTAAAGCTTGTTTAAATCGACGTTATTTGGGTCAGGTAAATCTACAAGAATGACATCATACTTTTTTGTTGAGGTTTCTAAGTAGTTAAAGGCATCTGCTGTAAACGTGCTTACCTTAGAATGGTTTAAAGCATTGTTGTTTATATCCGTAAAAATGGGATTGGTTTTTCCTAGTTCTAACATTTTAGGGTCTAAATCTACTAAATCAACACTTTGAATGGTTGGATATTTTAGTAGTTCTCGGACTATACATCCATCTCCGCCTCCAAGTACTAAAATATGTTGTTTGTTTTCTGTTAATCCTAATGCAGAATGTACCATAGGTTCATGGTATAAAAACTCATCGAAGGTAGATAATTGCTGATTCCCATTAATGTATAACGAATGCCAATCTTTCCATTTGGTAATTACTAGTTTTTGATACTTAGTTTGCTCGCTAAACACAATTTTATCTTTGTATTTGGCTTGTTCTCCAAATAAAACAAGTGGTTCTGCATACATGCAACCAGCTAAAATCCCTATAAATACTATGGCATAACCTATAAAAAGACCTTTTCGAAGTTTTTGAGAAATGGCATCTTTTAAGACATAAAAGAGCCAAAACGAAATGATTAAATTAATAAACCCTAAAACAAAAGGCGTGTAAGTTAAGCCTAAATAAGGCAAACCTACAAAAGCAAAAAAGAGTCCACCAACTAAACTTCCAAAGTAATCTTTCTCTAAAATGTTGGATATGTTAAGTCTTAGTTCTTCGTATTCCTCGTTAATTCTTGTGGCAAAAGGAATTTCTAAACCAATCAATAATCCAATGGTTATAGATAGCAGATAAATAACTAACCATGAATTATTTGTCACGCCAAAAGCAATGTAAGATGCTATGGCAGAAAAGGACACTAAAACAGATAACGTTAGTTCTGTAATAACAAACCAAAAGATAATGTTGGAGTTAAAGGATTTGCTTAATCTACTTCCTAAACCCATTGCAAATAACATAATAGATACAATTAAGGTAAATTGTAATATGGCATTTCCAATAAAATAAGACGCTAGAGTAGAGAGTACATATTCTGCTACAATTCCGCTAAATCCTGTAGCAAATAAAGCAATTTTTAAGGCTAAGGATTTCTGTTTATTTGTTGTTTTCAAAAGCTATTATTTTCCTAATCCTCCAGATCGTGAACGTGTACTAGATGAGCTGTTGTAACGTGAAGTGCTTCTGTTTTTTTTAGATGAAGAAAATGATTTCCAAGAACTACTAGATGTTTTTCTGCTAAAAAATGAAGATCGTTTTGTTTTTTGATACGCACTGTTTGTTCCATAAGTGCTTGAACCGTTTGTGTTAGTTCCGTAATAAGATCTTCCTGAAGCTCTATAGACATTATTAGCTCTGTAATCGCGTTGGTAAGCTGGTCTTCTAAGCATCCAATACCAAAATAATAAACTTGGTCCATGAGAACGCCAAACACGTCGGTTTGATGTATTTGAGTTATTGGTGTTTCCTGTTGCGGTAAGTGTGCTATCTGTAGATTTTTCGTTAACCCATTCGCCATACTTTTCGTTACCAATAGCCCAACCAAATCCTACAGGTTGTGCTACGCGAGATAGTTTACTATCGTGATGCGATACGATTTCCATTCCTAAATCGTTTTCATGTTTTTCAAAGAAATCCTGATTTACCGTTTTCCAATCTAAAGAATCCACGACTAAAGAATCTTTAATCACTTTTAAAATGTGGTATTTATGCTGAAACTCACGTTTTTCGCCTTTATCGACTACATTCATATCATTTAAAACAATAGAATAATCTACAAATTTTAAATCACGGATTAATTCTTCCGAAGGTTCTTCAGTCACTTTTATACTATCTTTCCCTGATGTTCCACAGGAAATAATAAGTAATAAAAGCGTTAAAATACTTAGGTTACCAATAATGCGTTTCATATTAAATAGTGGTTATGTTTTTAATTTTTTTAGACGAAACCTCTTCGCCAAAGAATACTTCTAAAGAATCGTCTTCCCATTTTTCTATAGTTAGGATGTCTTCATCTTCAGAATAAAAAAGAGAACTTTCTAAATGTTCCCAACTAGAATGCTCTGATAAATTTTTATAGGCGCCTTTATAATGTTCCTCTAAACTGAATTCTTTAGAGTTATAAATTATGCTTTTAGACACCAAAGCATCTTGTAATAAGGCAAAATCTATAGACACTTGCTCGCTGTAATAAATTTCGTAATCGTCTTTTAAAAATTCAACTTCAAGATACGCTTTTTCGGTAGAACTAGAACCTATAGTGTATTCTATACTTCTTCCGTCGCCACGCCAATCGTATTCGCCAATCGCCAAAACAGTCCAAACAGTTTTAAATAATTTAAACGTATAGCCTTCTTTAAGTTTATCTAATTTTATAGTTTCTTTTTTGCCAAACATATTAGTCTTTTATTTCGGTGCCACAATTAGGACACACGCATGTTTTTTTATGTTTCTGAACTTCTTCAATATAAGCCGAACTTATTATTCCTGTTGGTAACGCTACAATTCCAATTCCTAAAAGCGCTATTATTCCGCTTAAAAATTTACCTAATCCTGTAATGGGGTAAATGTCCCCGTAACCTACGGTTGTTAAGGTTGCTACAGCCCACCATAAGGCTTGTCCAATGTTTTCGAAAGCTTCTGGTTGTGCATCGTTTTCTATACTGTACATTAACGTTGATGCTAATATTAACAGTATAAAAACCATAAAAACAGTCACTAAAATGTCGTTTTTAGTTTTTTTCAATACCTGACCAATTACCCGAAGTGCTTTGGAGTGTCGGTTTAATTTTAAAAGTCTTAATAAGCGCAGTAATCTCAAAATTCTTACCACACGTAAATCTATTTTAAAGAAGAATGGCAAGTAAAATGGTAGTATAGAAACTAAATCTATAAATCCTAAAAATGAAAATATATACTTTAAACGTGCTTTTAATGGCGAAAGTTTTGGGAACATTAAATCTGAAATCCAAACTCTAATAGCGTATTCTATGGTAAAAATTACAATTGAAAAAGCTTCAAAAGCCTGAAATATGTAACCGTAAGCATCATTTATATTTTTATAAGATTCTAAAAAGATGCAAACAATGTTTAGAATAATTAGGGTTGAGATAAAGTATTCTATAAAAACATCGCCTCTTTTGTTCCCTTTTTCATCATCAAATAATAAAAACACGTTTTGTTTAATGCTCATGTTTTGTAGTATTATAAGTTGAAATGGTTTTTAGGTTTCCTCTTGTTAATTCTTCAGAAGTAAAATGGTCTGCTTGAAATTGTTCTTTAAGCCACGAAATACCTTCAGTTAAATTGAAGGATTTATTACAGGTAAAAAAATCTATAGCTACGTAATTATGTTCTGGCCACGTATGGATGGCAATATGACTTTCTTCAATAACGATAACGCCACTTACACCAATAGGTGAAAATTCGTGAATTGTAGTATTCACGACAGTTAAGCCAATTATTTTAGAGGCTTCTAAAAGTACATCTTCAATAAATTTGCACGAATTAATTTCGGGATTTTTACAGTTATAAAAATCTATTGTGGTTTGATATCCTAAAAAAACACTCATTAGTAACTTATACTTTTTTAATTACATTAGTTACAATTCCCCAGATTAAAAAGTTGTTGTCTGCGGTAATTTTTATAATAGGATAATTAGGGTTTTCGGGTTGCAGCCACACATCATCTTTATCTACACGTAAGCGTTTTACGGTAAATTCGCCATCTAAAAAACAAACGGCTATTTTATTGTTTGTGGGTTCTAAACTGCGGTCAATTACTAATAAATCGTTATCATCTAACCCAGCACCAATCATGGATTGTCCGCTAACTCTAGCGTAAAAAGTAGCTTCCTTGTTTTTCACTAATTCATCGTCTAAAGACAATCTGTTTTCCGAAAAATCTTCGGCAGGCGAAGGGAATCCAGCAGAAATTCCTGTATCAAAAAACTGAGCAGATGCGCCATCTATGGTTTCAGGCGTAAAAAAAGTTAAGCTTCCAGATTTATGTGCTATCATTTTACAACTATTATATCGTTAATGTTTGTGGTGTATTTAGGCGATAAACGGTCTTGTTTCATTTTCCAAGTACGCTGTAAATCTTGATTCCCTAATTTGATTTTAAAGGTACCATATTTTTTGTTTAAATGGTCTATACAGTCCATTAAAGGTATATGCTTGCTGTTGTCTTGCTCAAATAGGTTAAATTGATAGTTATCCGAGGGGACAATTCCAGTAACTATAACGCCTGCTTTTTTGTAAGCAACGCCTTTTTTAATCATTTGAGCAACTACAGTTACCGCCACTTTACTAATAATTAAAGATGAACTGGTTGGTGTAGATAAATTAATTACACGACTCTCGCTGTGTTGTTTTCCATTTTTATCGAATTTATTACTGCGAAGCATAACAATAATACTATGACAATTGGATTTTTGCTTTCTTAACTTCTGAGCACAAAACGACGCAAAAGTAGAAACGCGTTCTTTTATTTCGCTTGGATCTGTAAGTGTACCATTAAAACTTCGCGTGGTAGCAATGGTTTTTTTATCCTGATGATTATCGTCTAAAGTTAAGGTTTCAATACCATTTAAATCGCGATGTAATCTGGCTTCAATAACAGAAAATTCCTTTTTAATAATGTTTTCGGGAATTTGAGTAAAATCGAAAGCAGTTTCGCAACCTTTTAATCTTAAACGTTTAGCTAATCGGGAACCAATGCCCCAAACATCTTCAATAGCAATCCATTTTAAGGCTTTAATACGTTTTTCGTTTGTGTCCATAATACAGACACCACTTTTACTTTTTCTGGCAATTTTATTGGCGATTTTGGATAAACCTTTAGTTGGCGCAATCCCTACAGAAGTTGGAATACCTGTCCATTTTAAAACACGAGACCTTATTTTTGTACCGTAATCTTGTAAGTTGTAATCCTCAAAACCCTTCAACTCTAAAAAAGACTCGTCAATACTATAGACTTCTACATCTGGTGTAAATTGTTTTAAAATAGACATGACTCTGTGGCTCATGTCGCCGTATAAACTGTAATTAGAAGACAGCACATGAATGTTATTCATTTTACAAAAGTATTCGTATTTGTAAATTGGTGCGCCCATAGGAAGCTTTAACAGTTTAGCCTCATCACTTCTAGCAATAACACAACCATCGTTATTACTAAGAATAGCAACCGGTTTCCCCATTAAATTAGGGTTAAACACACGTTCGCACGAGGCATAAAAATTATTACAATCAACTAAAGCATACATAAGATTACAAAGGTACTTTAAATGTTAGTTGAGATTATGGATGTTAATAACTTGATGTGTTAAATTTTGAAGGTTTAATTATTTTAAAATAATAGTGTTTAGAAGAGCAAGAACGATATAAAACCTTTACTTTCGCGCAAAAATTAAATATTAGTATTATAATGAAAAAAACATTGCCTTTAATGGTAGTTTTAATGCTTATTTCGGCATTAACAATTGCACAAGAATCAAACAACGCTTGGACATTAGGAATTGGTGTAAATGCTGTAGATGTGTATCCTGTAAATGAAGATCTTCCTCAAGGAGATTATTTTGATGAATTTGTTAACGTAAACGATCATTGGAATATGGGTCTATACGTAGACGTAAGCAGAAGTTTTACAGAAAGATTGTCTTTAAACGTTAGAGGTAGTTATAACCAAATATCAAAATGGGGAGATAACGCAAATAACGAATCTATTGCTGTAGCCAATTTAGATTATATTGGTTTAGATGGTATGGTAAATTTTAGTATTCTAAAAAACACTGTAATTAAGCCTTTTATTGCTGTTGGTGGTGGATATACTTGGATTGAAGAAGGTCCTTTTAATACGTCTACAGCAAATGAATCTGATGATTTAATTGGTGCTGGAACAATAAATGGAGCATTAGGATTAAATATTGCTTTATCTAAGAATGTAGATGTTAAAGTACAAACAACTTACAAGCATAGTTTTGAAGATTATTTAACTAAGCATTTTCAACATTCAGTAGGTTTAGCTTACACCTTTCCAACTGCTCAACAGAAAAAAGATAAGTTAGATGATGATAATGATGGTGTCTCTAACGAAAACGACTTATGCCCACAAGTTGCTGGTTTACCAGAATACGCTGGTTGTGCAGATACAGACGGCGACGGAACTCCAGATTCTTTAGATAAATGTCCAGACTTAAAAGGTACAGATAATGGTTGTCCTTCTCCAGATGTAGTAAGTAAAAGTGTAGCCGAAACAGCACAAGCTAATTTAGAATCTGCGGAACAAGTTATAGCTAGTTTAAAATCTGAAATGGTTAAAGAAATTAATGCATCTGTATATTTTGATGTAGAAAGTAGTAAATTAACTTTTAACGCAAAACAGGTACTAGATTTAGTAGTTAATTCTTTTAAAAATAAAACTAATTTAATTATTGAATTAAGTGGTTTTGCTGATAGTACAGGTTCTGAAACATTTAACAAGAAAATATCTCAGGAACGTGTAAATAATGTAAAAGAGTATTTTATATCTAAAGGTATAAACGAAAGTGCGATTACAGCTAATAATTATGGAGAATCAAATCCAGTAGCACCAAACAATACAAAAGAAGGTAGAGCTTTAAATAGAAGAGCTTCATTAAAAGTAACTTTAGAGTAGTATAAACTTTAAAGTTATTAAAGGCTATTTACTATATCTTAGTAAATAGCCTTTTTTATTTTAAATAAGCAGTCTATTTTTACATTTATGAGATGTCTTATTTTTAAAGTATCTTTACACACACAAAAATTAAACAAATGACTTTTACGCAAAAAGCAAATGCTATTTTTCAAGACGTTATAGCAACGTATCACGTTATTAATACGGTAGATCAAAGTTTTACTAATAAGTATAGTGAAGCCGAAGATTTAATTGCACATTTATTATATAGAAAATGTTGGATAGACACTGTACAGTGGCATTACGAAGATATTATTCGTGATCCACAAATAGATCCAGTAGCAGCTTTAACGTTAAAAAGACAAATCGATGCTTCTAACCAAGATAGAACAGATATGGTAGAATATATAGATAGTTATTTCTTATCTAAATATGCGCATATTACACCAAAAGCATCGGCTAAATTAAATTCTGAAAGTCCTGCTTGGGCAATAGACAGATTATCTATTTTGGCTTTAAAAATTTATCATATGAATGAAGAAGTGGAGCGTAAAGATGCTTCAGCTTCTCATGTTGAATCTTGTCAAACTAAACTAAACGTGCTTTTAGAGCAACGTGTAGATCTAAGTACAGCAATTGATGATTTAGTTTTAGATATAGAAAACGGTGATAAATACATGAAAGTGTACAAGCAAATGAAAATGTATAACGATGATGAGCTTAATCCTGTATTAAGAGGTCAGAAATAGTTAATGGATATTGTCACATTGAGTACTTCGTCTGCGCTTAGCATAAACCTTTTGTGGTCGAAATGTTTTAAATAGTATGCCAAAACAAAAACATATTTTAGCTATACGTCTCTCAGCAATGGGAGACGTTGCTATTTCTGTACCTGTGATAGAAAATTTTGTAGCGCAAAATCCTACAGTTAAAGTTACTGTTTTAACACGTGGTTTTTTTACTCCTTTTTTTAAAGATATTCCTAATGTTTCGGTGTTTGCTGCAGATTTAAACGGGAAGCACAAAGGTGTTTTTGGACTTTATAAACTATCTAAAGAGTTAAAAAAGTTAGGAATTACCCAAGTTGCCGATTTACATAGTGTTTTAAGAACTAATATTTTGAAATTCTTTTTCTTCGGAAGAACTTTTGTTCAAATTGATAAAGGAAGAACAGAAAAGAAAGCGCTAGTACAAGGACATATATTTGTGCCTTTAAAAAGCTCGCATGAGCGCTATGCCGATGTTTTTAGAACTTTAGGATATACTCTTAACTTAGAAACTATAAGCAGTCAAAAAACACAGAAACTTCCAAGTGCTTTTTCTAAGAACTTTGTAACTAATTCTAAACCATTTACTGGTATTGCTCCATTTGCTCAATATGAGTCTAAAATGTATCCTTTAGAGAAAATGAAAATTGTAATTGAAGCTTTAAGCAAAGATTATAATGTGATTTTATTTGGCGGTGGAGCTAAAGAAAAAACACAACTAGAAATTTTTGAAAATGAATTTTCTAATGTTTACAGTGTAGTAGGGAAATATAGTTTTACCGAAGAATTAGCCATAATATCTAACTTAGATGTTATGTTAAGTATGGATTCTGGAAACGGACATTTAGCGGCTATGTTTGGTGTAAAAGTGATTACTATTTGGGGAAATACGCATCCATTTGCAGGCTTTGCACCTTATATGCAACCAGAAAATCATCAATTATTACCTAATCGCGAAGATTACCCATTAATACCAACTAGTATTTATGGTAATACTACGCCAGAAAACTATAAAACCGTTGCCGGAACAATAAGCCCAACAACGGTTGTAACTAAAGTTAAAATGATATTAGATAATTAATTTTTTTGACTTAAAATTAGCCTTTTAAGCGACTCTAATTCCGTTTTTAAAGTCTCCATCTCAGATTTTAAATCCTCTATTTGTTCCTGTTGCTCTTGTATGGCTTTAACTGTAACTGGAATAATTTGTGTAAACTTAATTCCAGATGGTTTATTATTTGTTACATAACTTTTATTTCCAGATTCGTCTAAACTAACCCAATCTCCAGTCTTAACAGCTTCAGGTAATACATTTAGTAATTCTTCAATGTAAAACCCTAATTTATCTTCTTTTGTATGTTCCGGGATTTCTTTACCTTTAATAGTCATTTGGTCTTTGTAACTAATAGGCTTTAATTGCATTAGTGTAGATAAGCCTCTCTTTAAATCTTTTGTTGTTGCTAATTTACCTGAAGTTCTAGAGTATGTATTTGTAGGTGTAATAAAGTCATCTGCATAAACATCATCCCAACGTCTTGTTGTTCCAGAAAAAGGATCAGCTCCTAAATCCGAACTAAAATCGTCCATTGGACTAAATCCGCCACCTTCGTAAAATAACTCGTTAGTTCCATCCACAACGTATTCTATAGAGCCTAAGGCAATTGCAGTTCCACCAGAAGAGCCATTGTAAGCGCCTAAAACAAATTCTTTTGTAAAAGGTCCGCCACCATAGGTGTCTGAAAAACTTGTGCCATCATCTGAATCTACAAAAGCACCACCAGCTCCAAAATTAGTATAACCTTCAGAGAAATTTGTAGTCATTTGTGGTTGACCAGAGTTGTCTTCAAAAGTAATATCACCAGTTCCTGTGCCTTCAAAATATAAATCACGAGAATTTAAATCAATATATGTAGCTTGTGTTAAGGCTCCTCCTAATCTAACCGTGCCACTAGTTTCTGTTATTCCATTTTCAAAAGAATAGGTTCCTCCACCACCAAGGACTGGTAATGTAACAGAGTTACCATTACTAATACTTAAAACACTTCCTGCAATACTTAATGTTTGACTATCTGTTCCGCCTCCGCCACCAGAAGCAACTTGCCAAGTAGCATTACCATTAGCGTCACTAGTTAGTACATAGCCTGCTTGTTGTGTTCCGTCTTCTAACCTAAATACCGAATTAGTTGGTGCTGCAATTGTGTTTTCTGTTACGGTAATGTTATCTACAGAAGCACCATAATCATTATTACCTGTATATTGGAAACGCAATGTGTAATTATCTGTAGCTGCATTTGTTATAGTAAAAGTAAAAGAACCAGAATAAGATAAATCCTGATCACCTACATCGTTATGCGAAAATAAAGTTGATGCAATTGCTCCGTCTGTATCATTATATAAAAATGCAGTAAAAGATTCATCCGCAGATCCTAAGAATTCTTTATAGATATAATCAAAAGTAATATCTAAAGATGTTGCTGTTGCCGCTGGTGAAAATCTTGTAGAAACAAATGTTTCGTCTTGATCTACCGATTCATATTCCATTTCTAACCATTGCCCAGTACAGCTTGCACATTTAATGGTTACATAATCTGTAGATGCATTTACAACTCTCCAAACTTCTGTTCCTCCTGCAGCAGTTGTTTGGTATTCGTTTGCACTTACTATTCCTGTTACAAAACCAAGGGTTGAACTTTCAAAATCTTGTGAATATAATACGTTAGTACCTCCACTTCCGCCAGACGAAATTCCTGTAATATGTAATGCAGCTGTTGGAGCTGTGTTTCCAACACCTATATTTCCTGTATTTGCATTATACATATCATTTCCAGAAATTGTCCAGTCGTTATCTGCCCCGCCTCCACCAAAAGGAACCCATGCTGTACTATTGTAATAGTAAAAACCAGCTGTACCATCTGTTTGGTATATTAATAAACCTGTTGCAGGAGAACCAATAGCATCACGTTGTGCTTCTGTCATTCTAGATATTAAAACACCTTGAGTGGTAGAATTTAATTCTAGAATTGAGCTTACATCTGGAGAAGTAGTTCCTATACCGACTTGAGCATTAGAAAATGCCAAAGTGAAGAAAGCTAAAATTAAGTATGCGTGATTTTTTTTCATTTTTTTATTTCTAACAATTTGAATCAAAAGTAGATGTATTCTTGTTTTATATTTATTTTAACATGTACAAAATAGTAGAATTCACACTGTTTTCCTTAAATTTGAACTTTTAAAACGTGGTTTTTAATGAAGTACGCAATTATTTGTATATCATTTATAGTTTTTATAATTTCTTTATATCATTATATAAAAAAGTTAAAATTAAGAGTTGAATTAGCTTTCTACTTTTTATGGTTTTTACTTTTTGCTTGTTTAATTGTTACTGCAGATTATAATGAAATTCTAATAGAACCTTTAGTATATACGGTTTCATTACTATTTTTTGTAATCTTGACATTGTTACCTCCAGTCTTATATCATATTGTATTTAGCTATGTGGAAGTAAAGCCTTTTGATAGAAGAAGTTATTATTTGCCAGCCACTTTATTTATTATAAACACATTTTGTATTATTTATTTTGGAGTTCAAAAAGATGAAGAGAATTATACTTATGAAGTGGTAGAAAATGTAATGACCTATGTTAATTATATTACCATATTATTTATATTTCCCATAACAACTGTTTATTTTAGTTATTTATCATTTAAAAAATTAAAAACCATAAAATTTAGTCGTTTTATAAAACCTAAAAGTGCAGAAGATTTTTTATTTGTTTTTGTGCTTCTATACGATTTGTATATTACTATATGGATTATCCAAAACTATATTTTACCTGACTCAATATTTAAGTCATTTTTAAAAGGTTACTATCTTTTTTACTTTGTTTTTTCTTATTGGATACTATATAAAGTGTTTAAAAAAAGTAATTTATTGAAAACAACTGAAAACAGTGATTTTCAGTTTGATTCAGAAGAATTAAACAACAAATTAGAAAAAGCTATTTTAGAAGATAAAGTGTTTTTGGATCCAAACCTTACGGTTAAAAATCTAGCTAAGACTATAGATTCTAACGAAAAGTATATGTCTTACTTAATTAATAAAAAGTACAATAAAAATTTCTCTAATTTTATTAATGGACATCGGATTGAGTATGCTAAAAAAATATTATTAGAAAAAGAATATAAGCAATACACTATTGAAGCTATTGGTGGCCTGTCTGGTTTTAACTCCAAATCTGGCTTTAATACAATTTTCAAAAAATCTACAGGACTAACCCCATCTCAATACAAAAAAGAAAAAGCGCTATAAATAGCGCTTTTTCTTTATGTGAGTGTTTTATATTTTAAACATCATCGTAGTCAACTATTATAATTTTACTAGTTGGATGTGCTTGGCAGGTAATAATTAATCCTTCTGCTACTTCTGCATCTGTTAAAATTGAGTTTTGTCGCATTTCTGCAGTACCTTCTTTAACACGAGCAATGCAACTACTACAAATTCCGCCTTGACAAGAATATGGTGCATCTAAATCTTTATCTATAGCTGCTTCTAAAATGGTGTTTTTTTGCGACATTGTAAAAGTCTCTTCTTCATCATCTACAATAACTGTAATTTCTGTTTCACCATTAGAAGAAACTGTATTTTTAGCCGTATTATTTGCAGCTTTAAATAACTCAAAATGAATATTTTCTTCAGCTACATTATTAGATTTTAAAACAGTTGACACCATATTAATCATGGCTTCTGGTCCGCAAAGGTAGAAAGCATCAAAAGTTTCGTTTTTAAATTTATTTTTAAGAATTAATTTTACGGTGCTTTCTTCAATTCTACCAGAAATTGCATTTTCTTCTTCAGATTGACTGTAAACGAGCTGTATATGAAAACGTTCTTTATATTGGTGATGTAAGTCCAAAATCTCTTGAAAAAACATAGTTTCCGCTGCGTTTTTATTTCCGTAAACTAAAACAAAAGTACTATTTGGTTCGTTTTCTAAAACAGTTTTTGCGATACTTAAAACAGGTGTAATTCCACTACCAGCAACAAATGCAGCTATGTGTCTTGATTTATTTTCGTCTGGTGTAAAAGTAAATCTTCCTTGTGGAGAAGAAACCTCTAATATATCTCCAGCTTCTAATGTAGTATTAGCGTAATTAGAGAATAATCCATTTTCAATTGCTTTAACCGCAACTTTTAATTCACCACTATTTGGAGAGCTACAAATAGAATAGTCTCTTCTAACGTCTTGATTATTAATAGTTGTTTTTAATGTGATGTATTGTCCTGCCGTAAATGTATAGTCGTTTTTTAAATGACTAGGTACTATAAAACTTATGGTTACTGCTTTTGCAGTTTCTTTTGTAATTGATTTAATGTTTAATGCATTAAAATGTGCCATTGTAATAAATTTTGCACAAAAATAGTGAAGCTTTTACTATTGTAAACTGATTTTTGTCATAAATACATACCTAAGAGTTTTATACATAAGAATATTATGTATATTTGTGTATGGGAAATTCAAAACTATACAAAGGTAGTTTAGTAACTATTATTTTAAAACTTCTAACCGAAAATGATAAAATGTACGGTTACGAGATAACTCAAAAAGTAAAAGATTTAACTCTTGGCGAGCTTAATATTACTGAAGGCGCTTTATATCCTGCATTACATAAATTAGAAGCCGATGGGTTGTTAGATGTTGAGGTGCAGAAAGTAGATAATAGATTACGTAAATATTATAAGTTAACCGAAAAAGGCACCACAGAATCTGTTAATTTACTTAATGAATTACAGCGTTATATAGAAACTATGCAGCATTTAGTGAATCCTAAATTTAGTTTGGAATAATGAGTGAATTGACTATGGAAGATATTCAGTTTATAGATTGCTACCTTTTAAATTCTGGTATTGTTTATAAGGATATTAGAGTTGAGATGATAGATCATGTAGCTACTGCTGTTGAAGAAAAAATGTATGAAAATAATCAAGATTTTTATACCACATTTAAATCTTATATGATTGAAAATAAAGTGTTTTTAAATGCTCAAAACAAAGCAAGTTCAAAAGAGGCTTTTAAGCGTTTTTGGAAAACTTACCTGGAAAAACTCTTTACTTTTAAGAGTGTAATATTGATTGTTCTAATAGGTGTTTTAATGTGGTTTCTTTCAAAATTCGACAAAAACCTTTCTTCTATTGAAGCTGTTAGAGAAATTTCAAATACGTTTATTTTTATTGTGTTAACTTATTATGTTATTAGGGTGAGAGTTTTTATGGAAAATAAATTTAGTTCTCTGTTTTATTCAATTATAACGTTATGGTTAGCTCAATTTATTATTAATCTCAGCATTCGTTTTTTTGTTGCTTCGGAAATAAGTGGAATTATAACAGCAACTATTGTTAACTTCTTGTTGCTTCATTTTATAATAGTAACCTCATTTTTTATTTCATATTACAAAAACAAATACCAATTAGCTTAAAAATGAAACTCAATAAACAACAAATAGAAAACCTCTATAAATTTACACGACAGCATTATGTGGTGCATTACGATTTACAAACCGAATTAGTAGATCACATGGCGACATCTATAGAGAATGTATGGAAAAATAATCCAGAAATACCATTTGAAACTGCAAGAGATGCTTCTTTTAAAACTTTTGGTGTTTTTGGCTTTATGGATGTTGTAGAGAATCGCCAAAAAGCTATGAGTAAACGTTATAGGTCTATAATTTGGTTGTATTTAAAAGAATGGTTTAAATTACCTAAACTAATAATTACCACTTTAATTTTCTTCTTATCTCTAGCTGTATTCTCTCTAAAACAAGGCGATTTTATTGCTCAGATATGTTTTTATACTGTAATAATTGGCTCGTTTATTTTCAATTATAAATATTTAAAATATGTAAAACGTAAAGAGAAACATAAAGAAAAATTATGGCTGTTAGAGGATTTAATTTTTAGAAATGCAGCTATGGGAGATATCATATTAGTTTCTAATTTATATAACATTAGAGCTGTAGTTGTTATATTAAATTCTATATCTTCTTATAATTACGTTACAGCACTTGTATTTACTCTACTTATTTTATATGTATATATAAAATGTAGAGTCATTCCTTTAAATGCAGAAAAACTGTTAAAAAACACATATCCTGAATATTCTATGTAACAAAATCTACCTTTGTTATACAAACTATATATAATCAACAATCAAATTTTATAAAAATGAAAAAAGTAATCGTGGCCTTAGCTTTATTAATTGCAGTAACTGTATCTGCACAAGACAATTCTAAATTTAAAACAGAAACCATAGAGTTTATTAAACTTACAGGTTCTGGTGCTATGTTTGATAATGCAATAAATCAAATAGGAGCTTCTGTTCCAACAGAGAATAAAGAAGCTTATAAAAAAGAAGCTTATAAAAGTTTAGACGATTTATATAGTAAAATGGCAGATATGTATATGGAAGAATTTACTGAAGCTGAAATTAGTGAATTAGTAAAATTCTACAATTCAGAATTAGGAAAAAAAGTAGCGTCTAAACAATCTGTAATGGCTCAGAAAGGAATGGCATTAGGTCAAAATTGGGGAATGGGATTATCTCAAATCGCAGCTAAATTTTCTAAAACCGAAGGTGTAGATTTTAATGCTCCTCAAAACTAGTTAGGAAATCAATCAAATAATACACTAAATGATAAAGCAATTTATAAGTTTAGAATGGAAAGCCTTTATTAGATCGGCTTCTTTTCAAACCAATTTAGCCTTAAAAATTTTAATGGCAGTTGGAGCATTTATTATGATTCTCTATTTTATTGGTTTTGGTGTTGGAGCTTATTTTTTAATCGAAGAATTTTTAAATCCAAAACCACTAATTGTAGTTAATCAATTTCTAATCTTTTACATAGTAATGGATTTAGTAATGCGATATTTTCTACAAAAAATGCCCATTTTAAATATTAAGCCACTACTATATTTACCTATTAAAAAGGATACAATTATCCATTTTGGAATAGGTAAAACCATGATGTCTTTCTTTAACATTATACATGCTTTTTTCTTTATTCCGTTTTCGGTAGTTTTAATAGTAAAAGGACAACACGATGTATTAAATGTAATTGGATGGCATATTGGTATAATGGCTTTAATCTATTGCAACAACTTTATAAACATATTTGTAAATAGTAAAGATTCTGTATTCTTTAGTGTTTTAGGAGTAATAGTAGCTTTAGGCGCATTAATGTATTTTAATATTTTTGATGTTACAGCATACACATCGCCTATTTTTGAAGCGTTTTATAACCATTTTTATTTAGCTTTAATACCAATCTTATTAGCGGTTATATTGTATAAATTAGCTTTTAATTATTTTAAAGCTAACTTTTACTTAGATGCAGGTTTAGCAAAAAAACAGACTATTGGTGAAACCGATAATATGACTTGGTTAGACCGTTTTGGAAATGTTTCTACATTCTTAAAAAACGATATTAAATTAATAAAACGTAACAAACGCTCAAAAACTACGGTAATAATGAGTGTTGCATTTATATTCTACGGTTTATTATTTTTTACAGGAGCAGTAGAAGCTTACGATGGTCCTTTTTGGCGCGTTTTTGCAGGTATTTTTATTTCGGGCGGATTCTTATTCAGTTTTGGACAATTTGTACCAAGCTGGGATAGCTCTTATTATCCGTTATTAATGAGTCAGAATATTAAATACAGATTGTATTTAGAATCTAAATGGTATTTAATGGTTATAGCAACAATAGCATCTACCATATTGGCTTCATTTTATTTATATTTTGGATGGCAAGCATATGCAGCAGTTGTAGTTGGAGCCATTTATAATATTGGTGTAAACTCACATATTGTACTTTGGGGTGGAGCTTACATTAAAACACCAATAGATTTAACGTCTAACAAAAAAGCCTTTGGAGACAAAAAAGCCTTTAATGTAAAGACCTTATTATTAACCATTCCAAAATTATTGTTACCAATGTTAATTTATGCTGCGGGACATTTATTACAAGGCGAATTATTAGGATTTATATTAGTAGCACTGTTTGGATTATTAGGATTCTTGTTTAAAAATAAAGTGTTTCAAATTATAGAACGCGTTTATAAATCCGAAAAATATAAAACCATAGCAGCTTACAAACAAACAAACTAAGATTATGATTTTAACAACAAATCTTTCAAAAACCTATAATAGTAATACGGTTTTAAACATAGAAAATTTAGAGATTCCAAAAGGTCAGAGTTTTGGATTAGTAGGAAATAATGGCGCCGGAAAAACCACTTATTTCAGTTTGTTATTAGACCTAATACAGCCAACAACTGGTTTTATTAGTAATAATAATGTACAAGTAAACGAAAGCGAAGATTGGAAACCATTTACATCTGCTTTTATAGACGAAAGTTTTTTAATAGGTTATTTAACTGCTGAAGAATATTTTTATTTTATTGGCGATTTAAGAGGTGAAACAAAAAAAGGTGTGGATGCACTTTTGGCTCAGTTTGAAGATTTTTTTCATGGCGAAATATTAAATCAGAAAAAATATTTAAGAGATTTAAGTAAAGGAAATCAGAAAAAAGCCGGAATTGTTGCCGCATTAATTGGTAATCCTGAAGTTATTATTTTAGATGAGCCTTTTGCAAATTTAGACCCAACAACACAAATTAGGTTAAAAGGTATTATTAAAGATTTAGCCAATAAAAAAGGCATAACAGTTTTAGTATCTAGTCACGATTTACAGCACGTAACAGATGTTTGTGAACGTATTGTAGTTTTAGAGAAAGGACAAATTGTAAAAGATTTAGAAACTACACCAGAAACACTTAAAGAATTAGAAGCACATTTTTCGGGAGAAGAAGCAATAGTGTAAATCAAGAATAATTAGTATTAAAAAACCCAAATTTCAAGTAAATTGAAGTTTGGGTTTTTTCATTTTAAAAAAGGTTGTAGAATGGTTTAAATACTTTAGAAATTGCAAAAAATTAATCTATTCCAAAAAAGATGCTTATTTTTACGTGCTTTCATAACAAATTATACTAATTCGGTTAGTTTTAAGTTATGTCATTATAAACATATCATTACCTTGAAAATAGTATTTAAAATATTTATATGCGCATTGGTGTTAACGCTTAGTTTACAAAGCTGTTCTCGTAAAAAAGATAAGTTTTTAAGCCGAAACTATCATGCCGTAACTACAGAGTATAACGTTTTATTTAATGGATATAACGCCTTAAATCAAGGTCGCGAAGCATTAAATAATTCATACGAAGATGATTATTGGGAGATTTTACCCATAGAACGAATGCAAATTACAGAAGAATCTTTTCTTCCAGGACAATCTAGAAATGCCGATTTTACTAAAGCCGAAGAAAAAGCAGTTGCTGCTATACAAAAGCATGGAATGAATATTGGCGGTAAAGAAAAAAACCCGCAAATAGACGAAGCTTATTTGTTATTAGGAGAAGCAAGATATTACGATCAGCGTTTTGTGCCAGCTTTAGAAGCGTTTAATTACATACTTTATAAATATCCATTAAGCGACAAGATTAACCAAGCCAAAGTTTGGAGAGAAAAAACAAATATTCGTTTAGAGAATAATGATGTAGCCATAAAAAATCTTAAACGTTTATTAGAACAAGAAGAATTAGAAGATCAAGATTTAGCAGATGCAACTTCAATTTTAGCTCAAGCTTACATCAATACAAAATCTATAGATAGCGCATTAACGCAAATTAAAATAGCGACTAAAAGCACAAAAAAGAATTTTGAGAAAGCACGTTTTAACTTTATTAAAGGTCAGCTTTATAATCAGTTAAAGCAACCAGATAGTGCCAATATGGCTTTTGATGAGGTAATAGATCTAAATAGAAAAATTCCTCGTAAATATTTAGTTGCAGCTTATGTAGAGAAGACTAAGAATTTTGATTATAAAAACGGAAATAAATTAGAGTTTGAAGAACATTTAAAACGTTTAGAAGAATACTACGAAAACAGACCTTACTTAGATAAAATTTATCATCAAATTGCAGAATATAACCTTAAAACGGGTAGAGATTCTGTTGCGTTAGCTTACTACAATAAGTCTTTAAGAGCAACTACAAAGGATAAAAAGTTAAATGCTAAAAACTATTTAACTTTAGGAGATTATTATTTTGACGATGCTAATTACCAAACTGCAGGTGCTTATTTTGATAGTACTATGGTAAACTTAAAATTAAATAGTAAACCTTATCGTGTTATAAAACGAAAAAGAGAAAATCTTGACGATGTTATTAAATATGAAGGTGTTGCTGAGGTTAACGATAGTATTTTAAAGTTAACAAGAATGTCTGAAACAGAACGTTTGGACTATTTTACAGCTTATACAGATAAACTACAAGCTGAAGCTGAAGCTGAAAAAGAACGCTTAGAAATTGAAGCTCGAAAAAAAGGGTTAGCTGTAAACGATTTAGCAGCAGGAAATTTTGTTAAGAATAAATCTAATCCATCTGGACCAAATTCTTCATTTTACTTTTATAATCCAACAACGGTTGCTTATGGTAAAAACGAGTTTAGTCAAGTCTGGGGAGATAGAAAAAATAAAGACAATTGGCGTTGGTCTAGCAACAAAACAGTATCATTTAACAATGGAGCAGTTGCAACAATAGATGCAACAGTATCTCAAGATTCTTTAAAAACGTTTGACCCACAATTTTATATAGCTAAAATTCCATCAGAAGCAAAAATTATTGATAGTTTGCAAACAGATAGAAATTATGCATACTACCAATTAGGATTAATTTATAAGGAAAAGTTTAAAGAATATACGTTATCTAAAGATAAGTTTCAAGAGCTATTAAAAAGTAACCCTGAAGAAAAATTAATACTACCATCAAAATACAATTTATTTAAATTGAATGAATTGTTAAGTGAAGAAAGCCAAGCCAATTTTTATAAAAACGATATTATAGATAATTACTCAGAATCTAGATATGCTAAGATTTTAAGTAATCCTGAATACGCAAAAAGTGTAGATACAGAAAGTCCAGACTATGTATACGCGCAAACCTATAAATTACTTCAGGAGCAAAAGTACGCTGAGGTAATTTCGGAAAGTGAAAAATACGCCAACTTCTTTAGCGATGAGCCAATTCAGCCTAAATTTGAATTATTAAAAGCTACAGCACAAGGACGATTATATGGTTATAAAACGTATACTAAAAGCTTAAATGAAATAGCTTTAGATTACGCCAATAAGCCAGAAGGACTTCAAGCTAAATCATTAGTTCAAAGCTTAAAAAGTGTTTCAGATACAACTTTTGTAGATAATAAAGACGCTAAACACTTTAAAGCTATTTATACATTTAAGTCAGATGAGTTTCATCAAATCGAGGACTTTAAAAAACGCTTGTCAGAAGCTGTAAAAACGATAAGATATTACGATTTGTCAATTTCAGAAGACATTTATAATCCAGAAACAAAATTTATAGTAGTTCATGGAATTAAAAGTGTAGAAGGTGCAAAAGGATTTACATTATTACTTAAAGAAAATAAAGACTTTAAAAAATTAAAAATTGATAGACCAGCTTTTGGGATATCATCAGGGAATTATACAATTATACAAACACATAAAAATCTAAATAGCTATTTAGAATTAAAATAAGTATTGTAATGAAAAGAGGACAAGATACTTCAGCTATTCAAAATATTATTGCAAAACAAACGCAAATCACTGGAGATTTTATTAGTGAAGGCGATATTAGAATAGACGGAACAATAGAAGGAAACGTTAAAACTAAGGGAAAAGTAGTTGTTGGGATAGATGGAAAAATTACGGGAACTTTAGAAAGTAGTTCTGCCTATTTTGAAGGCTATTTTAAAGGCGATATGAAAATTGCGGGATTATTAACCTTAAAAAGTACTGCAAAAATTGATGGTGACGTCATTACCGAAAAATTAGCGGTAGAACCAGGCGCAGAATTTAATGTGTCATGTAAAATGACTTCATCAGTAAAAGACTTGCAAAGTGGCTCAAAAACCCAAAAAACAGCTTAATAAATTTGTTCGTTTTACTTCAATAGGTTTACAAATGGGATTAACCATTTACCTAGGTAGTAAGTTAGGCGAATGGTTGGATGTTAAGTTTAACAATCAAGACCAATTGTATTATAAAATAGTATCGTTAGTGGCCATTTTTATTGCCATAGCATCTGTAATATTTCAAGTATTAAAAATAACAAACAAAGATTCTAAATGATTAAACGTATTGTTATAGTTCTAGTAGCAATTATCTTATTATTAGGTATAAGTTTTTCAGTACATAAAGCATTATTAAGTCAAGAGATAGCGTTTTCAATGTTTAACGTTTATTTATTTCATGCCATTTGTGTTATATTAATCTATGCTACAGTAGAATTGGTAGCAGATAAATTACCAAATCAAGCAGGCTATGCCTATTTAATGCTCATGTTCTTTAAAATAGGAGCATTTGTATTAATATTTCAAAGTTCTGTGTTTTCTAAAGAGATCTTGTCTCAATCAGAACGAATAGCCTTAGTTGCTCCATTATTTATTTTTTTAATAGCTGAAGCTATAGCGGTAGCAAAGTTGTTAAACAGCAAATAGTTAGCTTCCTTTTTTTTATAAATACATCATTTTTTTTTTAACTCAAAAAAGTAACATAAAAAAGAGTTTGGTTTTTTAAATTATTACGTACATTTGCACAAAATTTACGAAGAATAAATTTTATAAGTTTAGAAAATTATGATGGTAGCAAAAAAATCTATCAAGTTTATAGCAGTATTAGTTTTAACATTAACTTCAGTAATGGCATTTGCTAGTGGTGGAGATAATGGAGGAAAAGGTGGATTAATAGATTCGCCTAAAGAAATTAGAGAATACATTGCGCATCACTTAAAAGATTCTCACGACTTTCATTTGTTTACAGACAATGCTAGTGGAACGCATATTAGTTTCCCATTACCAGTAATTGTTTGGACAAAAAGTGGTTTAAAGACCTTTATGTCTTCAGAATTTCATCATGACGATGAAGGTAAAGTTATCGTTGAAAAAGGCGATGTACGTTTAGTAAAACTACACAGTAAAATATACGAATTAGAAGCAGGCGCTACAGAAGTAGCTTTTGATGAAACACATCACGCATCTAATGCTCATAAAGTATTAGACTTCTCAATTACTAAATCTGTATTTGGAATGTTAATAGCAGGTTTGTTAATGTTTTTAGGATTTACAGCTTTAGCTAGAGGTTATAAGAAAGGAAAGTCTATTCCAACAGGATTTGGTCGTGTATTAGAGCCGTTAGTAATCTATGTAAGAGACGATATTGCTAAGCCAAACATTGGTGAGAAAAAGTACCGTAAATTTATGGGCTTCTTGTTAACTGTATTCTTCTTTATTTGGATATTAAATTTATTAGGATTAACACCATTAGGATTTAACGTAACAGGACAAATTGCAGTAACAGCATGTTTAGCTATTTTTACAATGCTAATTTATATGTTTAGCGGTAGTAAAGATTTCTGGGCACATACATTATGGATGCCAGGAGTTCCAGTAATATTACGTCCAATATTAGCGGTAATCGAATTGGTTGGTTTTATTATAATTAAGCCATTCTCTTTATTAGTACGTTTATTTGCAAACATGACTGCAGGACACTTTGTAGTAATGAGTTTAATAGCATTAATGATTACAATGAAAGAAGCTTTTGGTCCAGTTGGAGCAACAGGAATGTCTTTAGTGTTAGCATTATTTATTTCAGTAATAGAAATTTTAGTAGCGTTTTTACAAGCGTTTATTTTTACGATGTTATCATCGTTATTTATAGGTATGGCTGTTGAAGAACATGACCATCATTAAAAAGAATTTGTTTAATTAATAATTATAAAAATCAAATTAGTATGTACAATTTAATTGGAGCAGGATTAATCGTAATCGGTGGAGGAATCGGATTAGGTCAAATTGGAGGAAAAGCAATGGAAGGTATTGCTCGTCAACCAGAAGCAGCAGGAAAAATCCAAACTGCAATGATCATCATTGGAGCCTTATTAGAAGGTTTAGCATTCGGTGCATTAATCTTAGGGAAATAAGAATTTCCTAAAACAAACAAACTCAGTTTCTGTAACGGTTGGTTACAGAAACTGTTTTTAAAAAATTAAACAAAACAAAATTTAAGTAATCTATATTTTATGGAAACTTTATTAAATGATTTTTCGGTAGGTTTATTTTTTATGCAAGCATTTATCTTGGTAATTTTAATATTACTAATGAGAAAATTTGCATGGAAACCAATTTTAGATGCTTTACAATCTCGTGAAGATGGTATTGCAAATGCATTAGAATCTGCAGAAAATGCTAAGTTAGAAATGCAAAATCTTACAGCTTCTAACGATAAGCTATTAAAAGAAGCACGTGTAGAGCGTGAAGCGATGCTTAAAGAAGCTCGTGACATGAAAGATAAAATGATTGCAGACGCAAAAGGAGAAGCGCAAGTTCAAGCTAACGCTATGATTTCTCAAGCACAAGCAGCAATTGAAAGTGAAAAAAATGCTGCTATGGCAGAATTAAAATCTCACGTTGCTAGTTTATCTTTAGATATTGCAGAAAAAGTAGTACGTCAAGAATTATCTAATAAAGACAAACAATTAGAGTTAGTTGAGTCTATGTTAGGTGAAGCAACTTTAAACTAAGATAACTATGTCAGGAACAAGAGCAGCCATACGTTACGCCAAAGCAGTTTTAGCTTTAGCTCAAGATCAGAATACAGCAGAAGTTGTAAATACAGATATGAGTTTAATATCTAACACAGTTAATGGTAGTAAAGAATTACAAGACGTTTTAAAAAGTCCTGTAGTAAGTGCTGAAGTTAAAAAATCGGCTTTATTAGCTGTTTTTCCTAACACCACAAAAAATACAGTTGATTTAATCAATACATTAATTACAAATAATCGTTTAGATATTTTTGGAGCAGTAGCAACAAAATATGTAGCCATTTATAATGAATCTATTGGTAATCAAACTGCAACAGTAACAACAGCAGTTGCTTTATCTGGAGATTTAGAAGCTAAGGTTTTAGCCAAAGTAAAAGAATTAACAGGAAAAGCAGTAACCGTTACAAATATTATAGATGAAGCTGTTTTAGGTGGTTTCATTCTAAGAGTTGGAGATTTGCAGTACGATGCAAGTATAGCCAACCAACTAAACAAATTAAAAAGAGAATTTACATTAAACTAAAGTGTTAGAAATTAGATGTATCTAACGTCTAACCTCTAGCGTCTAAAGACTGAATAAAATGGCAGAAGTAAAACCAGCTGAAGTATCAGCGATCTTAAAACAACAACTTTCAGGTTTTGAAGCAGGTGCTTCATTAAATGAAGTTGGAACAGTATTAACTGTAGGTGATGGTATTGTACGTGCTTACGGATTATCTAACGCACAATATGGTGAATTAGTAGAATTTGAAGGTGGCTTAGAAGGTATCGTTCTTAACTTAGAAGAAGATAACGTAGGTATTGTATTACTTGGTACTTCTGTTGGAGTTAAAGAAGGTTCTACAGTAAAAAGAACTAACCGTATTGCATCTATTAACGTAGGTGAAGGTATTGTTGGTCGTGTTGTAGATACTTTAGGTAACCCAATTGATGGTAAAGGACCAATAACTGGAGAAACATACCAAATGCCATTAGAGCGTAAAGCGCCTGGTGTTATTTACAGAGAGCCAGTAACAGAGCCAATGCAAACAGGAATTAAAGCAATTGATGCTATGATTCCAGTTGGTAGAGGACAACGTGAGTTAGTAATTGGTGATAGACAAACTGGTAAAACAGCTGTTTGTATTGATGCTATCTTAAATCAAAAAGAATTTTACGATGCAGGTGAGCCTGTATATTGTATATATGTTGCTGTAGGTCAAAAGGCTTCAACAGTAGCTTTAATTGCTAAAACATTAGAAGAAAAAGGCGCTTTAGCTTATACTACTATAGTTGCAGCAAACGCATCAGATCCAGCAGCAATGCAAGTATATGCACCATTTACTGGAGCATCTATTGGAGAATATTTTAGAGATACTGGTAGACCAGCTTTAATTGTTTTTGATGATTTATCTAAACAAGCAGTTGCTTACCGTGAAGTATCTTTATTATTAAGACGTCCACCAGGACGTGAGGCGTATCCTGGGGATGTATTTTATTTACACTCAAGATTATTAGAGCGTTCTGCAAAAATCATTAATAATGATGCTATTGCTAGAGAAATGAATGATTTACCAGATTCATTAAAGCCAATCGTAAAAGGTGGTGGTTCTTTAACAGCATTACCAATTATTGAAACGCAAGCAGGAGATGTTTCGGCATATATCCCAACAAACGTAATTTCTATTACAGATGGACAAATTTTCTTAGATGGAGATTTATTCAATTCTGGTGTTCGTCCAGCAATTAACGTAGGTATCTCTGTATCTCGTGTTGGTGGTAATGCACAAATAAAATCAATGAAAAAAGTATCTGGTACATTAAAACTAGATCAAGCTCAGTACCGTGAATTAGAAGCGTTTGCTAAGTTTGGGTCTGATTTAGATGCAGTAACTTTAAATGTAATTGAAAAAGGTAAGCGTAACGTAGAGATCTTAAAGCAAGGTCAAAACGATCCGTTTAAAGTAGAAGATCAAGTAGCTATTATTTATGCTGGATCTAAGAACTTATTAAAAAATGTTCCTGTTAATAAAATTAAAGAGTTTGAAAGAGATTTCATCGAGTTCTTAAATGCTAAGCATAGAGATACTTTAGACTTATTAAAGAAAGGAAAATTAACTGACGAAGTTGTTGATACTTTAACAAAAGTAGCAAAAGACTTATCAGCTAAATATTAAATTAGACTTTGGTCGTTAGTCTATAGTTATTGACTATAGACTAACAACTAATCACTAAAGACTAAACAATGGCAAATTTAAAAGAAATACGTAACAGAATATCTTCAGTATCTTCAACGATGCAGATTACCAGTGCCATGAAAATGGTTTCTGCTGCTAAGTTAAAGAAGGCTCAAGATGCAATTACTGCAATGCGTCCTTATGCAGATAAGTTAACTGAGCTTTTACAAAGTTTAAGTGCCACTTTAGATGCAGATTCTGGAAGTAAATTTGCAGAACAACGTGAGGTAAAAAATGTAATTATTGTAGCTATTACTTCTAATAGAGGTTTATGTGGTGCATTTAATTCTAACATTTTAAAGCAAACAGCTGTTTTAGCTAACAAGTACAAAGGAAAAAATGTATCTTTTGTTACTGTTGGTAAAAAAGCAAACGACTTTTTATCTCGTAATTTTGATATTGTTTCTAATGAAAGTAAAATCTACGACGATTTAACTTTTGATAACGTTGCTTCTATTGCAGAACTATTAATGGAGAAATTTGTTTCTGGTGAAGCTGATAAAATTGAAATTGTATATAACAAATTCAAAAATGCAGCTACACAAATTGTAATGACAGAGCAATTTTTACCTATAGTACCAACTCAAAACGATTCTAATGTAGCTTTAGATTATATCTTTGAGCCAACAAAAGAAGAAATTGTTGAAGAGTTAATTCCTAAGTCTTTAAAGACACAATTGTATAAAGGAATTAGAGATTCTTTTGCTTCAGAACATGGTGCTCGTATGACGGCTATGCACAAAGCAACAGATAACGCAACAGAATTACGTGACCAATTAAAATTAACGTATAACAAAGCAAGACAAGCTGCTATTACTAACGAAATACTTGAGATTGTTGGTGGAGCAGAAGCACTTAATAACTAGGTGATCTCCTAAATATTAAGTTTAAATATATTTTAAGCCTTATTCATTCCGAATAAGGCTTTTTTCATTTAAAAATAGTACCTTAAAAACTCAATATAACACCTTATGAAAATTTTATCTCTTGTTACACTATCAATATTAACATTAATGCTTTTCAACTGTAATTCTTCTAAAAAAGCTACTCAGGACGAAAACTCTTTGCTAATAGACAACTCAAAAACTAAGCTTATAGATTATGTCGTCTTTCAAAAATGGGTGGCAGGACAGCAACAAGGTGGATCTGGATATTATATAGAAATTTATCCTGTTCAAAATGGAAAAACTATACAATTAGAAGCTGTTTATTTTAGAGGACAAAAAGGTGAAATTACTAAAGGAAAAAAGACCTTTGTAGCTAATTTAAAAGAAGAGTTACCCAAAGATATTCAGTTAAGTTCGGATCCTTCAGATGAGTATGAAAATAGCCTGCCTACAGACTCGAAACTACCGTTTTTACTAAACGATAACGAATGTGTAATAAGTTATATAGACAACGGTTTAGTTAAGTTTCTTAAAGTAAAAAACTTAAAAGAAAAACCTGCGGAATATATGCCAACTGCAAGACCAAAAAACTAATAGATTTCAATTTTTGAAATGCAGCTTATAAAACGTACATTTAGCCAACAAAAAAGAGACATTTGAGTGTTTTAAAAAAGTTTTTAAAGGATACTATTATTTATGGTTTAGCAACTGTAATTCCAAGATTAATGAATATTATTCTTGTAAGCCTTCATACAGATACTTTAGCAACAACTAGTTATTCAGAAAACACTACTTTTTATGTTTATGCCGCATTTTTTAATGTCTTGCTTACTTATGGAATGGAAACCGCTTTTTTTAGATTTTTTAGTAAAAGCGAAGAAAAAGAAAACATATTTTCCACTGCTTTAATAAGTTTATTGGCTACTTCAATGTTATTCTTTATTGTTGTGTTTTCATTTAATACAGAATTAGCCAACTTTGTACAGTTAGATAAAACCTTCTTTAATTTACTTATTGGCGTCTTAGTTTTAGACACTTTAGTTGCTATTCCTTTTGCTTATTTAAGAGCAACCGGAAGACCTTTAAAATTCACAGCCATAAAACTGATTAACATAATTATTGTAGTTATTCTTAACTACTTCTTTTTATGGGCAATTCCAAAATTTCAAATCGAGTTTCCCGGTTATAATGAAACCCAATTAGTGACTTACATTTTTATTGCAAATTTTGTGGCAAGTTTAGTAACGTTTTTGTTACTGATGCCATATTTTTTTAAGACCAAATTACAATTCAGTAAGCGTATTTTAAAACAATTATTAAATTATAGTTGGCCTGTTATGGTAGCTGGTTTGGCATATGTAATAAACGAAAATTTTGATAAGTTTTGGATTCCTCAAGTTTTGGGGAAATCCGTAAATGGTGCTTATGCAGGTTGCTACAAACTAGGTGTTTTTATGACCATTTTTATTATGGCATTTCGTTTAGGTGCAGAACCATTTTTCTTTAATCACGCAAAAGAAAAAAATGCTACAACAACTTATGCTTTTATAATGAAGTACTTTGTAATTTTAGGTTGTGCAATGTTAGTATTTATTATTGCGTATTTAGATATATTCAAATCAATTTTAGTAGATAATCCAGAGTATTGGACAGCAATAGAAATTGTACCAATTATTTTATTAGCCAACTTATGTTTAGGAATTTATTTTAATCTAGCCATTTGGTATAAGTTAACGGATAGAACAAGATATGGCATGTATATTTCCATTTTTGGAGCTGTAATAACCATAGCTTTAAATGTCTTTTTTGTAGCAGAAATTGGATTTATGGCTTCGGCTTGGGCAACATTAATTACTTATGTTTCCATGATGTTGATTTCTTATGTTTTAGGTCAGAAATATTATCCTGTACCGTATAATGTAAAACGAATTCTTTTCTACATTATAATTTCGGTAGTTTTATCCATATTGGCTTTACAAACACAACAAAATTATTATATAAATACTCTTTTAGTTTTAGTATTTTTGGGACTTGTTGTTGTTTTCGAAAAGAAAGAGTTAAAACAATTATTACGCAAATAGCTATTAAACCAATAAAACCATGCACGTAAATATTATAAATAAGTCCAATCACGATTTGCCAAGTTATGAAACCATAGCATCTGCAGGAATGGATTTAAGAGCCAATCTAACAGAAGCAATTACCTTAAAACCTTTAGAACGTACTATAGTAAAAACAGGATTGTTTATAGAATTACCAGTGGGAATAGAAGCACAAGTAAGACCAAGAAGCGGATTAGCAGCTAAAAAAGGTGTAACTGTTTTGAATGCCCCAGGAACTATTGATGCAGATTATAGAGGCGAAATTGGTGTGATTTTAGTTAACCTTTCTAATGAAGATTTTACCATAGAAAATGGAGAACGTATTGCACAATTAATAATTGCAAAACACGAACGTGCAGAATGGAACTTAGTATCAGAATTATCTGAAACAGTTAGAGGCGAAGGCGGATTTGGAAGTACAGGAGTTAAATAAGACATCATGAAAAAATTTATAATAGCATTTTTAATTACAACAGTAGCATTTGCGCAAGACAACTCAGAACGTGTTGTAGAAGTGTCTTTAAATGCATGCGAATGTATTTCTGAAATTGATACAAAATTAGACTACGAAGCTAAAAGTACCGAGATTAAGGAATGTATAAAGTCAGCAAACTCATCGTACCAATTAACAAATTCAATTTTAAATGTTTCGGAAGAAATAGCTAAAGATAAAAAGGAAACTAAAGACGTCTCTAAAGATACTATACAAGCTAAAAAAGAGTATACTATTTCTTTCGATCCAGAAAAAGATTATCAAGAAATCGAAGCTTATCTTTTAGAAACTTGTGGAGACATGAAGTCTATTTATTTTTCAACAGATAAAAAAAGTAGAAAATCTGTTTCTAAAAATGAAGAAGCTCTAGCATATTACGTTGCTGCTAATCAATTAAAAGACGATGCGGATTACGAAAAAGCTATAGCATTGTATAAAAAGGCTTTAGAAATTGATGAAAAATTCGCGTTTGCTTGGGATAATTTAGGGATAACTTACAGGAAATTAAATAGATTTGAAGATGCGATTTTTGCTTATAAAAAATCTTTAAAAATAGACCCAAAAGGTACAATGCCATTAGTAAATATAGCAATTGTATACCAGTTAATTGGCGAGTATGATAATTCTATTAAATACTACAATAAATTAAAGAAATACAATAAAGATAACCCAGAAGCCTATTTTGGATTGGCAAGAATGTATTTTATTAAAGAGAATTATAAAGAAGCTAGTGATAATATTTTAAAAGCATATATTTTATACTCTAAAATAGAATCACCATATAAATCAGATGCAGAACAGATATTATCTGCTATTTACCAACAATTAAAAGCAAAAGATCAACTAGATATTTTAAAAGACGCTGCTAAAGCTAATAAAATAGATTTAGGGCTGTAAAAATATCATATAAATAATATTTAACATGAAAATAATTGTACCAATGGCAGGTCGCGGATCGCGTCTTCGTCCACATAGTTTAACCGTTCCAAAACCATTAATTCCGGTAGCAGGACAACCAATAGTGCATAGATTAGTAAAAGACATTGCAAAAGTTTTAGACCAACCAATAGAAGAAATTGCGTTTGTTTTAGGAGATCCAGCATGGTTTGGAGAAGATGTTGTAAAAAGTTTAATAGCTTTAGCCGAAGGTTTAGGCGCAAAAGCATCTATATACAGACAAGATCAACCTTTAGGAACTGGTCATGCTATTATGTGTGCAGAGCCATCTTTATCTGGACCAGCAGTAATTGCTTATGCAGATACATTAATAAAAGCTAGTTTTAATTTAGATCCAGAAGCGGATGCTGTAATTTGGACTAAAGAAGTAGAAAACCCTGAAGCTTATGGTGTTGTAAAGTTAGATCAAAACCAAAATATAGTAGAATTAGTAGAAAAGCCAGAAACATTTGTAAGTAATCAAGCGGTTATTGGAATCTACTATTTTAAAGATGTAGAAGTTTTAAAGGGCGAATTGCAAACTGTTTTAGATAATAACATTATTCATGGTGGAGAATACCAAATTAACGATGGTATTAAAGGTATGATGGCTAAAGGAAAGGTTTTTAAAACCGGAACTGTAGATGAGTGGATGGATTGTGGAAACAAAAACATTACTTTAGAAACAAACACAAAAATGTTAGGTTTTATTCAGGAAGATTGTAGCGAAGTTATGGTGCAATCCTCTGTTGTATTAAACAACTCTACAATTATAGAACCTTGTATGATTGGTGCTAACGTAACTTTAACCAATACAACCGTTGGACCAAACGTGTCTATTGGAGAAAATTGTGTGTTTGAAAACGTTGAAATTAAAAATAGTTTAGTTCAAAATAATTCAACTATAAAAAATGCCAAATTAGATGAAGCTATGATTGGAAACCACGTTAAATATAATGGCGAGTTTACCAAAATTAGCATTGGAGATTATACCATAATGGAATAATTTTTGAAGTTTAGCATCTTATCTTAATTCAATTAAGGTAAAACAACACCTATGAAAAAAACAATATATAGTTTAATAGTCTTTTTTGGATTGTGCATTTTGCCAATTCAAGGTTATGCGCAAGTAGATTTTAACCAAACCAAAGAAGACGACTTAGTAGCACAACAAAGCGATTTTCAGGAATATTTCTTTGAGGCCTTAAAGCAAAAAGGAATAGAAAATCACGAACGTGCAATTGAGTATCTTCAAAAATGTATTGTTTTAAATGATACAGAATCTATTCTGTTTTTTGAATTAGGAAAAAACCACAATGCACTTAAAAATTATGTTTTAGCTGAAGAAGCCCTAAAGAAAGCAATAGAAATTCAGCCAGATAACGAATGGATTTTAGACGAATTATATTCGGTTTACATCAAACAAAAAGATTATGATTCTGCAGTAAATACAATTAAACAGTTGGTGAAATATCAGCCTAAATACAAAGAAGATTTAGCTAACATTTATGCGCAAACAAAAGACTTTAAAAGCGCTTTAGAAACTTTAGATGAGTTAGATGAAGAGTTTGGAGTAACAAACGATAGAGAACGTTTAAGAAATAGAATCTATAATATTACGGGTAAACAACAAGAGCGTATAAGTAAATTAGAAGATAGAAAAGATAATAATCCAAAAGACGAATCTAACTACTTAAAATTAATTTACCGTTACAGCGAAGAAAATAATTTAGATAAGGCTTTTTCTACAGCAAAAGAATTGCTAAAAATTAAACCAGATTCTAAATTAGTTCATTTAGCATTATACAAGTTTTATATAGAAATAAACGAGCCAGAGAACGCTATTAACTCTATGAAAACGGTTTTACAAGCTAAAAGTATAGACCCGAAAAGTAAAACAAAAGTATTATCAGATTTTGTGAGTTTTGTATCTAAAAATCCAAAATATGAAACCGAATTAGTGGCTATAACAAATGAAATTTCGGGTAATGCAAATGCGTTAGATTTAGGGAACTATTATTATAAGAAGGGAAATAAAATTAAGGCTTTATCTTTTTATAAAGAAGCCTATAAAGCTCAACCACAGAATTTTGATATTTTAAAGCAAATTATCTTAATACAGTTAGACCTAGAAAATTATCTAGAAGCTTTAAAAACAAGTGATGAAGCTATAGAGATTTACCCAGCACAACCGTTATTATATTTATTAAATGGTGTAGCTTTAAATGCGTTAAATAGACCAAAAGAAGCTGTAGATACTTTAGATATTGGTGTAGATTATATTATAGAAGATGTAAAAATGGAAATAGATTTTTATAAACAATTACAACAAGCCCATACGGCTTTAAACAATTTAAGCAAGGCTAATGCGTTTAAAGAAAAGATAGCAAAGCTTAAAAAATAATTTATGAGAATTAAATTTTTGAAATCAGTTACTTTACTAGCATTTGCTATAGTTATAACCTCTTGCGGAAGCTCAAGAACATTAGTTGGTTCTGCAACTTTAGATAAGTCAATTACAGCAAAACAGTTAATAAAAACGGTAGATGCCAATAAAACCAATTTTAAAACATTGGTAGGGAAACTTAAGATAGAAACGGTTCAAGGCGATAATTCTCAAAGTTTTGGCGTGTCTTTTAGAATGGAAAAAGACAAAACCATTTGGATTAGTAAATTAGGAATTGTTAAAGCTCTAGTTACACCAATAAGAGTTGCTTTTTATAATAAATTAGATGGTACTTATTTTGATGGTGACTTTAGTTATTTAAGTAAATTGTTAGGAACCGAATTGGATTTTGAAAAAGTCCAGAATATTCTTTTAGGTGAAACTATTTATAAAGTTGATGATAAGACATATGATATTTCAACACACGAAAAATCTTATGTCTTGCAACCAAAAGAACAACGCGAGTTATTTGAGATTTTCTTTTTAATAAATCCACTTCATTTTAAAGCAGATTCTCAACAAATTACGCAGATAAAAAAGCAACGTATTTTGGAAATAGATTATTTAACCTACCAAAAAGTAGATAAGCAAACCTTACCAGAAAACATAAAAGTAATAGCTGTAGAAGGTGAGTCTGAAATGAAAATTTATCTAGAATTAAAAAATGTAAAACTAGATCAAAAAATAAGTTTTCCATTTGTAATACCATCTGGTTACGAAGAAATTAAATTATAAATGACAAATTTAAAATATAGCCTACTTATAATAAGTGTTCTTTTGGGTTCAATTAATATGGCTTTTGCTCAAAAAAGTAAGCAAGATCAATTAGAAGAACGCAGACAAGAATTACGTCAGGAAATTAAAAAAATCAACTCGTTATTATTCGAGAATACCTCAAAAAAGAAATCGCAAACAAGTTTAGTAGAAGACTTAAATTATAAATTAAGTGTAAGACGTAATTTAATAAAAGTAACTAACGAGCAAGCCAATTTATTAACGCGCGAGATAAACACTAATCAGAATAAAATTTCAAATTTAAATAAAGAACTTCAGATTTTAAAAGATAATTATTCTAAGCTTATTGTTAAATCTTATAAGAATAAGAATAAGCAAAGCCGCATTATGTTTTTATTATCATCTAACAATTTTAAGCAAGCTTATAAACGTTTACAGTATATTAATCAATATAGCGATTACCAAAAAAAACAAGGTCAAGAAATTTCGGTTAAAACATTAGAATTACAAAACACTAACGCTATATTAATTAAGCAGAAATCTTCTAAAGATGCCTTAATTAAAGAAAATAGAATTGCACAACAAGAATTAGAAAAAGATGTAGCCCAACAACAACTTATAATAGCTTCAATTCAAAAAGATTTAGATAAGTTCTCTGCTGAAGTAAAGCAGAAACAAAGAGAAGTAGATAAAATTGATAAAGAAATAAAAGATATAATTAGAGTTGCAATTGCTAAATCTAAAAAGAAAGCAAAAACATCTACCAAGTCTAATACAAACACAAGTAAAGCTGAAGAATTTGCTTTAACTGCAGAAACTAAAGCGTTAGCAACTAATTTTTTAAACAATAAAGGAAAATTACCTTGGCCAGTAGAAAAAGGCGTGGTAAAAGTCCGATACGGAACACAACCCCATCCAGTTAATAGAAGTTTAACTATACAAAGTAATGGTGTTAGAATTGCAACGGTTCCAAATGCAGAAGTAAGAGCTGTTTTTAATGGTGAAGTCTTAGCGGTCTCTAAACCAAGACGTGGAAGTATTACTATAATGATACAACATGGTAGTTATGTTACTTCATATACCAATTTAAAAGAAGTTTATGTTACTGAAGGACAAAAGGTAAAGACTAAACAAAACATTGGTAAAATCTACACTAATAGCTTAACTAATGAAACTGTTTTACGTTTCAGTATTTTTAAGAACACAGACACTCAAAATCCAGCGTATTGGATTTATAAGATGTAAACGAGTATTTACTTATTTTAAAAAAGCCTCAAATTAAATGGTGTTTTAATTTGAGGCTTTTTTGTTTAAAGAGAAACTATAATCTAGTTATTACATAACCTCTTCTTGTTTTTCTGTAGTGTTTCCCATTCCATTTATAATAGCGTTGTCCATTTACTCTTACTACAGTGTATTTTACTGGTCTTTTTTTAATAACAGTAACTGTTCTAGGGTTGTGCTTTACAACTCTAGTGGCACAAGAAAAAGAAGATAAAATAATAACACTTGCTAAAATTAAATATAACGTTCTCATAATAAAAATTTTAAGGTTCTATTATATGACGTGTAAATGTAAAAAAGGTTTAATTACCCATAAATAATGCGCGTAATTCTGTAGCATCTGCTGGTTTAATTTTTCCAGCAAGTACTAAACTTAATTGCTTTCGTCTTAAAGCACCTTCAAAACGTTTTACCTCAAGTTCGCTTTCAGGTTTTAATTCAGGAATTCTAATGGGCTGGCCAGTTTCATCTACAGCAACAAACGTGTAAATAGCTTCGTTTGCTTTGGTTTTTATACCACTTTCTCTGTCTTCTACCCAAACATCCATATATACCTCCATAGAGGTCTTAAAAGCTCTAGAAACTTTTGCTTCTACAGTAACAACACTTCCTAAAGGAACAGATTTGTTAAAAGCTACGTGGTTTACAGAAGCTGTAACTACAATACGTCTAGAATGTCTTCTAGCGCTAATACTTGCCGCACGATCCATTCGTGCTAAAAGTTCACCTCCAAAAAGGTTATTTAATGGGTTTGTTTCACTTGGTAAAACCATATCGGTTAATATGGTTAAAGATTCTGAGGCTTTACGTGCGTCCATTGGGCTTATTTTTGCCACAAAAGTACTACGTTTTTAAATGTTAAAAGAGTAATTAACAGAAATTTTACGAAAGCTTAATCTAAAGCTTTTACTAATAACCAAGCTTGGCTATTTTGTTCACGTTTAATAGTTCTTAAAGCGCTTAATGCTTCTAATCTATCTGTGTAACTTTGGTAAGCAACTTGGTGTAAACCATATTTGTTTACGCCAATTTTACGAGCTTTAAAACCATTAGCTTTTAATTGCTCAATTTTCTTATCGCAATTTTTTTCAACTCTAAAAGCACCAGCAATAATATGGTAAGAACCAATCGCTTCTTTATCTAAGGTTACTTTTACTGTTGGCAAAGGATTAGATATTACAAAAGTAGCTTCTTGAATTTTAGACTCAATTTCCAATTGCGCTTCTTCAATAGCTAATTGGTTGCCTTTATTTATTTGATCTAATTGATATTTAGAAAATGCAAACCCAGATAAGGTTAATGCAATTAAACCAACAGCTGCATATTTTAAATATGTTTTGTAGTTTTTAGATTGCTTAACTAATGGAATTACAGGATTTTCATTTGCAATTTCTACATCTTCGGTTGGAGTAATTAGACCTCTAGAAACAGTTCCAGAATTAAATTGAGATAAACCAAAAGCATCTGTTAAATAGTTTACACTATAAGTTGGTGTAAAATCAATTTTAGATAATGCATTAAAAGTTAATTCACCAATACCCTCAAAATAAAGCGTTTCGCCTTCAATTAAAGTAGATTTAAAACGTTGTACTTGCTTACTAATTTTTTGGTTAGCAGCTTCAAAAGGAATTTGCTCTACATCAGCAATATATCTAGTTAATAATCCATCGTTATTACTAATTTGCTCATTAAACAATAATGCTTTTTTGGGTGCAAAAAAGGTGTTGTTAGTGGTATTAACCTCAGCAGAAACCCGTTGCGTTATAAATGCACCAAATTCTGGTACAATAACACAGTCGTATCTGTATAGTAAATCGCTTATGTAGGTTTGTAATTGCATTGAGACAAAGTTATACTTTTTTAAAAAAGATTAAAATTTCTTGTATATTAGTTATTAACACAAGGCATAATTTTTTGCTTTGCAGTTCATAATCAATAGCATATCTATGAAAAAAAATGAACTTTTATACGTTTTAGCTTTACAACATGTGTCTAAAATAGGCGATATCACGTCTAAAAAACTCATTTCTCATTGTGGTTCTGCCGAAGCAGTCTTTAAAGAAAAAAAATCCAATCTTTTAAAAATTGACGGTATTGGATCTATTACTATAAGCGATTTGCATAAATCTAACCACTTAGAAGCTGCGGAAAAAGAACTTAATTTTATAGCTGAAAATAAAATAGACGCGTTTTATTTTACAGATGAAGCTTATCCAGATAAATTAAAACATTGTATTGATGCACCATTAGTGTTATTCCAAAGCGGAAATATAAACTTAAAACAGCAACGCTTAATTAGTATTGTAGGAGCTAGAAAAATTACTACTGCAGGAATTGCTTTTTGTGAACGATTAGTAGAAGAATTAGCCATTTATAATCCGGTTATTATTTCGGGTTTTGCTTATGGAACAGATATTACAGCACATAAATCTGCCATTAAAAATAATTTACAGACTGTAGGTTGCTTAGCGCATGGATTGGATCAAATTTATCCCAAAGTCCATAAAAAATATATGGTAGATGTTGAAAAAAATGGTGGATTCCTAACCGATTTTTGGTCTAGCGATGCTTTTGATAGAAACAATTTTTTAAAACGAAACCGTATTATTGCAGGTTTAAGTGAAGCTACTATAGTTATAGAATCTGCCGAAAAAGGCGGAAGCTTAGTTACTGCAGATATTGCAAATTCTTATAATAGAGATGTGTTTGCTGTTCCAGGTCGCGTAACAGATTCGCAAAGCGTTGGTTGTAATAATTTAATAAAACAGCAACAAGCCCATTTATTATCTACACCTTTAGATATTCCGTATTTATTAAATTGGCAGTTAGAAGAACTTCAAAAACCAACCATACAAAAACAATTATTTGTAGAATTAACCGATGATGAACAAGTAGTTTTTGATTATCTTAAAACAAAGCGTAAAGAACTTTTAGATGTCATCGCTATAGAATGTAAAATGCCAACCTATAAACTGGCTGGCATTTTAATTACTATGGAGTTAAAAGGTGTTATTAGACCTTTACCTGGTAAGCTGTTTGAGGTGATTTAGTACCCCAACTTCTCTCTTACACGTTTAATAACTCTATTACATACTAAACTTGCTTTTTCAGCACCTTTAGCTAAAGCATCATCTACTTCATTCAGGTTAGACATATAATGGTTGTATCGCTCACGTTGTATTTCAAACTTGCTTAAAATTAATTCATAAAGTGCTTGTTTTGCATGTCCATAGCCATAATTACCATTTTCGTAATTGGCTTTCATGGTTATAATGTCTTCTTCAGAAGCTAATAAACTATATAGAGCAAAACAGTTACATGTATTCCAATCTTTAGGATCTTCTAATGGTGTGCTATCTGTAGCAATACTCATTATTTGTTTTCGTAATTTTTTTTCAGGTAAGAATATATCTATAAAATTATTTTTACTCTTACTCATCTTAGAACCATCGGTTCCAGGAATTAATTTTGTTTCTTCTTGTATTTTTGCATCAGGTAAAACAAAAGTTTCTCCCATTTTTGCATGAAATCTAGACGCTACATCACGCGTCATTTCTATATGTTGTAATTGGTCTTTTCCAACAGGAATAATTTCTGCATCGTAAGCTAAAATATCTGCAGCCATTAGCATTGGATAAGAAAATAAACCACAATTTACATCTTCTAACCTGTCGGCTTTATCCTTAAAACTATGTGCTAAAGTTAAACGTTGGTACGGAAAAAAACAGCTTAAATACCATGTTAATTCTGTTACTTGTGGAATATCACTTTGTCTATAAAAAACAGTTTTGTCTATGTTTAAACCAAAAGCAAGCCAAACAGCAGCAGTGGAATAGGTGTTTTGTCTTAAAGTTTCAGCATCTTTAATTTGTGTTAAAGAATGCATATCTGCAATAAATAAAAACGACTCGTTTACTGGATTATTTGCCATTTCTATGGCTGGAATTAAAGCTCCCAAAATATTTCCTAAATGTGGCGTTCCTGTACTTTGTATTCCGGTAAGTATTCTTGACATAATAATTTTTTATAGACTGTAAAGGTAAATGAAATCAATAAAAGGATTAAAATTAATTGTCGATAAAATTAATTAGATTTGAAACTTATGAAAGTAATTAAATATCCTTTTTGGTTGTTATATCGCATTTGGTTTTATGTTGTTATGGCAATTCCAATTTTAGTCATGTTTCCTTTATTGGTAATTTCAATCTTAAAAGAAACTTGGTATCCGTATTTCTTTAAACTGGCTCAAGTTTGGGCACGTTTTATACTGATTTTTATGGGTTTTAAAACTAAAATAAAAAAAGAAGAAACTACAGATGCTAGTAAAAGTTATATGTTTATAGCGAACCATACTTCTATGACGGATATTATGCTAATGTTAGTAGCTGTAAAAAATCCTTTTGTTTTTGTTGGTAAGGCAGAATTAGCTAAGATTCCTTTATTTGGCTTTTTTTATAAACGGACTTGTATTTTAGTGGATAGAAATAATTCAAAAAGCAGACAAGCTGTTTTTGCAAGAGCTCAAGAGCGTTTAAAACAAGGTATAAGTATTTGTATTTTTCCAGAAGGCTTAGTTCCTGATGAACATATTGATTTAGCCGAATTTAAAGATGGTGCTTTTAGGCTAGCTGTTAATCATCAAATCCCTATTGTGCCATTAGTGTTTTATGATAATAAAAAACGTTTTTCTTATACGTTTTTTAGTGGTTCACCTGGTGAAATGAGAGCTGTTATGCTGCCTTTTATTTCTACCGAAGGACTTAAAACTAAAGAACACATTAAGCAATTAAGAGGAACTTCTCGAACAGTAATTTATAACGAATTGATGTCTAAATAAAAAAGCTCCAATAAACAAGATGTTTATTGGAGCTTTTAGTATTTATTATATTTTGTGATTAAACTGTTTTGTCAATCACAAAATCTTCCATGAATTTAGTGGTGTAATTTCCAGCAATATAATCTGGATGATCCATTAATTGTCTATGAAAAGGAATAGTTGTTTTAATACCTTCAATTACAAATTCATCTAAAGCACGTTTCATTTTACTGATAGCTTCTTCACGAGATTGTGCAGTTGTAATTAACTTAGCAATCATAGAGTCGTAATTTGGAGGAATAGAATAACCTGCATATACATGCGTGTCTAAACGAACTCCATGTCCACCTGGCGCATGTAACGTAGTAATTTTTCCTGGTGAAGGTCTAAAGTCGTTAAAAGGATCTTCAGCATTAATTCTACATTCTATTGAGTGTAGTTGAGGTAAATAGTTTTTACCAGAAATTTTAACTCCAGCAGCAACTAAAATTTGCTCACGTATTAAGTCAAAATCTATAACTTGCTCAGTAATTGGATGTTCTACTTGGATACGCGTATTCATTTCCATAAAATAGAAATTTCTATGCTTATCTACTAAGAATTCAACTGTTCCAGCTCCTTCGTATTTAATATATTCTGCTGCCTTAACGGCTGCTTTCCCCATTTTTTCACGTAACTCATCAGTCATAAAAGGAGAAGGCACTTCTTCTGTTAATTTTTGATGACGTCTTTGAATAGAGCAATCTCTTTCTGATAAATGGCATGCTTTTCCTGTAGAATCTCCTACAATTTGAATTTCAATATGGCGAGGCTCTTCAATAAGCTTTTCCATATACATGTCATCATTTCCAAAAGCTGCTTTAGATTCTGTTCTAGCAGATTCCCAAGCATTTTGTAGATCTTCTTCTTTCCAAACAGCACGCATTCCTTTTCCTCCTCCACCAGCAGAAGCTTTAAGCATAACTGGATAACCAGTGTCTTTAGCTACTTTTAGGCAGTCATCAAAATCTTTGATTACACCTTCGCTTCCTGGTACACAAGGTACACCAGCAGCAATCATGGTAGATTTAGCATTTGCTTTATCTCCCATACGGTCAATCATTTCTGGAGAAGCTCCAATAAATTTAATGTCGTGTTCTGCACAGATTTTAGAAAATTTAGCATTTTCTGATAAAAATCCGTAACCTGGATGGATTGCATCTGCATTTGTAATCTCTGCAGCTGCAATAATATTAGGAATTTTTAAGTAAGACTCACTACTTGGAGCAGGACCAATACAAACCGCTTCATCTGCAAATTTTACGTGTAGACTTTCAGCGTCTGCAGTAGAATAAACAGCAACAGTTTTTATTCCCATTTCTTTACATGTACGAATAACACGTAAAGCAATTTCTCCTCTATTTGCAATTAATATTTTTTTAAACATCTTTTTCTGAATTAGATAATAAGATAATTTTGATTAATGGATTATCAGACATTTATGGACTAATAATCAAGTGATCTAAAAATCTAAAATTAAGATGGATCAACTAAAAATAATGGTTGATCAAATTCTACAGGAGAAGAATCATCTACTAAAATCTTAACAACTTTACCTGAAACTTCAGATTCAATTTCGTTAAATAACTTCATTGCTTCAATAATACATAAAACATCACCTTCAGCAATAGTTTGTCCTACTTCAACAAATAATGGTTTGTCTGGAGATGGTTTTCTGTAAAAAGTTCCAATAATTGGAGACTTTACAGTAATATATTTAGAATCTTCATCTTCTGCTGATTTTGGTGCTTCGGCAGTTACAGCTGGAGCTACTGGGGCTGCCTGTTGCATTTGCATTTGAGGCATTCCAGTCATAGGCATTTGCTGTACAATAGTTGTTTCTTCAGATCCAGTTTTAATGGTTATCTTAACATCATCTGTTTCAAGTTTTACTTCACTTGCTCCTGATTTAGCAACGAATCTAATTAAGTTTTGAATATCTTTTAAATCCATAATATATGTTATTAGTTTTTGTTAGTTAGAATTATAAGCCCATTTTAAATAAATTGAGCCCCATGTAAATCCGCCGCCAAAAGCAGCAAAGATTAGATTATCTCCTTTTTTTAGTTTGTTTTCAAAATCACTTAGCAGCAAAGGTAAGGTAGCTGAAGTAGTATTTCCATATCTATGGATGTTTTTTAACACTTTTTCTTCAGGTAATTCCATTCTTTTAGATGTAGCATCTATAATTCTAAGATTGGCTTGATGTGGAACTAACCAATCTACATCTTCTCCTGTAAGATTATTTCTTTCTAAAATAGTAGCGCAAGCGCCAGCCATATTTGATACGGCATATTTAAAAACAGTTTTTCCATCTTGATGAACAAAGTGACTTCCATTTTTTAAAGTTTCTTCTGAGGCTGGTAAAATTGATCCTCCAGCATCAATTTTTAAGAAATCTCTACCAATTCCATCACTACGTAAATATTCGTCTTGTAAACCTAAACCTTCATTGTTAGGTTCTAGTAATGCTGCACCTGCACCATCTCCAAAAATTATACAAGTCGTTCTGTCTGTATAGTCTATAATTGAAGACATTTTATCGGCTCCAATAATTAATACTTTTTTGTATCGTCCGGATTCTATGTAACTAGCTGCAGTTGACATTGCGTACAGGAAACTAGAACAAGCTGCTTGTAAATCGTAAGAAAAGGCATTAATTGCCCCAATTTTACTAGCAGTGTATGCAGCTGTAGAAGCAACTGGCATATCGGGTGTAGCTGTAGCTACTATAACTAAATCTATTTCTTTAGGATCTAGATTTTTTTTAGCTATTAAATCTTCAGCAGCTTTTATGGCCATGAAAGATGTTCCTTCGTTTTCATTTTTTAGTAAACGACGTTCTTTGATTCCTGTTCTACTAGTAATCCATTCATCGTTGGTGTCTACTAAGGTTTCTAATACTTTGTTTGAAAGTACAAAATCTGGAACATAGCCTCCAACAGCAGTTATTGCTGCGCTAATTTTACTCATAATTAAAGTTATTTAGTCATAAAGCACAAGCTTTTGCACTGTTTTAAAGTTTTAAAACAGTGCAAAATAAGTTGTTTTTAACGTATAGAAAAATAAAAACAAAAAAAACGCTCACAAAGGAGCGTTTATTTGTATGCATGCATAATACTTATGCTACATTTTCTTCTGCTACAGAGTTGTCAATTAATACTTGACCTCTATAGTATAATTTTCCTTCAAACCAGTGAGCTCTGTGGTATAAGTGAGCTTCACCTGTAGTTGGGCAAGTTGCAACCTGTGGCGCAGTTGCTTTATAATGAGTTCTTCTTTTATCTCTTCTTGTTCTTGAGATTTTTCTTTTAGGATGTGCCATTTTATGTTTTTATTTATCCGTTAATAGTTTCTTTAATGAGTCCCATCGTGGGTCTGTACTTTCTTCTTCTTCCTTAATGTCTTTTAATTTAGGACTAAGTTCATCTAATTTATTTAATATTTCCGATTCTAGTGTGCCATCTTCAATTCCAGGATGTACACGTTTAGTAGGTATCGCTAATACAATAAGTTCGTAAACATATTGTTGTAGGTTAACCTCGTATTCCCCATGTGGAAGAATTAAAATATCAATGTTTTCGTCATTAAACTCTTCTCCAAAATTAACCACCAAATCAAATTCATTTTGGATTGGTTGATCAAAAGTTTCGTTGGTAACGTCACAATTAATATTAATAACACCTTTTACTTTAAAGTTTAACTCTAAAAAAGTAGATTTTTTTTCTAAAACTAAATCAACTTTCGCTTTAATGGTATTAAAATCGTCGTATTCAAAAAATTCTAAGAACGTCTGGTCTATATTAAAATCAAAAAGATGTTTTCCTGTTTTTAATCCCACAAAGGGAATTATAAATTCTTTTAAATGCTTCATTATCACATCTATTTTGAGCCTGCAAATATATAATTTTTTATTTAATTAAAAGATTTATAAACAATTTTTTGTTTATATCTTTCTTTTATTACTTTTTAGTGGGTCTTTACTAAGTTCTTTATAGAGTTTTCTATTTTTAAATAACTTTAGACCTTCAAATATTGCTTCCTTAAAGGAATTGGTGTTTGCAATACCTTTTCCTGCTATTTCATATGCAGTTCCGTGATCTGGAGAAGTTCTTATTTTTTCTAAACCTGCTGTAAAATTAACACCTTCTCCAAATGAGAGTGTTTTAAACGGAATTAAACCTTGGTCATGATATGTAGCAATAATGGCGTCAAAAGACTTATAGGTATCTGTTCCAAAAAAGCTGTCAGCTGAATATGGACCGTAAACTAGTTTTCCTTTTTCTTTAATTTTAGTTAGGGTTGGTCTTAATATAGTATCATCTTCCTCACCAATAACACCATTATCTCCTGTATGTGGATTTAAACCTAAAACTGCTATTTTTGGTTTAGATATGCCATAATCTTGAACTAAAGTATTGTATATAGTTTCGATTTTTGAGTTAATTAATTCTGGAGAAATTTTAGCAGCAACATCTTTAATTGCTACATGATCTGTTAATAACCCTACTCTTAAATTTCCTGCAGTTAATAGCATTAAACTGTTTCCTTCTAATTCTTGATTTAGGTAATCTGTATGTCCAGGGAAATTAAATTCTTGTGATTGTATGTTCTGCTTGTTTATAGGAGCAGTTACTAATATGTCTATTAAATTATCTTTTAAAGCTTTTGTGGCTTTTGTGAAAGATGTGATTGCAACTTCTCCTATTTTAGTGTTTTGTTCTCCAAAATTTATTGTAAAGTTGTCTTGATAAGTTTCAAAGACGTTAACTTTATTATGATCTATTTTCTCTAAATCTTTTATGTAATTTAAATATATATTTAAATTAAGGTGTTTTTTCACAAAACTAACAGACTTTTGGGATCCAAATATTACTGGCGTGCAAAAATCCAACATGCGTTGGTCATCGAAAATACGTAAAATAATTTCTAGTCCTACACCATTTAAATCACCTACACTTAATCCTAAGACAATATTTTTTTCGTTATCCATTACTCTTCTTCCTAATGTTTGTAAATTTACCAAAGCAAATTTAACGAATTAAAATAGTAAAATAGATGTTTACAGGTATAATTGAAACACTAGGTGTAGTTAAATCTCTTATTAAAGAAGATGCTAATCTGCACATTAAAGTAAAAAGTTCTTTAACTAATGAATTAAAAATAGATCAAAGTGTAGCTCATAATGGTGTTTGTTTAACCGTAGTTGAGATTAACGATGATGTCTATACAGTAACTGCAATTGATGAAACACTAAAGAAAACTAATATTGGATCTCTTAAAGAAGGTGATGTAATTAATTTAGAACGTGCTATGAAATTAGGTGCTCGTTTAGATGGGCATATTGTTCAAGGACATGTGGACCAAACAGCAATTTGCACGAATGTTTTAGAGCAAAACGGAAGTTGGATTTTTACTTTTAATTATAATAAAGACTTGAAAAATGTAACTATAGAAAAAGGGTCTATAACTGTAAACGGAACTAGTTTGACCGTTGTAAACTCACTTATTAATGAATTTAGCGTAGCAATTATTCCTTACACTTTTGAAAATACTGTTTTTAAAACAATTAAAGTAGGAACTATTGTTAATTTAGAGTTTGATGTAATAGGGAAATATGTAAAAAGGTTAACAGAAGTGTATTAATTAATTCTGTTTTTTAAGTTTTTTAACCAAGAAAAAGGTTCCAAAAGCTAAACCTATAACTAATAACACTAAAAGATTAGAGTCTATTGGCGTTCCTGGTAAAGGAATTGGTAATGGCGGTGGTGGAGGCGTACCTTGAGCTAATACTGCATTACTTATAAAAGTAAGAAGGATTAAAGTAGTAAATTTAAATTTTCCCATAGTTTGGAGCAATTGAACGGTAAAAGTAAAAAAAAAAGGATAACAACAAAATTTTAGAACAAAAAAATATTTATTATTTTAAAAAGTAGTTCCTCTTAAGTTTAAACTAAACTTTACAGTTTCTATTTTTTTAACAAAAGCTTCTGTTTTATTTTCTAGTTTATCGATTAATAAATTTACAGATGTTTTTCCTATTTCTTCTGCGTTCTGTGATACTGTAGATAGTTTTGGGCTACTAAAGTGAAGCACTTCTTGTGATGAAAAGCCAATTATAGATAAGTTTTTAGGTATTTGTACATTCATGTCTTTGGCTACATTTAATGCTACAATTCCAGAGACATTATCTATGCTTACAACACCATCTATTTGCATGTTGTTTTTAAAATAAGTTTTAATTTTTTCTTCTAGATCTTCGGTTCTGCTAATAGTTAAAATATCTGTTTTTAATCCTTTGTTAGAGTTTTCTATAGCTTCAACATAGCCTTTACTTCTAAGTTTACCAACACTTAACTCGTCAATATTATTGATTAAAAGAATGTTTTTTCTTCCTTCATTAATTAAATGCATTGTTGCCTTATAAGCAGCATCGTAATCGTCTATAATTACTTGATCACAATTTACTTTTTCAGAAACTCTATCAAATAAAACAATTGGAATTTTTTGTTTTAAAATAGTATCTAAGTGGTCTGTAAAATTATTTATTTGAGTTTCTTCAGCAATAGACATTATAAAACCATCTACACTTCCATTTGCTAGTAATTCTAGACTATTAAACTCTTTCTCGTAAGATTCGTTAGAAAGACATGTAATTAAGTTGTATCCCAATTTAGTTGCTTCTTGTTCTATACCGTAAAGAACTTTCGCAAAAAAATGATTTAAAATATTAGGGATAATTACTCCAATAGTTTTAGTCTTACTATTTTTTAAATTAATAGCGGCTCTGTTTGGCTTGTAGTTAAAAGTTTCAGCTAATTCTTTAACTCTAAGAACTGTTTCTTTACTAATTTCTGGGCTATTATTAAGTGCTTTAGAAACTGTTGAAACAGATACATTTAATTTTGCAGCTAATTCTTTTAAGGTTACCATATATTTATGCTTAAAGGATTAATGTTATTTCAACCAAAAATAAAGAAACTAGCGAAAGAAACTCTTTTTCATTGAAGAAAATTTATTCTAGTCTCTATTTTTGGTTGATTTTTAATATTAATTTATTTTTATACGTGCTTTCCAACTTCAAAACCATGCTTACCTAAATATTGGTTTCCGCTATCAATAGCATCATTTTCTAAGGTGGTTCCCATAGAGTCATTCCAACGGTTTAAGTAACCAAAAAGCGAAATTACACCTAACATTTCAACAATTTCACCTTCAGTCCAATGCTCGTGTAAACGCTTTTGAATGTTAGCATCTACAGCATTTGGTACTTGGCTTGCTGCTAAACTAAAATCTAAAGCCGCACGTTCTGCTTCGTTAAAAGCTGGATGGGTTCTGTATTCCCAAATATTATCTAATTGTTCTTGTTCTGCACCATAACGTTCTGCAGCTCTAATAGCATGAGCTTGGCAATATCTACAACCAGTAGCGTTACTAGAAACCCAAGCAATCATTCGCTTTAAAGCCGAAGTCACTTTACCTTCATTAGCCATAACTGCTTTGTTTAAATTAATAAAAGCTTTACTTATGGCTGGTCTGCGTTGCATGGTTAAAACTGAATTTGGGCAAAACCCTAAGGTCTCATTAAAAAACTCGGCTAATTCTCTAGTTTCAGGATCGTGTTCTGCGCTTAATGGAGTTACTAATGGCATTTCGTTATAGTTTTTAAGTTATAAATAGTATTTTTGAAAGAAGTAAGTCGTAAATTTAATTCATGACTTACTCTGTATAATTAGATATTACTTCACAAGAAACAAAAAATAGACGAACAATGACAAATCAAATCACAACAACTTGGTTAGGAGATATGAAATTTGAAAGCACTAACCCTTCAGGAAAAAATCTTTTTATAGATGCTGGCGAAGAAAATGGTGGTAAAAATGATGGTTATAGACCAAAAGCATTAATGCTATCTGGTTTGGCTGGTTGTGCGGGTTTAGATGTGGCGTCTTTAATTAAAAAAATGAAATTAGAAGTAGGTGCTTTCAAAATTGAAATTGATGCGAATTTAACTGAAGAACATCCAAAATATTACGATAAAGTCGCTATGAATTTCCACTTCTATGGAAACGATTTAGACCAAAAAAAGCTTCAAAAAACCGTAGATCTATCTGTTGAAAAATATTGCGGTGTATTAGAAATGTTTCGTCAGTTTGCAAAAGTAGATATCAAAACGTTTTTTCATAATAATTAAATTTAGATTCAATATGGGATTTTTTTAATCATTAAGTAATTCAATCTTTTAATTATTACTATGCGTTGGACGCTAAAAGCAAAACCAGAACAAGAGAAAATCAATCATTTAAAAGAAGTTTTAAATATTGAAGAGAATATTGCTACACTTTTAATTCAAAGAGGTATTGATACTTTTGAAGATGCAAAATCCTTTTTTAGACCTCAGTTAACCCATTTGCACGATCCTTTTTTAATGAAAGACATGCAAAAGGCAGTCGACCGCATTGAAAAGGCATTACAAAACAACGAGCGTATTTTGGTTTTTGGGGATTATGATGTAGACGGAACTACATCTGTAGCCTTAATGTCAAGTTACCTAAAAACCCATTCTGAGAATATTTCAAGCTACATTCCAGACCGTTATCAAGAAGGTTATGGCGTGTCTTATAAAGGTATTGACTTTGCGCACGATAACCAATTCAGCCTAATTATTGCATTAGATTGTGGTGTAAAAGCAGTCGATAAAGTGGCTTATGCGAAGGAAAAAGGTGTTGATTTTATTATTTGTGATCACCACAGACCTGGAAGCACAATTCCAGACGCAGTGGCTGTTTTAGACCCAAAACAAGACGATTGTAATTACCCTTATGATGAGTTGTGTGGTTGTGGTGTTGGATTTAAATTAATTCAAGCTATCGCTTCAACTAAAAACGAAACGATAGACGATTTAATTCCATATTTAGATTTAGTGGCCACAGCAATTGGCGCAGATATTGTTCCAATTACAGGCGAAAATCGTGTCTTAGCTTATTTTGGAATGCAAGTCATAAATAAAAAACCAAGAGCAGGTTTTAAGGCAATTATCAATCAGATAAAAAAAGAAACCTTAACCATTACAGATGTGGTTTTTGTAATTGCACCAAGAATTAACGCCGCAGGACGCATGAAACATGGGATTTATGCAGTAGACTTATTAACACAAACCGATTTTGAATTAGCCGAGCAATATGCTGGCGAAATTGAAACGTTTAATTCCGATAGAAGAGATGCCGACAAACAGATTACTATTGAAGCTTTACAGCAAATTGAAGAACAAAAAGAACAGGAGCGCTTTACTTCTGTTGTTTATGACCAAAACTGGCATAAAGGTGTTATTGGCATTGTGGCTTCTCGATTAATTGAAACTTATTATAGACCAACTTTAGTATTTACCAAAAGTGGCGATTATTTAGCGGCTTCGGCACGATCGGTAACCGGTTTTGATGTGTATAATGCTTTGGAAGCTTGCTCGGAACATATTGAACAGTTTGGAGGACATAAATACGCAGCAGGTTTAACCTTAAAGCCCGAAAATTATCAGGCGTTTAAAGATGCTTTTGAGGAAGAAGTTAAAAATACCATTCCTAAAAATTTATTAACCGCAGAAATAAGGATTGATGCTAAAATTGATTTAGACGATGTTAATGATAAACTCATGCGAATCTTAAAACAGTTTTCGCCATTTGGTCCAGGAAATATGTCGCCTGTTTTTATGAGTGAAAACTTACAAGATACAGGTTATGGAAAATGTGTTGGCGAAGACGATAAACATCTTAGAATTACTGTAAAACAAGAACAAAACACTAATAAGTTAGTTTGTATTGGTTTTGGATTAGGCGATAAATTAGCGTTAATTCAAAATAGAAAAACATTTAAATCTGTTTATTCCGTGGATGAAAACGAATGGCAAGGCAGAATTAGTTTACAATTAAAATTGAGAGATTTAAAAGAATAAAATCAATACTAAAGCGTTACCATTTCATATGAAACACATAGTACTATTAATTACACTTGCTATTTTTAACGTACTGTCTGCACAAAACTTAGTGGGAAACCCAAGTTTTGAACAAGCAAATAAAACCCCATTTTCCTACGGCGAGTTTCATAATAATGTTAAAAATTGGTCAAGCCCAAGTTTTGGAACGCCAGACTATTATTCTACACGAAGTCAGAAAATGAACCAACGCAATTACCGCGGGATTCAAGATCCAAAAACAGGCGATTGTTTTGCAGGTGTTTATTTATTTGCAACAAAAAACAGAACCACTTATAGAGAATATATACAAGGTGAATTAAAAGAAACGCTTAAAAAAGGCGCCACTTATAAAGTGTCTTTTTATATAAGTTTGGCTAATACTTCTACACATAGCGTGGATTCTGTAAATCTATTATTTTTTTTTAAACACAATGGTGAAATTAAAAACACATCAACTCTATTTGGTAGACAGCATGTTAGGCCAAAAATTAAAGATGGTGCTCTAGAAATAGACACGTTAAAACCTCAAGAATATAGTAAGGTAAAATTTTATTTAGACACAAAAAAGCAGTTAACTTACAATTGGGTAAAAGTTGAAACGAGTTACATAGCTAATGGTCTTGAAAACTACTTAGTTATAGGAAATTTAAATAAAAATGAAAGGACTAATATTACCCAGCATAATGTTATTACAGAACGTGCATTTTCTTATTATTATATAGATGAAGTTTCGGTTATTGAAGATAATACTATTCCTATAGAAAAAAACGTTGAGGTTGAAACTATAACATTTCAACCCGAAAAAACATACACTTTCCAAAACGTATTATTCGATTTCGATAAAGCTGAACTATTAGAGGTTTCTATTGAAGAATTAGATAAATTATATCAACATCTTCAAGAAAACAAAGAACTTCACATCGAGATTTACGGACATACAGATAATGTAGGTTTAGCATCTAGAAACCAAGAATTATCTAGGCAACGTGCCAAAGCAGTTTCAGAATATTTAATTAAAAAAGGTTTAGAAAAATCTAGGATTAAATGGTTTGGTTTTGGAGCAGAAGCGCCATTAGTAAAAAATGATTCTGAAGAAAATAAAGCAAAAAACAGACGCGTAGAGTTTAAATTGAAAGCTGAATAAACCTCATTGTCAGGTCGAGCCTTTAGCCTTTAGTTTATATCGAGCGTAGTCGAGATACTCAAGACGTGCTAAAGTCCAGACTTATTTATTTCTCCAAGTCCTAATTGGAAAATGACCTCTACTAAAAACAAATCAATTATTTTTGCAATTAATTAAGTAGCTATGCAAAAAAACGATCCATATCAAGCGCTTCGGTTTAAAGAATTTAATACATTTTTAGTTGTTCGCTTTGCTTTAGTTTTGGCGTGGTCTATGCAATTTGTAGCTATTGAGTGGCAAGTGTATAGTTTAACTAAAAACCCTTGGTCTTTGGGTTTAATAGGTTTAATGGAAGTTATTCCTGCGGTTAGTTTAGCTTTGTTTGCTGGTCATATTGTAGATCAAAAAGAAAAACGCTCACTTTTAGTAAAATGCATATTGGCTTTCTTAGTAATAAGTACAGGTTTGTTTTTGGTGACTTTACCAGAATATGCAGAGCAAAAAAGTAGTTTATATATTATTTACGCATTAGTTTTTTGTGGCGGATTAGTTAGGGCATTTATTAGTCCTACTATATTTTCTTTATTAGCGTTAGTTATTCCCAAAAAAGCCTACAGTAATGGCGCAACTTGGAGCAGTTCTACATGGCAAATGGCATCTGTTTTAGGACCTGCGTTAGCTGGTTTTACTATTTATAAAATTGGCGTGCATTGGTCTTTAAGTTTAATTGTTTGTTTTGCTTTTATCGCTTTAATTGCATTATTAACTATAGAGAAAAAGCCTATCCATAATCCTAAAATTGGAGAACCTATTTTTAAAAGTTTAAAAGAAGGTATCCTATTTGTTAAAAACGAAAAAATTATTCTAGGTGCAATTACTTTAGATATGATTGCTGTACTTTTTGGTGGTGCAGTCGCTTTATTACCCGTTTTTGCACAGGATATTCTAAAAGTAGGTCCAGAAGGATTTGGGGTTTTAAGAGCTGCTCCTGCGGTAGGTGCTTTTTTAACTATGCTGTTTTCGGCTTATTTTCCTTTAAATAAAAACGCAGGTTACAAATTACTAACGGCTATATTTGGTTTTGGAGTTTGTATTATTGTGTTTGGACTGTCTAATGTGTACTGGATTTCTGTTTTAGCATTGTTTTTTAGTGGTGTAACCGATGGCGTTTCTATGGTAATTAGACAAACCATTATGCAATTAAAAACACCAGATGCTATGCGTGGTCGCGTATCATCGGTAGAAAGTATTTTTACGGGTTCTTCTAATGAGCTTGGTGCTTTTGAAAGTGGCTTAACAGCAAAACTTATGGGAACGGTTACTGCAGTTGTTTTTGGTGGCTGTATGACTTTAATTACTGTAGTTTCTACTGGAATAGCTTTTCCTGGTTTAAGAAAATTAGATTTAACTGAGGAGGACGAGAATTAAATTCTATGATGAGGTTTTTTAATTATCTTCAACATAAAATTTTAAAAAAAAAGCCCAAAACATAAGTTTTGGGCTTTTAAATATAATGTGTTTTACTAATTACTTAGTTGCAACAGCGTAACGTTTTTCAACTTCATTCCAGTTAATTACATTAAAGAAAGCTTCAATATAATCTGGTCTTCTGTTTTGGTAGTTTAAGTAGTAAGCATGTTCCCAAACATCTAATCCTAAGATTGGAGTTCCACCACAAGTTACACCTGGCATTAATGGATTATCTTGATTTGGCGTAGAGCAAACAGAAACAGTTCCGTCTTCATGAGCACATAACCAAGCCCAACCAGAACCAAATTGTGTAGCTGCGGCTTTACTAAATTCGTTTTTAAAAGCATCAAAAGATTTAAACTTAGACTCAATAGCATCTTTTAAATCTCCAGACAAACGTCCTTTATTGTCGGGACTCATTACAGACCAAAATAAAGAATGGTTATAAAAACCACCACCATTATTTCTTACCGCTTTATTGTCCATATCTAGATTTAATAAGATATTCTCAATAGTTTTTCCTTCTAAATCTGTGCCTTCTATTGCATTATTTAAGTTGTTTGTATAACCATTATGATGCTTAGAATGGTGAATTTCCATTGTTTTTGCATCAATATTTGGTTCTAAAGCGTCGTATGCGTATCCTAATTCTGGTAATTTAAAAGCCATAATTATGTATGTTTATTTAGTTTATAGTTTGAATTCAAAATTAACGATTATTACTCGAATTAAAATAATTTTTTAATTTTCTTTAACATCTTAAATCAACTTATAACCTATTTTAAGTACTTTTATACTTGAAAAATCAGCCTTAATGGAAACCCAAACTAATTCAAATTTTAAAATATACGATGCTTCTGCAGGAAGCGGTAAAACCTTCACGTTAGTTAGGGCTTATTTAAAACTTTTATTAGATTCTAATAGTAATTATACGTATCAAAACATTCTTGCCATAACCTTTACAAATAAAGCAGTTGGTGAGATGAAGAACAGAATAATTAATACATTAAAAAAGTTTTCTAATTCAGATATTTTAGGATCTAAAGACGTTATGCTTTTAGCGCTTTGTGAAGAGTTAAAGCTGTCCAAGAAAGATATTCAGTTAAGGTCTAAATCTATTTTAAATACCATTTTGCACAATTATGCTAGTTTTAATATTTCTACTATCGATGGTTTTAATCATAATTTAATTAGAACGTTTGCTCACGATTTAAAATTACCGGTTAATTTTCAAGTAGAATTGGATACCAAGTTATTGCTTCAAAAGGCAGTAGATAATGTGATTTCACAAGCAGGATTGAATAAATCGTTGACTAAAACCTTAATAGATTTTGCTCTAGAAAAAACCGATGATGATAAAAGTTGGGATGTTTCTAAGGATTTATATGAAGTGGCAAGTTTGTTAACTAAAGAAAATCATTTACAGCATTTAAAATCGTTAGATGAAACAACTTTAGAGGATTTTGGTGCATTTAAGAAAGAAATATATCTAAAGATTAAATCCTCGGAATTATTAATTTCTGAAAAGTCTAAGGAGATATTAGAATCGTTTAAGTCTAATAACTTAAATAAGGAAGATTTTTTTGGTAAAGGAACTCTATATAATCATTTTATTAAAGTTCAAAATGGTGATTTTTATAAAATTTATGACAACAAAAATGAAGAAAATATTGAAGAAGGTAAATTATATGCCTCTAAGTTAGATTCAAGTAAAAAAGCTGTTTTAGATGAAATGCAGCCTTATATTCTTTTAATATATAAATTGATAAAAAAAACATATTACAATCTTAAATTTAATAAAGCGATTTATAAAAATATAACACCATTGTCGCTTTTAAATGAAATAAATCTTGCTTTAAACGATATAAAGACTGAAGAAAATAAAATGCTGATTTCGGAATTTAATACCATTATTAGTAACGAAATTAAAAATCAGCCTACACCTTATATATATGAGCGTATTGGTGAGAAATTCAAGCACTATTTTATAGACGAATTTCAGGATACTTCCGAGTTGCAATGGGAGAACATCAAGCCATTAATGGAAAATACATTAAGTGGCGAGAATTTAAATCAGGAAAAAGGAACTGCCATGATTGTTGGTGATGCTAAACAGGCTATTTACCGTTGGCGTGGTGGAAAAGCTGAGCAGTTTTTAGGATTAATAAATACCGATGAACCTTTTACAACACCAAAAGAAGTTATTCGTTTGGAATCCAATTATAGAAGTCACGAGGCAATTATTGATTTTAATAATAGTCTGTTTCAGTTTTTGGCTTTGCAAAGCATCAATTTTAAAACGTATTCAGAATTATATACTAACGCTACGCAAAAGATTCAGTCCAAACAAAAAGGTTGTGTTTCGGTGTCTTTTTTAGAATATGCCAACAAAGAAGAATCTAACGAGTTGTACCCGGAAGCTATTCTAGAGCATATAAACGAAAGTTTAGCGTTAAAATACCGACTTCAAGATATTTGTATTTTAGTCAGGAAAAAAGACCAAGCTAAAGTGATTGCGTCTTTTTTAGGCGAAAAAGGGATTAAGTTTACATCATCAGATTCGTTGCTGTTAAGCAATGCGTCCGAAGTTAATTTTATAAATCAGTTGCTTCAATTTATCATGGAGCCTTCAGATAAAAAGAATGTTTTAAAAGCGCTTCATTTTTTAGCTGAAAAATGGGCGATTGAAGATAAACACGCGTTCTTTTCGGAGTTAATTCATTTAGAAACAGACCAATTTTTTCAAGGTTTAAAACCGTACGGAATTGATTTCGACTTAAAAAAAGAATTACAATTACCTCTTTACGATTTAGCCGAAAGTTTGATAAGACACTTTAAATTGGTAGATGGAAGTAATGCTTATATTCAGTTTTATTTAGAGTCTATTTTAGATTTTACTCAGAAAAAGTCAAGTTCTATTTTGGAGTGTTTGGAATATTTCGAGTTGAATAAAAATAGTTTAAAAGTATCAACATCGGAAGATGCAGATGCAGTAAAAATCATGACCATTCATTCCTCAAAAGGATTGGAATTTCCAATTGTGATTGCACCATACATGGAAATGGATGTATATAAGGATATAAAACCGCAAGAATGGGTTAATTTATCTTCTAATGCTGAAGAAACTAAAGTGCAAGAAACGCTTTTAGATTTTTCTAAAGATTTCGAAAATTATAACGAGCAAACTTTAGAGATATATGATGACCACAGAGCAAAACAGGAATTAGACCAGTTTAATGTGTTTTATGTGGCGTTAACAAGACCTGCCGAAAAGTTATTTATTTTAACTAAAAAGGAGAAGTCTCCAAAAGTAAATACTTTTCAAGGTGTGTTGGCTCTGTATTTAGAATCTATTGGCGAAAATATATCGACTCAAAATCAGTTTATTTTTGGAGATATTAACCAAGAAAAAGTCGACATAGAAGAAAAAGACGAGGAACAAGAGCTTTGTTTTATTAGTAGTTCTAAAGAGTCTCACAAGATTAACGTAGTTACTAAGTCGGGAGAATTATGGGATTCTGATCAACAAAAAGCCATTCAAAAAGGAAATACCATTCACTTAGTGATGTCGCTTATTAATTTTCCGGAAGATATAGATGAAGCACTTAATTATTTTATAAGTAAAAACGATATTTCTATAGATGAGTCAAAGACTATTAAACCAAGTTTAGTTGCTATTGTTAATCATCCGAACTTAAAAGATTATTTCTCTGAAGCCGTTATAGGTTATAACGAAACAGACCTTTTAATAAAAGATAAGCCCACATTAAGACCAGACCGTTTTGTAGTCAAAAATAATGTGGTTACCATTATAGATTATAAAACAGGATTAAAGGACCCTAAATATAAAGCACAATTATATGACTATAAAGATGCTTTGGAAGAATTAAAATTTAAAGTAGATAAAATGCTACTTATTTATATAAATGAAACTATAACGATTGAAGAAGTCTAAAAAAGAACTTAGATTTGTAAAAAACTATTAGCAATGTATTCAAACATAAAAGAACACTTACAAAAAGAATTAGCCGAAATTAAAGATAGCGGTTTATTTAAAGAAGAACGTATTATTACATCTGCTCAAGGTGCAGAGATTACTTTAAATACAGGGGAAAAGGTTTTAAATTTTTGTGCTAACAACTATTTAGGATTATCTGCGCATCCTGAAGTTATTCAGGCAGCTAAAGACACTATGGATACACATGGGTTTGGTATGTCTTCAGTGCGTTTTATTTGTGGTACGCAGGATATTCATAAGGACTTAGAAGCAAAAATAGCTGAATTTTATAGTACAGAGGATACGATTCTATACGCTGCTGCTTTTGATGCTAATGGTGGTGTTTTCGAACCTTTACTAGGTGCGGAAGATGCTATTATTTCGGATTCTTTAAATCATGCATCTATTATTGATGGTGTGCGCTTGTGTAAAGCAGCACGTTACAGATATCAAAACAATGATATGGCCGATTTAGAGCAGCAACTTATTGCTGCTAATGAAAAGGGCGCACGTTTTAAAATTATTGTTACCGATGGTGTGTTTTCTATGGATGGTGTTGTTGCTAAATTGGACGAAATATGCGATCTAGCAGATAAGTATGATGCAATGGTTATGATTGATGAATGTCATGCAGCTGGTTTTATTGGTAAAACAGGTAGAGGTACTTTAGAAGAAAAAGGTGTTTTAGATCGCATAGATATTATTACTGGAACTCTAGGAAAAGCTTTAGGTGGTGCAATGGGAGGATATACTACCGGTAAAAAAGAAATCATTGAGATGTTGCGTCAGCGTTCTAGACCATATTTATTTTCTAACTCATTAGCACCAGCATTAGTTGGAGCTTCTATAAAGGTATTTGAATTATTATCTAACGATACAACCTTAAGAGACCAGGTTGAGTGGAATTCTAGATATTTTAAAAAAGAAATGCAAGCTGCAGGTTTTGATATAGTTGGAGACGACTCTGCAATTGTTCCTGTTATGCTTTACGACGCAAAATTAGCTCAAAATATGGCTAACCAATTATTAAAAGAAGGTATCTATGTGATAGGTTTTTTCTTTCCAGTTGTGCCAAAAGAAAAAGCAAGAATTAGAGTGCAGTTATCGGCTGCGCATACTAAAGAACATCTTGACAAAGCTATTAATGCTTTCATTAAAGTTGGTAAAACATTGAATGTAATTAGTTAAAAGGGCGATTTATTCGATAAAATCTTAATAATTTTTAACATTTAACTTTGTTAATAATAATTAACCACTTACTTTTGTTCACGATTAACACTTAAAAATTAAAATTAATTGAATATGAAAAATCTTAACAGATTAGTATTAGCGTTGTTGCTTATGGTAAGCTTTAGCAACGTTAACGCACAAGACGAAAACAATCCTTGGGCTATTTCATTTGGAGTTAACGCTGTAGATGTATTTCCTGTAGGAGAAGACGCTCCTCAAGGAGATTACTTCCAGGAATTCTACAATGTAGAAGATCATTGGAGTATTTTGCCATCTTTATCAACAGTTTCGGTATCTAAATACCTTAAAAACAATTTTTCTGTTGAAGCTAGAGGTTCTATTAACTCAATCACTAAATGGGGACAAATTGATGGTGTTAACGAAAGTGTAAAAGTAAATGACTTACAATATTATGCTTTAGATGGTAACGTAAGATATCATTTTGCAGACTTACTATCTAAATTAACAAAATGTAAAACATTTGATCCAACATTAGGAATTGGTGGTGGTTACACATGGATTGAAGAAGGACCATACAATAATAATGGTGCAGGTGGATCTAAAGAATTAGTTGGAGCAGGAACTTTAAACGGTTCTGTTGGTTTAAATATTAACTTTACTGATCATTTAGGCTTATCATTAGAGTCTAAGTATAAGCATGCATTTGAAGATTATTTACCTTCTCATTTCCAACATACTGCAGGAATTACTGTAAAGTTTGGTGGAGCTGATGCTGATGGTGATGGAATATATGATAAAGATGATGCTTGTCCAGAAGTTGCTGGTTTAGCTGAATTTAACGGTTGTCCTGATTCTGATGGTGATGGAATCGAAGATTCTAAAGATACTTGTCCTAATGAAGCTGGTTTAGCTGAATTTAATGGATGTCCTGATACTGATATGGATGGAGTTTCTGATAATAACGATGCTTGTCCAACTGTAAAAGGTTTAAAAGCTTTAGCTGGTTGTCCTGATGCAGATGCTGATGGTGTAGCTGATAAAGATGATAAATGTGTTGATGTAGCTGGACCAGCTGCTAACAACGGTTGTCCTTGGCCAGATGCTGATAACGATGGTGTTTTAGATAAAGACGATAAATGTCCAAACGTTGCAGGAACTGTAGCTAACAACGGTTGTCCTGAGCCAGTAATGCCTAGTACTGAAGTTATTGAAAAATTAAATAGCTATGCTAAGACAATTTTATTCACCTCTGGTAAAGCTAATTTCCAAAAAGCTACTTTCCCAGTACTACAATCTATTACTGCTATCTTAAAAGAATATCCAGATGCTAATTTTACAATTGAAGGTCATACTGATTCTGTTGGTAGCGATACTTTAAACCAAAGATTATCAGACACTAGAGCTAACGCTGTAATGGGATATTTAGTTGAAAATGGAATTGATTCTGCAAGATTAAAAGCTATAGGTTTTGGTGAGTCTAATCCAATTGATTCTAACAAAACTTCTAAAGGTAGAAGAAATAACAGACGTGTAGAAGTGAAGCTTAAAAAATAAGTTATACTTTAAAACATATTTTAAAAAGTGCTTCGGTTTCCCGAAGCACTTTTTTATGCTTTAACTTGTTGCTTACTATTTAAAATATATTAAAGAGTTTTTATAACTATATAATTTAATTTTTTCTCAAAAAAAAACCCAACGCGAATGCGTTGGGTTTTTTATTATGTCAGATGTAATAAAATTATTACTTAGAATCTTTTGTTTTGTCGTTGTCTTCTTCTTTACTAGCATCTTTAAATTCCTTAATTCCGCTACCTAATCCTCTCATTAATTCAGGGATTTTTTTACCACCAAATAGTAATAATACTAATACAACTATTATGGCAATTTGCCAAGGACCTATCATCCCTAAAAAAATACTAGTGAAAATCATAATTTTTAATTTAAGTTACAAAGTTAATAATTAAACTTTAATATTAACGTTTTAAAGTTAACTTTAGCATTGTAATTAAGTATGAATGGATTAAAAATATTTATTTTTGTATTGTAATGACAAAAAAGAAAAAATCAAAAAAAAAATTATCCAAGAAGTTACTTCATAAGTATCGTTTAGTTATTTTAAATGAAGATACTTTTGAGGAACGCTTATCGTTTAAGTTAACAAGACTTAATGTGTTTGTACTTGTTGCTTTTTCAGTTATAACTCTTATAGCTTCAACAACTATTTTAATAGCTTTCACGCCTTTAAAAGAGTATATCCCAGGCTACTCATCTACTGCATTAAAACAAAAAGCAACATTATTAAGTTTTAAAACAGACTCTTTACAGAATGTAATAGATGTAAATAGTAAATATTTAACTTCTATTAAAAAGGTTTTAAGTGGAGATGTTAAAGCTGTTGAGGTGAATAGAGATTCAATAATTAAAGCAACTAAATTAGAAGTTAGCGAAATAGACTTAAAACCAAATAAACAAGACTCAATTTTAAGAGAATTGGTAGATAAAGAAGATAAATACAATGTCTTTAGTACTGCTAAAGTTCAGGCTAATTTTGTGCTTTTTCCTCCAGTAAACGGAACAATAAGTGAAGATTTTAATCCCAAGATTAAGCATTATGCTGTAGATTTAGTCGTAGAGAAGAATACGCCAGTTAAAGCAACAGCAGATGGTATTGTTATTTTTGCTGATTTTACAGTAAATACTGGGAATGTAATAATTTTAGAGCATAGTAATGGACTTATTTCAGTTTACAAACACAATGCTAAACTAACCAAGGTTCAAGGCGATTTGGTTAAATCGGGTGAGGTAATTGCATCTGCAGGAGATACAGGAGATTTATCTACTGGTCCACACGTGCATTTTGAGTTATGGAGCGATGGTTATCCAGTTAATCCAAATAAATTTATAGATTTCAATTAATGTCAATAAAATCAATTTTAGCTATTCCATTTGCGTCATTAATTAAAAGCAAAGTATATAAGTGGGCTTATAATCCAATTAAAACCCAAGAAAAAGTATTTAAAAGGTTAATTACTGAAGCTAGAGAAACAACTTTTGGAAAAGATCACGATTTTAAAAATATTAATACTCATAAAGATTTTGTAAAACTTGTCCCTATTCGTGATTACGAAATGCTTAAACCTTATGTGGATAGAATGGTTTCTGGAGAGGCAGATGTATTATGGAAAGGTAAACCATTATATTTTGCAAAAACTTCTGGGACAACTTCTGGTGCTAAATATATTCCATTAACAAAAGAAAGTTTACCTAACCATATTATGTCAGCTAGAAATGCTATTTTACTCTATATAGCAGAAACTGGGAATAGTAGCGTGGTTAAAGGTAAAATGATTTTCCTTCAAGGAAGTCCTTTGTTAACTCAAAAAAATGGAATTCAATTAGGACGTTTGTCAGGTATAGTTGCTCACTTTGTACCTAATTATCTTCAGAAAAATAGAATGCCATCATGGGAGACTAATTGTATTGAAGATTGGGAAACAAAAGTGAATGCTATTGTAGAAGAAACACTTTCAGAAGATATGAGTATTATCTCTGGAATTCCTTCGTGGGTACAAATGTACTTTGAGAAACTTCAGAATAAAACAGGACAGAAAGTTGGAGATGTATTTAAAAATTTCAATTTATTTATTTATGGAGGAGTGAATTTTGAACCTTACCGCTCTAAGTTTGAAAATTTAATTGGAAGAAAAGTAGATAGTATAGAATTGTATCCTGCAAGTGAAGGCTTTTTTGCCTTTCAAGATAAGCAAAATAAAAAAGGCATGCTGTTGCAGCTTAATTCTGGTATGTTTTATGAGTTTATAAAAGTTGAAGATTTTCATGAAATAAATCCAAAAAGAATTACAGTTAAAGATGTTGAATTAGATGTAAATTATGTGATGATTATTTCTACTAATGCTGGATTATGGGCTTATAATATTGGTGATACAATTATGTTTACAAGTTTAAAACCTTTTAGAATAATTGTTTCGGGTAGAATTAAACATTTTACTTCAGCATTTGGAGAACATGTTATTGGCAAGGAAGTAGAGCATGCTTTAAAAGCTGCTTTAGAAGTTAGTTTGAATGCAAGAGTTTCAGAATTTACAGTTGCTCCTCAAACGAATCCTGAAAGTGGTTTACCTTATCACGAATGGTTTATTGAGTTTGAAAATGAACCAGAAAACATTTCAGCATTTGCTAATAAAATAGATGAGTCTTTAACAAAGCAAAACAGCTATTATTTAGATTTAATAGAAGGAAAAGTACTAACTAACCTTAAGATAACAAGAGTTAAAAAAGGTGGCTTTAATGAATATATGAAATCTGTTGGTCGTTTTGGAGGACAAAATAAAATTCCAAGACTAACTAACGATAGACAAATAGCTGAAGTTCTTCAAAAATATTTATTGTAAATTGTCATTATAGTAGTTAAATTATGAAACCAAATATAAATCCACACGAGCGAACAAGAGCTCAAGAAAGCAGTAATGCAATAGAGCGTTTGTATATAACAATGCGTCATCTTTTTAATAGAGGTTTTTACAAGCCTATGGGAGTTTCTGGAGAATCTCTTCGTGAAGCTTTACTAATATTAAGACCAGAAATTTATGGTTTTATTGCTGAAGATAAAACAGAATTAACAGGATTACATTATGTAATTGATAGATTGCCAATAGGCATAGAAGAATGTAGATATATTAACTTAACTAGTGATGAAGGTTATAAAGAATCTCATTTTACAGCAATAATTCCTGAAAAACGTAGAAGAAATTGTTACAGAATTGATGCAGAGCAAATGAATATCGAAATTACTCGTGGAAGAAGCGAAATTTATGATATTCTAACACATTTGACGTTTCTTTTTATTGAATCTCAAAAAATTTCTAAACGCGTTTTAATAGATGAATGTGGTACAACAAGTAGAGATTGGCAGAAATTAGAATCAGCGGTTTTAAGTAAGAAAAAGTTAACTCAAAAAGAACGAGAAATAGCTATAACGCATACCGCTAATATATTAGGACACACATTTAAAGAGTTAATATCTGTTTACGAAAATTATGCTACAGAAAAAAAACCAGAGCGTTTCTTAGAGATAATATATTGGTTAGGACAATTGTCTATAAACGAAGAATTAAAAAACGAAAAACGCATAGTAACATTTAGTAAAGTGTTACGTGAAAGATTAGGACATCATATTCATGGAGAGATTTGGGCTACTAAAATAAAAGAAGTATTAGCTTCAAATAACTTTTTAGAACGACCAATTCATATTATAAGTGCCAATTTGCATAGTGTGATGAATACATTATACGCACCAAAAGCACTTAAAAATACTAAAGCTAAAAGTCCATTTGAGTTATATGAATCTTTAAGTTTAAAGTCTAATAAAAAATTAAGAGATCAAGTTGAAGAACTTGCACAAAAAGAAGGCGCAATCTTTGTGAAAGATCAATCTGGAACTAATATAGATGTCCAAATTTTTGATTCATCTAAAATAGATAAATCAGATTTAGACTTTAATCTTACTATAAATTCTGTTAAAGAAAAAAATCCTATTATCTTTGTCATGGATTATGCTTTTGGAGAACAGGCTTATGAAACAATAGACGAGTTGTTAAAGCCCTATCTTTATAATAATATTGAAGTTCATTTAAATATAGAATCGGTTTCCATAATGGGAAAAGCCGGTATTTTAGAAGGTGGGAAAGGAGACATTATGATTCCTTCCGCACATGTGTTTGAAGGTACAGCAGATAATTATCCGTTTAAAAATGAATTATCAAAAGATGATTTTAACTTAGATGGAATTTCGGTATTTGAAGGAGCAATGGTTACGGTTTTAGGGACATCGCTTCAAAATAAAGATATTTTAAAATTCTTTTACAATTCTACATGGAATGTAATAGGATTAGAAATGGAAGGAGCACATTATCAAAAAGCTATTCAAGCAGCTTCAAAAGTAAGAAAAAGTATTAATCCAAATGTAAAAGTAAGATATGCATATTACGCAAGTGATAATCCTTTAGAAACAGGAAGTACTTTAGCTTCTGGTGGATTAGGTACATCAGGAGTAAAACCAACATATGTAATTACACGTAAAATAATAGAGCAAATATTTAAATAATAATATGAGTACAGAATCAAATAGTAATAGACCTGAAGAAGGAGAATTAATTATTTTCTTAAATTATATAGGAGAAAAATTAAGTAATCTTTTAAATCTAATAATTTCATTATTAAAAAATATTTTTTCTGGAATTATATATTTATTAAAAACCCTTTTTAATAGTTGGAAAATTATTTTAGGCGTTTTAATTTTAGCCTATGCTATTGGTTATTACATGGAAAAGAATAGAAAACCAATTTATAGCACAAGTATGTTGGTTGAGCCTTATTTTGATTCTAAATATCAATTAGTAACTAATATAAATTATTTCAATGCATTAATTTCAAACAGAGATTATGAAGCCTTAGGAGATATTTTTAAAATTGACAATGAAACTATTGATGAAGTTTTAAGTTTTAAAATTGAGCCAGGACCAGAAACCGAGAATGAACGTTTATTGCAGTACCAAACCTTTAAGTCAAAACTTGATAGTATTGAAGCTCAAGATTTGCCTTACGAGGAATTTATTGAAAACAGGAGTGTTTACTCAGGAAGGTATTTTTTAATAACAGCTTCTTCTACTAAAGATAATATTTTTAAAAAATTGGAAGGTGGAATTTTTGATTCATTTAAGAATTCGTATTCTAAAAAAATAATGGGTAGAGATTCTTTAATTATTGATATTCAAAGAAGAACTATTCTGCAACAACTAGGAAGAATAGATTCACTTAAAACAATATATATAGATGTTATAAAAGAAGAGTCTAAAAAAGTTAATAGAAGTATAAGTGTAGGTGATGCTGTTTTTTCTTCCAAAAAACAAGAGACAAAAGAGTATGACTTATTAAATAAAGAATTAGCTTTAAGAAACCAACTAAAAGATTTAGAGGAGAAATTAATTAAAAAAGATGATTTTTTCGATGTTCTGACGGGTTTTCAAGAAGTTGGTAATGTAACCTATCATTGGACGCAACGCTATAAATTAATTATTCCTGTTTTAGCTTTTATTCTTTTGTGTGGTTTGTTTTTAGTTAAGAAATTAATTGATTTTACTTACAGTTATGAAAAATAAAAACATTTTAATTACTGGAGGCGCTGGATTTATAGGTGCTAATTTTGTAGAATACATTGTAAATGTAAATTCAAATGTGCATTATGTAAATTTAGATAAACTAACATACGCAGGAGATCTAGAAAACTTGCAAAATGTTAATAATTCTAATTATAGTTTTGTTAAAGGAGATATTTGTGATAGGGAATTAATTCAAGAGTTATTTGAGAGGTATAAGTTTGATGGAGTAATTCATTTTGCTGCAGAATCACATGTAGATAATTCAATTAAAAATCCTGGAGCATTTATAGATACAAATATTACTGGTACCTTTAATTTATTAGATGTTGCTAGAAATTTTTGGATGGATGCACCAAATCAATACAAACAAGAGTTTTCTCATGCTCGTTTTCATCATATTTCTACAGATGAAGTTTATGGAACTTTAGGAGACGTTGGGTTGTTTACTGAATTAACACCTTATGCACCAAATAGCCCATATAGTGCTTCAAAAGCATCAAGCGATTTTATTGTTAGGAGTTATTTCCATACCTATGGAATGGATGTGGTTACGACTAATTGTTCTAATAATTATGGACCAAAACAACATGATGAGAAATTAATTCCTACCATTATTAGAAAAGCAATAAATGGAGAACAAATCCCAATTTATGGAGATGGAAAAAACATTAGAGATTGGCTTTATGTTTTAGATCATTGTAAAGGTATTGAATTAGTTTTTGATAAAGGAGTTTCTGGAGAGACCTATAATATTGGTGGTCGCAACGAAAGAAATAACTTATACATTGTTGATGTAATTTGTTCTATTTTAGATGAAGTAAGGCCAACTAGTAAAAGCTATAAAGATCAAATAACATTTGTAAAAGATCGTCCTGGACACGACTTCAGATACGCAATAGATGCTTCAAAATTAGAAAATGAATTAGGTTGGAAAGCCGATGAGAATTTTGAATCTGGAATTAAAAAAACAATAGATTGGTATCTAAATAAATATAATTAATATGAAAGGTATTATTTTAGCTGGTGGATCAGGAACAAGACTACATCCTTTAACAAAGGTTTTAAGTAAGCAGTTAATGCCTATTTATGATAAGCCAATGATTTATTACCCACTTTCTACTTTAATGGAAGCAGGTATTAATCAAATTTTAATTATATCCACACCAGAACATTTACCTTTATTTAAGCAATTACTAGGAGATGGAACTCATTTAGGCTGTAATTTTGAATATGCAGTTCAGAATGATCCAAACGGATTAGCAGAAGCTTTTATTATTGGTGCAGATTTTATTGGAAAAGATAAGGTTGCACTTATCTTAGGAGATAATATATTTTATGGTACAGGTCTTTCAGATCTTCTGTTAGGAAATAATAACCCAGATGGAGGAATTGTTTACGCTTATCATGTAACAGACCCAGAACGTTATGGTGTAGTTAATTTTGATAAAGAAGGGAAAGCTCTTTCAATAGAAGAGAAACCAGAAAAGCCAAAATCAAATTTTGCTGTTCCAGGTATTTATTTTTATGATAACGATGTTGTTAAAATAGCTAAATCGATAAAACCAAGTCATCGTGGTGAATTAGAAATAACAGATATTAATAAAGCTTATTTAGAACAAGGTAAATTGCAAGTAAGTATTCTTGATAAAGGTACAGCTTGGTTAGACACGGGGACTTTTAATTCTTTAATGCAAGCTTCTCAATTTGTTGAAGTTATTGAAGAACGACAAGGATTAAAAATTGGTGCAATAGAAGGTGTAGCATATAAAATGGGGTATATTACAAAAAAACAATTAAAAGAATTAGCAACTCCGCTTTTAAAAAGTGGTTATGGTAAGCATTTAATTAGTTTAATTGAAGAATAAATGAAAGTAACTAAAACAAAACTTGATAACTGTCTAATTATCGAACCAACCGTTTTTGGTGACGAAAGAGGTTATTTTTTTGAATCATATAATAAGGCTAATTTTGAAAATCAAACTGGATTAAAAGTTAATTTTATTCAAGACAATGAAGCTTTTTCTACCAAAGGCGCTTTAAGAGGATTACATTTTCAGAAAGGAGAATACGCTCAAGCCAAATTAGTAAGAGTAACACAAGGAAAAGTATTAGACGTAGCTGTGGATTTAAGAAAAGAATCTTCAACATTTAAGCAATATGTTGCTGTTGAACTTTCAGCAGAAAACAAAATACAACTATTTGTACCAAGAGGTTTTGCTCATGGTTATATTGTGTTAAGTGATACAGCTGTATTTAATTACAAATGTGATAATGTATATAACAAAGATTCTGAAGGAGGAATAATTTATAATGACCCAACTTTAAAAATTGATTGGATTTTAAGTGAAGAACATTTTATAATTTCAGATAAAGATAAAGTTTTACCAACAATACAAGAACTGTTTTAAATGAAACGTATTTTAGTTACAGGTTCCAATGGGCAACTAGGACAAAGTCTTAAATCTTTAACCTCAAAAAATAATTTTGAGGTTGTTTTTTTATCTAAAGATATTTTAAATATTACAGATTCTAAATCTATAGATAATATTTTAAAAGAAAAATTTGATTTTTGTATTAATTGTGCTGCTTATACAGCGGTAGATAAAGCTGAAGAAGAAAAAGAGTTAGCCTATAAAATAAACGTATTAGCGCCAAAGTTACTTGCTCAAGCTTGTAAAAAATATGAAACTACATTAATTCATGTTTCAACAGATTTTGTTTTTAATGGCGAATATTTTAGACCTTATTTAGAAGATCATAAAACACATCCAATATCTAAATATGGAGAAACAAAATTAGAAGGAGAAATCGCTATCAAAAGTGTTTTAGAAAATTTTTATATTATTAGAACGTCTTGGTTGTATTCTGAGTTTGGAAATAATTTTATGAAAAGCATGATTAATTTATCCAAAAATAGAGATGAATTAAATATTGTTGCAGACCAAATTGGTACACCAACATATGCTGTAGATTTAGCTGCTACTATTTTTAAAATTATAGAATCACAACCTAACTATGGTGTTTATCATTATAGTAACGAAGGATCTGCAAGTTGGTACGATTTCGCAAAAGCTATATTTGAATATTCTAAAATTCAAATAAAGGTAAATCCAATTCCTTCAACCTCTTATCCAACACCAGCTAAAAGACCTTATTTTAGTGTCTTAGATAAAACAAAAATTAAAACAAATTTTAATATAACTATACCATATTGGAGAGAGAGTCTTCAAAAGTCTTTAAAAGCTTTAGTTTAGTAAAAAATAAATATTATGACGTCTCAAAAAATAGCAATTATAGGATTAGGCTACGTTGGTTTACCATTAGCTGTTGAGTTTGCCAAAAAATACCAAGTTATTGGTTTTGATATAAATGAAAACAGAGTAAATCAATTAAATTCTGGGCACGATAGTACTTTAGAAGTAAGTGACAATAACTTAAAAAAAGTATTAAATCAGACAGACTCTAAAGGTTTGAAGTTAAGTTGTGACCCTGCAGATTTAACAAATTGTAATGTGTTTATTGTTACAGTACCAACGCCTGTAGATATTAATAACAGACCTGTTTTGACACCATTAGTCAAAGCATCAGAAACTATAGGGAAAGTTTTAAAACAAAATGATATAGTAATTTACGAATCTACTGTATATCCTGGTGTTACAGAAGATACTTGTGTGCCTGTTCTAGAAAAAATTAGTGGATTAAAATTTAATTCAGACTTTTATTGTGGCTATTCTCCTGAAAGAATAAATCCAGGAGATAAAACACATACTGTTGCAAATATTAAAAAAGTAACATCTGGTTCTACACCAGAAATTGGACAAATAGTAAATAACTTATATGCATCTGTAATTACCGCAGGAACACATTTAGCACCAACAATTAAAGTTGCAGAAGCAGCAAAAGTTATTGAGAATGCACAAAGAGATATAAATATTGCTTTTGTAAACGAATTAGCTAAAATATTCAACAAACTAGATATAGACACGCATGCTGTACTTGAAGCTGCTGCAACAAAATGGAATTTCTTACCTTTTAAACCAGGTTTAGTTGGCGGACATTGTATTGGTGTAGATCCATATTATTTAGCGCAAAAAGCGCAAGAAGTTGGTTATCACCCGGAAATTATATTAGCAGGAAGACGATTAAACGATTCTATGGGAGAATTTGTGGCGACTGAAGTATTAAAGCTGATGGTTCAAAACTCTTTAAATGTAAAAGATGCTAATGTTTTAATGTTAGGAATCACTTTTAAAGAAAATTGCCCAGATATTAGAAACACTAAGGCTATAGATGTTTATAACACTTTAGTTTCTTTTAACATGAATGTAGATGTTTACGACCCTTGGGCTAACCAAGAAGAAGTAAATCAAGAATACGGAATTAAAACAATAACAGAATTATCAAAAACTTACGATGCTATTATTCATGTCGTTTCACATGATAAATTTAATAGTTTAGATTTAGAGGTTTTAAAAAATCCAAATGGGATTGTATATGATGTCAAAGGAAATCTACCTTCAAATAAAGTAAATAAAAGATTATAATATGTTGTATCAAAAAAAATATCATAATACAGATTTATCTAAACTTGCTTTTTTAGTTACCGGTGGAGCTGGATTTATTGGATCTAATCTTGTAGAATATTTACTTAAATACAACGCTAAAAAAGTTGTTATATTAGATAATCTTGCAACAGGTCATAAATCAAACATAGAAAATTTTATTAAAGAACCAAATTGTGTTTTTATAGAAGGAGATATTACAGATTTGGAAACTTGTAAAGGTGCAATGCAAGATGTGGATTATGTTTTACATCAGGCAGCTCTTGGTTCTGTCCCAAGATCTATAAACGATCCAATAAAAACAAACCAAGTAAATATATCTGGGTTTTTAAATATGCTAGTTGCCGCAAAAGAATCTACAACAGTAAAAAGAATGGTTTACGCAGCTAGTTCTTCAACCTATGGAGACCATCCAGGATTACCAAAAGTTGAAGATGAAATTGGGAAACCATTATCCCCTTATGCAGTTACAAAATATGTAAACGAATTATATGCCGATGTTTTTTATAAAACTTATGGCTTAGAGACTATAGGTTTACGTTATTTTAATGTTTTTGGGCAAAGACAGGACCCTAATGGTGCTTATGCAGCAGTTATACCTAAGTTTATTGGTCAATTTTTAAATAATGAAGACCTAACTATAAATGGTGATGGAAAACATTCTAGAGACTTTACATTCATAGAAAATGTTGTTCAAGCAAATATAAAATCTGCTTTAGAAGAAAATGAAGCGGCTGTTAATCAAGTCTATAATGTTGCGTTTGGTGAGAATACAAATTTATTAGAATTAATAGATGCAATTAAAAATGGTTTATCGGCTTTAGACAAACCCAACTCATCTAAAGTAAATCATGGACCAGATAGAGCAGGAGATGTAAAGCATTCTTTAGCAGATATAACAAAAGCTAAAACAAATTTTAATTACAACCCAGAATATTCATTTGCAGAAGGTATAAAACTTACTGTAGCATCTTATTGTGAATCAAAATAATATGGATACAAAACACTTATTAGATATTGTAATTAAAGCATCTTTAAAAGCTGGAGAAGTAATAATGCAAGTTTATAACGCGCCTTTTGATGTAGAAATTAAAGATGATAAATCGCCTTTAACAGAAGCAGATAAACGTGCTAACGATGTAATTAACTCTTTTTTGATTTCTACAGAAATTCCTATTATTAGTGAAGAGAATAAGCAAACTGATTATAGTATGAGAAAAAACTGGAACTCTTGCTGGGTTGTAGACCCTGTAGATGGAACCAAAGAGTTTATCAAAAGAAATGGAGAGTTTACAGTAAACATTGCTTTAGTAACAAACGGCAAGCCTGTTTTAGGTGTTATTTACGTTCCAGCAACTAAAACAATATATGTTGCCAATGTTTCTGAAAATAAAGCATTTAAGACAGAATTAGAATCACATGATTCATCTTTAGAAACCGTTTATAGTAAGGCAGTTAATTTAAAGCCTAAGGTAGTAAACTCTAATCCTGTTCAAATAGTTGGAAGTCGTTCTCATATGAGTCAAGAAACCTTAGATTTTGTAGAGAACATAAAAAATGAAGGTAAAGAAGTAGAAGTTGTTTCTAAAGGAAGTTCTTTGAAATTTTGTTTGGTTGCCGAAGGAAATGCAGATGTATATCCAAGATTTGCTCCAACAATGGAATGGGATACAGCCGCAGGACAAGCTATTTGCAATGCTGTAGGAATAGATGTTATTTCTCAAGAAACTAATCAAACGTTATTGTATAATAAAGAAAACCTTTTAAATCCATGGTTTTTAGTGGCTAAAAAATAATATGGCAATTCTTAAGAAATCATCACATATTAGAAGTATTTTAAAAGGGATTTCTTGGAGAATTGTAGCTACAATAGATACGGTTTTAGTTGTTTTATTTATAACTTGCTTTTTAGGAGAATGTAGTATTGAAGATGCCATTAAAATTGGAGCTTCGGAGTTTTTAATTAAACTAGCTATTTTTTATTTTCATGAAAGAGTCTGGTTAAATATTCTTACTAAACAAGCAACAACAACAAAAGAAATATTATATAAATCGTTGTCATGGCGATTAATAGCTACAACCACAACGTTTATTATTTCTGGAATTATTTTAGATGGTTTTAACGAAATAGCATTATACATTGCTTTAACAGAATTGTTTACCAAGTTTATACTTTACTATATTCATGAGAAAATTTGGTTAAAGCTACCATTAGGTAGAATTAGAAACTTTATCCTAAGAAGAAAATAAATCATTTTATTAATTAAGATTAATCACCTAGATGAAGGAATACATTATAAAACATGATTATCAAATATCGAGAGAAGAGAGACAAGAAAGTAATAGTCATAAATCTTTTTTAATTTGGTTTACAGGTTTATCTGGATCAGGAAAATCTACAATTGCAAACTTAGTAGAACAAGAACTCTTTAAATTAGGTGTTAAAACATATAGCTTAGATGGAGATAATATTAGAAAAGGTATAAATAACGATCTAAGTTTTGCTCCAGAAGATAGAACAGAAAACATTAGAAGAATAGCCGAGATATCAAATTTAATGGTAGATGCCGGTTTAGTTGTTCTTGGTGCATTTGTATCGCCATATAAAAAAGACAGAGAGAATATTAAAAGTATCGTTAAAGTTGTTAACTTTGTTGAAGTTTTCATTAATACAAGTGTTGAAGAATGTGAACGTCGTGATGTAAAGGGTTTATATAAAAAAGCTAGAGCAGGCGAGATAAAAAACATGACTGGAATTTCTGCACCATACGAAGCGCCAGAGAATCCAGATATTGAAATTAAAACAGAAGAAAAATCGGTTGAAGAAGCGGTTAATCTTATAATGAGCTATATAAAGCCAAAATTAAAATTGGAGCAATGAGTAAATACTACTTAAATTATTTAGATGAATTAGAAAGTGAAGCAATTTTTGTTTTGCGAGAAGTGTGGGCACAATTTGAGAATCCAGTAATTATGTTTTCTGGTGGAAAAGATTCAATTTTAATAACGCATTTAGCTAGAAAAGCATTTTATCCAGCAAAAATACCATTTCCCTTAATGCATGTAGATACAGGACACAATTTTCCTGAAACTATTCAATTTAGAGATGATATTATAAAGGAATTAGGTGTAGAATTAATTGTTGGCTCTGTTCAAGAATCTATAGATGAAGGTAGGGTTGCCGAAGAAAAAGGTAAAAATGCAACAAGAAACGCTTTACAAATAACAACACTTTTAGATGCAATTGAAGCTAATAAAGTAGATTGTGCAATTGGTGGTGGAAGACGTGATGAAGAAAAAGCTAGAGCAAAAGAACGCTTTTTCTCACATAGAGATGATTTTGGACAATGGGATCCAAAAAACCAAAGACCAGAACTATGGAACATCTTTAATGGTAGGCATTTTGAAGGCGAACATTTTAGAGCTTTCCCAATAAGTAACTGGACAGAAATGGATGTCTGGAATTATATATTAAGAGAAAATATTGCAATTCCATCGTTATATTTTGCTCACGAAAGAGAAGTTGTGAGAAGACAAGACACATGGATTCCTAATTCTGAATTTTTAGTTTTAGAAGATCATGAAGAAGTAGTAACAAAGAAAATTCGTTTTAGAACTTTAGGAGATATCACTATTACTGGTGGAGATGAGTCTGATGCAGATACTTTAGAGAAAATTGCTAAAGAAGTTGCAGGGATGAGAAACACAGAAAGAGGAAACAGAAGTGATGATAAACGTTCTGAATCTGCAATGGAAGATAGAAAACGTCAAGGTTACTTTTAGAAAAAATATTTGAATTCCAAAAAATTAGTCTTAAGGATAACTTGGAATTTAGCCAATAAAAAACAAAACATGTTAGATAATAATCAATTATTACGTTTTACAACAGCGGGAAGTGTAGATGATGGAAAGAGTACTTTAATAGGTCGCTTACTATATGATTCTAAGTCTATTTTTGAAGATCAACTTGCGTCAATAACTACTACAAGTAAGAAAAAAGGACATAAAGGTGTAGATTTAGCTTTGTTTACAGATGGATTAAGAGATGAACGTGAGCAAGGTATTACAATAGATGTTGCATATAGGTATTTTACAACTCCAAAGCGTAAATTTATAATAGCAGACACACCAGGACATATACAATATACACGTAACATGGTTACTGGAGCTTCTACAGCTAATGTTGCTACTATATTAATTGATGCAAGACATGGTGTTATAGAACAAACTAAAAGACATGCATTTATTGCCTCTTTACTTCAAATTCCACATGTAATTGTGTGTGTTAATAAAATGGATTTGGTAGATTATTCTGAAGAAGTTTATAATAATATAGTTAGACAATTTGAAGATATTTCTTCAAAAATGTTAGTAACAGATGTGCGTTTTATTCCAATGAGTGCTTTAGATGGAGATAATGTAGTTCATAAGTCTGAAAACATGCCTTGGTATCAAGGTGCACCAATGTTACATACGTTAGAAACTATGCACATTAGTAGCGATATAAATAAAGTAGACTCTCGTTTTCCAGTTCAAACGGTATTAAGGCCTCAAAGTGAAGGGTTTATAGATTACAGAGGTTATGCAGGAAGAGTTGCAAGTGGTATTTTTAGAAAAGGAGATGATGTTACAGTTATGCCTTCAGGTTTTGCTTCAAAAATTAAAAGTATAGATACATTAGATAAAGAGTTGGACGAAGCATTTGCTCCAATGTCTGTTTCTATTACTTTAGAAGATGATATAGATATTAGTCGTGGTGACATGATTGTTCGTTCTAATAATAAACCAGAAGCTTCTCAAGACATTGAGGTAATGTTATGTTGGTTAAATAATGACTCAGCAAAACCTAGAGCTAAATACACAATAAAACACACTTCAAACGATCAAAAAGCA
>Ga0105354_1000042_pt1 | contig 84377 bp, 71 predicted proteins | sample GOMGulsemesocosm_FD_83658 | JGI IMG/M metagenome (GOLD analysis project Ga0105354, IMG submission 83658) | Methane-oxidizing microbial communities from mesocosms in the Gulf of Mexico - GOM9B Gulf of Mexico | ecosystem: Environmental > Aquatic > Marine > Cold seeps | place: USA: Gulf of America...
AGTCATGTGTAAACATCCTGCAATACGAGCTCCTTTTAATGGTTGCTCATTTTTATACTCTTCACGTAAACTCATTAACCCAGGCATTTCAGCTTCAGCTAATTCTATTTCTTTTCTACCCCAATCCGCTAAAGAAATATCTTTAACCTTAAACGGAACATATGCAGCTGTTTTTATACTCATAATATGCTATTTTATTTATTTTTATTGCCCCACACAAAAGCGTGGTTAATTATTAAATAGTATTTTTACAAAAAACACAATTGTGTTCATTTTTGCGTGTGCAAAGTTACGCAATAACTTTTAATTTCAAATGCCTTTATACAAGACCATTAAACATAACGACATTACTACGGTATTTGTCTGGAAGATAGAAGAATCATTAGATGATTTAGAATCAACAATTCAATTAAATCAACGAAGTCAAAACAGAATTAATGGAATGCGCTCGGAATCGCATAAAAAAGGTTTTTTAGCAGTTCGTAAATTATTAGAAGTTGCGGAATTATCTGACTTCGACTTATACTATTCTGAAGATGGGAAACCACATTTAAAAGATGGTAGAAATATAACTATTTCCCACTCTTTTGAGTTTTCAGTTATTGCTATTTCCAGTACTGAAATAGGGATTGACATTGAAAAAAACAGAGATAAAATTCAACGTATTGCTTCTAAATTTATCGGAAAAGAAGCTGATTATCTTGTTGAAGAAAATCTAACCGAACAACTTACCGTAATTTGGGGTGCAAAAGAAAGTTTGTTTAAAATCCATCCTGATGGAGGCTTATTATTCATTGAACATTTACCTATTGATGAATTTAATTTATATCGAAAACAGACTTCAGGCCATATTTTAAAAGAACCTTTTAACGAAAGCTTTAAGATTTACTTCGATATTTTTCATGGATATACACTTGTATATGCAACTAATGAACTTAAAACATAATGCAGCAGATATATCAAGACATTCTAAAGGCTAAGGCTAATCACAACAAATTATTAGCAATACTGTTAGATCCTGACAAACTAAATAGTTCTGACATTAAAAAAATTTGCGCTAAAATTAATACAAGTCCTGTCACACATATTTTTGTCGGAGGTAGTATTGTTGCAAATGGTGAAACTGAGCTAATTGTTCTTGAACTGAAAAAACATATTACGTTACCAATACTATTATTTCCCGGAGATGTAAATCAGGTAACTAATACTGCTGATGGAATATTATTATTAAGTCTTCTTTCAGGTAGAAATCCCGAGTATTTAATCGAACAACACATAAAAGCCGCCCCATTATTACAAAAAAGTAATTTGGAAATTATCCCCACTGGATATATCCTTATTGAAGGTGGCGTTGAAACTGCAGTTCAAAAAGTAAGCAATACCTTCCCAATCCCTCAAAAAAACATCAATTTAACTGTTCATACAGCTTTAGCTGGCCAATACTCCGGAAAACAACTCATATACCTTGAAGCTGGAAGCGGCGCTGCAAAGCCAATCGACCCTAAAATTATTACCGCTGTTGCCTCAACTATTGATATTCCTTTAATTGTTGGAGGTGGAATTAGGTCAAAAAATAAAATTGAGGCTGCCTATAAAGCTGGTGCAAATTTAGTTGTTATAGGGACTGCTTTTGAAGAAGACAAAGACTTTTTTGATTAGCCAATCCTTTTTTAAAAATATAGAACCTTAACCTAAATTCAAAAAAAATATCTCAAACTGCAACAAATTAAAAATAGGGTAGTCCTTACTATAAACGAACCAACTTATAAATGCATCAAGACGAATTAATTCAGCTTGTAAAACTTTGTAAAGAAAACGATCAAGTAGCACAAGTAGCTATATATGATTTGTTTTTTAAAGCAATGTATAATATTGCATTTAGAATAGTACAACAAAAAGATTTAGCAGAAGATATTACTCAAGATGCGTTTATAATTGCTTTTTCTAAAATGAATAGTTTACAGGAAGAAATCACTTTTCCTAAATGGTTAAAACAAATTGTAGTCAATAAGAGTTTAACTCATTTAAAACAGAAAAAAAGATTTTATCCGCTTAATATTGAAAAACTAAACAATACAATTGATAACGAACATGACACTGAGCTTGATACAACAGATATAAGTGTTCAAGAAATAATAAAAAAAATAAACAGTTTAAAAGACAATTATAGAATTCTACTAACATTACATTACATTGAAGGATATGATTATGAAGAAATAGTAGCAATTACAGGGTTTACCCATACCAATTGCAGAACTTTAATATCACGAGCTAAAAGTAGTTTGCGAAAAAAAATAAACAAATGTCAAACAATAGTAATATAAAAGAACTACTCAACAATCAAACAAATAAGTTTGATATAGAAGTACCTAACTCAGGGCATAAAGCTCGATTTATAGAAAAGCTAAAGCAAACAAATGTGCCTGCTAAAAAATCAACCAATAACAACTATTGGTATTTGAATATTGCCGCAACTTTTATTCTATCTATCTGTTTGTTCACTTCATACAATACAAATAAACAACCTAAAACCATCACGGCAGAAACTACCACTGAAAACCCATTTACTGATATTTCAAATGCACAATTTCATTTAGAAGGAATTGTAAAACGTGAACTAGTGAAACTAGAATTCGAAAGAAACACTACAACAGAGAACCTTATTAATGAAGCCCTTTCTCAACTAGAGTTTTTAAAAAAAGAACAACACAAACTAGAAGGGCAATTGAAGCTTAATTACGATAAACGCATTCTAAAAGCATTAATCGATAATTTTCAATATCGCATACAGTTGCTAGAAAATGTAATGCAACAAATTGAAATTACTAAAGAAATTAAAACTGAGAATCATGAAGTTATTTAATATAAATTTACTTTACTTTCTATTCCTTTTTCCAATTATAACGTTTGCTAATAATGAAAAAAAAGGGAAGCATAAAGAGGAAAAAAGGATTCACAAAGAATTTAAATTTGTTGAAGGAATGCTTTTAAATATTAATAACTCCTATGGAAATATTGATATTACTGCATGGAATGGCAATAAAATAATTATTGATGTATTAGTAATTGTCAATAGTAAAAGTGAAGCTGAATCAAAACAATTGATTAATAAAATTGATATTGGCTATCAAGTAAATTATAAGGATGGTATTATTGCTATCATCACTAAAAAAGAGACCTACAAACACCATGAGTACAGGGAGGTTCATTACCAAGTTAAGGTGCCTAAAAATTGTCACTTAAACATATACAACAACTATGGAGATATTTCTATTGATGAATCTGAAGCATCTATATCATTAAAAACCTATTATGGAAACATTAAAGCAGGCAGACTGATGGGAATTTCAAAATTAGAAACCTCTTTTTCTCAACGAAATACTTTTGAATACATTAAAAATGGCACAATAAAAGGGCAGTTTTGTGATTATAATATTAAAAAAGCAGGAATACTAGATATTGTTGAAATGACCTCTTCCAATGGAGTTCTAGGCAATATAAAATCTCTTAAATACAAATGTACTTATGGCTCATTATATATTGAAAATATTACAAAAAAACTAAAAGGAGAAGGAGAATACTTAACTATTAATATTGAAAACTGTTTAACAACAGAGCCTTTAAATATAGATGCTTATTACGGCTATGTTGATATTAAAAACTGGAATAATTCGATAGCAAAATTTGATATCAATAATGCAAAATTAGCTTTAGGGTATAACCCCACTATACCTTTTTCTGTTAATTTATCAACTAAATCTTGTACAATTGAATCTATATTAAATTCCCTTCCATCAGAATTTAAAGGCCATCGTCTTGATGAAAAAGGGCACAACCAAAGGTATTGTGGATATTACCTTGAACAATCCCTTGAAAACTATATACTAGTAAAAATATCAAATGGAATTGTGAGGTTTAGAAAATCAGAACTTACACTTAACTAACAAGCGTGATTTATTAATAATTTTCAATATCACCCTTACAAAGTGATTAGGAAACCCTATGCTAAAAACAAAAAAACTCAGGCAACTATTTATATAAAATAAACGTCTTATAGTTAATACCACAAAAACATTTTAACAAACATTTACATCTAATTTAAGCTTTTATTGGCCGCAAAACGAATTACATAAATCTAATTTTGATTAATCAAAAAAAATAATTTAATGAAAAAAATAATCCTTAGCTTACTATTAATTTTTGTAACCATATTTGCTTCTCAGTCACAAATTAAAGGAAGAGTTACTGGGCAAAACCATGAAGCTTTAACCAACGTAAACATCTACTTAGCTGACACCTATACCGGAACTACAACAAATACCAATGGCGCATATGAATTAGCCATCACTAAAACTGGAAATTACACTATTGTGTTTCAATATTTAGGATACAAAACTTTAAAAAAAGAAGTTTTAATAACCAAACTCCCTCATAATATCGACATTACATTAGAAGAAAATGAAGTGTCCTTAGATGTGGTGAACATCAGTACTGAAACAGACCCTGCCATAGCAGTTATTAAAAAAACAATTGCCCAACAAAAACAAAACCTTTCCAGAATAAAAGAATACACTTGTGATTTTTATTCTAAAGGAATTTACGGAATAAAGAACGCTCCTAAAAAAATGTTCGGACAAGATTTAGACGATTTTTTTGTAGGCTTAGATTCTGCTAGAAATGGAATTGTGTACCTATCTGAAACCATGTCAAAAGTAAAATTTAAAGCTCCGAATAATTTTAAGGAGCATATGTTGGCCTCTAAAGTAAGTGGAAAAAAACAAGGTTTTAGTTTTAACTCAGCTTCTGAGTTTAACTTTTCTTTTTATGACAATACTATTGAACTAGAAGAGACTGAAGTAATTTCTCCTTTAGCAAAATTTGGTTTTTCTTACTACAACTATTCCTTAGAAGACTTGTTTTATGAGGATGGCGTTGCTATTAACAAAATAAAAGTCACCCCTAAACGACCACAAGATAAAGTATTCGAAGGGTATGTATACGTTGTGGATGAGCAATGGGAGTTATACGGGATTGACTTAAGAGTAACTGGTAAACAACTACAAAGTATTGCTTTTGAAGAAATGATTATTAAGCAAAACTTCAGAAACGACCCTAATCATGATTTCTGGACAATGATTTCACAAACTATGGATTTTAAGTTTAAATTTTTAAAATTGCAAGGGGACGGAACTTTTACCGCAATGTATAGCAATTATAATTTCAATCCGAAATTCGATAAAAAATCATTTACCAAAGAAGTTTTTTTAGTTGAAGAAGGAGCCAACAAAAAAGAGAATTCTTATTGGGATAACAACAGGCCAATTCAATTAACTCAAATTGAAGAAAAGGATTATAAGTTTAAAGATAGTGTTCAGGTTATTCGCGAGTCAAAAGTTTATCTCGATTCTATTGACAAAAAGAACAATAAATTTAAATTAGGTGACTTGTTAATGGGCTATTCCCACAGAAACAGTTATAAAAAATGGTCATGGGGAGTACGTTCTCCTTTACTAGCATTACAATACAATACCGTACAAGGCTGGAATAGTGATGTGAATTTATATTACTACAAATCAAATGAAGAAAAAGGAAGCAGAACCCGTTTGTCTACTAAAATAAACTACGGATTGTCTGATGAGCAGTTTAGATTATCTGGTAATTTCTACAAAATGTTAAATAGCTTTTCAAGGCCCGTATTAAGTATTTCTGCTGGAAGAAAACTGAATCAATTCAATAACTCTGAGCCAATAAAACCTATTGAAAATTCAATAAGCTCTTTGTTTTTTGAGCATAATTACGCAAAATTTTACGATAATGTTTTCGGGAAAATTTCTTTTGGAAAAGAACTGTTCAACGGTTTTAGAGCAACCTTAACCGCTTCTCATGAAATTAGAAAACCAGTTATTAACACTACAGATTATGTAATATTAAATAACGAAGACAAAAGCTACACCTCAAATAATCCAATAGCACCATCTGACTTCTCCCTCAGTTTCAAAAAACATAACATCAGCAAATTAAAATTAAATGCACGATATAGGCTAGAACAAGAATACAGTACATACCCTGACGGGAAATACAATGACAGTTATTATAGTGAAAAACCATTATTCAGTGTTGGTATAGAAAGTACCGTAGCATCAAGTAATTCTGATTATAAATATAGTTTATTTACCGGAGGGGTATCTCAAAAAATAACGTTATCAAACAAAGGTAAATTCCGATACAATATTAGTGGCGGTTTATTTACAGACGCTAACAAAATTTCCTTTATCGACTTTAAGCATTTTAACGGAAATCAAACACATTTTACCCAAGACGATAAATTAAAAAAGTTTACACTTTTACCTTATTATTCTTTAAGTACAAATAAAAACTATATGGAAATTCATGTAGAACATAACTTTAAAGGATACATTTTAGGTAAAATTCCTTTGTTAAACAAACTTAACTTCAACTTAGTGCTCTCAAGTCATACTGCTCTTTTAAACGGAACAAAACCGTATAGTGAATATGCTATAGGACTTAGTAACATAGGTTGGGGGAAAATGAGGTTCTTAAGAGTTGACTTTGTAAAATCTATTCATAATGGCATATCAGAAACCGGATTTATGTTCGGGATTAACTTAAACTAATGAAAATCAGCTTGTAATCAATTAATAATTCGATTAACAAGTAAAACCTATCATACAATCAATAAGTTATGTGATTATTCATTCCTTATTCTAAAATCCGCCTTTGTGCGGATTTTTTTTAGTACCTTTTTTATAAATACTGTAACAATAAAAAAATAAGATTGACTTTATAACAACTAACTGGTAAAATGTCATCAATTAATATCGAAAAGTTAATAGAACAATGCAAGCTAAATAATCAATTAGCACAAATGAATATATACAAATTATATAGTAAAGGTATGTATAATGTGTCATTTAGAATTGTTCATGATTCAGGACTAGCAGAAGATATCGTTCAGGAATCATTTATAACGGCTTTCGAGGAGTTGCACAAATTAGAAAAAGCAAATGCCTTTGGGAGTTGGTTAAAGAAAATGGTAGTATATAAAAGTATTAACCATTTGCGAAAAGAAAAAAAAATTAAATTAAGTAATTTGGAAACCGTAAAATATCGAATTGCCGAAAATGAAGATGAAGAAGATATCTCTTTTATAGGGATGAAAGTACAAGAAGTATATAGGGCCATAAAGGAATTAAAAGAAAACTATAGGCTCTTGTTAACCTTATATTATGTAGAGGGTTTTGATTATGAAGAAATAGTTGATATAACAGGTTTGACACATGCAAATTGTAGGACAACTATTTCTAGAGCCAAAAATAGTTTAAGAAAAAAACTAAACATTTATGTTTAATAATAAAGAAAAAATACATGGTTTTTTTCAATCTCAAATAAATGAGTTGAATACAGAAGAAATGCCTAAAGGACATCAAGACCGTTTTTTACAAAGAATGGAATTGAAACAAAAAACAAAAAAGAGGTTTTCATGGTTTAAATATGGGACAGTAGCCGCTTCAATAATTCTCCTGTTAAATTTGTTTGTATTTAATAAAACAGAAATTGGCCAAGAGAATGAAATTAATTACCCAACAGAACTATCAGAAGCAAAATTTTATTTTGAAGGGGTTATGAATAAAGAGTTATCAAAAATAAAATCATATAAAAATAAGAGCAATAAATTTTTAATAGAAGATACTCTAGAAGAATTACAAAAATTAAAAAGTGAAGAAGAAGCGCTTCTTAGTCAATTATCAGTGCAATATAATAGACGTATTGTAAAAGCATTGATAGATAATTTTCAAATAAAAATCGAGCTATTAGAGAATGTTTCGCAGCAAATCGAGCAAATCAATCAATTAAAAAACGAATATCATGAAAATAATTTATAAAATAATAATGGTGCTATTGTTCATCCCAATAGTTACCGTAGGAAACAATAAAAATAAAAAAGGAAAATATAATAAAGATAAAAGTTATCAAAAAGAGTATTCTGTCAGTAAAAATGCATTATTGAAAATTAATAATAAATTTGGAGATATTAATATAACTTCTTGGAATCAAAACACCATTAAAATAGATGTAAAAATCTCTGTTAGCGGCAATAATGAACAAAAAGTTATAAGTAAGCTAGATGAAATTACAGTTAATTTTTCTGGGGCTAAAGATTTAGTCTCTGCAGTAACAGAAATTGCAAATAAAAACCGAGGATGGAGTAATACTAACCGTTTGAATTTTGATATTACCTATGTTGTAAAGGTGCCGACTACTAACAAAATTGATATCTATAATAAATATGGGGATATTAGTTTAAATGAATTAAAAAACAAAGCTAATATTTCATGTAAGTATGGGAATGTAGATATAGGAAATTTGTACGCAGAGAATAATGATATAACATTAAAATATTCAAACAAGTCAGTTATTGAAAAAATGAAGACGGGAACAATTTCTGGAGGGTATTCTTCTGTAACAATTGGAGAAACTGATAATGTAAGTATAGATGCAAATTACACTAAGGCTTATATAAACATGGCAGATAAAGTACATTTTGAAGGGAATTATGGAGGTGTCTTTTCTGAAAAAGTAACGGAATTATATGTAGACGGAAATTATATGAAAATAAAAGTAGATCATTTAGAGAACAAAATGAATGTAGATACTTCTTATAGTTCAATTAAAGTAGAGAATATTAGTGAGGGATTAGAATCAATTATAATAGATAGTAATTATACTTCTGTGAACTTAAATTATAGTGAAGGTTTAGGTTTTAAATTTAATATTGATTTGAGTTATGCGAATTTTAAGTATAACGATAAATTATATTTTATAGAATCTAGAGAAAAGAATACTTCTAAATATTATATGGGCTACGTTAATAATAAAGACGGGGCATCAATAAATATTGTATCAGATTATGGAAATGTTTCAATCAATAAAAAATAAAAAAATGGAAAAAAGAATAGTAATAATTAGCATGCTGCTAGTAATAATGAATGTCAATGCACAATGGGGTAGCAATAAGGTAAATGGAACTGGAAATATTGCAACAGTAGAACGTCCTATATCTTCATTTACAAAAATGAAAAAATCAGGTTTTTTTGATGTCCAATTGATAAAAAGTAATAATACATCCTTGAAATTAATAGGAGAAGAAAATTTATTGAAGCACGTAGTGACAAAAGTTGAAAATAATAAGTTAATTCTAAAAATAGAAAAAGGATATAATTTAAGACCTACAAGAGGAAATACAATTATGATACAGGTTCCTTTTAAAAAATTAAATCAAGTATACTTATCTGGGTCAGGTGATTTAAAAAGTAAAGACGTTATAAAAACTAACAGTTTTGATTTATCAATTTCTGGGTCTGGTAATGTTAATATTAGTATCGAATCTAATGTTTTAGACACCTCAGTTTCTGGCTCTGGAGATTTAGAAATCAAAGGAAAAACAAATGATTTTTCAGTAAGCGTATCCGGCTCAAGTGAAATCAATGCAGAGTATTTACGGGCAAAAAATGTTAAAGCGTATATTTCTGGATCTGGATCAATGACCATAGACTGTGAACAAAAATTAATAGCTAAAGTTTCTGGGTCTGGTGAAATTAATTATAAAGGAACCCCCTCTGTAACTAGCAAAATTTCAGGATCAGGAGTTGTTTCAAAGATATAAGGAAAATAAAATTTAAACTTTATTATAACAGTTAAGTTAAGCCGAAATTATTTCATTGATTATGAAATGATTTCGGCTTAATATTTTTTATGCAATTTGATTGTTATGTTTGTATAATAATTGTTAATTTATAAGCGTTTAAAAAAGAAAAATAATGATTAAGAAATATTTAATGTGCTTGATTTTAATGTGCACGTCTATAGCTGTGGCGCAAACAGTTATTTTAGATAGTAAAAACAATGATCTAGTCTCTTACGCAACAATATCTTTCGGAAATGGAAATGGTATTTTTGCTGATGATGAAGGTAAATTTTTATTTACTAAAAAAATGTATTCCGATATAGACACCTTGTTCATTACTTCTTTAGGATATAAAGACCTCAAAATTGCAACCGATAATTTACCAAAAACAATTTTATTAGAACCTTTTGCAGATGAATTACAAGAAGTTATTGTTCAGGCTAAACCAAAAGGAAAATTCAAAATAAAGAAACTAAAACCAACACTTCATGAAGATTATTTCAAATGCTGGTTACCTACAATAGAATCTGAAATAGCAGTATTCTTTCCTAACGAAAATAAAAAAACAAAACAAATAACGAACCTTTATTTCCCCATAAAAACAGAAGCTGCTGACTGGAGTAAGCGCAAAAGAGCCAATACAAAAAAGCGTTCTTTTTCTACATTATTTAAAGTTAATTTTTACGAAAACAATAATGGTTTACCAGGCGATGTAGTAACTTATGAAAAGATAATTTTTAGAGTTACTCAAGAGAGTGACCCAATTTTTGAGCTTGATATTACCGAAAATGACATTTTCATTCCAAAATCAGGGATTTTCATTTCTATTCAAATTTTAGGGTATACCGATAAACTTGGTAAACTATTACCTAATAAAAAATACCAAGAAGTGAAAACCCGTAAAGGTATTGTAAAAGTTTCTACAACTTTTCGCCCTCTTTTACCTTTTACAGACAAAATACCAAGTAAAAGAACCTATACAAAACGTATCTTTTTAGACAATAATGAATGGATACGGTTTGAAAAAAAGAATATCGCTAATAACAAGTTACTAGCATCAGGCTTGAATAATTACGGTATAGGTATGGAAATGAAGGTATATCAAGGAAAGTAACTTCAAACCTATCTCATAAAAAAGAGAGCAATTTCAATCTATAAAAGTATATCTTTATCAAGATTATACGATCAATATTTTTAAACTAAACAAACCATTGAATTTTACAACCGAAGATATACTTCAAATAGAAAATAAAGGATTAACAGTAGAAACTGTTAAAGCCCAAATTCGTCTTTTTAATTCAGGAATACCCTATATTAACCTAAAAGAAGAAGCCACAATTTCAAATGGTATTATTAAAATTACTGCCATAGAAAAAGAAGAATACATCAAGCTTTTTGAAACAAAAAGAAAATTCATTTCTATCTTAAAATTTATTCCCGCATCTGGTGCTGCAACAAGAATGTTTAAATTTCTGTTTGCTTTTTTAGCAAACTATAACCCAGAGAAAGAAACTGTAAACGCCTATATCAATAAAAACAAAGATTCCGAAATAGCACTATTTTTAGTTGGACTGGAAAAATTCCCTTTTTACCAGAAAGTTATGAAACGTGTACCTTCAAACTTCAATCAACTATCTGACGACAAAAAAGCAATCACTTTTATAAAAATTTTACTTGATGAAAAAAAGTTAAATTTCGGAAACTTACCTAAAGGCCTGCTTTCTTTTCACCAATACAAGAATGAACTTTCAACTGCTTTTCAAGAACATTTATTTGAAGCAGCACTATACACTTCAAACAATGGTAAGGCAAAACTACATTTTACCATTTCAGAAAATCACAAGGAAAAATTCGAAAATGAGCTTAATCGAATTCAAGAAAATGTAACTCGAAAAACCAATACTGATTTCGATATTTCTTTTTCTTTTCAAAAACATAAAACAGACACTATTGCTGTTACGCAAAAAAATGAACTTTTTAGAGACGAAAATAATCACTTATTGTTTAGGCCTTCTGGTCATGGTGCATTAATTGAAAACTTAAATGAGCTAAATGAAGACCTTATTTTCATAAAAAATATTGATAATGTTGTTGCTGCTAACCTTAGTGAAATAGTCGTTTTATACAAAAAAATGCTTGGTGGCATATTATTAAAAATTCAAGAACAAGTTTTCGCATATCAAGAAAAATTAGAAGAAGAAACTCCTTCAGAAGAGGAAATTATTACTATTGCTAATTTTTTAGTAAACAAATTAAATGTAATCGTTAACCCTGAATTTGAAAAGTATGCTATAAAATATCAAATAGAATATTTAGCTGAAAAATTAAATCGCCCTATTCGTATATGTGGAATGGTTAAAAATGAAGGAGAGCCAGGTGGAGGTCCATTTTGGGTAAAAAGTGAAAATGGTACAGTTTCGTTACAAATAGTTGAAAGTGCTCAAATTGACAAAAAGAATAAATTGCAGAAAAATATTTTAAAGAAATCTACTCATTTCAATCCTGTAGATCTGGTTTGTGGAATTAAAAATTATAAAGGAGAAAAATACAACCTATTAAAATTTATTGATCCTAAAACCGGTTTTATATCTTCTAAAACAAAACATGGTAAAGATTTAAAAGCGATGGAACTTCCTGGCTTATGGAATGGTGCAATGGCTAACTGGAATACGATCTTTGTTGAGGTTCCTTTAAGTACATTTAACCCTGTAAAAACAGTTAATGATTTATTAAAACCCGCACACCAAGCATAAAAATAAATAAAGAAATTCAGGAACTGGCAGACAATATGTGAATAAACTAGTCAACCAGGTTAATAATAAAAACACCAAAGTTTCTATGCCTAAAATACTGTGCTTGTCCAATATATTTTAGCCGATTATTTATAGTTTCAATGACAGGTATTTTCCCAACCAATATTCTGTCTATCATAGTCATTACATTAACCCTATAATAGAGCTACTTAAATCCTGACAAATTCTTTGTCAAAGTTTTTCACTTAATTAATTGATATATAAAATAGCCCGCAGGCAAGAACAATAGGTTAAACCCCATTTGATACAATTATACCAATTAAAATGACATGAATTAGAGCAACTATTTTTAAATGAAACCGGAAGTGTTTAAACAAAAAACTACATTCTAAAGACTACTATACAAAACAAGATAAAATGAAATAACTTTTGTTAAAATTTTGCTAAACATTTATAATTACTCACAAAGAGAATTTATTTTAACTAATTTAATTGACTGATAATGAGTTTTTTGTAAAAAAAACCTACCTATAGAACAGTCTAATATTTTTTGAACAATGAGTTTTAGAAATAAAATAATAATTTTCTTTTTACTACTATACAATATCTCTTTTTCTCAGCTCCAATTAATTAAAGGAAAAATTGTTGATAGAAACTCTGGAGTTTCTTTAGAAAGCGTTTCTATTAGAGTAGTTAATACTGACAAAATGGTATATTCTAATCCAAATGGTTTTTTTCAAATAGAAACTGAAGCTAATTTAGAAATTTCATTAAAAGGATACACTACGAAAATTATTGAGGTCGAGCAAAACAAAAAAATGATTATTAGATTAGAGCCAAACTCGATAATACTTGATGAGACCGTTATTAATGGGAATACCATTCAAAATAAAGCAAACAAGGTTAGTGAGTCAATTTCTATTATTCCAAAGATAAAAATTAACCAAGGAGATATGCTTTTTACCGATCAAATATTAAATACGGTACCTGGTGTATTTATGCAAAGTGGCGCCTTAAACACTTCTAGGATTACGATTAGAGGAATTGGGGCAAGAAGTTCGTTTAGCACAGCAAAAATTAGAGCCTATTTTGGTGATATTCCATTGACTGATGGTAACGGGGAGTCAGCTATTGAAGATTTAGAGTTAGCATCAGTAGCACAATTTGAAATTCACAAAGGACCTTCTTCAAGTAACTTTGGAGTAGGACTAGGTGGAACCATATTACTATACCCAAAATTTACTGATTTTTTAAGCACAAAGACTCGTATGACATCTACTTTTGGTAGTTATGGTTCAGAGCGACATGTCTTGAATGCAAGCCATGGAGGCGAGAAGTATACTGTCAATTTTGTATATAGCAACAATAAAAGTGATGGGTATAGAAAAAATAATAAATATCATCGAAAAAGTTTTACAGTTACTTCTCGATGGTACCTCGATGACAATAATAGCCTTACTTTTTTAGGAAACTTATATGATTTAAAAGCCTTTATTCCTAGTTCATTAAATAAAAATGATTACGATAATAATCCAAAAGAAGCAGCCGCTTCATGGAAAAAATCTCAGGGATTTGAAGATGTCACCTCTAGCATACTTGGAGTAACGTGGGAACATCAGTATCAAAAAAAATTAAGGCAGCAAACTAGTATATTCGGAACTATAAAAGATAATTATGAACCGAGACCTTTCAATATTCTTAAAGAATCAGCCTATTCTTTTGGAGCACGAACAAGGTTGTTAGGTAATATTGCACAACCTTGGAAACTGAAATGGTCTATAGGAGCTGAATATTTTGAAGACCTTTATAGAGAGGAAAAATATAAGAACCTATATGCTGATTTTCCTGAGGGAACGGGTAGTGTCCAAGGAGAAAAAATATATAATACCTTTGAAAATCGGAAATATTATAATTTTTTTGGTGAAATATTATTGAAACAAAAAAATCTTTCTATAAACTTAGGAACACATTTTAACCAAACTATCTATAACAATCGTAATGATTTTCCAAGCCATTCGAAAATGAGGTCAAATTATACTTTTAAACCTATTTATTCTCCTAAACTGGGGCTTAATTACGCCATCAATGAGAGGATGCATCTATTCGGGAATATTTCTAAAGGATTTTCAACACCGTCAACAGGCGAAACCTTAAATCTAGATGGTCAGTTTAATAAAAATATTGGTCCAGAAAAGGGATGGAACTATGAAATCGGTAGTCGTTTTAAGACGAAAGATGAACGATTTAATTTTTCACTATCTTGGTATACACTGCGAATTGAAAACCTTTTAGTAAGTAGGCGAACCGAAACAGATGAATCTATAGTAATTAATGCTGGAAAAACAAATCATAACGGAATAGAATCTGAGATAAATTACAAAGTCATTAAAACTAATCAGGCAACACTCCTAACAACAATTTCAACAAGTATTCACGATTATAAGTTTAAGGATTTTATAGACTTAGATAATGATTATTCAGGGAATGATCTCACAGGTGTACCCAAGTTTAACCTTAATTTTGGATTGTTTTTGTTAACACCAAAAGGTATGTATGGAAACTTTCGCTGGCAATGGGTTGGTAAAATGCCAGCCAATGACAAAAATAGTATTTATGCTGAAGAATATAGTTTAGTATATAGTAAAGTAGGTTATAAAAAGAAAATGAATAAACATTTTAGCTATGATCTTTTTGTTGGAATAAACAATATGCTGAATACAAAGTATGCATCACAACTTCAAGTAAATGCTTATGGTAGTGATTCTACGGCGAGATATTTTTACCCTGGCCTTCCTATCTATTTTTATGGAGGTATAAATTTGTCATATATATTATAAAAATAAATAATACCACTTTATAAAATGAAACTTGATAAAACACTCCTACTGTTAATAAGAAAAACACTTAACATATTAATACTGTGCTCGTTTTTATTTGCTGCTTGCAAAAAGAATGACGACAATAAAACAGTTCAAAATGCAATAGTATCTATGAACTTATCTGACGGAACATCTATTGAAAAAAATGAAATAGAAACAAAGTACGAAACAGAACTAGTTATTAGTGATATAGAGATTCCTTGGGGAATGACTTGGTTACCTGATGGAAGTATGTTAGTAACTGAGAGATCTGGTGTTTTATACCATGTAAAAGGGAAAACAAAAGTTGAGATTACAAATGTTCCAAAAGTTGTCAATCGTGGCCAAGGAGGGTTACTAGATATTGAATTACATCCAGATTACGAAAAAAACGGATGGTTATATTTTACGTGTTCAGTTTCAGAGGGAAACAGAGGGAGTCACACAGCATTATACAGAGCGAAATTAAAAGAAAACACTCTAATTTCTGTTAAAAAATTGTATCAGGGTAGTCCTAATGCTACTACGTCTCATCATTTTGGTTCACGAATAGAATTTGATGATAAAGGATATCTGTATTTTAGTATTGGAGATAGAGGTGGGAGGGATGAGAACCCTCAAAGTATTACAAAAGACGGAGGTAAAATTTACAGGCTTCATGACGACGGTCGAATTCCATCAGACAATCCTTTTATAAAGGACGCAAATGCAAAAAAAGCAATCTACTCATATGGGCATAGAAACCCCCAAGGAATGGCAAAAAATCCAAAAACAGGAGCTATTTGGACACACGAACACGGACCTAGGGGAGGTGATGAAATTAACATTATTCAAAAAGGAGCAAATTACGGTTGGCCTATAATTACCTATGGAATTAACTACAATGGAACAAAAATCACCAACGAAACACATCGAGATAATATGAAGCAACCACTACATTATTGGGTACCTTCAATTGCTCCCAGTGGAATGACTTTTGTAACCAGTAATAAATACCCTGAGTTAAAAAATCATTTATTAGTGGGCTCTTTAAAGTTTCAATACCTTGAATTATTGAAGCTCAATAAAAATGAAAATGTCATAAAACAAGAAAAATTACTCGAAGACATCGGAAGGGTTCGTTGTGTAAGACAAGGACCTCATGGTTATTTATACGTAGCGGTAGATTATGAAGGTATTTTTAAAATAATTCCTAAAAAAGAGGCGCTCAAAAAAAAAAGAGCACACTAAATCATTTTCCAGAGGATAATAAAAGTTTATTAGCTAACAGTATAACAAGAGGTAGCGTTCTGTATAATGATTTTTGTATTCAATGTCATATGCCCGAAGGAAAAGGAATACCAAATATTTTTCCTCCATTGGCTAAGTCAGACTGGTTACAATCAAAAATTACGGAAAGTATACATGCCGTTAAATATGGTTTGCGAGGAGAAATTAACGTAAATGGCATACATTATAACAGTAGTATGGCGTCTTTGGGGTTAACAAATGTAGAAATTGCAGATGTGATGAATTATATTCTAAATAGTTGGGGGAACTCATATAATGGAATTATTACTGAAAATAAGGTGAAAAACGTACAAAAATAAACAAGAAAACTCTCTGACTTTTAGCATGTATTGGTAAAGAAATCAAATTTTCCAAAAAAAAAACATTCATGTCATCGTTTAAAAAGAAGGTTCTTTTTAAATTTTAGCTATTTTTCAATTTGCTGATTATTTTAGCTTCTTCTAATATAAATGAATGAAAAATAAAAAACTAATAAAAAAATCCATTGATTAAATTATACTTCTCTAATTATAAACCCTTACAACACTTCCACTTCTTTCAACTCTATAAGCACGCAAGCAATTTCCAGTATCTCCTGCAACTTGTTGTCCTGTTAATAATTGGTATTTATTCCCATCATCACACTGACAACTTAGCTCTATACCTGAAATTTCCATCAACGAACAAGCATTTGGTCCATGAGCAGGGTCACTTGCTTCAAATGCAACAATAGCACTTCCTGAATTATATAAATAAAACCCTCTTACACTATAACCACTCACATACAATGTGTTTCCTGCAAACTGTAAACCACTATATTGTGGCAAATTTAAATTAATTGTACTCCCTGTATCAAAACTATAATTAGGTAGAGAAAGACTTACGCAGCCATTTTGAACTCCATCATCTTTTTTACAATTACCAAATAGTAATAAGATAAAAATGCATATAAAAATATTTTTCATCGGCTTATAATTAATGTTTTTTACGATACTATTTTAAATGAGTTCAAATTTACAATAAATGCTAAAATTTATTATATTTGTTAATAGAAATCCTGTTTTTAACGGGATTTTTTATGTTATAGTATTAGTAAGAAGAATAAAAAATGGTGTTATGAGTAACGTATCATATTATAGTGAAGAAGGATTAAAGAATTTAAGAGACGAATTAAATCAATTAAGAGATATTGAACGCCCAAAAGCTTCCCAAGCAATTGCAGACGCAAGAGATAAAGGAGATTTATCAGAGAATGCAGAATACGATGCTGCAAAAGAAGCACAAGGAATGTTAGAGATGCGAATTTCAAAATTAGAGACAGTAGTTTCAAATGCACGAATTATTGATGAATCACAGCTAGATACTTCAAAAGTATTAATACATTCAAAAGTAAAAATAAAGAACCAATTAAACGGAATGGAAATGAGCTACTCATTGGTTGCTGAAAGTGAAGCCGATTTAAAAACTGGTAAAATTTCTGTTAGTTCTCCTATTGGAAAAGGGTTATTAGGAAATTCTGTTGGTGATATTGCTGAAGTACAAGTACCAAACGGAATTATGAAGTTTGAAATATTAGAAATTTCAAGAATATAAGGATATACGTGTTTCCGTTTATTTAAAAAAACACAAATAATTAATCTCTAATTATCATAATAGAAGTTAATAAAACAACCAATTATGCCATCAATTTTCACAAAAATAATCTCAGGGGAAATACCTTGTTACAAAGTTGCAGAAACTGAAGATTTCCTTGCATTTTTAGACATCAATCCTAATGCCAAGGGGCATACTTTATGCATTCCTAAAAAAGAAGAAAATAAAATTTTTGATTTAGATGAGAATGAATACGTGGAACTGATGAAATTCTCTCGAAAAGTAGCAAAAGGGATTGAAAAAGTGATTGATTGCAAAAGAGTAGGAATGACAGTAATTGGTTTAGAAGTACCTCACGTTCACGTGCATCTAATTCCATTAATTACTATGGAAGATGCTCGATTTATTAATAAGCAACAACTATCTTCAGAGGAGTTTCAACAAATTGCTAAAGAAATTAACGGAGCGCTTTAATATTAATTTATTAATCTCTATACTCCATACATTTCTCTGTACTGGAAAAAGGCAACACAAATAACTATACATCCAATGATATGTAGCAACAATTCAAGTCCTTTTACTTTAGAAGAGCATAAAATATGCAAAAACAACTGATACAGCCCTAAAGTAATTCCTAAAAAAAATTACCCACCCATTTCTTACTCATAAGTAAGAAAACACTCTACTCAATATAATGATTGATTGTAATACCAATTAAAATCCAAAATGCACAATTAAATAGTTTCTTTTAAATCTATTTATCGCTTAAAAATATAACCATAACTAAGGCTATGCTTATATTTTTAAACTCAACTAAATCTAAAATAATTCAATTTACGTATGAGCAACTTGAAATTTAATTGGTATAATCGAATAGAATCCCGTTGTCTTTACCGTAATAAAATATTGAATTATATAAATCAATAGAATTATTTAAACACAAATCACTATTGAAGCTATTGTAATGAATATTCCAAAAACAAATTTTCTGACTACATCATACTATTCTAAACCACCGTTTTCAAGCTAATTTGCATAATAGTTTCTTTATCTATCTCAGATGATAGTACCAAAATTCTACCATTATGATATTCTTCTACTATCCTTTTTGAAAGTGACAAGCCTAATCCCCACCCACGTTTCTTTGTGGTATGGCCTGGTTCGAATATTTTTTTAAATTGTGATTTTACAATTCCTTTTCCAGTATCTTTCACTTGTATATAAACAACATCTTCTAATTGATAAATCTTCACTAACAACTCCCCTTTTCCTTTCATTGCATCTATAGCATTTTTAATTAAATTTTCTATAGTCCAGCTAAACAATTGTGAATTTAAATTCACAAAAATATGTTCTTCTTTAGCTTCAAAAGAGAACTTCACTAGCTTTGATGAACGAGATTCTAAATAATGAAATGTATGCTTTGTTTCTGCTACAATATTTTTCCTATCTAATTTTGGGATAGAACCAATTTTAGAAAACCGTTCGGTAATTACTTGTAGCCTATCAACATCTTTAGTCATTTCTTGTATAGTATCTTCTGAAACATTATCCATTTTTAATATTTCTAACCAACCTAATAAAGACGACAACGGAGTTCCTATTTGATGAGCAGTTTCTTTAGCCATCCCAGCCCATAGCTTATTTTGCTCTGCATTTTTAGTTGATTTATAAAAGAAGAAAACAACACTGCCAAACAGAAACATAATCAACAATAAAGCAAGAGGATAATATTTAAGTTTATTAATTAAAGAAGAGTTCCCATAATAAATAGTTTGCAATACTTCTCCTTTAAACTTAGCTTCAATTGGAATATTTTCTTCTTCAAACCTACTAATAAGTTTTCTAACCTTTAAAGAGTCCGAAGAAACTACCCCTTTAATATTTTGCAAATCATATTCCCCTTTATTATTCATTATAATCATAGGAGTAGTATGGTTACTTTGCAATATCTCTAAGGATAATTCATTAATAACCGCATTTAAATCATCATTATTATTCACATCATCAAATGCTTTAGCCCAAATATTCATTTTTATACGCTCTTCTTCTTTAAAATTCTGAAAAAAGGTATAGGTATTCCATAAAATTAGGGAAACAATTACCGATGAGACTAAAATACTAATCCATCGGAATAAGTTTTTATTTTCGAACATTTGCACAAACAATTTAAATAACTAAAATAAGGTTTTTTGTAATACTATAAGTATTTCTACAAACCAGTTATCTATTAATTTATTTTTTAACTATTTTTGAATTATCAAAACAACAACTATGTTATCAATAAATCCAACCGACATTTCTGTAGCAAAATTACATGGCTATTTACTTGGAAGTGTCGCTCCACGACCTATTGCTTTCGCAAGCACTATAGATACTGACGGGAATCCTAATTTAGCACCTTTTAGCTTTTTTAATGTGTTTAGCGCAAACCCGCCTATAATGGTGTTTTCTCCTGCAAGAAGTGTGAGAGACAATACTACAAAACATACTTTAAACAACTGTATTGCTACCAGAGAAGTAGTTATTAATGTTGTTAATTATGATATGGTACACCAAATGTCATTAGCGAGCACAGCATATGGGAAAGGCGTAAATGAATTTGAAAAAGCAGGTTTCACGATGTTAAAATCAGAAAAAATAACCCCTTTTCGCGTTGCTGAAAGCCCAGTACAATTTGAGTGCAAAGTAAAAGAAGTAGTTCCTTTAGGTGATGAGGGAGGCGCGGGGAATATGATTATTTGTGAAGTTGTTAAGGTCCATATTCAAAAAGACATCTTGGATGATGAAGGAAGAATTGATCAGCATAAAATTGATTTAGTAGCAAGAGCTGGAGGAAGTTTTTATAGTAGAGCAAAAGAAGGATTTTTTGAAATACCAAAGCCTATTGCCACTTTAGGTATTGGTGTAGATGCAATCCCAGCACATATTAGAAATAGCGAAATTCTTACCGGAAATGATTTAGGAATGCTGGGGAATGTAGAAGAAATTCCCTCTAACGCAGAAGTCGCTGCGTTCAAAAAACAAACTATAGAACGTTGCTCTCATGTTTTGGAAGCTAGTCAAGAAGATATGCACAAAAAAGCACATGACTATCTTCAAAAAGGAGATGTAGCTACTGCTTGGAAAATATTGTTAATAAAATAATTACAAACATCACTTTTTTCAATAACCAAAGAGCGTTAAACTGTGCAATTTTAACTATTTTTGACATTGTAAATATTATACTAATACACGAATAATGGAAGTACAAGGGAAAATTAAAATGGTAGGGCAAACTCAAACTTTTGGAAGTAATGGGTTTAGAAAGAGAGAGGTAGTATTAACTACTGAGGAACAATACCCACAATCTATTATGATTGAGTTTGTTCAAGACAAGTGTGATTTATTAAACTCATACCAAGTTGGTCAAGCTGTTAAAATTTCTATCAATTTAAGAGGAAGAGAATGGGTTAATCCACAAGGAGAAACAAAATATTTTAATTCAATTCAAGGGTGGAGAATTGAAAACTTAATGGCCGCTCAAGGTGCTGCTCCAGGAATGCCTCCTGTAGCGCCTGTTGATGCTTTTGAACCAACATCAGATTTTAAAGAACAAGATCACGACGATTTACCTTTCTAACTTACTAATGAGTTTAAGTATTATATGATTTTGTAATCAAATAATACTCGTAAATCATCTTATAAGACTTAAGTTACCCTTTAGGGATAAAAGTTTTACAAAAGCCATTTCGAATACATTCGGAATGGCTTTTATTTTCTTACTCGTATATTTATTGGTATGACTATAAATAATTCGTAATTTTCGATAGTAAAACCTAGTTCATGAACTTTACTCAAACCATAGAAAATATTTTTAAAAAAGTACTCCCTTCACCTTTTACAATTGCTGTATTACTGAGTTTATTAACTATTTTTTTAGCTTATTTTTTTACAGAATCCAATAGTGAAAATCATTTAATATCCATATTAAAACATTGGGAAGACGGCATCTGGAATAATAAACTACTAGTATTTGCTTACCAAATGATATTAATATTAGTTCTTGGACATGTTTTAGTATTAAGCAAACCCATTGATAAACTTATTAATAAACTAGTCGTATTTACAACATCTACAGCATCAGCAGTTATTTTAGTAAGTTTTACCACAATGTTGGTTGCTTTTTTAAATTGGGGGTTGGGACTAATTTTTGGAGCAATATTAGCTAGAAAAGTAGGAGAATATGCTCAACGAAACAATATCCCTATTAACTACCCTATAATTGGGGCCGCTGGATACGTAGGCTTAATGATATGGCATTCTGGATTAAGTGGTTCTGCCCCTTTAGATGCTGCTGGTGAAGGCAGAATAAAAGAATTACTCACTAACACTTCTTACAGCGATCTAGCTGAAATACCAAATCATATAGCCACTAGCAATACCATATTTAGTTATTGGAATTTAATACTATTTGGAGTGTTACTCATCATTATTCCATTGTTTTTATTTTTCATTGCAAAAAAGACACGCCCAACAGCTATAAACTTACCCAAATATGAATTCAACAACGAGTCAAGGTATTTAATTGGCGCAGAAAAATTAGACCATTCCAAAATACTGGCATGGTTATTTGGAGGATTACTTCTAGTTGTTTTTTGCATAAAATATGGCAAACAAGCTTTACAATTAAACTTTACCCTAAACGCTATCAACTTTTTAATGTTTGGTTTAGCATTGGTGTTTCATAGTAAATTTAGTAGCTTTTTTAAAGCCTTGGAAGAAGCGATAAAAGGAACAGCAGGAATACTAATACAGTTTCCATTATACTTTGGAATTATGGGTATTATGACTGCTACAGGTATGGTAGCACAAATTTCTGACTTTTTTGTATCAGTAGCCACAGATACAACTCTACCAATTTTTACCTTTTTAAGCGCCGGAATAGTAAATATATTCGTTCCAAGTGGTGGTGGACAATGGGTAATACAAGGACCAATAGTTTTAGAGTCAGCTTTAAAATTAGGTGTTCCATTACCAAAAGCAATTATGGCATTAGCATATGGTGATCAAATCACTAATATGCTACAACCATTCTGGGCATTGCCCTTATTAGGAATTACTAAACTAAAAGCAAGAGAAATATTACCTTACACCTTATTATTAATGTTAGTTGGATCATCTGTTTACATCATAGGCCTCTTACTATTTTAACTTAAAAAGAATGTATCTATTAACCAAACAAATAACCTTTCCAGACCATTCAGAAGCGGATAAAAATGGATTATTAGCGATTGGAGGTGATTTATCTACCGAACGGTTATTACATGCTTATAACAACGGTATATTTCCTTGGTATAATGAAGATGAACCATTATTATGGTGGAGTCCAGACCCGAGAATGGTATTATATCCTAAGGAGTTAAGAGTCTCTAAAAGCATGAAGGTTATATTTAAAAAAAAACTATTTAAAATTACGTTTAACACAGCTTTTAAAAACGTCATTCAGCAATGTGCGCAAATAAAAAGAAACGACCAAGACGATACTTGGATTACTAATGATATGATGGAAGCATACATTGAACTACACAAACAAGGAGTGGCTATGTCCGTAGAAGTTTGGCAAGATGAAAAACTTGTTGGCGGCCTTTACGGAATAGATTTAAAAAATAAAAAAGTATTTTGTGGTGAAAGCATGTTCTCAATAGTAAGTAACGCCTCAAAAGCAGCCTTTATTACTTTAGTACAAGAACTAAAAGCAAAAGGATACTCCTTAATTGATTGCCAAATGCATACTCCGCACTTAGAAAGTTTAGGCGCTAGAGAAGTGCCGAGAAATGATTTTTTAAAACACTTAAACAGTATTTAAAATCTTATTTCATTTTAAGACATAAAAAAAACCTGCAAAAGCAGGTTTTTTTTATAATATTTAGAAAACTTAAATTACTCAACAGGCTTTACTGACAAGTAACTAATTTTCAACATGTTTTCTTTACGAAGCGCTAATTTCACGTCAGCAACTAACCCCATATTAGAATTTCTATCAACTTTTAAAGCAGTTACCATTAGAGGAATGATTTCCTCTGGTCTTAACGCTCTTTCAGCATGAATATATTGCTTCAACTCAGAAGGCTGGGCAATTTTATCATTCAATTGCAACACTGATTCTGTACCAAATTTTTCATATCCCGCTACTGGTTTCCCTGCATAGATATACATTACTCTATCGTTTTTACGATTAAGTTTTTCAATATCATCTGCTTCAGGAAGCTTATTTTCTACCATTAATGAATTGTCTTTCATTACTGTTACTGTCATAAAAAAGAACAACAACATGAATACAATATCTGGTAAAGCCGCAGTGGAAGCCTGAGGCAATTCGCCATCTTTTTTCTTTTTAAACTTTGCCATAATTAATTGGTTTTTGATTCAGCTTCAGAAATAATCTGAGGATACATTTTCTTTAATTTTTTCAAACGCGTATCAAGCTTATCTTTTAAAGCAGCATCCTTTACTTTAGGATCTTTAAAAATAGCATTCATACTAGTATATGTATTCCCTTGACCATATAAACGTTCAGCTTCACGATTACGCAATTCCGTATAGGCAGCACCCAATTCATTTTGGATAGACACAAACGTACCATACTTTGTTTCACGATCATTTTTAAGCGATATTATTGCTTTCGAGGGATGATCAGATGACTCTGGGTTTCTAGCTCCTTTACAATAATCACATTTTTCACCTTCTGTACCTAACCCTCCTCCATTGTCGATAAATTCCATGGCAGCCTTTTTCAAGTCCTTTAATTCCATCAATTCATCTTCAACTAACATTTGACCAGTTTTACTCACAACAACGGTAAAGATGTTTTTCTTTTTTATTACTGGCGGCGGTGTCACTTTATCTGGCTCCCATCTAGGAAGTTTACGTGTAATTCCGTTATCCTGCTCTATAGTAGTAGTTACCAGGAAAAAAATTAGAAGCAAGAAAGCAATATCTGCCATAGATCCCGCGTTCACTTCAGGTATTGATCTTTTTGCCATAATTTATTTATTTAAAGCTTTCTTAACTCCAGATGCTACCATAGCACCTAATGCTACAATAATTAAAATATAAAATACTCGTAAACCGGTACCTACTAATTTTGATCCAGACTCAGAAACCATTTGTTCACCTGTCCCAGTTAACACTTCTTGTCCACTTGACAATCCGTAACTTATTCCTACTATTGCTAATAAGGCTACTATTGCAATACCTGCTACTTTAATTTTTGCTGGATTAGAAGCTATATTTTTTAATGATAATACTACTGCAATCGCACCTGCACCATACACTAATATTTTACCAAACCATAACATCATATCTATTGCTGAACTATCATCACCTCCTTTGATAATCATAATCCATAATGCAACAGCTATAATACTAATGACAGCAATAGCTACCGTTAACATTTTTTGTATATTCATAACTGTATATGTTTTACCTTAATAATCTTACATTCGTATCGAAGAACGCAAAACTTCAAGAATTATTATTTTTTGTTTGCTACTAATAAATCAATCAATGAGATTGATGCATCTTCCATATCATTAACGATAGAATCGATTTTAGCGATAATGTAATTGTAAAAAATCTGTAAGATAATTGCAGCTACAAGTCCAAATACAGTTGTTAATAAGGCAACTTTAATATCCCCTGCAATTAATGATGCATCTAATCCACCTGCTGCTGAAATTTTATCAAAGGCTTGAATCATTCCGATTACTGTTCCCATAAATCCTAACATCGGTGCAATTGCGATAAATAAAGAAATCCAAGAAACGTTTTTCTCTAGTTGCCCCATTTGTACTCCACCGTAAGCAACGATAGATTTTTCAACTGAATCAATCCCTTCATTAGATCTTTCTAATCCTTGGTAAAAGATAGAAGCTACTGGTCCTTTTGTATTTCTACATACTTCTTTTGCAGCTTCAACACCACCAGACGCTAGTGCATCTTCAACATTTTGAGTTAATTTTTTAGTATTTGTAGTCGCTAAGTTTAAATAAATAATTCTTTCTATTACGAAAGCCAAACCTAAAATTAAACATAATAATACTATTCCCATGAAACCTGCACCACCTTCGATGAATCTGGTTTTTAATACTTCATGTCCGAATCCTTCTGCTGCTGCTGGCGCATCTTGAATAACAGTTACTGCTTTAGTCTCAACTGCTGCAAACATCATTGCTACTACTGGTAAAATTGAATATACCTTTTTCATTGTTTTAATCTTAATTAAATTAGTACTATTAGTTTTTAACGAAATAATTTTAAATATTCTTGTCTTTTCAGTTAATGAATCCTGATTTTTTAATAAAACATCCCCTTAACTAATTAACGACTGCCAAATAACAAAAAAAATGTGATTTGATGAAATTTTAAATGTTATTTTTTTTTAGTTTTTTAAATAAAATTGGGCGTTAACTCCCCTTTTATTGGACTTTCATAGTTTTTTTTAAAATCTTCTTTTGAAAGATTTTTCGACAACAAATACATCATTTTTGTAATTGCCGCTTCAAAGGTAATGTCATTCCCTGAAATCAAGCCTAGCTTCTGCAACTGCATGCTAGTCTCGTATTGCCCCATAATAACGCTACCTCCACTACATTGCGTTACATTAACTACAGGAATATCTTTTAATAATGCTTGGGCCAATAAATCAACAAACCATTTCAGGGTTGGCGCATTACCAGAACCATAAGTTTCTAAAATTACTCCTTTAATATTAGGCGTATCTAAAACAGCTTTTACAACTACTTCAGTAATTCCTGGATATAATTTTAAAACAGCTATTTCTGAACACATGTTCTTATGCACAAAAAATGTTCCAGAAGCTCTATTTTCTAATAAATTTACAGAAAACACTTTTAAGTGTACACCTGAAACCGCTAATTCAGGGTAATTCAATGACGCAAATGCTTCAAAGTGCTCTGCATTTATTTTAGAAGTTCTATTAGCTCTGTATAATTTGTACTCAAAATACAAACAAACTTCCTTAATTTTAGCTTCGCCATTTTCTTGTAATGAAGCTACTTGAATAGCTGTGATCAAATTCTCCTTAGCATCAGTTCGCAAGTCCCCTATTGGCAATTGTGACCCTGTAAAAACTACTGGCTTAGAAAGATTTTCTAACATAAAGCTTAAAGCAGAGGCGGTATAGGACATGGTATCAGAACCATGCAACACCACAAAACCATCGACAGTATCATAATTTTTCTCTATAATTTCTGCAATTTGCAGCCAATATTTAGGACTCATGTTAGATGAATCTATTGGCTCTGTAAATGAATAAGTAGAAATATTACAGTCTAATTGTCTTATCTCAGGAATTCTTATTAAAAGATTATCAAAATTAAAGGCACGAAGTGTATTTGTTTCAAAATCTTTAACCATACCAATAGTACCACCAGTATAGATCAATAATATATTAGGCTTTGCCATTTAATTTCTCTTTGTTTAATACAGGATTGGCATACATAGCTAAGAAATTCTGATACGCAACTGAATCAGAAGCATCAATTCTTCGCTCAACTCTACGTTCGAATTGTCTTTTCTCTTTATCATTATATTCTTTACTATATTTTTCAGTATTATACAACATATCATAAGCCACATAATTTGTAGGCCATAACTTATAATGACTATGTATTTTAGCATCTATCACCGCCGCTAGTTCCTGAAATTGTTTATTTACTGGCTCACCTGAATTTTTAATTTTATCTAACTCCAACTCTAAAATTTCCCCAGCACTAATATGAATCCTTTTCTTCTGTCCTGTCAAGCCTTTCAATATCGAATTAAAATCTTCATTTGAAGACTTTATATACTCTTCTTCATAATGCTTTGCCATTAACTCAGGCATTTTATACATATCGGTAGGGTCAAATTCATATGAAATTGACACAGGTACAATTTTAATCTTTTTAAAATATTCAAAAACTGAAGCATCTCCTTTCCCTAAGCTCATCATTTTTAACACTCCTTGCTGAGTAACATCATTTCCATCTTTGGTTCTCCCTTCTCTGTGAGCAATCCAAATGGAGCGTTTATCAACTAGTATTTTTTCAGCCATATATTCAGACATCAATTTAGAGCTTTTAAGCATTTCACGTGGACTCAATCCTCGTTGCACCAAAAAATTTCTGTTCAACCTAGCTAATTCCAGTAAAAATGATTTTTTTACCAAATTATCACCAATAGCAGAAGCTGTCATTACTAAATCATGATTAAACAATGATATATTTATCAAACAAGTATCTAACAGTATATCTCTATGATTCGAAATATAAAAGTATGCTGTATCTTTTTCTAACTTATCAAAACCTGAAGTTGTTAACCCGTGTGATGACCTAGACAATACATTTTGAATTCCGCGTGAAATCACATTTGTTTGAAAATCACGAATTGAGTTACAGTTATCCAACTTCTCTTGAATATACTCCTCGCTAGCTTGTGGGTATATAAACTTAAGCATCGACTTCACCATTGGATGAGCGCCAATAGCTTTCAAAGCATGATTCACTTCTTCATCATGATATGGCCTTATGTGATCGTATTTTGACAAAACTTAGTATATTTTAGAATACAAAAAAACGAAAAATAATTGAGATTAATTAATTATGTAAATACCTAAAATTAAGTTCCTAATAAGATTTGAAGAATTCAGAATATTATTTTCAATACAACTCCCTAAGAAAAACCATTCTAATCGATGCGTTTTGAACGGAAACTGTCTTAATTTGAGTAAAACCACAAAAAAACTCATATTAATATCACATAATATTCTTGCAAGAAAACTCCCTTCTTAAACTAATCAGTATAGACTAAATTCCAAAAACTGTTTTAGAGTTTTCTGTAGTGATTTCAGCTATTTTTTTTTCAGTAACCTGATATATTTCCGCTAACTTAGCAACTACATTAACTATATAAGAGGTTTCATTTCTTTTACCTCTATAGGGAGTTGGGGATAAATAAGGGGCATCAGTTTCCAATACAATATGTTTTAATTCTATTTTATTTAAAAATTGATTGATTTTTCCATTTTTAAAAGTCACCACACCACCAATTCCTAATTTCATATTATATGAAATAGCTTTCTCTGCCTGTTCAAGTGTTCCAGTAAAACAATGAAATATTCCAAATAACCTCTCTCCTTTTTCTTCTTCTAAAATTTCAAAAACCTCATCAAAAGCATCTCTACAATGAATCACAATTGGCAACTCATATTGTTTCGCTAATTGTATTTGAATTCTAAATGCATCTTGTTGCTGGGGAAGTAATGTTCTATCCCAATACAAATCAATCCCTATTTCACCAATAGCTACAAAATTACGTTTTGCCAACAATTCTTTTACATGTGTTAGTTCTTCTAAATAATTCTCTTTTACGTGTGTTGGATGTAAACCAGACATTAAAAAAACTTGCTCTGGATATGTCTTTTCTAATTTTAACATCGCTTCCGTATACGTCGAATCAATAGCAGGTACAAACATACGTTGCACATTATTATCAAAAGCACGCTGCATCATTTCTACTCTATCTTCATCAAAGGCTTCACTATATAAATGTGTATGTGTGTCAGTTAAAATCATAATTTTAGAAACTATTTTAATTACTTTTACAAAAATATTTAATTATGTCATTACCCAACTATCTTTCTAAAAAAGGTTATCAAAAAAAGAAATTAAAACTTACTAAAACAAATCATTTTAAAACCTCTGTAAAAATAAATGGCATAAAAGGGAGTTTTATTATAGATACTGGAGCATCAAACACCTGTATTGACATAACATTAACAGATAAATTTAATTTATCTTCAGAAGAAAGCAACACAAAAGCTGCTGGTGCTGGCGCTACTGACATGGACACAAAGATCTCAAAAGAGAATTGTATTAAAATAGGGAAATGGGAATCAAAAAAAAACAATCTTTTTTTATTTGATCTATCACATGTAAACGAAGCGTTAATTAATCATGGTTCAGAACCTGTACATGGAGTTATTGGTGCTGATATATTACAAAAAGGAAAAGCAATTATTGACTACAAAACAAATTTATTATTTTTAAAATAGTATTTACAAAAAATAGAATACTACTACTCAACACTTACTACCTCTTCAATTTGAGGAGCATGTTTTTTAATAGTCATTTCAACTCCTGACTTTAATGTCATTTGATTTATAGTACATGAAGTGCAAGCACCTTCAAAACGGATACTCACTTTCTTTCCATTTTCTATTGACATAAGTGTTACATCACCTCCATCAGACTTTAAAAAAGGTCTAATTTCCTCTAATGCATTCTCCACATTCAACTGTAATTCTTCTGACGTCATATTCTTATTTTTTTACTGATGAACAACCTGCCATTGTTGTTATTTTAATTGCTTCAGTAGCTGGCAAATTATCATTTCTTTTTATTACTTGAGTTACAATATTCCTCGTAATCTCTGTTAAAACCTCTTCCACTAAAGTCCCTTCTTGCAATGCTGCTGGACGACCAACATCACCTGCTTCACGTACACTTTGTACAACAGGAAGCTCTCCTAAAAACGGGATATCTAAATCATCTGCTAAATTTCTAGCACCACCTTCTCCAAAAATATAATACCTATTTTCAGGTAACTCCGCAGGCGTAAAATACGCCATATTTTCAACTATTCCTAAAACTGGTACGTTTATACTTTCTTGTTTAAACATTGCCACTCCTTTTTTTGCATCTGCTAAAGCAACTTTTTGAGGAGTACTTACCACCACCGCGCCTGTAATAGGTAAAGACTGCATGATAGACAAATGAATGTCCCCTGTCCCTGGAGGCAAATCAAGTAATAAAAAGTCCAACTCTCCCCAAGCTGCGTCAAAAATTAATTGATTTAATGCTTTGGAAGCCATTGGCCCTCGCCAAATAACTGCTTGATCAGGCTTTGTAAAAAAACCGATCGATAATATTTTAACCCCATAACTCTCTATAGGTTTCATTTTTGATTTCCCATCAACAGTTGCCGTTAAAGGTTTCGCCGACTCAACATCAAACATCATCGGTATTGAAGGTCCATATACATCAGCATCCAATACCCCAACTTTAAACCCCATTTTTGACAAACTAACTGCAACATTTGCAGTAACTGTAGACTTCCCTACTCCTCCTTTACCAGAAGAAATTGCTATAATATTTTTTATATCAGGAAGTTGCTTTCCTTTAATTTCTGGTTTTTCAGCTGCAACAACTTTTACATTTACTTTTATTTTAGCATCCGCAGAAATATTTTGCTTGATACAATTTGTTATCTCTGACTCTACTTTTTTTCTAGCTTGCATTGCGGGATTAGTAATTGACACTTCTACCACCACTTCATTTCCAAAAGTCAATACATTTTGTACCGCCCCACTTTCCACCATATTAGCTCCTTCGCCAGGAACAGTAATTTGCTCTAAAGCTTTTAAAACTTCTTTCCTATCAATTTTCATTTACGAATTTATTTGATATATTCTCTACAAATATACGTACGATGTGTCATTTAACCTACTATATACCCTATAAACCAAATATTATCATCTCAATAAAGCCCTTCAACGCTCTTTTCTTAAATATTCTAAAGGATCCCAGAAATAGCTTTCCAAGTTTTGAATTTGATTATCTACTATTTCAACACCCTCATTTTCCAACAATTGTTGCATTAAATTTGTTCCTTCAAAATGATGTTTCCCGGTCAACAGCCCTTTTTTATTCACCACTCTATGAGCAGGCATATCCTTTGCATGCGATCCATTCATTGCCCAACCCACCATTCGTGCACTTTTAGCCATTCCTAAATAAGCCGCTATTGCACCATACGATGTCACTTTTCCTTCAGGGATTAGTCGCACTACTCTATAGACTCTTTCAAAAAAGTTATCAGATTTTTTTGACATCTAAAAATTCAGTTTAATAAACGAGAAAATTGCTAATACGAGTGTTAAAAAACTTAATACATAATTTGTATTTCTTCCAAAATTATCACTCCTGTTAGACCTTTTAAACAATACTATGTATGTGCTAATTGCCATAAAACTTCCTGCGACTATTGCTAATATAAAAATAATTACATCAGAAGTAGAAAAACTAAAATTACCAGAAGTAGTTAATGTAGTACACACAAAACTGTAAAAAGGAATTGGAAACACATTTAATACCGAAAAAATAATTCCTTTAAAAAATAAATTCCGTTTCTTTTTTAATTCAAATTTTTTAGGCTCTGATTTTACTTTTGCAGAAAAGAAAAAATAAATCGACAAACAAAAGAAAATAGCAATGCCTACTTTTTGAATTATCGATAACTCATCGGCAGATAAATTTAAAAACTCAGCTATCACCACTGCTATACCAGCCTGAGCAGCAATCACAAAACACGCTCCTAAAGTAAAAATCAACGCTGCTCGTCTTCCTTGCTCTACACTTATTTTCGCTGCATTTATATTCAATATTCCTGGTGGTAATACCCCAAAAAAAGACCACAAAAAACAATACAAAAATAAGACCGATAAATGCATAATTTATTTTATTTTGAACCTAGTATAAGTAATTGGCTTATTCACTTCTAAATACTGCTTTTCATAAAACGTCTGAATAGCTGTGACCTCTTCAGGAGCACCTTCATTATGATATACATTATGATTTGCATATAACACTTCGTGTCCTGCACCATGTAATAACCCTAAAGTGTACCCATGCATAAACTCGCTATCTGTTTTCAAGTGTACCACTCCATCATCTTTTAACACCTTTTTATATTTTGCTAAGAAGGTTGCGTTTGTCAAACGGTGTTTTGTACGTTTATATTTTATTTGAGGATCAGGGAAAGTTATCCATATTTCACTTACTTCATTTTCTTCAAAAAGCAAATCAATCAGCTCAATTTGCGTTCTTATAAAGGCTACATTATTCATGTTGTTTTCTAAAGCCGTTTTAGCTCCCCTCCAAAACCGAGCCCCTTTTATATCAATTCCTATAAAATTCTTTTCAGGAAAACGCTCTCCTAAACTCACCGAATATTCTCCTTTTCCACAACCAAGTTCTAAAACAATTGGATTATTATTTCTAAAAAAATCTACATTCCACTTTCCTTTTAATTTAAAAACTTCATCTGTTATTTCTTCTCTTAATGGCTGAAAAACATTTGAAAAAGTTGCGTTTTCATTGAATCTCTTTAATTTATTCTTACTTCCCACAGTGGTATATTTTTTTGACAAAAATAATGTAACTTGCCCTAATATTCATGACAAAACCAAAAAACATCCTTGTCGCTCCATTAAATTGGGGATTAGGTCATGCCACAAGATGCATCCCTATCATTAAGAAACTACAACAAAATGGGTTTACACCTATATTAGCATCAGATGGAAATTCCTTAGCATTATTAAAAAAAGAGTTTCCGAATCTTGAACATATTTTACTTCCTTCATATAATATCAAATACGCTAAAAAAGGTTACTTTTTCAAATTAAAATTATTTCTAAACCTACCTCAAATAATTGCAGCAGTACAACAAGAAAAAAAGCTTATTGACAAAATTATTTTCAATAAAAACATTGACGGAATAATATCCGACAATAGATTTGGCGTTTATCATAAAAGCACTCCGTCAATTTACATCACACACCAAATCAATGTACTGAGTGGCATTACAACAATATTAAGTAGCAAACTACACCGACATATTATTAAAAAATTTGATGAATGTTGGATCCCAGATCACATAGGAAACAATAACTACAGCGGAAAACTTAGCCGTACAACCGAAACAAATTTAAACTTAAAATACATAGGGAATTTAAGTAGGTTCAAGCAAATCAAAACAATAACAAAATACGATTATTTAATCCTTCTTTCAGGACCAGAACCTCAACGCTCTCTACTAGAGCAAAAGCTATTTATTGAATTCAGTAACACCTCTAAAAAAGTACTATTTATCAGAGGAATAGTAAAACCTAAACAGGAAATAACCGTAAAAGAGAATATTACCAGCTATAATTACATGACAAGTAGTGAGCTTGAAACTGCTATCAGCGAGAGCAAGCTTATTATTACACGATCAGGTTACACTACAATTATGGATTTAGCTAAAATGAACAAAACAGCTTTTTTTATTCCTACTCCTGGGCAAACTGAACAGCTTTACCTAGCCAAAAGATTAGAAAAACTCAATTATACCCCTTTCTGTCATCAAAAAGACTTCTCCCTTGATAAATTAACAAATATCGATAACTACAAAGGGCTTCACTCAACTAAGGATAAAATTGACATATCAAATTTATTTACTATTTTCAACTAGTCGGCAGCTTCAAGAGTAAAAGAAAACTCAGAACCAACTCCATATTCACTTTCAATATATATTTTTTGATGATGCGCTTCAATGATATGTTTTACTATAGATAACCCTAAGCCTGACCCACCTTTATCTCTTGATCCACTAGAATCAACTCTATAAAAACGCTCAAAGAGTCTTGGTAAATGTACTGCAGAGATTCCTATTCCATTATCCGTAACACGTACTATAACTTTATCATGACTTAACTGCTCAATACTTACTTCAGTAGTCCCGTTTTCTTGCCCATACTTAATAGAATTTACAATTAAATTAGTAACTACTTGTCTAATTTTATCTTCATCCCCTTCTACAAAGGTTGGTGATGTATACAATTTATCAAACATCAACCTAACTCCATTTGCTTGAGCTTTTAACTCAAAAAGCTCAAATACCTCTTTCACCATTTCAACAATATTAAATGTTGAAATATTCATATTTAAATTTCCAACTTCTAATTTGGTTATCAAATCCAAATCATCAACAATATAAATAAGTCTATCCACTCCTTTACTTGCTCTATTAAGGTACTTCCTCCTAATATCTTCATCCTCAATTGCACCGTCCAATAAAGTCAAAATATAGCTCTGAACTGTAAACAAAGGGGTCTTTAATTCATGAGCAATGTTCCCCATAAATTCTTTACGATACTCATCACGAATTTGTAAGGTTTCTATTTTTAATTTGTTCTCCCTAGCAAATTTTTTTATATCACTAGTCAATGTTTTTATATCCGTTGTAACCGCCTCTTGATGAAAATTTGCCTCATCTAAAAGAGAAACCTCATTATATGTTTTCTTTATCAGTTTATAAATAAATTTTTCGGATCGATATTGTATTACAAATACACATATGATAAAACTCGACGATACAAAACCTATGATTTTAAACATGGTCAATTCATTATAAAAAATAATAACTGATACCACACTTAAAACAATCGTAATCATCAGAGATGAATACAGTGCAAATTTGTATGTTTTTTTAGCCTTAAGCATTAAATAGATACAAATTTATAACCAACACCTTTTACAGTTTTAAAGGATTCATTACCAATTTTTTCTCTCAATTTCCTAATATGCACATCAATTGTTCTTCCTCCTACCACAACATCATTCCCCCATACTGTATTTAGTATTTCCTCCCTCGTAAATACTTTCCCAGGCTTGGATGCTAACAAAGATAATAGTTCAAATTCTTTTCTCGGCAAGACCAACTCTTCTCCATTTTTTAGTATTTTATATTCATCCCTATCAATCACCAGTTGACCTATACTCAAGGTTTTTAAATCATTTTTTTCTACAGTTGCCCTACGTAATAACCCTTTAACCTTACTCAATAATACTTTTGGCCTTATTGGTTTTGTAATATAATCATCAGCACCGGCATCAAAACCGGCAACCTGTGAATAATCTTCATTCCTAGCGGTTAAAAAAGTAATAATTGTATTAGCTAACTCTGGTAACTCTCTTAATTGCTCACAAGCCTCAATACCATCCATTTTTGGCATCATAACATCTAAAATAATCAATTTAGGCAACTCCTTTTTTGCTACTTCTATTGCCTCTAAACCATTAGACGCTGTCAACACTTGATATCCTCCAGAAGTTAAATTGTATCCTACTATTTCTAAAATATCTGGCTCATCGTCAACTAATAAAATTTTAATATTATCAGTACTCATTAATTTAATTTAATTATGATCGTTAACCAAAGGTACTATATATCCTACAACTTATAAGGAAAAATTTTATATGATAACATTCTAATAACACAGGTAACTTTCTGGTAACATGTAATTGATAATGTTATTTTATCGTTAAAATCAACTGATTAACATCTGAATTAAATAAATACAATTAAAATATTGTATTTTTGCACTTCAAGTTTTACTAAATATTAAATTATCTTAATTATGAAAAAAAATTACTTTTTTTTAATTGCTTTAATAGCAACTTCATTGTCTTTTGGGCAAGTTATCAATGAAATTGATGTTGATACTCCCGGAACAGACGCAGCCGAATTTATTGAAATTTTTTGGACGCCTAACACAGCTCTAGATGGCTTAGTCGTAGTTTTATTTAATGGAAGTTCAGACACTAGTTATGCAGCTTATGATTTAGACGGAAAAACAACAGATGCTAACGGTTTCTTTATTTTAGCCAATACGGCATTGATTAGTGGTTCCGATATTGATATGGGGGCAAGTAACAGTTTCCAAAACGGCGCAGATGCCATAGCAATTTATACTGCTAATGATACTGACTTTCCAACAAGCACTCCCGCTACAGCAACAAATTTAGTTGATGCATTGGTATATGATACTAATGATGGTGATGATGCTGCTTTACTAGCTACACTAGGAGAAACAATACAATACAATGAGGATGAAAACTCTGCAAAAGATACCCAGTCTATTCAAAGAAAAACTGACGGTACCTATGAAGTAAAAAATATTACTTTCAGAGCTGATAATAACGCTGCAACTTGTGATTTAAGTTTAACCTCTAACACTGCAACTTGTGATGCATTTACAGCTGGTACTGACACTTATACGGCCATAATTGACTTTGTTGGTGGTGGAACTGCAACATATAACGTTGTTTCCGATTTTGGAACAATAGGCGGTGATGACCCAGGAGCTATGGCCACAGGAACAATTATCGTGACAGGAATTAATGAAGGAACTGATGTAACGGTTACTGTTACTGATACCGGAGTGTTATGCAACCTAAATAGCACAATATCTTCACCTGTTTGCGCACCTTCTTTAAACTTACCCTTATATGAAGATTTCAATTATACAACAGCAACAAATTTAGGAGATCAAACAAATTGGGTAAATAATAACTCTGGAGATGATATTGTAATGGTTTCAGGAAGCTTATCTTACCCTAACCTTGTTGCTTCCTCAGGAAACTCGATAACTTTTGATGCTAACGGAATGGATCCTTCTCTATCTTTTACTCCAGCTACTACAGGAGAAGTTTATGCATCTTTTATATTTAGAATTACTGACCAATCAGCTATTACTGACTTAACCGACGGTGGTTATTTTGCTTCTATTGCAAATAGCAACTCTAGTTATGATGCTCGTCTTTGGGTTAGACCAAATCCTAGTGCTGCTAGTAATACTTTTGACATAGGGATAGGAAATACAGGCGCTCCTACTGTTTCACCTGGAACATACACTACTAATACAGATATTTTTGTAATAATGAGCTATGATATAGCTACTGGAAATATAAACACATGGATAAACCCTAATAGTGCAGATCTAGGAGGGTCCGCTCCTACCGCAACAATCTCTGCTACAGATGCTTCTCCAGCAGCAAGTATTAGTAAATTTATTCTTAGACAAGACTCGAGTGGAGAAACACCATTTATACAATTTGATGAGTTGCGTATAGGTACTTCTTGGAGTGATGTCACGCCAAATACTTTATCTATTGCTGATCACATAATTGAAGGCTTTAAAATATTTCCAAATCCAACAAATGAAAATCATATAAATATTAAAACCGCAAACAATAGCCCTAAAAATGTTAAAGTATTTGACATGTTAGGTAAAAAAATAATTGATAAAGAAATAGATTCAAAATTAAGTATTAGTGCTTTACAAGCTGGTATTTATATCGTAAAAATTACAGAAAACAACTTATCAGCAACAAAAAGATTAATTGTTAAATAACAACTAAATCAAATCTTTTATCAAAAGCGTTCTATTAAATAGGACGCTTTTTTTTATTTTTGGTTTTATGCACAAACAATTAGCTTACATATTATTACTTCTCACTTGTATTTCTTTTGGGCAGAACAATCAATTAGCAAATACTTTTTTTAACAATGGAGAGTATAACAAAGCACTACTTGAATATGACAAATTATTAAGCAAATACCCCCATAGGACAGATTATTTTATAAAAAAAATAAAATGCTACCAAGAACTTCAACAATATCAAATTGCTGAAACTTCAATATTACATAAACTTAAAAATAAATACCCTCAACCCCACCTATACGTTGAGCTAGGATACAACTTCACTCTTAAAAAAGACAGTGTTAATGCTCAGAATGCATATAGTAAAGCTATTAGTAGCTTAGACAAAGCCCCTAACTATGCACATCTAATAGGAAAACATTTTGAGAATTACAATCTATTAACTGAAGCCGAAAAAACCTACACCAAAGCAATTTCATTAAACGAAGCTGTAAATTTTGATTTCCAACTTGCTAATATTTATGGACAACAAAATGAAATTGAAAAAATGTTTAACAGCTATTTAAAGCTCCTTAAGAAAAATAAAAAAATTACTACTACTGTTCAAATTTTAATTGGTAAGTTTTTAACTGATGATCCAAAAAATGAAAACAACATTCTATTAAAGCACGCATTATTAAAAAATCTTCAAGCCAATCCTGATATATTTTGGAACGAACAATTAAGCTGGCTATTTGTACAACAAAGGGAGTTTAACAAAGCATTTGTTCAAGAAAAAGCCATTTTTAAACGAGAAGGAAAAACTTTAAATAGAATTTTTGACTTGGCATTAGCTACTAAAGAACAAGGAGATCTAAAAACTGCTAAAGCAATATTTACCTTTATACAAAAGCAACCCTTAGAAAAAAACAAAAAAATTAAAGTTTTTTTACACCTCTTAGAAATAAAAGAAAAAACAAATACCCAAGAAAACTATTCTGCTATCACTGAAGAATACATCGTAGTTTTAGATAGTTTTGGAATCAATAACCAAACACTAGATTTACAATTAGCCTATGCTAATTTGTTAGCCTTTAAAAAACACGATGTTACAAATGCAATTCTTTTCTTAAAAAAAAATAAAAACCAACCCCTAGGAAAGTTTGACAAAGCTCGTTATCAAATGAAATTAGCCGATATCCTAGTGGCTGATGGAAAATTTAATCAAGCTTTAATTAATTATTCCAGAGTTCAAAGACACTTAAAAAACAATACTCTATCGCAGGAAGCACGTTTTAAAGTTGCTAAAACTAGCTATTATAAAGGTGATTTTGATTGGGCTTTACAACAATTAAAAGTATTAAAAACATCAACATCACAACTAATTTCCAATGACGCTTTAGACTTGCATTTACTAATTAGCGATCATATCAATGAAGACTCTTTACATGTTGCCTTAAAAAAATACGCCAAGGCTGACTTACTCGCTTTTCAGAATAAAAACAATGAATCTATAACAATACTTACTGACATCCTAAACCTACACCCAGTAAACAAAATTATAGATGATGTACTATTTTTACAAGGAAAATTACTAGAGGATAAAGAAAATTACAAAAAAGCAAAAAGTAATTACGAACGCATCATAAACAACCTCAAAGAGAGTGTTTTTGTTGATGACGCTTTGTTTAGACTTGCTTTTCTACACCTTGATAAATTTCATGAAAAAGAAAAAGCAATTGGCTATTTTGAAACCATTCTTTTCAACCATGCTGACAGTATTCATTTCGTAGAAGCGCAAAAAATGTATCGAAAACTCCGTGGAGACACAAATGACAATAGTTAATCCAACCACAAAGCAACTATTGCGTTAAAAAACCTTATTTTTGCTTAAATTTCAAGTAATATGATTATTTACAATGTTACCATACATGTTGAAGACAGCATTCATTATGACTGGCTTTTTTGGATAAAACCACACATTAAAGAAGTACTTGCTACCGGTAAATTTATATCTGCTAAAATGACTAAAATTTTAACGGAAGAAGACATGGAAGGTACTAACTACTCCATACAATATACTGCTAAAAACAATGAAACTTTACAAGCTTATTATAGGGAAGACGCACCAAGATTACGTGAATCAGGAATTGCAAAATTCGGATCAAAAATGCTCGCCTTTAGAACAGAATTACAAGTTATAGAAGAATTCCATGCATAAAGAATTCAAAGCCACCTATTTATACATTATTAAAACGATCATGTTATTTGCAGCAGTAATAACAGCGTTCTTAGTGTTTAATTTCATTATGATGTTGTTAAATGTAATCATTCCAACATGGCTATTCTACACCTTAAATGTAATTTTTGCGATATTTACACTACTGTTTTTATTCATGCAGCTAACCGCCAAAAAACCTGGCTTTACATTTCATGATGATGGTTTTAAGTATAAACGAAAAAACATAAAATATTCTGAAATTAAACATTTTATTCCTGCACAAGGAGGAAGTGAGCCTGAAATCGTTTTTCATGACAACAACACTTATGTATTAGAATTATCATGGTTTTTAAAAAAAGACCGGCAAGAAATAGAACAAATTATCGCAACAAATATTAAGTAAATGAATAAGGTACGCGCAAAAAAACATTTAGGACAACATTTTTTAAAAGATGAAACTATTGCCAAAAAAATAGCGGATACACTTACTTTAAAAAACTACAATAAGGTACTAGAAATAGGTCCGGGTATGGGTGTACTTACCAAGTATTTACTAGATAAAAAAGTTGACACGTATGTTATAGAAATTGACTCAGAATCAGTGGAATACCTGAGTACACATTACTTAAAGCTAAGCAACAGAATAATTGAACAAGATTTTTTAAAATACAATATTAACGAAATATTAAATCAAGAACCATTTGCTATAATTGGCAACTTTCCATATAACATTTCAACTCAAATTGTATTTAAAGCATTAGAGATGAAAGCCCAAATCCCTGAGTTTTCTGGAATGTTTCAAAAAGAAGTAGCAGAACGTATTTGTGCAAAACACGGCAATAAAACTTACGGAATATTATCCGTACTAGCGCAAGCTTTTTACCATGCCGAATATTTATTTACTGTTTCTCCAAACGTATTTAATCCACCTCCAAAAGTAGACTCTGGTGTAATGAGGCTAACTCGCAAAGAAGATTACAGTCTACCTTGTAATGAGAAGCTATTTTACCGAGTGGTTAAAACTGGTTTTCAACAACGCAGGAAAACCCTTAGAAACAGCTTAAAAAGTCTTGGGTTAACTGACGAGACAAGAGCTTTAAAAGTATTCAACATGAGACCTGAACAACTTTCTGTTCAAGAATTCATTGACCTAACTTGTACTATTGAAAAAGACATGGCCACTCACTAGCTTTCCTCTTCCGTTAAAAAAAGTATCTTTGTAATATGCAGTTTCAAATAGATCATACATTAATTACTCGAATTAAAGAACTTATTCATGAAAGTAATAATGTTCAATTAACTGAATTATTAAGCGGACTACACTATGCTGATGTTGCAGAAATCCTTGAAGAGTTAGATTTTAAACAATCAATATACATCATCAAACTCCTTGATAGCGAACTCACCTCTGAGATTATCGCTGAATTAGATGATGATGTACGTGACAGAATACTAAAATCGCTTTCATCAAAGGAAATCGCAGAGGAAATTGATGAACTTGAAACCGATGATGCTGCTGATATTATTGCCGATTTGCCTAAAAACAAAAAGGAAGAAGTAATTTCACAACTTGAAGATGTTGAACACGCAAAAGACATTGTAGATCTTTTACGATATGACGAGGATACCGCCGGAGGTTTAATGCGTAAAGAACTTATTGCTGTAAAAGACAACTGGACCGTCATGCATTGTGTGAAAGAAATGCGTAAACAGGCTGAAGCATTTGAAAAAGTTCATACAATTTATGTAGTTAATGAGGATGATATTTTAAAAGGACGACTATCGTTAAAAAGTTTATTGACAACTTCTACAAAAACCCCCATAAAAGACATTTACAACCCAAAAATCACTTCTGTAAAAGCTGACGAAGATGATCAAGAGGTTGCTAACATCATGCAGAAATATGATTTAATTGTTATGCCTGTAGTGGATGAAATGGGACGATTGGTAGGCCAAATTACTATCGACGATATTGTAGACGTCATTAAAGACGAAGCTGATAAAGATTATCAAATGGCAGCTGGTTTAACGCTAGATGTTGAAGCAGGAGACACTATTTTTCAGCTTACTAAAGCTCGTTTACCATGGCTTATACTAGGGTTGTTTGGTGGCGTAGGAGCCGCTGTTATTATGGGGGATTTTGAATACATCCTTGAAGAATACAAAGTATTATTTTTCTTTACCCCATTAATTGCAGCTATGGCTGGAAATGTTGGGGTACAATCAAGCGCCATAATTGTTCAAGGATTGGCAAATAATGATGTAAAAGGGAGTATTGTTAATAGATTATGGAAAGAATTACTTTTAGCAATGGTTAATGGTCTTATTCTTTCGATCATACTATTTATAATAACATTTATTTGGAAAGAAACTTTTTTCACCGCTCTGGCTATTTCTATTTCGTTATTCAGTGTTATTATTGTCGCAGGAGTAATAGGCACGTTCATTCCATTATTCCTTGATAGAAGAGGAATTGACCCCGCTATAGCTACTGGCCCTTTTATCACTACTAGTAATGATATATTTGGAATTCTTATTTATTTTATGATTGCTAAATCAATTCTCGGGTTTTAGTTTCTAAACTAGAAATTGAAATCAAATTCTTCCGTTTTTTAATTTAAAGACTAATAAGCATAAAACAAAAAAGCAAAATTAGAGACTAATTTTGCTTTTTATAATCAGGGATTAATTCGGGTAAAAAGTATTATTTTTTTTTAACTAATTCTAACGCTTTAAAATAAAGAGGTTAATATAAAATTCACTAACCTCTTTTACCTAAAACCAACTTAAAACTTAACTTAATATAAACAAAAACTATTTTGTTTGTATACATGTAAAACCCCTTAAAAAGATTTTACCCTACCCCTTAAAAAGATTTTTTTGAAAATCACAAAATATCTGTTAGCTTTAACACTTATTTATAGCCCTATAATTATATGTCTAATATCCAAAATGATGACGTTGGTATATGTAAAGAAAAAAGCTTTCAAGTATTTTTCAATACTCATGCTACCTTGTTAAGAAATTTCTTATACTATAAATTTGGTGGATTAGATGATGTTGATGATATTGTACAAGAATCATTTATTAAACTTTGGAATAATTGTTCTAAAGTGACAAGTAATACCGCAAAAAGTTATTTATTTAAGATTGCTATCAATCAAAGTACAAGTTTACTTCGCCACAAAGCTGTAAAACTCAAACATCAAAAAGAAGTAAAACAAATTAATCATAACAGTACAAATGAATCTCCTGAATACATTTTAGAAGAAAAGGAATTTATGATAAAACTGGAAAAAGTAATTTCTTCTTTACCCGAACGACAACGAGAGGTTTTTTTATTAAACAGAATTGAGAAAAAAACCTATAGAGAGATTGCAGAGTTATCTGGAGTATCAGTAAAAGCAATTGAAAAATTAATGCATAAAGCATTACTAAAACTTAGAATTGAAATAGAAAATATTCCGTAAAGCGGTAGGGTATTCCATATCACAAACGTTATATAATTGGAAACGAATAAATGCACATGAATAAATTTGACGACATATTTCTATCACGATGGTTAAATAATGAGCTTTCGGAAGATGAATTAAATAAATTTAAATCATCCGAGCACTATAACACTTATGTTAAAATCATTAGTGGCACAGATAAATTAAAAGCTCCGGTTTATAATTTAGAAGAAGCTTTTTCAGCCATTAAAGAAAAAAGAACTAGTTACACTAATAAAACTACAAATACATTTAGAAAAGTTAAATGGCAGTATGGAATTGCTGCCTCAGTAATACTACTGATAGGTATTTTTACCTATTTTAACTTTTTCAACATGACAATATATTCAAGTGATTTTGGAGAGCGATTAGCTTTTGAGTTACCTGATGGCTCAAAGGTATTACTGAACTCTAAATCAACTATAAAATTCAACAAATATAACTGGGACACAAACAGGACACTAGAACTTAAAGGAGAAGCTTATTTCGATGTCGAAAAAGGTAATAAATTTACCGTAGAAACATCTCAAGGTGAGGTAAGTGTACTAGGGACTGAATTTAATGTAAAGGCCATTACCGACCTGTTTAAAGTATCTTGCTACGAAGGTAAAGTAAAAGTAAAAGATTATACTGATTCAAGTGTTCGCAACTTAACACCTTCGTTAGGTTACCAAAATATAACGAACAACACCCCTATTGTATTAAACTTTGAAAACACACGTCCAGAATGGATGAACCAACAATCAGCCTTTAAAAGCACTCCTATTAAATATGTATTTATAGCCCTAGAAAAACAATATGGATTACAGTTTGTCTATGACCATTTTAACGACTCTATACTATTTACTGGATCATTCCCTAATAATAATAAAGAAATTGCATTAAAAACTGTTTTAAAGTCAGTAAATTTGAAATACACTATTCAGGGGAATAGTATCATTTTAGAAGACTAAACAACAGTTATGAAGCAATTCCTATTATGGTGTTTCGCTTTACTTTTTTTAACACTTTTATTTGCTCAAAAACAAACGGTATTTGAACAAGATTCATTACAAATTGTTTTACCCGAAATAGAGCACTTCTATCAAGTACATTTTTCATTTACAGACGCTATAGTAGATTCTAAAAAAGTATCTATTATACTGGATAATATTGTAAGTATTGAATCATTATTACTAACTCTTTCCTCACAAACAAACTTGAAATTTGAACTTATTGACAAGAAAAATATTGTCATTTCTTCTTTTGATAGGACTGACTTAATTTCCGTATGTGGGCAACTATTAAGTAAAAACGAAGTAGTTGCAAATGCTATTATCCAAATAAATAACAATTTCTATGCTAGTGATGATAATGGTGCTTTTCATATTGACAATATACCCCATAATTCAAAAATAGAAATCAGCTCTTTCGGTATAAGAAATAATGTTATTAATGCTACAGACTGCACCTACCCAAATTGCATTACTATAAATTTAATTGAAAAAAAAGAACTATTAGATCAAATTGTTATTGGTGAATACCTTACCAGCGGTATTTCTAAAAACGTAAAACAAACTACCATATACAGTAAAAAATTATCACTTTTACCAGGCTTAATTGAACCAGACATACTTGAAAGTATCCATCAAGTTCCCGGAGTAAGCAACTTAAATGAAACTGTAAACAGTATACATGTTAGAGGTGGGAAACCTGATCAGAATTTAATACTATGGAACAACATAAAAACGTATAATAACTCACACTTATTTGGTGCAATTTCAGTATTTAACCCATATATAACTGACAAAATAAACTTTATAAACAAAGGCACAAGTGCAAAGTACGGAGAAAGGGTTTCTAGTGTTATTGACATTACTAGTAATTACAAACCTGCTAGAAAAATAAAAGGAGGAGCAGGGTTTAATATGCTTCATGGTGATGCATATATTGACGTACCATTAGTAAAAGATAAATTTTCGGTTTTAGTATCTGGGCGTCGATCATATGCCGATTTATACAAAACATTTACGTTTAAAAACTATGCGTCACATACTTTTCAAAACACTAAAATTTACGACAATAGCTTAAATTTTAGCCAAGCGAAAAATATCTTTTGGTTTTATGACTATACTATAAATTCAGCTTTAAAACTAACCAATAGCGACATCGTAAAATTCAATCACCTTTACAGTAAAGATTTCTTAAATTTTTCAGCATTTAGCAAGGATACAAACAATTTATATACTGATATTTTAAAAAGTAAAAATGAGGGATATAATTTAGAGTGGGAAAAAGAGTGGTCAAAGTTTTTCAGCCATCAAATAGACGGATATTTTTCTGAATATGTATTAAATTATAAATTTAATAATGAATCAAATATTGGCACATCAACAGACACCAAAGACAATCATATTAAAGACATTGGAATTAACCTAAATATTAAATATGATATCGCAGAAAATAAACAATTAAATTTTGGATATCAATTTTCAAATAAAAACTTCAACTATTCTTTCAACAACACAACTCCTACAGAATCCTTACTATTAGACAATGCTAACGATACGACAAGCTCAAATAGTATATATGCTGAATATCAAATAAACAAACCAAAAGATCATTTATACACTATTGGCTTAAGAGCAAACAAATACAGTAGTTCTCAACAATTTTATATTGAACCAAGAGCTGTGCTACAAAAATTTGTTATTCCAGAATTTAGTATTAACGCGTCCATTGAATACAAAAGTCAATATGTAAATCAAGTACAGGAATCTGTAATTACTAATTTATCATTAGAAAATCATATTTGGGCATTATCAAACACAACGGATTTTCCTGTTCTTACAAGTTACCAATACACTATTGGAGCAAATTACACCAAAAATAAATGGATTGTAGATTTCGAAGCCTATTTTAAGAAAACAAATAATATTAACTCTTTAGATTTTGACCTTAACAATCAAGCAATTTATACCTACCACATTGGAAGCTCCAGTATTCAAGGAATAGATTTCTTTTTAAAAAAACAATTAAAAAACTATAATTCCTGGCTCTCCTACTCCTTCAACAGTGCGAACTATCGATTCTCCGAACTTAATAGTGGAAACCCATTCCCAAGCAATGTCAATATTGATCACACCATTAAATGGTCACACTTTTACAAATGGAAAAATGTAGACTTATCACTTGGTTGGTTATGGCATAACGGAAAACCATATACTCAAATAAACTCAATATTAAATACTGACGGTACTCAAACATACTCTTATGATAGCTTAAACACTAAAAAACTAAATGTCTATCATCGTTTAGATTTTTCTGCAGTTTACAATTTTAGGCCACACAAAAACAAAAAAATAAAATATCGTTTAGGGTTTTCTGTCCTAAATATTTACAATAGAAAAAACACAATAAATAAAGATATTCGATTCTCAAATTCATCTTCCAACAACTTAAATATAAGCGATATTAAAGGAACCGAAATTTCCCCAAATCTTGTATTAAGAGTTTTTTGGTAAAACATTCTTAATACAAGATTTATATTATTTCACCAATACTTTGGTATTTAACTCTCTCTTTGAAGTTTTTACACATATAATATACCCCCCTGTACTTAATCCTGCAGTAATAAATTTATAACTATTATTATGTAGCAAACCATTTACAGAATACACTAATTGCCCTAACATATTAAACATGCTAACCGATTCAATTTTATCAAGTAATGGATTACTGATAACAATACTACTATCTGTATTAGAATAATAAACATTTATTTCGTTTAAATCAGCAGCCTCATCACTTGGCGCAACACTGTTAAAAACAATCTCAAAACGATCTAAATATTCCCCTACAGCTAAATTAACTCCATAATTACTCATTCGTAAATTATGATATTCATCTGTTATTTTATCATGTATATATATATCATGGTCATTTGTGATACTCTCTAACCCCTCTAAGCTAATTTTCAATATGCCTCCTTCTGAAATTCTAACACCTATGGGTAATATTTGATCTATCCCAAAATTATTTACGGCTTGTATTACAAATTTTCCATTATTAAAAACCCAGAATCCATCCTCTAAATTGCTTTCTACTAAAGGAGCGTCAAATCCTAAATCATAATCATCAGACGCCAATTCATCAACACCCGCTAATAATTGTCGATAATATCCTGATGGTGTTTCTATCATTAATCTAAATTTCTGCCTTTCATCCTCTTCAGTATTATAGGTGAAATTTGCATTTCTAAAACTAACTGAAGGATCTGAAAGCTCTGTTCTAAATACACGTTGACTATTTTTAAATGTGATGTCACCACCAGCAACAGTGGCAGTTGTATTTGTTAAACTAGCATCTAAGAATGCAAAAACAAAGAATCCTTGATTTAAAGAAATATATCTTAAAGGAACTTTAACCCCCACTGCTCCATTATTATTAATTCTTAAATCGTTTGAGATAGCTTTCACCCCTCCCATCAAAGTATATGTTGCATAACCACCAACATATTCCGCTAAAACATGTGATGCTCCAGCAAAATGATCCCAGAAATACAATGCACCATTAAATATATTATCTGATGCATTCCCTCCATTATCTTTAATATTGTCCAAAATAAACTGATTAGCATCTAGAGCTGACAAATATGGGTTTCCAATTAATCTATCATCTCCTAAAGTTATAGGAAGAGTAATATTTCCGTTATATGGCCTTCCTTTAAACACATAATTTTGATTATCCCTTACCATTGCCAGCCCCGAAGTCCCTTTCATAGTATATCCTTCTCCTGGCAATAAGTTAGTGTTCTCACCAATTGAAATCCAAGAATCATAATCATCATGCAAACCATTAAACTTAAACAACCAGTAACTACTAATTGTTATTGACGATGTAAGTACTCCATCTGCTGCGGTATATGCTGGTTGAAAATTAATGGCTTGCGGAGTAACTGAAGTAGTTCCGTCTAACATCACTCCAGCAATAGTATAATTACTATTTATACTAGGAACTCCCGTTCCTTTAGTACCTAACCCAGCCCCAATAGTCCCAACTGATGACGACCAATAATTATAATTATAACTAATTGCAGTTCCTTGCTGATCTCTCTCTACAAATCCACCGCTATCGTTATCAAAAATACTCCCTTCATCTTGCAATAATTGAGATTCTCCAACCAAATCAATTACCCCATCTAATTCAATATAATGAGTTACTCTTAAACTTTGACCTGAATTTAATTCATCTTGGTTATCTATAGGGTCAGCTATCGTTAAGGTTGTATTTTCTGTGTCAGAAATTAACCCTAATACCGTAATATTTTTATCTCCTGAGTTGACATCATGTGATGTTTGCACAATATTCCAATCAACTCTAGTTGAACCATCAACACTCAAACCGTTTGGCTCACTCCAAACGGTATCTCCATACAACCATGGTGTTGTAATAGAGGTATCACCCCATTCACCATTTCTTACAGAAACATATGGCAATGGCGCAGTTTGTAACTCTATTGTAGTAATGTTTTTTGGCACTCCATGTTTAGTATTACTTGACTGATCCTGAATCCTATCATTAAACATTGGGTAATACCCTTCTAAATTAGCCCACGTAAGCCCACCTGATATATCTAACGGAACTACTTTACCTTTTACATTAATTCCATTTTGTTCAATTTCTTGATTCATCATTTGATGTAATTGAGTAGCTGTTAAACCAATATTCCACACCCGAACCTCATCAATAAAACCATCAAAATAATACCTAGGAATTGTTGGAGTATCACTATCATAACTCGCTCCTAAAAGACACCTTTCTGGTCCATTTACGGGAGCTGCTGTTGGTGATCCACTAGCAACCTCAACACCATCAATATATAACTTTGCTATTGTACCGTCATAAGTTGAAGCAATATGATACCATTTGTTATTTGTTATTGCATAAGGAGAAGTTAAGTTAATTTGCGCTACACCAGCATTATCATACCATACTAAATTAGGAAAATTACTATTCAATTTTAAATGATACCCTTTTTTATTTCCTATTCCTGTTTTCATATCTCCTTTTGAGATAATAGTTCCTGTAGTTACTGTTGATTCTTGTAACACCCATGCTTCTAAAGAAAAGGCTCCTGTAAAATCATGATTATCTCCAAAATCAACATAGTCATTTAACCCATCAAAGTCAATAGCAGCAGCTGAAGACCTCCAATCCCTATCTGGGCCAGCATCAAAACTTGGGTGTGAACCTGGTTGCAATCCTCCATTTTCAGAATCAAAACCTACATCATTATTATCAAAACCATCATCTAAACCATCATTATCACTATCTATACCTGTAAAAATACCTGTATCCGCATTAGGTGAATCACTTCCATTTATCACTCCATCTCCATTGGTATCATGCCCTTCAATGACATCAAGTTCTTCTGTATCATCAGAATCTAGGTCTAAATAATCAGGAGTCCCATCCACATCCGAATCAACAGGAATTACACCACTTCCTCCAAAATTTACTGTATCATTATCATAGCTATCATCTATACCATCTATAGTTCCAACTGTTTCTGTATCCGTATTAGTTAACGCAATATAAGCGCCTGTAGCCTGAGCTTCAGTATTGTCTGTAATTCCATCATCGTCTGAATCAATATCCATAAAATTCGGAAAACCTGTGGTATCTAGGTTGCCATTTGGATAGCTATTAGGAAAACCATCACCTGTTGTATCAGCTCCTGTTATTAACATACTACCTACTCCATCATAAATATCATGATACCCATCATTATCAGTATCCGTAAAACCATCTATCATTCCATTACCATCTACATCTTGACCCCCAACTTCTCTTAAATCTATAATTCCATCATTATCAGAATCTAAGTCAATCCTATTCACTAAAGTATCTCCATCAGAGTCATAGTTTGGAATAGTTGTCACTTCTTCACTAAAATAAGTAAAGGGAGTTGTATCATATAAATCAACCAATCCATCACCATCAGTATCTAATAGAGCATCCACTACGCCATCACCATCAATATCTACTCCACCAGCTTCTACTAAATCAGGAATTCCATCATTATCACTATCCGCATCATTAAAATCATCTATACCATCTCCTTCAGTATCCAGTCCACAGAAATGCATTGCAGCAATACGAATTGTTGATCCATCTGGTTGATTTACTAAGAAATCGATCTTACTAACCTTTACTCCTGGGAAATAAAAATACACTGAACCAAAAGCATCACTTGATACTACATCTCCATTATTATTAGCACCCAATCCTAAAAACTTATCATTAAAAGTATTTCCTGCCTGAGTAATATATGTTCCCAAATGATATATATTATTACTGGTAGCCAAATCCACCAATGTATTGGTCTCATCATAAACATTTACTGTCCATGTTTCATTTTCATCAAAATCTACTAATTTAAAAAATAAATTTTCTACATCATTCATAAAATCAAAAGTTAACGTACCTAATGTACCTGGTCCTTTAACTCTCATTGCCCAACCATGTTCCCCTGCATAATAGCTAGTAATATCATTAAAATCAGCTTGATTACTTACTGAAAAATCAATTTGATTACCATCATCCATTGGGTGATTTAAAATTGGAAAATTTGTTAAAATGGACTCTTCATTTGACGTTACTCCTGTTGAATTTAATCCCTCTAAATTTGCTGTATAGCATCCTTCTAGTATATCAGTAACGCCATCATTATCATCATCAGAGTCTATATAATCTGCCACACCATCTGCATCATTATCTGGAGCAATTGGAGGGATAAACAATGAATTATCCGTATCTAATATAAAATCAAAACTAATATCACTACTATTAGCACTTCTTTGATGTATCTCTACTGCAATTTCATTATTTCCAACAACAAGTATATTAGCTAATGTATTTGTTAACCATGTTGACTCTCCTGCACCACTAACTGTAGCCGTGGCATATGATAAATAGTTAAAAGACACAGACATATTATCTCTCCAAACTTGAACACCATTTATATAAACCACCATTCCATCATCTCTGATTGCACTTAGCACCAACGCTGTATTTGCTGCCTCAGCTGCTGTAACAATAAATGATGTTCTAAAATATATTGTTGGGTATTTATTGCTTGAATCTGCTCCGTAACTAACTACTGTTGTTTCATCACCATCACCATATCCTAACTCAGCATTACCTGTCGCCCAAGAAGAATAATCAAATCCAGTTGCATACCAAGCAGTTCCTTGATCTGAACCATCATCTAAATAACTCCAACTACTACCAGCTGGAAGGATTTGACTAAAAGAATAAGAACTTAATAGGATTAACGTTATGTTGAACAATAATTGTCTTGAAAAAATAATTTTATTTACCATAATACTCGGTTTTTAATTCAGCTCATTCTCCCCCTTTTTAGATGTACAACATTAGTTCTTGTTTTCAATGTATGAAATTATGAATTAACTACAAAATATAAGCGATGATTAGCATATTGACAAGATTAAATGCTTTTTATTATTGTTTTTTTATTTTTAAATCCAAATTATTAACAAATGTTTATTTACGTGACGTTTATCATATAATTGTGAGGATAAAATGTTTTTTACTGTATTATAATTGTCTTATAATATTGATTTTTATCAGTTTTTATACCAATCATATACTTACCCGGTTGAAGCTTACTTACATCTATTAATACTTCTTTACTCTCTTGTACCAACGCGCCAATAACATTATAAATCATCACATTTTCTATGGTCTCATTTAAGTTTAACTTAACATTTAGCTGCATACTTGCCGGAATTGGATATATATTAACTGCTTCTTCATTGACTGCTTCTACATCAACGGCTAATACAAAACCTGTTTTATTAATAGTAAAATAATCCGTAATTACTCCGCCGTCATTTAAAAACTTAATCGTTAGGTTTTGACCGTTTCCACCATCATTTTCAATTTCTAAAATACAAGAACCTAGCTCATTTATTGAAGCGTACATCGCATTATGATTCAAACTTCCTCCAGAGATTTTACCTGAAGAGCCAGCAGTTATATATACTGCACCCATTGTATCTGTATTCATTTTTATATATGCGCCATCGACTGTATCAGCTTTTCCTGACAAATCACCATTTGCTCCAATAGTATGTATTCCAGAATTAAATGTATTAGAAGTACCATAATGACCATTTATAAAATAGGATCGTTCATAAGAATGTGAATGGCCACTTAATACTAAATCTACCCCATTATCTTCTAAAATAGATAAGAAGTTATTCCGCATAGCCACCAGTTGAGTTTCCGAATCAGAATTATGAGACCCTTTTGTATATGGTGGGTGGTGAAATATTGCCACTATCCAATCCTGAGTAGTCGATTGTATGTCCGAAAGACACCAGGCCATTTGAGTAGCATCATTATACAACTGATGTGACTCCAATACTATAAAATGAATATTAGCATAATCATAAGAATAATACGCTTCAGTCCCTGATGATATTCCTCCGCATTCTGCTGCTGTAGGAAATGAGAAAATATCATAATAAGGCCCTGCTTGTGTACTTGAAGTTGCTGAATGTCCATCATGATTTCCTAAGGTTGACCATGCTACAGATTTTTTTAACATATCATCATACACATCAAATACAGCTGACTGATACTCCAAATCTGTCCCGTCATTATAAGCGTTATCTCCTAAAAACAATACCATATCAGTTTGACTAGGATTAACACTAGCTGTTGTCACATAATTATAATACTGATCCCTGACATCTCGTTGATCTTGATTTGCTGTACCAGCATCACCTAATATCCACGCCCTTACAAACTGCCGATCACCCACATTAGGAGATGTTTTTATATACATTTCACTATTCTCTGTTACATACACCCCGCCAGCATCAGCAATTTCGTAATAATATTTTGTGTTTGCTATCAATCCAGGAATTAGTAACTCATGTTCTGTTTTTAAGGTATTATCAAAAACAGTACTATTTAACACACCTAACGATGTTCCATAATTTATTATAGACTCAGTAGCTGTATTTGTTCTCCATTTTATGGTAATACTATTAGAGTTTGCTTTTTGTAAATAAGGCCCTCTAATAACCGTAGTTGGTATTGCAGCGTAAGCTGTTAGTTTAAAATCAAAACTAATATCAGAACTAGACCCTGATCTTTGATGAATCTCAATAGCTATTGTATTTGTTCCGGTCACTAAATTACTCCCTATTGTTTTTGATAACCATATAGTTTCATCACCTCCACTTACTGTAGCCGAAGCATAAGTAATATAATCAAATGATACCGGCATATTGTCACTCCAAACCTCTATTCCATTTACATACACCACCATTCCATCATCACGAATAGCCTCTAACACCAAATCATTATACAAAGTATGATCCGCCACACTAAATGACTTTCTAAAATATGTTGTAGGATGTTTATTACTGGTACTAGCCCCATAACTCACAACGGTAATTTCATCAGCATCACCATAGCCTAATTCTGAAGCTCCAGAAGGCCAGGATATATCATTAAACCCATTACCATACCAAGTAGTTCCTTGATCTGACCCATCGTCTAAATACTTCCAAACATCTCCACTATTTATAAAGTTTGTTTGAGAAAACAGTATTACTGAAAAAAGCAATATTGGATATAAAATAACTTTGCTATTCATAATTTAGTTCCTTTTGAAGTTCATTTAATTGCTTTTTTAATTTTTTAATTGCTAGGGTGCTTTTAAATTTTGTTCTTAATAATTCAACAGCTAATTTTGCTTGTTGAATTGCTATATTAGCCTCAGAGTACCTTTTTACTTCAATTAAATATTTCCCTTTTTCATAATACCAAAACTCATTTCTTTTACTGTTTTTTATCAACAAGTTATATTGACTAACAACCGCATTAACTTGATTATCTTTTTTTAAATACTCTATTTTTTTTAATTGAAACGTGACCATATTTCCTCCTAGCTTCTCTAATCCAACTTCTATAGCCCCAAGCACTCCTTTATAGTTTAAACTATCAATAGCTAATACAATATTGCTATATTCTATAATATCCTCAGGTCTAATATCTATCGTGTTTTCTACAACATAGGTATAGGTAAGCATTGTTTCTTCATACCGTTTTAGTTTAAATAAAATTTGAGCTTTAAGTTTTAATGATTTAACATCAGTAGTATCAATAGCGATACAACTTGTAATATGATCGAACGCATAATCATAATTACTATTTCTGTAATATGCTTCTGCCATTCTAAAAAACAATAACTTACTACGATTCCCTAATGATCTTGATTTCTTGAAATCTAAAATAGCGCTTTGAAACTCTAAATGTTGCTGATACAAGAAACCTCTTTCATAGTACAAATTAGCATCTGTAGGTTTCTTTAAAATTTCAATAGTTTTTTTCTGAATTCTTACAGACAAATCACCATGAGCGAAAAGGGAGCAAGAAATCAATATAAATAAACTTACTATATTAAATTTTTCACACAACATCTATCAATAATGCTTATTACATTTAAATAATTGATTTTTCATTTTTTACACTATTATTCTTTGTTAAACAGTTTTTTTTCGTTCTTTTTGTTATTAAAAAAGTTAAAAAATAACATTTAATTCATTACGCTCTTTAATATATAGTTCTTTAATTTTAGTTATTGTTACCCTTATTGTTGTTATTATTTTCTTCAATAATTACTAAAAAATGTTATAAAAAACTTCCAAACAAACTCTCTGTATGAAAAATTACGGAAAATTATTATGACCTTTTCTCCAAGAAGAAATACCTAGTTAAATACAGATAAAAACTGTTGTGTTAGCATGAATTATACCTAAGAGCAATTGAAGGTAAATTATAAAATATCATACTCTACGCGGAAAGTACTCCCTCCAACTCAAGTAGTACTTTTTAAAAATTAAGAGAAAAAAGATCTGTAAAAAACAAAACTCTTCTTATTAGACTTGATCCATTTTTTTTGGACTTGCCGTTATTATAAAAGATGAATTAATATTTGATAAAAAAGATAAAAAAAAGCCTCTTCAATATGAAGAGGCTTTTGTTATCCCACAAGGATTCGAACCTTGACTGACAGTACCAAAAACTGAAGTGCTACCATTACACCATGGGACAATGCGTGATTGCGGGTGCAAATTTATAAGAAATAATGATTTATACAAACATTTTTTATAATAAAATTACAATTAATTTCATTCTTTTTGTAATCCACTATTACAAAGTTACATACAATCTTATTATTTGGCAATTCTTTAAGATATTTTAAGGGATATTTTTTAGTACTTTAGCCACTTTCAAAACAGAAAACACATGTCAGTAAAAGATTTTTTTAAATGGAATAAAATATTAGGCTGGACAGCATTTTCCATTGCTTTAATTACCTATAGTTTATGCGTAGAACCTACCGCTAGTTTCTGGGATGCTGGAGAATATATTTCTACTTCAGCTAACTTGGCTGTTGGCCATCCACCTGGAGCTCCATTATTTCAAATGCTAGGAGCCTTTTTTGCCATGTTTGCCTTCGGAGACTCAAGTAACATTGCAGTTATGGTTAACATGCTTTCTGTAGTCTCTAGTGCTTTTGCTATATTATTTATGTTTTGGACTATTAGTTTAATTGCTAGAAAACTTGTAGTTAAGGATATTAAAGATTTAGGAAAAGACAAAGCCTTTGCCGTTTTAGGTAGTGCCTTAGTAGGGTCATTAACCTTTGCTTTCACAGATACTTTTTGGTTTAATGCAGTAGAAACAGAGGTATATGCTATGGCAACATTTATCATGTCATTATTATTCTGGTTAGCATTAAAATGGGAAGAGGACATGCATAAACCGAGAGGGAATAAATGGTTATTAGTTATTGCTTTTGTTATTGGACTATCATTTGGGGTTCATTTTATGGGACTACTTACTATACCTGCAATAGGTTTAATATACTTCTTTAAAAATTACAAAAAAGTAACTGTTAAAAATTTCATTTTGGCTAATATAGCTGCAATAGCAGTTTTATTATTTATTTTCAAATTATTACTTCCAAACGCCTTATCTTTCTTCGGGTGGATGGAAGTTTCATTGGTTAACGGATTAGGTATGCCATTCCATTCAGGATCAATCATTGCTTTTTTATTAATCATTGCTTTATTCTATTATGCATTAACATTTACGAGAAAAAATGGATATGTAAATGCTAATACTCTTACACTATGTATATTGTTTATTTTCATAGGATTTTCTTCTTGGACAATGCTTCCTATTCGCGCTAATGCTGGAACAACCATTAATGAGAACAACCCAGGAAACGCTCGTGAATTACTCGCATATTATAGTTTAGAGCAATATGGACATAATCCGTTTTTGTATGGGCCGCAATTTACTGATCAATATGCAAGTGTTAACGAAAACGACCCATATAAAGATGACAAACCAAAATACGAGCAAGATAAAAAACTAGGAAAGTATGTTATTGTAAATAATTACATCAATGCATCCTTTAACCCAAGCGAAGATCATTTAAGCATTTTCCCTAGAATGTGGAGTGCAGAACATGCTGAACGCTACTTAGAGTTCATGGATATTGAAGTTATTGTTAAATCTAAATTTTTTGGTAAAAAGGAATTACGCCAGATTGTTGCTGAATTTAATAACGATGTAAAACTTGGAATAATTAGTCCCGAGGAACAAATTGACTTTATCAAAAAATTTGGACAATATACTGAAGTAAAAAAACCTACCTTATTTGAAAACTTCCGATTTATGTTTCAGTACCAGCTAGGCGATATGTATGCTAGGTATTTTTTATGGAACTTCGTAGGTAGGCAAGATGATATTCAGTGGAAAATGAATAATAATGGAAACTGGATTAGCGGAATCAATTTTATCGATTCAATACTTCTAGGGACTTCACAAGACAACTTACCAAAAGATATCAAAGAAAATAAAGGACGAAATACTTATTTCTTTTTACCACTTATTTTGGGAATCATCGGGTTGCTATTTGTGATGAAAAAGGATTTAAAACTTTTCTGGGTATTATTAGTTTTCTTCCTTTTTACAGGCCTAGCAATACAAATATATACAAATGTTCGCCCGTTTGAACCAAGAGAACGCGATTACTCTGTAGTAGGATCATTTTATGTATTTGCTATTTGGATTGGAATTGGTGTATTAAGTTTATATGAAGGATTAAAAAAATACCTCTCTCCAAAAATTACTGCACAATTAGTAACTTTAGTATCTCTTTTAGCAGTTCCTTTATTATTAGCAAATCAAAACTGGGATGATCATGACAGATCTGGCAAGTACACAGCTCAGTCAATGGCAAAAGCATATTTAGACTCCTGTCAAGAAAACGCTATATTATTTACTATTGGTGACAATGATACTTTTGCTTTATGGTATTTACAGGAAATTGAGGGGCATCGTAGAGATGTTAGAGTTATAAACACTAGTTTACTAGCTACTGATTGGTATATTGATCAAATGAAAAAGAAAGCGTATGAAAGTGATCCTATCCCTTCGCAATTGACGCATAAACAATATCGTTGGGGGACAAGAGATGCTACCATTTTTCAAGAACGTACCAAAGATACCATTACTATAAAACGATTAATGGACTTCCTTTCCCTGGACAAAGAAGAAGTAATGGTTGAAATGCAAAGTGGCCAGAAATACCATACTTATCCAACAAAAAATATTCGTGTTCCTGTTGATAAGGAAGCTGTACTAAAAAATAAAATTGTTTCTCCTAAAAATGCTGGGGAAATTGTTGCTAATATGTATTTACATATCAAGAATGACCAGCTATCTAAAAATCGATTATTAATGCTTGATATTTTAGCAAATAATAACTGGGAACGTCCAATATACTTCTCTGGAGGAAGTAATGATCCTGCAGAATTTATTTGGTTAAAAGACTATTTACAATATGATGGTATTGTTTATAAATTAGTTCCTATTCATTCCCCTATTGATAAAGACAATCCCTTCGATATGGGATTCATCGATACTGATGTATCTTATAAAAAAATAATGGCTTGGGATTGGGGTAATTCTGGTAGTGATGACATTTATCATGATGTTGAAACAAGAACAAATGCATTTAGCTATAGAGCAAGTATTGCACGTGTATCTGAAAAATTAATTGACGAGAAAAAATTTGATAAAGCTGAGGATTTAATGGATTTAGCAATGGAAAAGATGCCCGTTAATAAATTCAAATTATATACACTTGTTGAGCCCTTTGTTGATGGCTATTATAGAATAGACAAACCTGAGAAAGCACGTAAAGTATTTAATGATCTAGGCTTTATGTATAAAGACCATCTAAATTATTACAAAACACTTCCTTTAGAAGAGCAGGCCGTTATTGCGGATGATATCCTTACCGATTTAGAACGTTATAAAACTATTATCATTACTGGGATTGAAAATAAAGATCTTAATATTATAAAAGAAGAAATTCCGTATTACTTAAATGCTATCAAACCATTTAAACCATTAATGAATGAAGTGAATTACGGAATCAGCTTAGACAGATTGATTGGCGGATTGTATAAAGCAAATTTAAATGAAGAAGCAAGAGCTTTGTATTTATTAGAGGTCGCTAAAGTACAGCAAAATCTCGATGCCGCTAGTAAATTAAATGAGGAGCAAATGTACAGTTATGCAGAGCAAATTTTAATGGATATCACTGATTATAAAAAGCTATTACGTATCGTTCATAAAAATGACGACAGCATCTTTTTTAATAAAGAAAAAGAGACTTTTGATAAAAACTTAGATAAGTTAGAAACTTTCTTCATGCCAGAAGACGACGAACAAGATTCAATTAAATTATCTAACCCTTCTGAGACTGGGTTATAAATTCTATTATCATCAATAAAAAATCTAATTATATTCAATTGGTATAATTAGATTTTTTATTATCGCTTTATTGTACTTTTATCTATATGTTATACTTTGCAAAAACGCCATATATCATCAAACGATTATTTCCAAACTTAACTTGGGATATTGCAACTAAAAAAAAAGTGATTTACTTAACTTTTGATGATGGTCCCACTCCTAAAATTACTAACTGGGTGTTGTCCGAATTAAAAAAGTACGACGCTAAAGCTACTTTTTTTTGTATTGGTAAAAACGTAATTGCATATCCACACATTTTTAAAGCTATTTTAAAAAATGGAAACACTGTAGGAAACCATACTCACAATCATTTGAATGGTTGGCATAAATCTTCTAAAATATACCTTGAAAACATTAGCAAAGCCCAACAAAAAATAGATACTGAAACTAAAAACCAGGAGTTGGAGCCTAAAAATATTTTTCGCCCTCCGTATGGGAAAATTAAAAATAGTACTGCCAAAAAACTACTAGAAAAAGGGTATAAAATTATTATGTGGGATGTATTGAGTGGCGACTTCGACCAGTCAATCACAAAAGAGCGTTGCTTAAAAAACGTAATCAATAATACCTCAGAAGGAAGTATTATTGTTTTTCATGATAGCGTAAAAGCTTCAAAAAACTTAAAATTTGTATTGCCAAAAACATTAGATTACTTTAGTAAGAAAGGTTATATTTTTAAAAGCTTATAAACAGGATACAATAGCCTTACCAACATGAACCTACACTCTATTCATTTTCTATAAACTTATACGATGCCTAATTTAAAAATTGAACTCCATATTCTTTTATCAGGCAGAAATATCCTTAAGTATTTTGAAAATTGCATCAGTATTAAAGATTAAATCAGCAAGCATACATAATATAACATTATTCCCTTCTATGCTAGAGAGCACTTTAACATCAAATGTATTCTTGTATTAAACCTATTAAGGTATTCGCATCTTGCTCACCTGATTGACGCCATTTCATTTCACCTCCTTTATAAATCATTAATGTTGGTAAACCTTTAACACGAAGTGCTTCAGCTAAAGGAGCATTCTTATCTACGTCAATCTTAATTACTTTTGCTTTATCTCCTAATGCTGCTGCAACATTACGCATAACAGAATGCATTGCTACAGATTGTTCATTCCATTCTGTATAAAAATCTAATAATACTGGAACTGAAACACCAATTAATTCGCCAAATTTAGACATAATAAACTATTTTATTTTTTAAGTAAAAACTCAAAAAGCATTCCTACATTATTGTAAAGTTAACATTTTTAACCGATTAAGTTGTTTTTATACTCTTTTTCAACTTTATAACGGTTATCTCCGGCCATATCCCTACTCTTCCGGTAAAACCATGAAACCCAAAACCTCTATTCACATTTACATACCTTCCATATTCCTCATACAAACCAGCCCATTGCTTGTATATAAAACTTGAAGGACTCCATTTAATAAACCCAGGGATTTCAATTCCCATTTGCAATCCATGTGTGTGACCACTCAAAGTTAACTGATAGTTAAAATCATTTTCTTTTACTTGATATTCCCAGTGTGAAGGGTCATGACTCATTAATATTTTAAAATCTTTCTGATCTATTAAAGCAGATGCCTTTTTTAAATCACCTGCTTGTTTCCAACCTTTCCCCCAGTTCTCAACACCAACCAATGCTAATTTTTGATTGTTTTTTTCAATAAATCTAGATTCATTTAGTAACAATTCGAATCCTATTTTTGAATGAATATCTTTAATCGACTCAAAATTAGCGGCTTTATCAGCTTTAGTTTTCCACTCAGCATAATCACCATAATCATGATTTCCTAAAACTGAATATTTACCAAAAGGGGCTCTTAATTCCGAAAAAATTTCAATAAAATCATCCATTTCTTCTGCTTTATTATTTACAATATCTCCTGTAAACAATAATAAATCTGATTCTTGTTCCGCAACTAAATCTACCGCATATTTCACTTTTGATTTATCGGTAAAACTTCCTGAATGAATGTCGGAAATTTGAGTAATCGTAAAGTCATTAAAAGCTTCTGGTAAATCATCAAAAGCTAATTCGTATTTTAATACCTTAAAATTATATTTCCCTTTAGTAACACCATATAAAAAAGAAGCAAATGGAATAGCCGCAATACCTAAAGCTATTTGTGCTAAAAATTTTCGGCGTCCAGGAAGAGATTTTACCTCAGAATCCCCTATCATTCTAACTCCTTTCACAAAAAACCTAAATACATCTTCTCCAAACATACTTAATAGCAGAACAACTTTTGGCAGTAAGAATGTTAATAATAGTGAAAACGCATATTGAAAACCTTTCGTTTGACCATTTTCTCTAGAATACGTCAGAAACATTCCTAAAAAAGGGACATAAATCAGTATGGATACTCCAATCCATATCCAACGATACAACTTAACTTTTGTCAGTACTTTCAATGCCTGAAAAGCATATATTTCTATAAACAAAAACACTATCGACATTATCAATAATGCAATATAAAACCTTGACATACATATTGAATTTTATCAAAGATACTAAATTGACTTCCTTAAGGATTTTAATTCTATAAAAATTAACATCTAAACGCTCATTTCATTTTATATTTTTACCTTTCAGGATTCAATTTTTAATTATGTCAGCAGAAAAAAGAGTATTTTTATTAGATGCATTTGCATTGATATTTCGTGGATATTACGCCCTTATTAAAAACCCAAGAATCACATCAAAAGGGCTAGATGTATCTGCTATAATGGGATTTACAAATTCACTATTTGAAATTTTACGTAAAGATAAACCAGAATATCTAGCGGTTTGTTTCGATAAACAAGGGAGTAAATTACGAAAAGAACTGTTCTCCGAGTATAAAGCTAATAGACAAGAAACACCAGAAGCAATTAAAATTGCTGTCCCTATCATTCAAGAGATATTAAAAGCAATGAATATTCCAATTATTGAAGTTGCTGGATTTGAAGCGGATGACCTAATTGGAACTTTAGCCAAACAAGCTGAAAAAAAGGGATTTAAGACCTACATGGTTACTCCTGATAAGGATTTTGCACAATTGGTATCTGAAAATATATTTATGTATCGGCCTGCAAGAATGGGGAATGGTATTGAAATATGGGGAATACCTGAGGTTCAAGCACGTTTTGAAGTAGAACACCCAGAACAAGTTATTGATTACTTAGGAATGATGGGGGATGCTGTAGATAACATTCCTGGATTACCTGGGGTAGGTGACAAAACCGCTAAAAAATTCCTGAAGCAATATGGTTCTATGGAGAATTTATTAGCAAATACTGCCGACTTGAAAGGAAAAATGAAAGAGAAAGTTGAGAATAATGCAGCACTAGGCTTACTTTCAAAAAAATTAGCTACTATATTATTGGATTGTCCAGTAAATTTTAATGCTGAAGAGTTTTATGTTTCTAAACCAAACACTGAAGACGTTACTTCATTATTTCAAGAATTAGAATTTAGACGTTTACAAACGACTTTTGAAAACATCTATGGATTAACTAAGGTTGCTGATCCTGGTAAAATAAATACCGAAAAATCCGCCGCTCCAAAAAAAGAAGCTGTTAGTCAAAACAATTCTCAGTTTTCATTATTTGGAGGCAATATTACTTCTGATGAAAATAACACAATAGTTTCTGGTTATAAAACAGTAGAAAATACACCACATGTATATCAGTTTATAAACACTGATTTTGCTAGGAAACTATTTTTACAACAACTAATGAAACAGACATCTGTTTGTTTTGATACGGAAACAACAAGTTTAAATACTTTTGAAGCCGAATTAGTTGGAATTTCATTTTCATGGGAAGCTCATAAAGGATATTATATCCCGTTTCCAGAAGATCAAGATAAAACGCAAGTACTCATTGAGGAATTAAGACCTTTCTTTGAAGCGGAATACATTGAAAAAATTGCCCATAATATTAAATACGATGCCAAAGTATTACACAAATACAATATCACAGTAAAAGGGAAGTTGTTTGACACCATGTTAGCGCATTATCTTATAAACCCAGATATGCGTCATAATATGGATGTGCTTTCAGAAACATACCTAAACTACCAGCCAATAACTATTGAAAGTTTAATTGGTAAAAAAGGGAAAAATCAAAAATCATTTAGAACTGTTTCTTTAAAAGATCAAACAGAATATGGAGTTGAAGACGCTGATGTGACCTTTCAACTAAAACAACTGTTTGAAGAAAAACTAATTGAAACAGCTACTAAAAAACTGTTTGATGAAATTGAGATGCCGTTAGTTGCCGTCCTTACCGCAATGGAATTAGAAGGCATCAATTTAGATGTGAATTTCTTAGGAAGTTTATCTAATGATTTATCTAATGATATCAAGGAATTAGAAACAGCAATTTATAAAACTGCTGATAAAGAATTTAATCTAGCTTCACCTAGACAATTAGGGATCGTATTGTTTGAAGATTTGAAGTTAGTTGACAAACCTAAGAAAACTAAAACCGGTCAATATTCCACTTCAGAAGATGTATTGAGTAAGTTAAGTGAACATCAAATTATTCAAGATATATTAGCTTGGAGAAGTTTAATTAAACTACAGAACACTTATGTTGATGCATTACCTGCACAAGTAAACGCAATAACAAATCGAATTCATACCGATTACCATCAAGCCGTTGCTGCTACTGGACGCTTAAGTTCTAATAACCCGAACTTACAAAACATTCCTATTCGTACAGAACGCGGTAGACAAGTACGTAAAGCTTTTATTCCTAGAGATGAAAACCACATTCTTGTTGCTGCAGATTATTCTCAAATTGAATTGCGTATTATAGCCGCTTTAAGCGAAGATGAAAATATGATTGAATCATTTGTTAACGGAGATGATATCCACGCTGCAACAGCTGCTAAAGTATTTAATGTCCCTTTAGAAGAAGTAACTCGCGAACAACGAAGTAATGCTAAAGCTGTTAACTTTGGTATTATTTATGGACAAGGGGCTTTTACATTAGCACAACAGCAAAAAATATCACGTAAAGAAGCAAAAGAGTTGATCGACAACTATTACAAAACATATCCAAAATTGAAAACATACATGGCTAATCAAGTAGATTTAGCTAGGGATAATGGTTATGTAGAAACCATTTCACAACGACGCAGGTATTTAAAAAATATCAACTCTCAAAATGGAATTGTTCGTGCTGCTGATGAACGAAATGCAGTAAATGCACCGATACAAGGAAGTGCTGCTGATATTATCAAATTAGCTATGATTAATATTTATACTATTTTAAATAAAGAAAATTACCAATCCAAAATGTTACTTCAAGTACATGATGAATTGGTTTTTGATGTCGCAAAAGACGAAGAAGATACACTAAAAAAGATGGTGAAATCTGAAATGGAAAATGCTTTTAAGATGTTGGTCCCATTAGATGTTGAAATTGGGCAAGGAAGTAATTGGCTACAGGCTCATTAAGTTTAGCCTCCAAGATTTCTTTAAATAGAAAACATTTCTGGTTAATTCCTGCCCTTAGTAGGTGCTTATATAATATTAAATTACACTAAGTATGCCCTATTTCTTCAAAAGTTATTTTATAAACGGTACCTTGATCTTTCAATAACTCTAAAGTACCGTTTAATTGCTTTATAAATATCGATACTAACCTCGTTCCTACACCATTAGACTTTCCATTTTTAACATAACCAGATCCGTTGTCTGAGATTTGAATTTCGTATCTTTTATCATATAACCTCTTCATTACAATACCAATTTTACCTTTTTTGGTTTCATTAAATGCATGTTTTAATGAATTAGTAATTATTTCGTTAATAATCAATCCTAATGGGGTTAAAGTCTGCATTCCTAAATCAATATTTTCTATATTAATTTCTACATCAATCTCTTTACCAACAGCATAGCTATTGATTAAATTTTCAATTAAATATTTAAAATGTTCATGAGCATTTATTAACTCTAAGTCAGATTCTTGTAACAAATTTTCATGCAACAACGCCATTGAAAATATTCTTTTTTGAGTGTTCCTAAACATATTAACTACCTCCTCATCTTCCACTTTAGAAGCTTGTAACCGTAACAAACTAATAACTACTTGTAAGTTATTTTTAATTCTATGGTGTATTTCCTTGATAATTAACTGCTTTTCTTCATTCTTTTTTGTGAGTTTTTTGTTTAGTTTTCTTAGTACTTTATCATTCGTAACTACAAGTTTACTATAATAAAAAACCATCAAGAAAATCATAAACATTACAATTAATATTGAGGCTATGCCAGTATAAAAAACCAAAAAATTATCCAGTTGGTAAATAGCTTTATGTTCTTTAAACAAAAAAATATTCAACAAATAAAACAATACTATATTCAAGAAAAAAAGAGAGCTTTCCCATAATTTCCATTTGGGATTCAATAGAAATATCGAAGGGAGGATAAAAATAAAAAAAATAAAATTACAACCCGAACCAACGTAGTATGTTCCTAAATATGCGTGTAAAGCTACTTCAAAACAAGAAATAAAAAACACAAGTTTTACACTAGCTTCCTTTTTTATTAAATACAACATCGTAATAAAAAAAACAGAAGAAAACACATTGTAAATTGCCATTTCTTTTACACCAATAATCCAAAAAAAGAAAATCAGGAAGAAGTGAATTACAAAACCTAATTTTCCAACTGTATAAATTGTAAACTTAAACCTGTAACTCCACTTATAGCCTGTATATATTTTGTCCCCCACTATATTATACTTAAATATATTTCTCTATTTTTAATTTAATCAATTTCCTCAAAAACAATTCTATAGGTTGTTCGCAATTGTTTTACAAAAATTAGCGTCAATTTATTCCTTGCTTCTAAATTGTCAAGTATCCATACTACCAATCCCGTTATCTCCTATAATCATTTCAAATACATTTAGCGCTATTTTTTTTCGCCAAAATAGGTATCAATCAAATCTGTTATCAATAAAGATATGTATTCTTTAGCATCTACATGTTTTAAATCATCTGAATTGTACATTTTTCATGTAACATTACCATTAGTATTACTCTTTTTTGAGCCTTTTTTAAAATTACTAATACTTTTTATAAAAAAACAAGTTTTCTTAATACTCAATGAAGTAACTCGCTTTTCTTTATCGTCAATACTTTTACTTATAACCAAACTTTTATTATGATTAGTAAATGCTACCTAAGTATCTTCTTGTTTGTAATGAACCTCCCTTATTTCCTAACTCTTCTTTAACCCTTATATTCTTTTCATAACACTTAACTACCTGAAAATAATCATATAACTAATTATTATATTGTGACCGTACTTTGATAATTCATTTAACAACTATATTGTAGCACCTCCGCCTTTTATTTTTCTATCTCATGGTCTACTTTAAACTTTAGTTTATAAAACGCCCCTTCTCTTTCTAATAACCTAATGGTCCCATTTAATTGTCTAGAGAATATATTAATGAGTTTTGTTCCTAATCCGAAACGCTCATCTAAGGAATGAAAACCAATCCCATCATCACCAATAATCATTTCAAAATCTTCTTCACTATTTTTTTTCAACTCTAAGACAACATTACCTTTGTATTTATTAACGAAGGCGTGTTTTAGGGAGTTTGTTATAACTTCATTAACGATTAAGCTTAAAGGTAGTAAGGTTTTAATGCTAAATTCTTCATCAATAATATTAAGCTCAACATTTACCTCTATACCTAAATCATAGCTCTCAATAATATCAGAAATCAATCCTGACAAATGCTTTTTTACATTAATTAATTTCAAATTTTCTGTACTGTACATATTTTCATGAAGCTTAGCCATTGACAGAACTCTACGTTGTGTATTTTTAAACATCTCTAAGACTTTACTGTCCTTTACCTCTCTTGATTGAAGTCTTAACAAGCTATTTACTACTTGTAAATTATTTTTAACTCTGTGATGTATTTCCTTCATCATCACTTGTTTTTCTTCGTTTTGCTGCCTTAATAACCTTGAGGAGTCCTTATTTTTATTTAAAACCCTTTTAGTAAATAAAGCAATGAAAGAGACCAATAATATCCCCAGCACAGCAATACATAAAACAATTCTATTGTTTCTAAGAGTAAGTTTTTGTAAATCATTTTTAGTTGACAATAATTCTATTTCTCTCTCTTTTTGTTGAAGATCAAAAATTGCTTGCTTGATAATAATTGATTCTTCAATCTTATTATTCTGAATACTATCTCTTAGCTTTATATAAAACTGTTCCATCTTAAAAGCTGCTTTCCAGTTTTGTGCCCCTTGATATGCATCACGTAATAGTTTAGTTGCTTTAACCTGGTTCTCTAGCGTGTTTTCTTTTTTTGCTATTTCTAGAGCTTCTTCCCCTAGTTTTCTAGCTTTTACAAAGTTTTGTGTTTTTATATAGACATTCCCTAAATATGTTAATGATATAGCAACTCCTTTATAATCGTTATGTTTGCGTACTAGGAAAAGGCTTTTATTAAAATATTCCTGCGCTTTATTATATTCTTTTTTTTTGAAATATACTTCACCAAATAAATTGTAAGTAATTCCAATTCCATAAGTTTCCTGTGATAGCTCACGTACTTTCAAACTTCTACCCAGAAAAGTTAAAGCTGAATCTAGCTCTTTTCTATCCAATAATATCTGACCTAAATTAGTCAAGGACATCGAGATGCAACGATGGTTATTATACTTCTGACATAGGAATAAAGACTTGTTATAAAAATACTCGGCCTTTTTATAATTTCTTATATCGTGATATAATGAACCTAAATTATTATATGCTTCGGGCAACAATATACTGTCTTGTATTTGCTCTTGTATTTCAATACAATCATGATAATAATTCAAGGCCTCAACATAATTTCCTTTTTCATGGGTTATTATTGCTTTATTATTAATTGTAGTAGCCAAATAACTAAACAATAATCTATTTTCATTAACTATATTATCCTCTTTTAATGTAATTCCTGATAGTTTATTGATAAGATATTGGTTCATCCAGTTGTTATACCTTGTCCAAACCTTCTCATCCCAAGAAAACTCAATAATATTATTTATATATTTTAATTTAAGTGAATCATGGGGTGTTTTATGGTATTTGGTCAAAGCTAAATTGATAATTTCTTTATCATTTTTAGATACTTTACTCAACTCTAAACTATCAACTAAATAATATTTTTTATCTGCATATGTTTGTCCATTTGTTTTGATTATAAATAAAAACATTACACTTAAAAGCATCCCTTTCAAACAATCATATATATTTATATTTACTATCAATTTGAGTTGCTTTTTTGAAAAACAATTCTATATACTGTACCAGACTTCTCAAGTAGCTCAATTGTTCCATTTAATTGTTTAATAAAAATGTTAACTAATTTTGTTCCCAACCCAGGTATTTTATTCTGATGGTCTATTCCAATACCATCATCTCCAATATACATTTCAAAAGTGTTACTATCCAATTCTTTAATTTGCATCATTATTTGCCCTCTATCTTTACCTACAAATGCATATTTTAAAGAGTTTGTAATTAACTCATTAACAATTAACCCTAATGGGGTTAATGTTCCCATTCCTAAATCAATTTTATTAATATCAATATTCAGATTAATATCCTTTCCTACTGCATAATTTTTAACTAAACCTTTAATTAATGATTTGAAATGTTCTTGTTCATCTATCCCTTCAAGATCATCATCTTGCTGCATTTTTTCATGTAATAAAGCCATTGATAATATTCTCTGTTGAGTTTCCTTAAACATACCAACGACTTCATTATCATCAACTTTTGAAGATTGAAATCTTAATAAACTAATTACCATTTGTAGGTTATTTTTTATTCTATGATGTATTTCCTTGATAGCTGCTTTTTTTTCCTCATTCTGTTTTTTGAAATACTCATTTCTCTCTTTTAACTTTATCTGTTTAAAACATATACGAAAAATAGTATAAGCAATACCTAGTAAAAAAAGTGTGCTAATAACATAAAACCACCATGTTTTCCAATAAGGAGGCTTTATAAGAAAATTAAGTGTTGCGCTATTTTCATTCCAATAACCATTATGATTCGTTCCTTTTACTTTAAAAGAGTATTTCCCAGGTGGTAATTTAGGGTACATAATATTTGTACTATTTCTCATTTCCACCCAATCTTTGTCAAAATTTTCTAATTTAATTTTATATCTGTTTTTAGAAGACCTATTGTAACACAGCGCTGAAAACTCAAATTTCAAGTGGCTTTGATCATGTATTAAAACCATAGCTTTTTTCTCATCTTCAAGAAGTACTATTTCTTCTTCGTTAACTAATACGGAAGTTATCACAACATTTGGCCGTGTATTATTCTTTGAAATAGTTGAAGGATAAAATGAATTTATACCACTAGAGCCTCCGAAAAACATTTCTCCATCTGTAGCTTTAAAGTAGGCCCCAGAATTAAACTCATTACTTTGTAGGCCTTCCTCATCCGTATAATTTTCAAATGATTTTGTTCTTATATTTAGCTTGCTTAATCCCTTGTTTGTACTCATCCATAGATTTTCATCTTCATCTGTAAGGATCGAATAAACATACTCATTAGCCAAACCATTTTCAATGTGATACTCTTCTATTTCATACCCATCAATCAAATTTAGTTCACTTCCAGTTGGAATAATACGTGCTAATCCGTCCCCCCATTTCCCATACCAGATATCACCATTTTTCGTGCTATTTATGGCCCAAACACTTTTATAATCGCTTGTCGAATTTGTTCTTATAAAATAACCCTTTTCTTCCTTAGGCAAGAAAATATTTATTCCGCTACTGGTTCCTACCCAGAGTCTTTCTTTTTTATCCATAAAGACGACGTGAGTCCAATTATTCTTTCCTTTACTTTTTCCTGGGGGTAAATTATAGCGTTTCTTTTTTTGCGTCTTTGGATTATATTTAACAATCCCTTTGTTAGTAGAAATCCAAAGGTTATCATTTTTACCTTTACATATTTTACCTGGAATTACTTTATCTGGGAGCGATATTTTAGTATTAACTAAAGTTCTTTTATTAAACTTATACAGCCCACTCTTTTTACTAATTAGTAAGTTATTCTTGTCTAATTCAAAAATCTCTCTAATTGAATTCCTGCTATATTTTAAAGTTCTTTCGGAAATGTTTGAGACATGCATATAATCATATCTTTTATTTTTTTCTGACCATATTAACTTATTAAGACCTGAAGCTGTTCCAACCCATATTTGTCCTTCTTGATCTTTGAGAATACTCCATGTTAAATTTTGTCTGCCATTTTCTCCACTATAAGTTTTAAATTTGAGTTGTTCTAAGTCATGCTTATAGATTCCGTTTGATGAAGTCATCCACAATACTCCAGATTTATCAACAAACTTAGGAGTCATTTTATAATTATGCTTTAATAAAGGATTATTAGTTATAATATCAATATTAACTAAAGTATCACTACCGTTAGGCAAATAATAAAGTCCATTTAAATAGCCTATAAATAAATTATTATGATTATCAATGGTTATCCCTTTTAACATATCATCATAGGTCTGATTAGTTTGTAATAAATTTTGAATTTTATTAAATTTATATTTACTAAAATCTACACCAGTAGTTTCGCTTAACCGAGATAAACCATTTCTTGTTGCAAACCAAAGAACCTTATTTGAATCCTCTCTGATACTCATTACACGATTATTACAAATTGTAGTAACATCTTTTTCATCATGAGTATAATTATATATTTCTTCTATTTTATTTTCAGAATTATATAACATTAAAAAAACTCCTTTACTAAAAGTACTTACCCATAAACGATTCCTCGAATCTTGAAAAATATCTGTTATATGACTCTTATCTATTATATTTTTCAGCTTATGATTAAACCCATTCTTATCAATCTTTTTTTGCTTCCTATCGAACAAGAACAATCCTTTACTACTCCCTATCCACAAATTTCGATTACTATCTTCAAAAATGTTTGTTGCCTTAAAATTTAATTTATTTGTAGTTAACGTATCTGTTAGTCCGAAATTTTCAAAACGCTTTTTTTTACTATTAAACAGACTAACTCCCTTATTTGTAGCCAGCCATAACTTATTACTTTTATCCTCATATATAGCAAAAATATTATTCCCCTCAAGATTACTTGTTTTGCTATTATATGTTTTAAAACGATATCCATCATACCTACTTAACCCTTCCCCCGTAGCTAACCAGATATACCCGACATTATCTTGCAATACATCAGTAACCTGGTTTCTTGGCAATCCTGAGTCAGTATTTAAGTGCTCAAATCGCATTATTTTAGATTGACAAAAACCTAATTGAACTCCTATAATAAAAAAATATGTAAAAAATATATGTTGGATATGCTTCATCTAAATTGCAAAATATTCTTTTTTTTTTAAAATACAATTTTATAGACTGTTTCTGGCGAATCAAATTTTCTATTCTATCGTTTAATTGTGCGATAAAAACTTATACTAACTTTTTCTGAAAAATTTCCAATACCATTACCTCCAACCATAAAAATTAATGTTTTCAGGATCAAAGTCTTTCAGAAAACTACTATTTTCCCTTCTTGTCTATTTCTTAAAAGTATACCTTAAAAAGTTTGTGACTAATTCATTTATAACTACTCCTAAAGGAGTCAATATATCAAGGTCTATATTAAGGTTAATATCTTTACGAAGAAATTTTTTTACTATTTTTTTTTAAAATAAGTACATGTAGATGAATTTTGTTTTAGAATTAATTGTTCACAATTCAAGAGAAGTATTTTGACTAAAAATCTTAGGAAGAATAATTATAGTTACACCAACTTATCAAAAAAACATAAAACAAAAGATAAACATCCAACTCAAAAATTAATATTATACTGAGTATAAGTAAAGACATAGCTCAATAATATTCCAACTATTAACAAATAATATTTTTCTGGTTTCTCATTAAAATGTAATTTTATATCCAGTCCCAGATTGATTTAATTTTTCTATAGTCCCATTAAGTTGGTGGGTGAATGATTGTATTAATCTAGAACCTAACCCTTCAGTTACTTTTTCAAAAACATAACCATTACCGTCATCAGCTATATATAATTCATTTGTGGTAGGTGATATTTTATTAATTTTTACTGTAATCCTCCCATTTTCTCTTCCTTTAAAGGCATATTTTAAGGAGTTAGTTATCATTTCGTTTATAATTAAACTCAATGGCATCATGGTTCCCGAATCTACAAAAATAGCTTCAATATCTATATCTAAAACTATATTAGTGTCTATCGAATAGCTCCTAACAATCTCTTCTATTAACATAGTGACATGCTCTTTAGCATTCAATTTTTTCAAATCACCTGACTGATACATTTTTTCATGTAACTTTGCCATAGATCTAACTCTACCTTGAGTTTCTTTAAACATATTCACTATATTTTCATCTTCCATTTTGCTAGATTGCATACGTAACAAACTATTTACTACCTGTAAATTATTTTTTACGCGGTGATGTATTTCTTTAAGCATGGTTTTTTTCGCTTCATTTTTTTGACTTATTTCTTCCTTTTGTCTTTCTAGTAAGGTATTTATGTATTGTTTTTTTTTATTCCCTCGATACGCTAAAAAAATAAAAATTAAGGCTGATAATAAGGCTAAAGAAATTAATATTATTGAAGTTCTGTTTTTATGTAGTTTTAGCTCTTGAACTTCATTTTGTATCGATAACAACTGAACTTCTTGCTGCTTTTTATCTAATGTATATTCTGATTCTTGCTCAATTAAGTTTTTTTCAATTTCATTATTTTGAATACTATCCTCCATTTGAACATAGAGCTTTTGCATGCTTAATGCTTTTTCCCAATTATTATTTTTTTGATAAATTATAGATAATAATGATGAAGTAATCATAATTCGTTCAGCCTCTCCATGTTCTTTGGCTATGTTTAAAGCTCTTTCTGCAGTATTTTGAGCTTTTAAAATGGCTCCTTGAGTTAAGTGAATTTTTGAAATATCCATTAATATAGAAATGACTTCTGATTGGTATTCATTTTTTTCTATCACTTTTAAACTTTTATTTAAATAGCCTAAACCTTCTGTTAATTCTCCTTTATCTTTATATATTCTTCCTATTAAACTTAATGCATTTGCTACCCCAGCAACATTATTCAATTCTTTGTTTATAGCTAAGCTTTTTTCATGATATTTTAATGCATATTCTATCTTTCCTTGCTTGCTATAAGTAACTCCCAAATTACTAAAAACAATAGCTAATATTTCCTTGTAATTGTTTTTTTTAGCAATTACTATTGCTTTATTATTATATAATATCCCTTTTGATACGTTTCCCTGACTATCATAAACACTTGCAATATTACTATATGAATCCGCTATCAAATAATTATCATTCATTTTTTCTCTAAGCTTCAAGCTTTTATAATAATGAGCTAGTGCATTAGATAAATCACCTGAAATATAAAAGGCTATTCCTTTATTATGTATTGAATTTGAATAGTATTTTAATAAAACCTCATCCTCCTTTTTTAAGTTTTTAAACTCATTTTTTAAGAGAACATCCTTTATTCTTTTTCTTGTATAATTGTATATCCACTGATTATATTTAGTACATAAATTATCATCACGTGAATTATCAACAATAGTGGTTATAGCTTTCAACCTTATAGAATCATGTGTTGCCTCATGATATTTAGTTAAAGCAAGGTCTATTATTTTTTTATCAGAAGGGATTAATACTTTTAGGTCTAAACTGTCAATTAAATAGTGTTTTTTGTCAGTATAATTCTGTGCCTGCACTAAAATAAAGGCTACAAACGCGATACAAAATAAAGAAACATTTTTAATTTTTAAAAACATGAAATAAGTTACTTATGATTGTATTTAAAGATACATTATTTTAGCATAAGAACATATGCTAAAATAGTACAAAAATCAACCTCTTACTTTCTTATTTTCAAAACACAATCTATATGCAGTTCCATTTATTAATATTTTTTCTATCGTTCCATTTAACTGTCTGGTAAATGACTGTATAAGCTTGGTCCCCAAGCCTTTTGTTGATTTTTCAGAAGTAAAACCAATTCCATTATCTGAAACATATAATTCGTTTGTTATAGAGGTTGAAGGACTAAGCTTAATAGAAATAATGCCATTTTTTCTACCTTCAAAAGCATATTTTAAAGAGTTCGTAATTATTTCATTAATAATTAAACTCAACGGCATCATAGTTTGTGCATCAATGTAAAGCTCTTGAATATCTATATTTAATCCGATATCTTTTTCTAAAGTATAATTTTTCACAATTTCCTCTACAAGCATTGTGATATGTGTTTTTGCATTCAAACGTTTTAAATCGCCTGATTGATACATTTTTTCATGTAATTTTGCCATAGATAAGACTCTACTTTGTGTTTCTTTAAATGCATTTATAACTTCTTTATCAGATGTTTTACTTGACTGCATACGTAATAAGCTATTGACCACTTGCAAATTATTTTTTACTCGATGATGTATTTCTTGTAGCATAATTTTTTTATCCTCATTTTTCCTGCTTATTTCTGCCTTTTGACTCTCCAATAGTTTATTAATATATAGTTTCTTTTTGTATCCTCTATAAGCAACAAAAGCTAATATTAACGAAGAGAATAACGCTAATGATATTAAAAGTATAGACTTCCTATTTTTGTTAATTCGTAACTCCTGTACTTCATTTTTAACAGACAACAATGTAATTTCTTGTTGTTTTTTATGTAGGTCATATTTTGTGGCTTGCTCTATTAAACTATTTTTAATTTCATTATTCTGAATAGTATTCCTCATTTTTACATGGAGTGTTTCCATTTCAAATGCCTCTTCCCAATTATTTCTTTTTTGATAAATAAGAGAAAGCTTTTCTGCAGCTGAAGATATTCCTTCAGGATGCCCTTCTAGCATTGCTAATTTTAAAGCTCTTTCTCCATAATTCATTGCTTTAATTGTTTGTTCTTTTTTTAAATAAACGTCTGCTATATCCGTTAATGCAGTTATTACACCATCCTGATATCCATTTTCTTCTACTACTTCTAAATTTTTAAATAAATAATCTAAACTTCTATCTAGCTCACCTTCTGACTTATAAAACCCAGCTATCAGCCCTAGGGAACGTCCTACCCCAACAGCATTATTTTGTTTTTTATTTACCTCCAAACTTTTTTGGAAATAAAGCATAGCTTTATTCTTATCACCTTGTTTCCCGTATAATGTCCCTGCATTACTTAGCATCGTTCCTACTCCAGTGCTATTTATTACTTTTGAAACTTTTAACGCTTTCTCAGCAAACTCAAGTGCTTTTGTTATTTCATCCTGACTCGAATATATCTTTCCGATATTATTATACGTTTCTGCCAAGCCTAAATCATCATCAATTGCCTCTCTTATAGCTAAGCTTTTATAATAATAGTTTAGTGCCTTAGTTAAATTCCCTTTTTCATTATACTCATACCCAATATTATTTAATGAGTTTGAATAATATTTTAATAATATTTTTTCTTGTGGATTAATATTCATACCATCAGTAATATAAATCATTTTCCCTAATTTCTCTTTGGTATACTTATACATCCATTGATTGTATTTAGGCCATACGTTTCTATCCCAGGAATTTTCAATGATAGTATTTATAGCTTCTAATTTTTGCTTTTCTGTTGTAGCTTTGTGAAAATCACTTAATGAGGTTTGAAGCATTTCTTTTTCATTAACTACTAAGTTTTCTAAAGTTAAACTATCAATTAAATAATAATTTTTATCCACATAGTTTTGAGCTTGTGAACAAATAAAAGTCACAAGCGTTAAATAAAACAGAACCCAGTATTTAGTTTTAAATAACATCGAAAAAGTTTTTTAGGATGTACTTAAAGATACAGTATTTTTTACTAAATTCCTAAACTAAAACAACTTACATCCTTTTCTCTTACTGACGTACTTCTTAAGAGTTATTAATTAATAAGTAGTTATTCAATAATACTATTTAAGCACCTAATAAATAGCAATGTAGATTTCACACATAAACTCTATAATCGCTTTTTTAGCACAGCCATTTTAAATATATTTTGATTTTAAGGTGATCATTTCTTTAAAAAACACACTTATTAGTTATATATAATAAACATCAATAACAAATAATTATATAAGTCTATTATACCATAAAAAGATCCGAAGCAATACCATCACATAAAAACTTCCCTTTTGTAGTAGTGAATATCTTTTGGACTTGAACCGCTGAGGATTTCTCTATTTCGCTTATAACTACCAATAATCCTTGATCAATATGTTTCTGTGCCATTTTTTTTATATGAGTTTCGTACAGTGTTCCAAAATCATTTCTGACTTTATTCAATGAAACGCCATAAATAGTTCGCAATCCCATCATCACATATTCATTATAACAATTCGAAACAGAAAGGGTTTCTCGTTCAATTGGCAATTTGTTTTGCTCTATAGCACTAATGTATTTAGTATTATTAGCTATATTCCAGCCACGTTGTGTTCCGTTAAACGAATGTGCTGAGGGGCCAACTCCTAAATAAGGTTTTCCCAACCAATAAGACGTATTGTGTTTAGAGAAGTAATTAGTTTTTCCGAAATTAGAAAGTTCATAATGTATGAATCCATTGTTTTCTAGTGTATTTACTAAAATTTGGAAATGTTCATGAGCCACCACATCTTTTAGCGCATCAATTTTCCCCTTTGCTATATAGCTGGCTAAAGCCGTTTTAGGTTCTACTGTTAAGGCATAACTAGAGATATGCTTTATTCCAAATGAAAGTGCTTTTTCAATATTAGCAGTCCATTTTTCATTACTCATATTAGGAACCCCATATATTAAATCAATCGTGATATTTTCAAAGTAACGAGTAGCCTCTGACAAACACTTTATAGCTTCTTGTGAATTATGAGCTCTATTCATTAAAATTAAATCATCTTCATAAAATGACTGAATCCCTATACTTAATCGGTTTATCCCAATAGCTCTATACTGTTCAAAAATAGTTCCTGAATCACCATCATCAAACATCAATACTGTTAAGTCATCCGGATTAGCTTCTAAAGTAATTTCAGGGTTTTCTATTACCGTAAAGTTTTGATAAATTGTATTAATTAAAAACTGTAACTCATCAATAGTTAATAAACTAGGAGTTCCTCCACCAAAATAAATCGTTTCTATTGGACCTCTTATTTCATCTTTTCGCAATACCAGCTCTAAAGCAATGCTTTTCACTAACTTATCCTTCTTCTTTAATGATGTAGAAAAATGAAAATCACAATAATGACATGCTTGTTTACAAAATGGAATATGAAGGTAAATTCCGCTCATGTATTTTTATTTTTTTGGAAATTTATACTTTTTAGCATTTGCAATATGTAAAAAATGATTTTTGCAATGCCAAGCATAAATACACAAATTTTCTTTTAATGAAACCACTTCATTCCCATCAGGATGGATAAATGTTCTGCTAAACTCTTTTACTGTTAAACTATTTAATAAAAACACCCAGCGCTTATGTATTAAATGTAATAACTGAATACTTTCTGACATACTATACAGTAGCGTATCTGGTAACTCTGCCCATGCTGTTTCATCATAAGGTCGTATTACAGGGCAATCTTCTGTTAATGCCAATTTAAAGCGTATAAAACTATTCATATGGCTATCAATACAATGATTTAAAACTTGTTTGATATTCCAACCTTCAGTACGATAATGATACATTAAAAGTTCTTCATCTGATAAATCTTTTATTTCAGTTGCCACTCGTTCAGGAAACTCCGCTATTGTTGTTATATACTTTTTAATTTCCGTTTCAGAAATCAGGTCTGGAATATATAATTTCCCAGCTGGATATTTTAATAACTCAATGTCTTGCATACAGGGTAATTATATAATAAAAATACTTAGTAATATTATTTCTTAATTCGGTTGACATTTTGACTTACAAAACTTTCCCAGCTACCATAACTTTTTGTTCCTATAGTTTTTCCTGAATTAAAATGATGACAAACTGCAGCTGCTAACCCATCGGTAGCATCTAAGTTTTTTGGTAAGCTTTTTAACTTTAAAAGACTTTTAAGCATTGCTGCTACTTGTTCCTTACTTGCATTTCCATTACCAGTAATAGCCATTTTTATTTTCTTAGGAGCGTATTCTGTTACAGGTATTTCTCGTGATAATCCTGCAGCCATAGCAACTCCTTGTGCCCTCCCTAATTTTAACATGGATTGCACATTCACTCCAAAAAAAGGAGCTTCTAATGCCATTTCATCTGGGTGGTAGGTATCTATTAACTCTATAGTTCGTTCAAAAATAAGCTTTAATTTGGTGTATGGATCTTTATATTTTTGAAGGAGAAGTTCATTCATTTGTAAGAACTCCATTTTCTTATCTACTACTTTGATGAGCCCAAATCCCATTATTGTAGTTCCTGGATCAATCCCTAATATAATTTTTTCTTTAGGCACTATATCATTTAAAGGTTAAGTTTTTATACAAAAATTTATTTTTGTGTTAAGAATAGTAGTGTCATACATTTAAATCATTTTGACAGAAAAAGATATTGTATACGCCTTACCATATTTTATACTTGGTAATTCTTATATTATTACATTTCTGGCTCTTCACAGAAATAACAATCTGAATTAATAGAGATACTAACTCCAAATGTTAAATTAGCCATTGATGAATTAATATTATCGGCCAAAACTGAACCTTCATAATTAATTTTCTGTCCTAGGTTAAAAATGTTAGAACCATCGACATATATTGAAACTCTATCGGTAACACCATAGTGAATTGCAATCCCCCCCATTACATTAAAATTACTACTCTTATTGTTTATATACGGTTCGCTTAACGGTTTAACAAATGACATTCCTGGTCCTGCATGCAGAAAAACTCCAATACGCTCTGGTAAACGCATTTGTAAATCGTATAGATGATCCCAAACATTGTAGTAGACTTGAAGATTCACTCGTGTAAAATTAGCTTTAAATTCAGGAGATTCTCCACCTTCACCATAGCGATTAAATCCTAAATCCATTTTTGCTCCTAACTTCTTTTTAAACATATATCGGATACCTGCATCTACTGTTAGTCCGTTTATTGGTTTTGCTTCATAAGTAGTTCCAAAATCATCAGAAGGTTTATTAAAACCTACCCCTAAATCAATAGTTAATGTTTGTGCGGTGATTAAATTTGAAACTATTGCAAAGAATAGTACTACACTAAATCTGTTCATCTGTTTAATTTTTATAATTTGCGGGCTGTATTTTACAAAACATTATCTTCGATATAATTTTCCATCGAAAATAAGTAATTTACCTTCATTTAATTCATATTACAAACTTACTAAAAACAAATGACCAAGCACAATCGTATCTCTTTTTTACATAATCGCTCAAAGTGGATTGTGTTTATGGTGATAAAACTAATCTTGGTCTTTGGTGCTGGTTATTACATTTACAATAGGTTATTGCATAATGACATATTAGATTTTGACTTTTTTATCACACTACTTCACAAAAATAATATCATTACCATACCAAACATACTCATACTCTTAGGAGCAAGCATTTTAAACTGGTGTTTAGAATGTTATAAATGGAAAAAATTAGTAAATGAAATTAAGAGCATCTCGTTTGCTAATGCTACAACGCAATCATTAGGTTCCTTAACTGCTTCTATAATCACCCCTAATAGAATTGGAGAGTATGGTGCAAAAGCTATTTATTTTTCTAAAAAATATAGAAAGAAAATTCTCGGATTAAACTTTATTGGAAATCTAGCACAACTTGGGGCAACAATTCTTTTTGGCTGTATTGGGTTTCTATATGTTGTAAACACTTATAACATTCCCATATTGTATTACAAAATTATCCGATTTGGGGCTTTAACCATACTTTTTTCCTTTTTTTTCTTTCTATATTCTTCACGAAAAAAACATTTTATAAAAGGATATTCCCTTTCAAGATTAAGTCAATTTTATAAAAGTTTACAACAACAAACTTTAATTACAACCGTTTTCTTGTCGATTATAAAGTATACTGTTTTTGCTCATCAGTTTTATTTTTTAATTTGGCTATTTGACATTGATGCCTCATATATTGAAGCTATGGCTTTTATTTCCAGTATGTATTTGTTAGTGTCTGTTATACCAACTATTTTTATTTTAGATGTTGTTGTAAAGGGGAGTATTTCTATATGGTTGTTTAGTTATGTAGGTGCAAATGAATTTGTTATATTGACAATTACTACCTTAATGTGGCTATTAAACTTTGCCTTCCCAGCAATAATTGGAAGTTACTTTGTGTTACGATTCAAATTAAATAACGAATAAGGATGTCGTACGTTTTTATCATATGCTGTTTTATAATTGGATTATATTGTATCCTTATTCTGATGTTTATTATCGGTTTTAACAAAGTAAAAACAACAGCTAAAAAGAATCAAAACAACACTCAATTCTCAATCATTATTCCTTTTAGAAATGAAGAAAATCATTTGCTAGAATTACTTAATTCTGTCGCTTTATTACAATACAAAACCACTCTTTTCGAAATTATTTTAGTTGATGATGAATCTACAGATAAATCAGTAGAAATCATTAAGCAGTTTTCTAATAACAATTCAGCTATTGATCTTAAAATCATATCAAATATTAGGCAGTCAAATTCTCCTAAAAAAGATGCCATTAGTACTGCAATTTCAATAACAAAATACAATTGGATTATAACTACAGATGCGGATTGCATTCTCCCTATAACATGGCTTTCTTCTTTCAGTAATTTCATTAATGAGTATGACCCGAATATGTTAGTTGCACCAGTCAGCTTCAAAAGTGACCAGTCCTTTTTACATCAGTTTCAATTAATTGATTTTCTAAGTATGCAAGGGGCAACCATTGGTGGCTTTGGAATTCAACATCCTTTCATGGCTAATGGAGCTAATTTGGCTTATAAAAAAGAGATCTTTTTACAATTAGATGGATTTAATAACAATAACTTTATTGCCAGTGGTGACGATGTATTTTTATTAGAAAACTTTGTAATACACGATAAAACAAAAGTGTTATTTCTAAAAAACATCAAGGCCTTAGTAATTACTTTTCCAACAAAAAACTGGAACGAGTTGATTCAACAGCGTAAGAGATGGGCTGCAAAAGCTACTCATTTTAAAAGCACTTTTGCTAAAGGGGTTGGGATACTAGTTTTTCTTACTAATTGCGTTATTATATATACTTTATTAATAGGTTTTTTCGAGCCATCTTTTTTATTCTTTTTTGTTTCTAAATTTACCCTAGACACACTACTTATTTATAAAACTGCAAAGTGCTATCACGAAAAAATTAAACTAACTTCCTACTTAAAAACACTACTTTGTTATTCTTTATTTACCATATTCATTGCCGCAACAAGCATAATGAGCTCTTTTGAGTGGAAAGGTAGAAATTTCACTAAATAAGGAACTACTATATCTTTTTCTAACCATCATATATTAAGTTCTAGTTTATATTTAGCTTATTTTTGTAGTGTTAACTTAATACTCATCTCATATGGATTGGATTTACATTCTAGATATTATAGGGACATTAGTGTTCGCTATTAGTGGTGTTATGACAGCCATTGACAGTGATTTTGATGTGGTAGGAGCAAGTATTATAGGTATGGTTACTGCTGTTGGAGGAGGAACATTGCGCGATATGCTTATTGGCCAAACTCCTGTAGGATGGATGGCGGATTTAAATTACTTATGGACTATTATTGTGGCTTTACTACTATCATATCTATTCAAAAACAGTATTTCAAAACTTCGAAAAGGCATGTTCTTTTTTGATACTATTGGTATTGGTCTTTTTACGATTTTAGGTTTACAAAAAACGCTCTTTATAGGTCTTGAACCCCCTATTGCAATACTTATGGGTATTGTTTCTGCAGTATTCGGAGGGATTATTCGTGATGTATTAACCAATAAAATACCACTAATATTCAGAAAAGAAATTTACGCTTCAGCATGCCTTGTTGGAGGATTGGTATTTTTAATATTACAACAATTTTCTAACATCACTATACTTAATATGGGAGTTTCAATGATGACAGTTGTTATTATCAGATACTTATCCGTACGAAATAATTGGTCCTTGAAACTACCAGTGCGCTAAATGTCTATTTTACTGCTAAATACTCCTTAAAAACATAGCTGTAACTAGGCTGTACTTGTATTTTGGAACTCAAATTAATTAATTCGCTATTTAGCATCTTGAGATTTAATTAGTGTTATTAACTATTTATTTTTTATTTTTATCAAAATTCCTCAAAAAGAGGTCATATTACAAAATATTTAATTGTATCACCATGAATAAAATCTTATCCATACTTATATTCTCTTTGTCCCTAAGTATTTCCTCTTTTGCACAAATAACACACACTATAGACGGGAAATCATATGAACTAATCGAAGAAATTACCGGGACAACTTCATTATTTTACGTCATTGATGAAGGAGAGTATCGCTATTTCATAAAAAAAGATGATTCCATTACTGAATTAACAAATACTAAGGATGAAAATGGGAAGTACCAAGATGAATATAAAGAAATATTAAGCATCCTTACTGCAGACAAGTCTATGGATATTTCGAAAGTAAATCTTACCCTTGGAAGCCTTAGGTCTTATGTTGATGAATATAATAAAGCTTCGGATATTAATTACAGATTACAAGCTGAACGTCCAGAAACCAAACTCAGACTAGGTGCTTTTGGAGGGATGTCGAACAATCCGTTTGTTACTAATACAGAGAATGTGTTTGTTCCTATTTTTGGAGTAGAAGCTGAAGTATATGATGAAAAACGTTCAAGGCATTCATTAGGACTAATGTTTAAACAAAGTTTGGAAGCAAATGAATTTAAATACTCCTCTAGTCAATTCGGATTGTTTTATCGATTCAGAATCATTAATAAAGAAACTTTTTCAATTTACCCACAAGCTACATTAGCAACCTATACTTTTTCTAAGTCAGAAACTACAAACACAGTAGGAGCAACGACTACTGTTACTAAAAATTCAGGATCAGCATTAGATGCTCCAATTATTTTAGGAATTGGTACTGACATTAAATTAGGCAATGGTTATATCACCTTATCTGCAAATGAGTTATTTGGGCTTATTAAAATTGAAAACAAAGGAAATACACCTTTAGATTTACGTTTAGGGTACAAGTTTAACTTGTAGTACCAATTAAATGTTTTTAAATCACAAAACATCAAACCCTGCTTTCAGTCCTTTTTTTTGGAATAAAAAAGCTAGTATTACAAATAAAATGACGGTTTCAGGAATATTTCTGAAATCGTTTTTTTGTATCTGTATTCTTCTCTCTGTAATTACTACTGTATGGTATTGGTTTTATGAAGGAAACTCTATTAAATGGTTTTCTTCTGGTGGG
>Ga0105354_1000051_pt1 | contig 78154 bp, 76 predicted proteins | sample GOMGulsemesocosm_FD_83658 | JGI IMG/M metagenome (GOLD analysis project Ga0105354, IMG submission 83658) | Methane-oxidizing microbial communities from mesocosms in the Gulf of Mexico - GOM9B Gulf of Mexico | ecosystem: Environmental > Aquatic > Marine > Cold seeps | place: USA: Gulf of America...
ATTGGAATTATTATTATTTTAAAACAAATTCCACACTTTTTTGGTTTAGACAAAAATCCAGAAGGAGGATGGGCTTTCTTACAATTAGATGGAGAGAATACATTTTCTGAATTACTAAATATTGGAGAATACCTTCAAGTGGGTTCTTTAACAATTGGTTTAATTGGTTTAGCTATTTTATTACTTTGGGATAAAGTATTATCTAAAAAAGGTAAGATTTTTACAATAATTCAAGGTCCATTAGTTGCTGTTGCAGTTGGTATTATTTTCTATATTTTAACAAAAGACAATGCAACTTTTAGTATTGAAAGTTCACATTTAGTTAGCGTACCTGTACCTGATAGTTTAGATTCTTTTATTGGACAATTTAGCTTTCCTAAATTTAGCGCTATTACTTCTGGAGCTGTTTGGCTAACTGCTTTTACAATTGCTTTAGTAGCAAGTTTAGAGACGTTACTTTGTGTAGAAGCAACAGACAAATTAGATCCAGATAAAAATGTTACACCTACAAATAGAGAATTATTTGCTCAAGGAGCTGGAAATATCATTTCTGGGTTAGTTGGTGGATTACCAATTACACAAGTAATTGTGAGAAGTTCTGCCAATATTCAATCTGGTGGAAAAAGCAAAATGTCGGCTATAATTCACGGTTTACTATTATTAGTTTCTGTTATTATTATTCCTAATTTATTAAACAAAATACCATTGTCAGTTTTAGCAGCAATCCTACTTATTGTAGGTTACAAGCTAGCAAAACCAGCTTTATTTAAAACAATGATTAATTTAGGATGGAAACAATACGTACCTTTCTTTGTAACTATTATTGGTATTGTTTTTACTGATTTATTAATGGGAATTGGTTTAGGTTTAGCTGTAGGAATTATGGTTGTTTTAATTAAAAGTTACCAAAATTCGCATTTCCTTCATATTGAAGACAAAAGTAATGGCGTTGCTAAATTTAAAATGACTTTAGCCGAAGAAGTTACCTTTATTAACAAAGGTGCCATTTTAAAGCAATTAGATGGTTTACCAAACGATTCATTTTTAGAATTAGATGTTACTAAAACACGCTTTTTAGATAACGACATTATTGAAATTCTTGAAGACTTTGCTTTTAAAGCTAGACAAAGAAATATTGATATTAAATTAATTTCGGAACGAGGAACTATTGAAAATCCAGAAAGTTTTATAGAGTTCTTTAAACTGTCTCCAAAAACAGCTTAATCTATGAAAAAGCTAATAATCATTGCTATCTTGAGTTGCTTACCACTTGCTGGTTATGCTCAAGATAGTAATCTTGGAAATTGGTTAATATATATTGGTAATAAGAAATTAGACCAAAAATGGAATCTACATCACGAAGTTCAATATAGAAATTATGATGCTATTGGCGATTTGGAACAATTGCTATTAAGAACAGGTTTAGGTTACACTTTTGAAGAAAGCAAAGCCAATTTACTTTTAGGTTACGGTTATATTTTAAGTGAGAATTATTTAGGTGATTCAGATGAAAAAGTAAGCACAAACGAGCATCGTATTTTTCAGCAGTTTATAACAAAACAACAAATTTCAAAACTAACGTTACAGCATCGTTATAGATTTGAACAACGTTTTGTGGAAGTTGATTTTAAAATGCGTATTAGGTATTTTTTAGGGATTAACATTCCTCTTCAGAATAAAGAAGATGGAAAAAATGCGTTATATCTATCTGCTTACAACGAGATTTTCTTAAACACAGAAACATCTATTTTTGATAGAAATAGAGTTTATGGTGGTTTAGGTTACAAATTATCTAGTGCAGTTAAATTAGAATTAGGTTATATGAATCAATTCTTCGAAACCTCAAGTAGAGACCAAATAAACCTAATTGCTTTTGTAAATTTCTAAATGAAAGATTAACAATTATTAAATTATTCCATTAATAACAGCTAATTTAGAAGAAACTATAATTATAAATTAAATGAAAAACTTATTCTCAAACTTTAAAGGCGATGCTTTTGGAGGATTAACAGCTGGTATTGTAGCGTTACCTTTAGCATTAGCATTTGGTGTATCTTCTGGATTAGGACCAAGCGCTGGACTTTATGGAGCGATATTTTTAAGTTTTTTTGCAGCACTTTTTGGTGGAACAAATACACAAATCTCTGGTCCAACTGCACCAATGACAGCAGTAAGTATGGTAGTTATTGCAGGAATTATTGCGGCTAACGATGGTAACGTGGAAAAAGCGCTACCAGCTATTTTAACGGTATTTGTTTTAGCAGGTTTAATGCAAGTTGCTCTTGGAGTTTTTGGATTTGGAAAATATATTAAATTTATTCCATATCCTGTAGTTTCTGGATTTATGACCGCAATTGGTGTAATTATTTTGATTACACAAATTTTACCTGCTGTTGGATATTACCCTAAAGAAGATGAAGCGTATGTTGAAAAATTCAAACCTCAAGCGCAAGAACTAATTTTAGAAAAAATCCTTAAAGACGAAGCTGGAAAAGGCGTTTTAGTCTTAGAGAACTTTAAGCAAACAGTAAAAAAATCTGAACTAACAACACCTGAAGATATTTTATTAGAGTCGCAAACTATAGCTGGAAGCAATTCTTCTGGAGTTTTAGGAACATTAAAAGTGTTGCCAAGAGCTTTAAAAAACATTAGTTGGTTAGAGTTAATTTTAGCGCTATCTACTATTTTAATCGTTTACGGATTTAAAAAAATAACAACATCTATTCCAAGTGCTTTAGTAGCTTTAGTAGTGGTTTCTGGAGTTGCTTATAGTTTTGATTTAGATTACAGGTCTATATCTAAAATCCCAAGCGATTTCCCTTTACCAAAACTAAGTATAATTACAGAATTTAGCTTTACCTCAATAACTCCATACATTTTTACGGCATTAACTCTTGCCTTATTAGGTGCTATAGATTCTTTACTTACAAGTGTTGTTGCAGATAATATGACTAAAACAAAGCACAACCCAAACAAAGAACTAATTGGACAAGGAATTGGGAACAGTATTGGTGGAATGTTTGGTGGTTTACCTGGAGCAGGAGCAACAATAAGAACCGTTATAAATATAAAATCTGGAGGAAAAACTAAACTTTCTGGGATGATTGCAGGTTTAGTTCTGTTAATTATTCTATTAGTTTTTGGAGAAGTAGCTTCTAAAATACCTGCTGCAGTATTAGCAGGAATCCTAATTACAGTTGGTATTGGCGTAATGGATTACAAAGGTTTAAAAGCTATTCCGCATTTACCAAAAGATATTTCTTTAGGACCATTAAAATTAAGTTCGGAAGTATTAATTATGATTATTGTTATGCTACTCTCAACCTTTTGGGATTTAGTGTATGCAGTAGGAATAGGGCTAGTGATTGCATCATTAATCTTTATGAAAAAAATGGGTGAAATCACATCTAAACGAAGTGATGTAAAATCTTTAAAAGAAGAGGTTTGGTCGGATGAACATAATTTTCCAGAACAATTAAAAGAAGAAGTATTTATTAAGCATATTAAAGGTCCGTTATTTTTTGGGTCTACAAGCGAATTTCAAATACTTGTAAAACAAATACCTGATACAGCTTCAACAATTATAATACGTTGCGGTAAAATGCAGTATATGGACCAATCTGGTTTATATGCTATGGAAGACGTTTTAGTAGATTTAAAATTACGAGGTAAAAGTATCGTTTTTGTAAATATTGCTAAACAACCAAAACTAATGATGGAACGCATTGGTATAATTCCAGAATTAGTTCCAAATGAACAAATTTTCAAAAATTTTGAAGATTGTATTAAATGGATAAAATCCAATATTAAAGACACAGTAAATTAATAAAACACATATTATTATGAAAGCACATACTAAAGAAACACAAGCTACATTAACTCCAGAAAAAGCATTAGATTTTTTAAAAGAAGGTAATGCTAGATTTCAAAATAATTTAAAAGCCAATAGAAATTTACTAGAACAAGTTAACGATACAAGCGAAGGACAATTTCCGTTTGCAACCATCTTAAGCTGTATAGACTCTAGAGTTTCATCAGAATTAGTTTTTGACCAAGGTTTAGGAGATATTTTTAGTGTTAGAATTGCAGGTAACTTTGTAAATGAAGACATTTTAGGTAGCATGGAATTTGGATGTAAGTTAGCAGGAACAAAACTAATTGTAGTTCTGGGACACACTAGCTGTGGCGCAATAAAAGGTGCTTGTGACAAAGCCGAAATGGGTAACCTAACAAAATTAATTGAAAAAATTACACCTGCAGTAAATGCGGTTAAAGAACCTAAAGAAGAGAATTTAAGAACTTCTTCAAATTTAGATTTTGTTGATAGCGTTGCTGAAAAAAACGTATTATTAACTATTAAAAGAATCCATAATGAAAGTCCCATTTTAAAGGAAATGGAAGACAATGGAGAAATTAAAATTGTGGGAGCTATGTACGATATTAACTCAGGAAGTGTAAACTTCTTTTAGACTAAAACACATTATAAAAAAAGCCAAACTATCTATTTAGTTTGGCTTTTTTGTTTATTTTATTTTCTATGAACACTACTCTACTTCTTCTTCTAAAACTGAATCATCTTCAGGTAAAACCTCATCTTCGTCTGCTTTAATGATATTTGGAAATATTAGTGGCGCTAAAGCTTTTACAGGTTTATAAAGTATAGATTCTTCTAAGTCTTCTTTTTCAACAAAAGGAATGGTATTATTCATCTTACTAAAAACAATAAGTAATACACTTAGAATTAAACCTATTTTAAGCGCTCCAAAAACGCCACCTAAAAGTTTATTTACAATCCCTAAAGCTGCAAAATCTGCTAATTTGGTTAAAGCTTTTCCTGCCAAACTTATAACTATAATAATAATTACAAACGTAATGGCAAATGCTGTTACATTAATAGTTTTCTCGGTCCATTCTGTTTTAGCTTGCAATAAATCGGCTACAAAATAACTAAAATGAATAGCGCCATAAACTCCAGCCACTAATGCTATTAAAGAAGCCACTTCTACAAATAAACCTTTAAAAAAACCGCGAACTAAACCAAAACCTAATAAAGCAATTAGAATAATATCTAATATTGTCATAATCTGTAATTTTCCGTAAATATAACCTAACTTTGCGACTTTAAAAACGCTATGGCAAGAGACGAAAAATTAAAAGAACGTTGGGAAACGGTTGTAAGTAAATTATCTAAGCAATTTGCAGATGGAGATACTTTAGATTTAGATGCTATAATCTATTTAATTGGTATTCAAGAATTAGGTCAGTTTGACAAAAAATTCAAAAAAGACCATAAGCTAGATTTAATGCACATTGCAATTTGCAAAGTATTATCGCCTTACGGTTATTACGAATTAGATTTTGTAGATAAAGATGGTTGGCCACATTATAAATCATTAGCAGAATTACCGCATTTAAAAGCTGGTGAGCAAAGTGTTTTAATGAAAGAAGCTATTGTAAACTACTTCTTAGCAAACGATTATATTCAATAAAAAAACGCTCGATTTATATCGAGCGTTTTTTATTTATTAAAGTTTTAACTTATTAAGTGAAAAAACTAGAAACATTCTAAGGTGTCAGTCTGAGCGCAGTCGAAAGGCTCAATGTAACAGTATCACTTTTATTTATACTTTATAAATGTACTAAAACTGATTTATTCACCTTTAAAATCGGCTTTACGTTTTTCTAAAAATGCAGTTGTTCCTTCTTTAAAATCTGCTGTTCCAAAACAAGCACCAAATTCTTCAATTTCTACATTAAATCCGTTTACGCCATCTTTATAATTAGCATTTACAGCTTTTATAGCTTTACTAATGGCAACAGATGAATTTCTCATTATTTTACCTGCAATTTTTTCAGCTAAAGGCAATAACTCTTCTTGCGTAACGACGTGATTTACCAAACCGTAGCTTAATGCAGTTGGCGCATCTAACATTCCTGCAGTCATAACTAACTCCATAGCGCGGCCTTTACCTATTAATTGTGGCAAACGTTGTGTTCCACCATAACCAGGAATAACACCTAAAGACGTTTCTGGTAAGCCCATTTTTGCATTATCGCTTGCAATTCTAAAATGCGCGCTCATAGCTAATTCTAATCCGCCACCTAAAGCAAAACCGTTTACAGCTGCAATTACTGGTGTACTTAAATTTTCTACAAAATCGAATAATAATTCCTGACCTTTAGCTGCTAATTTCCCACCATTCTCAACATTAAAATCGGCAAACTCGCTAATATCTGCACCAGCAACAAACGCTTTTGTTCCGCTACCAGTTAAAATAATTACTTTAGTTGTAGCATCTACATCTGCTACTTTAAAAGCATTGTGTAATTCTTCTATAGTTGCTTTATTTAAAGCGTTTAACTTGGTTGGTCTATTAATAGTAATAGTTGTAATTCCGTTGTTAGATTCGGATAAGATATTCTCGTAATTCATAATATTATACTTTTGGAAAAGTGACTAAAAATGTGGTTCCTATATGTTCTTGAGTTGTAAAAGTAAGGGTTCCGTTGTAAGTTTCAATAATTTTTTTAATCATTGGTAAACCTAATCCCATGCCGCTAGATTTAGTGGTGAATTTAGGCTCAAAAATTTTATCTATATTTTCTACTGTAATACCAGAACCATTATCCGAAACAGAAATGGTAATTGCTGTTTCACTTTCGTTTAAATCTATATTAACTTCTGGTGTTTTACCTTCTGGAATAGACTGAAATGCATTTTTTACCAAATTAGTCACTACTCTAATTAATTGAGTTCTATCAAACTTAGCAATTATAGCTTCTTTGTTGCATTTAAAGGTAATATCATCTTCGCTAAAAATATCTAAAGCTAAATCTATAACCTCAACCACGTTAATTTCTTCCTTTTTCTGAGCAGGCATTTTCGCGAAATTTGAAAACGCGCTAGCAATAGAACTCATAGTATCTATTTGCTGAATTAACGTCTTAGAATACTCGTCTAACTTAGTATGAATATCTGGGTCTTCTAGATTAAACTTACGCTGAAAACTCTGCACCGTTAAACGCATTGGCGTTAACGGATTTTTAATCTCATGAGCTACCTGTTTTGCCATTTCTCGCCAAGCTTGTTCACGTTCGCTAGTTGCTAATTTAACCGCACTTTCCTCCAGCTCATCAATCATACTATTATAAGAATCTACAAGTGTAGAAATTTCTTCTGTAGTATTATCTATTTCAATTTTTTCGTTACGCTTTTCTAAACGTGTTTGGTTGATTTTATCACTAATTGTTTTTAGTGTTTTAGTTATGTATTTGGATAAAAAATACGCTAAACCAACTGCAATTAGAAGCATAAAAAGGTAAGTATAACCCAATCGCTCAAAAAACTCATATAGTTCTTTAGCTAAGAAATCGTCGTTTTCTAAATAAGGCAAATTAATTATGGCTAAATCCTTAAAATTCTCGTCTGTAATATAACTGTAAGACGATTGGAAATTCTCGCCATTTTCTTCGCGTTCAACAACCACACGATGATCTGCAGTATTTACCAACCTATTTAAAACCTCTGCAGATATACAGTTTAACACTGTATCTTGTGGTAAAGCCGCTTTAGAAGATTTTAAAATAGAACCTTCTAAATCGTATAAATTAATTTGAATATTATGTACATCTGCCACCTTATGGATTTCCTCTTTAAAAATTAAAGGAATTTTCTCGGTAGTCACTTCGTAAGTGGTTTCTCTAATTACAAAATCTAAATGGCGTTTAATACTTTTTTCTTTTCGTTCTAAACGTTGTGTATGGTAATCTTGAGTTTCTTCACTGTACTGAAAAATAGCCACCAAACCAATTAGTATAGATGCCAAAAGCACCAAAAACACCATGGAAATAAATATGCGGACTCTAAGCGATAGTTTCTTATTTTTCATTGGTTAAATATAGCAAAAATGAAGCCAACTTATAGTTCTATTTGAGTTAAGGATATAAGCGGCATCCTTTTTTTGGTGGCATAAATGCCAAAAAAAGATATAGCGGTTAGCCAGACCCGTTAGGGAAACGCCATAAAAAATTTAAGCGTCGGGATTTTTATCTCTTATGCGTTTGTAGACTTTAAAACCTAGCATTAATAAAACGCCTAAAACTAAAATTCCAATAACGCCAAATATCCAGTTTATAGCACTTTTAACCAATACCAAAAAGATAACTGCAAATAAAATAAAGGTTGCTCCTTCATTCCATAAACGCATAAAATTAGACGTTTTTTTGACCACATCTAATTGTAACTGTTTAAAATATACATGAGTTTGCATATGATACACAATTAGTAAAACTACAAATCCAAGTTTGACTTGCATCCAACTGTAATCCAATAAAAAAGGCTTAGTATAAAGTAATATTAAAGCAAAAAAGACTGCTAAAATAGCACTTGGCCATCCTATAATAAACCACAAGCGCTTTGCCATAAGTTTTAGTTGTTTCCCTAAAATCTCTTTGTCTGGCGAGGGTTTATGAAAGGCTTCTATTTGATAGACAAATAATCTTGGAATGTAAAACAAGGCGGCAAACCACGTAATAACAAAAATTAAATGCAACGATTTAATATAATTATAATAATCCTCTAGAAAATCCATTAGGCTAGTGTTTTATCTGTTTTTGGTAATTTCTTTAATTCTTTATTTAGAAATATGGCTGTAATTATAGTTGCTAAAACATCGGAAATTGGAAATGCCATCCAAACGCCTAATTCGCCATAAAAATGTGGTAATATAAATAATAAAGGTATAAAAATAAAGCCTTGTCTAGTTAGCGTTAATAATAATGCAGGAACTGCTTTTCCAATAGCTTGAAAATAGGCTGCACCAATAATTTGTATGGCTGCAATTGGTGTGACCGCAAAAACCCAACGCATAGCATTTGGCGCGAGTTCTAAAACAGCTGTATCTGTGGTAAACAATTTAGAAATAGCTTCTGGAAAAAGCATTAGTATACTAAAGACTATAAATCCGAAAAATACCGCTGCTTTTATACCTACGTTTACAGATTCTCTTACTCTTCCGTAATGTTTTGCGCCATAATTATAACCTGCAATTGGTAAAAAACCTTGTGTAATTCCAAAGACAGGGAATAAAGCAAACATGAGCATTCTTGCAGAAATAGCATAAGCGGTTACTAACGTTTCGCCTCCAAAATTGAATAATATATTGTTTAATATTAAATAGGTTAAACTAACTACTGCTTGCCTTGCTAAGGTTACAAAACCTAAACTTCCTATTTCTTTTACAATAGGTAATTGAAATTTAAGATGCTTAAAATTTAGTTTTAATTCGGAATTTTTTGAACTAAAAAACCACAAAATAAACAGTACACAAAGTACATAAGAAATAGTGGTTGCCCAAGCTGCGCCATGCATTCCGTAGCCTAAAACATTTATTAGTAAGTAGTCTAAAATTAAATTTCCGATAGATGGAATTAACATAGCGTACATAGCAAATTTTGGTTTGCCTTCTGCTCTAATTACCGTATTTCCCATCATACAAAGCGCCAAAAAAGGCACACCATAAAGAACAATGGTATAGTAGATTTTTGCGGGTTCAAAAATGGCACCTTTTCCTCCAAACGAAGGAATTAAACTATCCACAAAATATAAACCCGCTGCTACAAAACTTATGGTTATTAATAAGGTTAGCGCTATTTGATTTCCAAAAACCGTTAACGCTTTTTCTTTTTGATTTGCTCCTAATGCTCTAGAAATTATAGAAGATCCACCAACTCCAATACTCATTCCTACTGCCGCAATGAAAAAGGAAACTGGCAATACAACGTTTATAGCTGCAATTGCTGTTGACCCAATCCATTGTCCAACAAAAATAGTATCGACTAGAATATTTAAAGACATCACTAAAATACCTATAGAAGCCGGAACTGCTTGTTTTACCAATAGTTTTGGTATAAGTTCTGTTCCTAATAGTGATGCTTTAGTGTTTTTCATTATACTTCAACTGGCATTTTTGCCCATTGGTTAATCCAATCTGCTAATAACTCTACCCAATCTTGGTTAGTATTTAAACAAGGAACTGTTCTAAAGTTTTTTCCACCAACTTCGTGAAACAACTCTTCGCCTTCCATAGCAATTTCTTCTAAGGTTTCTAAGCAATCGCTAACAAATGCTGGTGTTACAATTGCCATATTTTTAATACCACTTTTACCTAAACGCTCTATCGTTCTATCTGTGTATGGTTGTAACCAAGGATCAAAACCTAATCTAGATTGAAATGATGTTGAATATGTTTCTGGTTCTAAATTTAATTTCTCTGCTACTAAACGTGTGACTTCTTTACATTGGTGTCTATAACAAAACTCATGAGCTTTACTTGGTGTTGCACAACAAGAACCATCTATTTTACAATGTGATTTTGTGATATCGCTTTTTCTAATATGACGTTCTGGAACACCATGATAAGAAAACAATAAATGCTCGTATGGTTTATCTTTTAAGTCTTCTTTTATTGAATTGGCAAGTACAGTTATATAATCGTTGTTATTATAAAACGCTGGTAAATCTGAAATTTTTAAGTTTGGAAAATGCTCTGCTCTAATTTCTTCAGCTAACACTAAAATTGTTTCTGTGGTTGCCATAGCAAATTGTGGGTAAAGTGGAATTAAAAACACCTCTTCTACGCCTTTATCTACTAATTCTTGTAAGCCTTTTTTAATAGTCATGCTTCCATAACGCATGGCTAAAGCCACAGGATATTCTACCTGTTCTTGAACTTTTTCTTGCAATTGCTCGCTTAAAACAATTAAAGGCGAACCGTTTTCCCACCAAATCTTTTTATAAGCTTTTGCACTTTGCTTTGGTCTTGTGTTTAAAATAATTCCTTTAACTAATAACGTTCTAGCCCAAAGTGGTACGTCTATAACGCGTTCGTCCATTAAAAACTCACCTAAATAACGCTTAACATCTTTAGGTTCAGGACTATCGGGTGAACCTAGATTAACAAGTAAAACTCCTTTTTTCATTTTCAATTTTTAAGAAATACAAAAATACAACACTAATTGTAATATACTTAACATTTTAAACGTTGATTATGTGTTACTTCTTGACTATATTTACTTTCAACTTAGCCCAAATTTAATGAGACATATCTGTTCTATATTTATCTTTTTTATTTTTTTAACGTCTTTTTCTCAGAATAATCAAAATAGTTTATTGTGGGAAATTACTGGTAATGGTTTAGAGAAACCATCGTATTTATACGGAACCATGCATGTTAGTAGTAAAGTGGCTTTTAGATTAGACGATGTGTTTTTTGAAGCTCTAAACAACAGTGAATATGTAGCTTTAGAATCTGACCCTAGCGATTGGCTTGGTTTCAATTTTAAAACATCGCTTTTATCGCCTCAAAATTACAACCGTGCTTTTGATGATGGTTTTTACGACAATATTGTTGGAATAGAATCGCCTAAAGATATTTTAATTCGCTCTGCAATTAGATTTAATAACCGAATTGTAAATGGTATTTTATACCGTAAAAACTCGGCTAGCGATAATTTTGAAGAAGAAACTTATTTAGATATGTTTATTTATCAGGCTGGAAAAAAAACTGACAAACCTATTGTGAGTTTAGAAAGCATAGAAGAATCTAGATATCTAGTTTCTAAAGCTCAAAAAAATGCCAGAAAAGACAAAATAGATCCTTGGTTGTCTAAACTTTACGAAAAAGAAAACGCATCCATTTTAAGAGAAAAAACCTATAGAGATAGAAATATTCAACTTTTAGACTCTATTGGAAAAGCCTCTAATACAGATTTTTTTAGAACCAATATGCTTTTTATTAGAAACGAAAACATGGTAACGGTTTTAGATACATTAATGAGAAATAAATCTGTCTTTTCTGGTGTTGGTGCAGCACATTTAGGTGGCAAAAAAGGAATGATAGCTATGCTCGAAGCTAAAGGCTACACTTTAAAACCTTTAACATCTTCTAAAACAGAAATTGCTAAAACTGAAAAAGAACATCTTGAAAACACTATAAAAACACCTGTGTTTTCTAAAAACAGCACACCAGACAAATTCTTAACTTTAAATACGTTTGGAGAGCTTAGAGAATTTGTAAATAGAGGCATTAAATACTACATTTCGCCAGATTTACCTAATGGCGCTCATTTATCTATTAGCAGAATTAACACCTATAATTACTTACCTAACGAGAATAATTTAACTTTAAAAAATATCGACAATTATTTATTCGAAGATATTCCTGGCGAAATTATTACCAAAGAAACGCTTAGTGGAACCTATCCTGGTATTAGTATTTTAAATAAGACCAAAAAAGGCGATTTTGAGAAATACCACATCTATCAAACACCTTTAGAGTTCATTATTGTGAAACTTTCAGGACGAAAAAATTACGTTTTAGATTACGAAAAAAACGTATTTAATTCTATTTCATTTAAAGGAAATTCCGAAGATTTTACCACCATAAAGGAAATCAATAATAAATATGAAATGGCATTTCCCGAAACTTATATAAGTGATAATTTTGAACATGCAGGAAACAAATTACTGCAAGCAGAATACAAAAATGCGACTTACTTTTTAAAAGAATCGGTTTATTTTGATACGTATTATATTGAAGAAGACCAATTTGAAGCTAAATATGTAATCACCAATTTCTTAGAGAATTTAGAGATAGAAAACTACACTGGAGATTATAATAATGGCACTTATAAAAGCTTTGAAGCTGAAGCCATTTTAGATAGTACAACATCTAAAAAACTTTACTTAAAATCTATAATTAAAGATGGTAGTTATTATACCTTAGGCTATGCCGGAAATAGTAAAGAAGATGCAAAATCGTATTTTGAATCTATGACGTTTAAAACCGTTAAATATCCAGACGCTTTTGCTACTGTAATAGACACCTCTTTACATTTTTCAGTTGCTACAAATACTAAAACAAAACCACCAAGATCTTCTCAGGATTATAACAAAAAGAAACCCTATTTAGAGTTTACAAAAAAGACCAATTATTATTCTAATTCTAACGAGCAAATTTATGTTGAAAAACTTAAATATCACGACCTTAAAATGTATGCTAACATAGACAGTTTATGGAACGAATCTGATAGGACTTATAAAAACTACGAAAATTCCGATGGTTTTAAAAACTTTACCATTTCTAACCAAATAAAAACTCAAAAAGATAGCCTTTACACCTACACTTTTACACTTCAAGATAGTTTAAGTGCTAAACAAATTATGGTAAAGCAAATCCTTAAAAAAGGATCTTTATTTGAACTTAGAACGCTAACAGATTCTTTATCGCCAACCAGTAAATTTATTACTTCATTTTACAATACGTTTACGCCTTTGGATATTAACGTTGGTACTTCAGTTTTAAAAGACAAGACTAATTTATTTTTTACAGCATTAAAAGATAACGACAGTATTGTTTTTGATGCGAAAAATAAAATAGTTTTTAGTAATCATCATGCACCAAAAATGATTTCATTCTTGGAGGATTTTGATTTTCCCGAAAACAAAGAAGATCTTAAAGATTTTATTATTGAAAGTTTAAGCGACTTAGAGCATCCATCTATTACTCCTTATTTTAAAAAACTTTATAAAACGTCTTATTCTGAACCTGATATTCAGTTAGAAATATTAAATAGTTTTTACGATAAAAACACCGAAAAAGACAACGCTATTTTCTTAGAATTGTTAGCGGAAGATTTACCTTTAGACGAAAGAGAAATTGGTTATGTTTTAAACAACTACAAAGACAGTTTAGCCATTAGAAAAACACTATTTCCAGACTTATTAGATTATACTTCTGTAACGGAATACAAAGAAAACATCTACGAGCTTTTATCTAGATTAAGAATTAAAGACCTTATAAAACCTAAAAGCTATAAGAAATATAAAAAGCAGATTATTAACGATGCTAAAATTGAAATAAAACGAAGTTTAAGTAATAATTCCGATTCTTTTAAAGGAAGCTATACACTTATAGATTACGTGTATTTAATTTTTCCGTTTAGAAAAGATGCAGATGCTAAACAGTTTTTTGAAAAGCTAATTAACAGCAATAACGGACATGCGCAAGCGTCTTATTATATGCTTTTAGCTAGAGCTAAAGAAACCATACCTGCAACGTTAAGAGAAAAAACCGTTGGAAATAAAGATGCCAAATATTTAGTCTATAGAAAATTAGCCAACAAAGACTTATTTAAGGCTATGGAAGAAACCGGAATAACGCAAGAAAGCTATATTAAATCTTTTATTTTCTCTGATGTAGATATTGAAACAGAACGCGATTCTATAGCTTTTGTTGGTGTTAAACCTTTTACAACTGACCAAAATAAAGAAGGCGAAGCTCATTTTTATAAAGTCATAAAAACCACGGGTAATAAAACTGCGACAAAACTCTATTATTTTGGATTTTTAAAACCAGAAGAAAATCAGCCAATTGTTATAAATCCATATATAGAATCTAGTTCTTACGGCGATTATTTTGATGAAAACAAAGACGAAAATGACATTTACGACAAGATTCTAAAAAAGGCTATTCATAAATCTAGAAAACGTATTAGTGACGATGATTAAAAGACAGTAATCATAACTAATACGTTTAAAATTAAATCTCAATATACCCTATAAACTTTACTTAGAATATTATTCCGTATTCTATAATAATCCCTTTAATAAAAACACCAATCGGGTAATTATGTAGTTAATCCAACAACTAACTATTGGTTTTTAAAATTAACAGATTCTCACTTAAACCGTTAAATTATTAGTTACAACAAATAAAAAAATAAAAACAATAAATTATTATTAAAATTGCGTACCTTCTTAAGAGAATTACTACAAAAAACGCAATCATGAAAATACTTATACTCATATTACTTTTTTCCGTGTACACACATGGACAAGTAGGTATTGAAACAACAAACCCACAACAAAAATTACATTTAGGATCTAATACAGGAACAGTAAGAGTTGAAAGCCTTAATGGCTTAAACAGCCCTTATAATGCTGGAGACGCAGATGGAGACTTGGATTTAACAAACAATACATATAATTTATATGTAGATAATTTGGGTAATCTAACAACAGAGTTTAAGCCATTATATAATAGTAATGGATCTGATGCAGTAGATGATGCTACGATTCCAGTAAATTTCGCAAACTTAACAGCTACAGACCCTGATGGTAAAGCAGATGTTCAAATTACTCTTTTTGAGGTTACCGTTGCAAGACCTGCCATTCTAGAGGTTAAATATAATTTAAGTTTTGATGTTTATTTAAACGCAGGTAGAGTTCCTATTTCAGATAATTTTGCAAGACGTATTAGTACATATTTTGTAGTTAATGGCGTTGGAACTAGAAAATATGGACCAGTATCTAAATGTTACTCTAGTGGATCTGCATTAAGTATTACAGGAACTATGTATAATGCATCTACAGCCTATATACAATTACCAGCAGCAGGGAAATACGAAATCCAATTTTATGGTGAGGTCTCTTCAAATGTAAAAGGTGGCGGAGGAGGAACAACATCTAAAGCAGCTTATGTAGAATTTGCAGCTGGTTATGATGCAATATTTCTAAGATTACATTAAATTAATACAATTAAATTATGAAAAAAGAATACTTTATACTCTCTATATTAAACTTGTGTTTCTTTATTAGCTATGCACAAGTAGGAATAGGAACAACAACTCCAAAAGAAGAGTTACACGTTGCAGGAACTACCTCTACCATTAGAGTGGATGGCTTAAATAGTACTAATAATCCCGTAAAAAACCCAACAGGTAAGATTGTAAAAGCTTATGTGGATGGAAATGGAGATATTACGTTTGGAAGTGGATTTGGGACCACTACAGCAGAGCCATTAAATTTCTTAATAGATATACCAAACTTTATTGAAGACGATCCATACACTTTAGGTTACGGATCCGGTACTGTTGTAAACTGTCCTATTGGAAGTACTTCGGTTGAATCTACAATTAAAACAGTAACATTTAGCGTACCTCAAGACGCAACAGTTGAAGTAAAATACGGTATTACCCTGCTAGTTGCCGGAAACGATTTAAGTACATCTGTTCCTACATCATATGTCACATATGATAGAGCAGTAAGTATGACTGTATATTTTTGCGTAGACGTAGGTAATAATGGACTGGACGCTGCTGAAAAAGCCAGAAGACATGGCTACAAAGGACAATCTTACGAAACTAATTACGGAGGTACAATAGGTTATCCATACATGAATAGCCAAGGTTATTTAACTCTACCTGCAGGTACTCATACTTTATACTTTTTTGGAGTAACTGGTAGTAATATCTCAGACTTTACAAGTGTTGGCTATGGTGGAGACAAAGATTATTTAAAAATAAGAATATACAATTAATTATGAAAAAGATATATTTAACATTAAGTGTTTTATTTGTTATTAATTTCACTTTTTCACAAGTTGGAGTTAACACAGATAATCCACAGCAAACCTTACATGTTGCTGGACCAATTGAAACTATTAGAATTGATGGATTAAGTAGCGCAAATAACATTAATAATTTAGGGGCAGATAGTACTACCCCAGTTTTTATTGATGATAATGGGGATTTAGTTCTTGGAGCACAAGAAAATAATATAGAAATATTATTTGATTCTGAAAACTACCTAGTTGACGGCATTAGTCCAACAACATTAATTAATCAAACTGGAGGTGGTTTTGGATATACTACCGCAGGTATACCTGTAGGAGGAACAGCTACAAACTTTACATTAACAGCTAATGCTATTGTAGAAATAAATTATTCTGTGTCATGGTCTGTATATAAAACAGCAAATTCTAATGGTAGAATAGCTGATGAACACGCAAGAATTGTTCAAACAGGTCTTTATTTTAGACGTAATAATTACTTAGGGCCTGCTGTAATAAATGATGTTGACGGAATACCTATAAACGATGGTCCATGGTGCATTGATGTCAATTCGGCTGGTACAGTTTGCCAAGAACAAGGAGGAATGTTAGCTATTAATGGACAATTCTACAATAATGGCCATTCTAGTAATGGTGAGTATGAAAATTACCACAATACAGGTTCAGATTATGTTAAATTAGGTCCAGGAACCTATACCGCAATGTTTGCAGCACAATTAGCTGTTGGAGACACTTCAGGAACTGGAGCTGTTAAAATGTACATTGGTACTGGTAATGATGACATACAAATTATAGCTCATTATTATCAAAACTAAATTAATATAAAACAAAAAAAGGAAGACAATTTGTCTTCCTTTTTTTGTTTAGTTAAACCGACTGTACATATTTTTTTGGCGTAGTTCCGTACTTTTTCTTAAAAGCTGCAATAAAATGACTTCCGGTGCTATAACCTACTTTAAGGCCAACTTCATTAACATTATGCGCACCAGATTCTAATAACTTTCTTGCGACTTCCATTTTGTAATCAAATAGGAAACCATAAACGGTATCACCATAAATTTGCTTAAAACCTTCTTTTAATTTTTTCAGACTTAAATTAATTTCTTCAGAAAGTTCTTGTAAAGTTGGCGGTTCTGCCATTTTAGAAATCATGATATCTTTGGCGCGTTTAATTTTAGTCACATTACTTTCATCTGCTAAAAACGGGCATTGTTCAATATCTGCATCTTCACTTCTATTAAAATATAAACTCAATAATTCGTAAGCTTTCGCCTTAAAATATAATGGTTTTATAATCTCGTTAAGGTTATAATTTATCACTTGATTCAAGCAAATACTCATAGAAGGTGAGATTTTCCCGTCTTTATAATACTTGTTTTCCTTGTTATCCTTATTTAAAAATGAAATATAATCTGCCTCTTGAGAAAATAATGCGTGAAATTTTTTAATTGAAATTAATATAGAAACCATCCAGCTATTAGGACTCACTTTTAAATGAATTGGTAAGTCGCGCTCAGGATTATACAATAACAACGAGGATTCCTCAGATATATCCAAAACATAAGAACCATTATTAAATAAAAAAGCGCTTTTCCCTTTTAAACAAAAATGAAACTGAATAAAACCACTATCTATATCTCGCTCAATATCAATCACTTCACTCTCATCATTTCTGTAATCAAGCACAAAAAAGCCATCTTCCACACGTGTTTCGTTAAAAAACCTTTGAGCGTTATTTTTTTCTAGAACTTCATTCATTTTGAAAGTTTTTTTATTTAGATTGGTTCTAAACTAACAAATTACAATAAGATTGAATCTATTGATTTTATTAGTGATTCAAGACAAAAATACAAAAAACAACTTTAAAAAACCACAATCGATATTTATAGTTCTTATAGCGTTACTTTAAACAAATCAAGCCTTATAAATTTGCAGAGCAATTTGTTTTTGCAGTTATGGAACAATACAACATCTCAAAAGGAACTCATTTTTACGCTTTAGGACTTAGCTATAAAAAAGCTGATGCCGAGGTTAGAGGACACTTTAGTTTGGACGATAACGCAAAAACCAACCTTCTACAACAAGCAAAAGCTAACAATATCGAAGGTTTAATTGTAACTTCTACTTGTAACCGTACAGAGATTTTTGGTTTTGCAGAACATCCATATCAGTTAATAAAATTGTTATGCGACAACACAAAAGGAACAGTTGAAGAGTTTCAAGATGTGGCTTATATTTATAAAAGTCGCGAAGCCATTTCGCATTTATTTAGAGTTGGTTGTGGTTTAGATAGTCAGATTTTAGGTGATTTCGAAATTATTAGTCAACTTAAAATTAGTGCTAAAGCATCAAAAAAAGTAGGCTTATTAAATCCATTTCTAGAACGCTTATTAAATGCTGTAATTCAAGCCAGTAAACGTATTAAAACCGAAACTGAAATTTCTTCAGGTGCAACATCGGTATCGTTTGCATCGGTTCATTATATTTTAAATCAAGTCGAAAACGTTTCAGATAAAAATATTCTATTATTCGGAACAGGTAAAATTGGTCGTAATACCTGCGAAAATTTGGTAAAACACACCAAAAACGAACATATTACACTTATAAACAGAACAAAAGATAAAGCTGAAAAAATTGCTGGTAAATTCAATTTAGTGGTTAAAGACTATGCTAATTTACAAGAGGAAATTAATACAGCCGATATTTTAATAGTTTCTACAGGCGCGCAAAATCCTACGGTAGATAAATTCATTATTAAAAATAACAAACCGTTATTAATTTTAGATTTATCGATTCCTAAAAACGTAAATAATAACGTAACGGATTTAGAGCAAGTAACTTTGGTACATTTAGACCAATTGTCTCAAATGACCGATGAAACTTTAGAAAAAAGAAAAACACAAATACCAGTAGCAGAGCAAATTATTGAAGATGTAAAAACCGAGTTTAGTGCTTGGTTAGAAACCAGAAAATTTGCACCTACTATAAAGGCTTTAAAGCACAAACTTCAAGATTTTAAAATTGCTGAATTAGATACACAGCGTAAAAAATTAAGCAATTTTAACGAAGCTCAAGCCGAAATTATTAGTAACAACATTATTCAAAAAATAACCAATCACTTTGCGCATCATTTAAAAGACGATGCAGGTTCTGGAACAGAAAGTTTAGAGCTTATAAAAAAAGTGTTTCAGTTAGAAACAAAATAAAATGTCTAAAATCATACGCATTGGTACTCGCGATAGCCAATTAGCCCTTTGGCAAGCAAGAGCTGTAAAATCTCAATTAGAACAACATGGTCACGAATGTATTTTAGTTCCCGTAAAATCTATTGGAGATATTGTTTTAGACAAGCCACTTTACGAACTTGGAATTACAGGTGTATTCACTAAAACCTTAGATGTTGCCTTACTAAATGGCGATATTGATATAGCAGTACATTCTTTAAAAGATGTACCAACAGCTTTACCAAAAGGTATTATTCAAGCTGCTGTTTTAAAACGTGGTAACACACGTGACATGTTGGTTTTTAATGATTCTGAAGAATTTTTAGGTCAGCCAGGCGCTATTATTGCAACCAGTAGTTTACGTCGTAGAGCACAATGGTTAAACCGTTTTCCTTCACATAAAATTGAAGATATTCGTGGAAATGTAAATTCACGTTTAGAAAAGTTAGAAAATAGCGAAACTTGGAATGGTGCTATTTTTGCGGCAGCAGGATTAGGTCGTTTAGGCTTAACTCCTGAAAATTCGTTTAATTTAGATTGGATGATTCCTGCACCTGCACAAGGCGCAGTAATGATTGCTGCTTTAGAGGAAAACACAGAAGTGGTAGACGCTTGTAAAGAAATTAACGACGAAATGACGGCGACTTGTGTCAAGATAGAACGTGATTTTTTACGTATTCTTGAAGGCGGATGTTCTGCTCCAATTGGCGCATTAGCGTTTTACAAAGATAAAGACGACGAGATTTTCTTTAAAGGTGTATTATTAAGTCGTGACGGAACACGTAAGATTCAAGTTGAAAAAATAGAGAAATTAGGAAGTCATTATAATATTGCAGAATTCTGTGCCAATTATATTATTGACAAAGGCGGAAAATCACTTGTAGATATTAGAGATTACACCTCTAATGATGAAAAAGTATTTTCAACTAAAGCCTTAACCGATGAGCAAAAAACCTTATTCCACCAAGGACTTAAAGTCAATCATGCCGATTTTGTGAAAATCAACATCAATCGTATTGCGCCTCAAATCTTAAAGAAAGCACATAAAAATGTAGTTATTACAAGCCAAAACGCTGTAGAAGCAATTGTAAATAGTATGCCTGCTGAAGATTTAAAATTCGCAAACATTTACTGTGTTGGTCGTAGAACTAAGAAATTAATAGAACAAAAAATAGGTCCTGTAGTCCACCAATGTAAAAATGCTGAAACATTAGCTAACCACTTAGTGGAGTATTTAGATGGTACAGAAATTACGTATTTCTGTAGCGATATCAGATTAGATGCGTTACCAACTATTTTAGCCGAGAATCATATTACGGTTAACGAAGTTGAAGCTTATAGCACAAAATATGATGGTTTAGAAGTAAATAAAGACATAGAGTCTGTTATGTTTTACAGTCCGTCAACGGTAGATAGTTTTGTAAAGCACAATAATAGTAAACCAATTGCTTTCTGTATTGGAGAAACAACTGCTAAGCACGCCAGAAATCATTTTGAAGATGTAAGAGTGGCTAAAGTGCCAACCGTAGAAAGTGTTATAGAATTGGTTAACGCACAGTACGCTTAAACCATAACATTTTAGTTTAAAACTAATTAAACTAAATGTCCGGTCGAGCGCAGTCGAGACCTTAAAATTTAAACTGCACAATTAGAGAGTTGACAGAGTGGCCGATCGTGCTACCTTGGAAAGGTAGTGTGCCTGTAAAGGCACCAAGGGTTCGAATCCCTTACTCTCTGCAAAATAATAAGATTGGGTAAATAGCTTTTAGCTGTTTGCTATTAGCCTAAAATCCATACTTGCGCTATGAATTCAAAGCTAAAAGTTACAAATGAGAAATTATAAAAATCTGAAAATTTGGATTCAAGGTATTGAGTTAGTAAAACAGGTCTATATATTAGCTGAGCAACTACCTAACAGCGAAAAGTATGGGTTAAAATCTCAAATTACCAGAGCGGTTGTTTCAATTCCTTCAAATATAGCTGAAGGTTGCAGTAGAAATAGTGAGATTGAGTTTAAACGCTTTCTTGAGATTGCAATAGGTTCACTTTTTGAGGTTGAAACACAGCTTATTATTGCTAAGGAACTAAATTTTATAAAACCTAAGGATTTGGACTTAGTTTTTAATCTTTTGGAATCTGAAAGTAAAATGATAAATGGATTAATTAATACAATTAAAAAAAGCTAAAAGCCAAAAGCTAAAAGCTAAAAGCTACATATGAAGAACGATTTATTTTTAAGAGCATTAAAAGGAGAAACTGTAGAACGTCCACCAGTTTGGATGATGCGTCAAGCAGGCCGATATTTACCAGAATTCATGGAAATAAAAGCTAAATACGACTTCTTTACACGTTGTCAAACACCAGAATTAGCAAGTGAAATTACAGTACAACCTATCCGTAGATACGGAATGGATGCTGCCATTTTATTTAGTGATATTTTAGTGATTCCACAGGCAATGAATATAGAAGTGCAAATGAAACCTAATTTTGGACCTTATTTGCCAAATCCAATTCGTACGCAAAAAGACGTGGACAATGTAATTGTTCCTGATGTAAAAGAAGCTTTAGATTACGTTTACCAAGCTATTAAAGCAACAAAAGAAAAACTAAACGACGAAATTCCGTTAATTGGTTTTGCTGGTTCTCCATGGACTATTCTATGTTACTGCGTGCAAGGTCAAGGTTCTAAAAACTTTGATAAAGCTAAAGAATTCTGTTTTACAAATCCTGTAGCAGCACACCAATTATTACAAAAAATTACCGACACTACTATTGCTTACTTAAAAGAGAAAGTAAAAGCAGGTTGTAATGCTGTACAAGTATTCGATTCTTGGGGAGGCATGTTGTCTCCTGTGGATTATCAAGAATTTTCTTGGCAATATATCCAACAAATTATTGACGCTGTAAAAGACGATGCTCCGGTTATTGCTTTTGGAAAAGGATGTTGGTTTGCACTAGACAAAATGGCTAAATCAGGCGCTTCGGCACTTGGTGTTGATTGGACGTGTTCTGCACGTAATGCACGTTATTTATCTGGAGGAAATATTACACTTCAAGGTAATTTTGACCCAACACGTTTATTTTCGCCACCAGCGGAAATCAAGAAAATGGTTACTCAAATGATTAACGAATTCGGGAAAGATAAGTACATCGTTAATTTAGGTCACGGTATTTTACCTAACATTCCGTTAGAAAATGCAAAAGCCTTTATTGATGCCGTTAAAGAATATAAAGCCTAATTTATTTTAGGTTATAAATATTATGCTTAAAGAAATTCTAAAAAGTATTCAAGCCTATTTTGGAAGTCTCTCATTGATTTCCAAATTAGGATTATGGAAATACTTTTTTGTTCCAATAATTATCAGCTTAATTACCGCTACAGCTATTTGTTTTTTAGCCTATGGCGTTTCGGATAATATTGGAAGATACATTGCTAAAATATGGGTTTGGGATTTTGGAAAAGAAGCCTTTACATCGTTTTCAACCTTCTTAAGTTTCATTATTATTTTTGCTATTGGCGCAGTATTTTACAAACATATTGTAATGGCACTTTCGGCGCCATTTATGAGTCCTGTTTCAGAAAAAATTGAAGCACATCTTACCGGAATTAAAAAACATGACCACAGAAAAACATCTTTTAAAGAACAGTTGTGGCGAGGTGTTAGAATAAATATTAGAAATTTAGGAAGAGAATTATTAATCACTATTCCGTTACTGTTTCTAAAATTTATACCTGTAGTTAATATATTTTCAACTATTGCATTATTTACGACTCAGGCGTATTACGCAGGTTTTGGAAACATGGATTACACTTTAGAAAGACATTTTAATTATCGTGACAGTATCAAATTTGTAAATAAAAACAGAGGTTTAGCTATAGGAAATGGTATTATTTTTATGCTTTTTTTACTAATTCCAGTTTTAGGTGTTATTTTAGTGTTGCCATTTAGCGTTACCGCTTCAACCATAAAAACCGTAAAGGCTTTAGAGTTAAAACACATAGAATCTCAAGAAAAACTATCATTAACCTAATGTTACAATTCGATAACTTCGTTATACAACCCATAAAAGAAACCGACGCTTGGAAAGTGTGCGATTTTATGATAGTAAACGAAGACCGAATAAAAGCCTATTTCCCTAAAACATTATCGGCAAACCTAACTCCAGATTTATCAAGGCTATTCACAGAAAGTAAGGCGAAAAAACACGCGAATAAAGAAGCTTTCTTATTTACTTTAAAAGAACGAGACACACGTAAATTAGCAGGATTAATCTACATAAAAGAATTAAATTGGAGCACCAAACAAGGTGAATTTGCGTATTGCATGGACCAATCATTTTCGGGAAAAGGATTAATGACTAAAGCCATAAAACACTTATCTAAATATGCGTTTACTGATTTAGGTTTAGAAACACTTCAAATTATAGTTTTTAAAGACAATAAAGCCAGTGTAAACGTTGCTGTAAATAATAATTTTATTTGGAAAGCAACGTTGCCAAACGAATACACACCACCAAATTCAGCGCCATTAGATATGGAGTTGTATGAGTTATATAAGTAGTAAAATTAACACGCATGAAAGACACATTCTTCAAATACATACACGAATTACAAGACCAAATCACTTCAAAATTAGAAGAAGTTGATGGAAAAGCTAAATTTCAAGAAGATCTTTGGGACAGACCTGAAGGTGGCGGAGGACGAACGCGCGTTATAGAAAATGGAAATGTTTTCGAAAAAGGTGGCGTAAATATCTCTGGCGTTCACGGAAAACTACCCGATTCTATGCAGAAATATTTTGGCGTAGAAGATGCCGATTTTTTCGCCTGCGGATTAAGCTTAGTATTGCATCCAAAAAATCCAATGGTACCGACAGTTCACGCTAACTGGCGCTATTTTGAAATGTATGATAAAGATGGAAATATTGTTGACCAATGGTTTGGTGGCGGACAAGATTTAACACCTTATTATTTGTTTGAAGAAGATGCGAAACATTTTCATAAGACCTGTAAAACGGCTTGCGATAAACATAATCCTGACTTTTACCCAAAATATAAAGCACGTTGCGACGAGTATTTTTATAATCCACACAGAAATGAAGGTCGTGGTATTGGCGGTTTGTTTTTTGATTATTGCAAAGCAACTGAAGATATGCAAATGCAAGATTGGTATAATTATGTAACCGAAGTTGGAAACAGTTTCCTTGAAGCTTACGTGCCAATAGTTGAAAAACGTAAAAATTTAACCTTCACAAAAGAACAGCGCGATTGGCAAGAAATTCGTCGTGGTCGTTATGTAGAGTTTAATTTAGTACACGATAAAGGCACACTTTTCGGATTAAAAACCAATGGAAGGATAGAAAGTATTCTAATGAGTTTGCCTCCACACGTGCAATGGGTTTACGATTATAATCCTGAACCAAATAGCGAAGAAGCAAGATTATTAGAAGTTCTTAAAACTCCTGTGGATTGGGTTTAATTCTGAATTAAAGAATGTCAGGTCGAGCCTTTCGTCTGCGCTCAAGACAGGCTAAAGTCGAGACCTAATTAATACCAAAAAAAAACTAACCAAATGAATTGCCACTGCGGAACCAAAAAACCTTACCAAAACTGTTGTGAAGTTTACCATAAAAATGGCGGACTAACAGAAACAGCAGAGCAATTAATGCGTTCTAGGTATTCGGCATTTGTATTGGCAAATGGCGATTATTTAATGGCAACGCATCATAAAAGCACAAAACCTATAAAAGAGAAAAAAGCGATTGTAAAATGGGCAAAATCCGTGCAATGGTTGAAATTAGAAATTTCAGAAAGTACAGAAGATACAGTTACCTTTAACGCGTTCTTTTTTGATAATGGCCAAGCAGATGTCATTCATGAAAAATCTAAATTCGTAAAAGAAAATAACCAGTGGTTTTACTTAGGTTTAGCCGAATAAATTAAAAATACAAATCTGTTGGGTTTCAAAAACCTAACAGGTTGAATAAAAAATAAAACATGTGGAAACTCATTAAACGAGTTGGTTTAATTATAAATGGAAAAACGCTACTTATTACAGGATTGGCAATTGCATCTACAGCAATTTGTTTACATTTTCATATTAAAGCCGATTTCCCATTAACGCTAATTGGAACAGCTATTGTATTTCCAATTGTATTCTCTATTGGTGGCGCCTACAAACGTCGCGAAGTGGCATTAGACGAATATGGTTCTATTAAAGCACACGGAAGAGCTTTATATTTTGCGGCGTCCGATTGGTTAGAAAATCCGCCTGAAGAATTGAAAACAGAACTAAAAGCGCATTTAGCTGACTTATTAAACTCGTGCAAGCAAATTTTTACGCATCCAGTAAGCGAATTAGAAGTCAACGAGAAAGAAGTCTATAAAAGTTTTAGAGCATTATCATTATTTGTAAAAGAAATGCGAGCACACGGTTTACCATCTGGAGAAGCTTCGCGTTCTAATCAGTTTTTAAGTAAAATGATGATTTCTTTTGAGCGTATCAAACACATTTATCAGTACAGAACTCCACGAACGCTAAGAACGTATAGTGACATTTTTATTGTGCTTTTACCTATTCTTTACGGACCTCATTTTGCGCATAACGTGACCAATTATAACTTTGGGCTACACTTTGCAGTGCCAATAATGTTTACCGTAATATTAGTAGCTTTAGATAATATTCAGTCGCACTTAGAGAATCCTTTTGACCAACAAGGTGAAGATGATGTACATATTAACGTCGAAAAATTCATTAAAAATTTAGACTAAATTTGTCAATTAGAACCAAGTCGTATACCTTTCTTAAAAATAAAATTATGTACCCATTAAGACGAAACAGAAGATTAAGAACCAACGAAGCCGTTAGAAGCTTAGTTAGAGAAACCATACTATCTCCAAACGACTTTTTAGTACCGCTTTTTGTGGTTGAAGGCAAAGGTGTAAAAGAAGAAATTGCTTCTATGCCTAATTACTTTCGTTACAGTTTAGACCTTTTGGAAAACGAAGTAAAAGAGCTTTGGAACATGGGTTTAAAATCTGTATTACTGTTTGTAAAAGTACCCGACAATTTAAAAGACAACGCCGGAAAAGAAGCTTTAAACCCTAACGGATTAATGCAACGCGCCATAAAAACCGTTAAAAATGTTTGTCCGCAAATGTTGGTCATGACCGATGTGGCTTTAGACCCATATTCGCAATACGGACACGACGGAATTATAGAAAATGGCGTTGTAGCTAACGATATTACCAACGATTTTTTAGCAGAAATGAGTGTTTCCCATGCACAAGCAGGCGCTAATTTTGTTGCACCAAGCGACATGATGGACGGACGTATTTTAAGCATTCGCGAAGCTTTGGAAGATACTGGTTTTACCGATACTGGAATTATGAGTTATTCGGCTAAATACGCATCGGCATTTTACGGACCTTTTCGTGATGCTTTAGATTCTGCACCTGTGGATATGGTAGATATTCCAAAGGATAAAAAGACCTACCAAATGGATTATGCTAACCGTTTTGAAGCCATTAAGGAAACCGAAATGGACGTAGATGAAGGCGCAGATATTGTTATGGTAAAACCAGGATTATGCTATTTGGATATTGTCCGCGAAATTAAAAATGCAGTAGATGTTCCTGTGGCAGTTTATCAAGTTTCAGGCGAATATTCTATGCTTAAAGCCGGAGCAGAAAGAGGTTGGTTAGACCACGATGCTGTTATGATGGAGCAAGTTACAGCCATAAAACGCGCCGGAGCAGATGTAATTGCAAGCTATTTTGCTAAAGATGTGGTTAAGTTGTTAGGGTAATTAATTATGATGAAAAAATGGATAATAATTAATAGCTTAATTTCTATTATAGTTTTCGCTTTTATATTTCATACTAATATGAGTAAATCTGGTGGAGATATGGCAATTGGTGCATTTAATGTGCTTTTTGGTTTTATCCAATTAATAACCATTATAGGTATATCATTTAAAAACAAGAGTCATATTATTCACAACACGATATTAACGGTACTAATTTTACAAATAATTGAAATGATTATCTTGGTGAAATGGGGATACCAAATTCGTAATTACCTTATTAATCAATAGTTGGGCAAATGGCAAGCCACCACGCTATCCGCTGTAGTTTTGTAAAATCTTAAACGAGAATTTTACAAAAGCTGTCGCTACTATCGTTTTTGCGAAACCTTACTCAAACGCAATAACTCCATTTATAAACATAACTAAAATTTGAGTTTATATTGTTATTTAGAACTTTAGCTAGAAAACAAGCAAACAACTAAAAGTCACTTCAACTACATTAAAACTTGTTTTTATCATCAAATTAACAACCAATTCACTTCATTTTTATACTTTAGTAAAAAACACAAATAAATGACAGGATTATTACTTTGGGCAACCATTTCCATATTTTTTTCATTCTTATGCTCTATTTTAGAAGCTGTACTTTTAAGCGTTACACCAACATTTGTGAAACTTAAAAAACAAGAAAACAAAAGCTACGCTTCTACTCTAGAAGAATTAAAAAAAGATGTAGATAAGCCACTAATTGCTATTCTAACACTAAACACTATTGCGCATACCGTTGGTGCTATGATGGTTGGAATCCAAGCCGAAGAATTACCTTATAAAATAGAGTTTTTTGGCATAAATACCGTTGGAATTGTTTCAGCAATCATGACGCTTTTAATTTTAATTGCATCGGAAATTATCCCAAAAACTATTGGAGCTACTTACTGGAAAAGCTTAACTAATTTTACAACTAGAGCTTTAACTGTTTTAATATTCCCTTTAAAATGGACAGGTATTTTATGGTTATTACAACTAACCACAAAGCTTATTGGCGGAAAAGGTCACGGAAGTGTTTTAAGTCGTGAAGGCTTTTTAGCTATGGCAGACATGGCAGAAGAAGAAGGTGTTTTTCAAGAAAATGAAAGTAAAATAATCAAAAATCTGTTAACTTTTAAAGAGGTTTGCGCTAAAGATGTTATGACACCTAGAACGGTTTTAAAATCGGCAGATCAAAAAACTACAGTAGAAGCGTTTTTTAATGAAAACATGAATCTTCGTTTTTCTAGAATTCCGGTATATAGTAATAATCCAGATAATATAATTGGTTTGGTTTTGAAAGCCGAAATTTTTAAAGAAATGGCTTTAGGACATGGCTCTAAAAAGTTAGAAGAATTAAAGAGAAGTATTATAATTGTAGAACGCAATAAACAAATTCCAACACTTTTTGAAGAATTAGTAGACACAAAAAACCACATGGCATTGGTTGTAGACGAATATGGTAGTGTTAGCGGTATAGTAACTATGGAAGATGTTATAGAAACGCTTTTAGGTATGGAAATTATGGACGAGAGCGACAATGTTTCCGACTTACAACATTTAGCACGTAAAAGTTGGGAAGCAAGAGCAAAACGCTTAGGTATTATTGACCAAGAAACACCAGAACTATAATGGAAGAATGCATTATTAAATCGCCTTTAGGTTACACTAAAATTTGTGGCGATTTTAATGGTGTACAATCTATTTCTATTTTAAATTCTGAAGAAAAAATAACCGATATTATTCCGGAATGCCTTGAGGATTGTGTGTATCAGCTTAACGAATATTTTAAAGGAGAACGCAAACAATTCAACTTAAAACTTAATCCACAAGGTACAGAATTTCAGCAAACGGTTTGGAAAGCGTTACAAACCATTCCGTATGCAAAAACCTGTTCTTATTTAGATCTATCTAAACAATTAGGCAACGTAAAAGCCATAAGAGCAGTTGCAAATGCCAATGGTAAAAATCCACTTTGGATTGTAATTCCATGCCACAGAGTTATTGGAACCAACGGAAGTTTAACGGGTTATGCTGGCGGAATTCACAGAAAAAAATGGCTTATCGAACACGAATATCCTTACAAGCAACAATCTCTTTTTTAAAAAAATGGCGTTACCACAAGGGTCGCGTTTTCCATTATATCTTTTTCTCGTGCTGAATTTAGTTCAGCATCCTAAGTTGATATTGTAATTTTGGAATCTCATCAAATCCAGTACTAAACTTCCAAAAAAGGATGCCATTTCAACCGCTAACGCAAATTCTTCAACTTAAATCATTATATTTAGGTAACTAATTCAATTTTATGAAATTCATTAGAAAAACCATCAACTTTTTACTTGTAGTAGTAAGTTTGCTTGTTGTTACTCTTTACATTACGGACACAGACTATTTAATAAAAGCCGTAAGAACCATTTACATGAATGGTTACACAACTGCTTATTTAGAAGATTATAAAAAATTCGATAATCAAACCATAGAAATTGGTACGCCACAACCGTGGAACAACCATAAAGATTATAACAAAGCGCAACCAACAGAACGTTTAGCAAAAGCTAATAAAGATTGGGGAACTATTGCTTATGTTATTATTAAAAACGATAGCATTTGGTTTGAAGAATATTACGATGGTTTTGGACCAAATTCTAAATCCAACTCATTTAGTATGGCAAAAAGTTATGTGTCAGGATTATTGGGTAAAGCCATTATGGATGGTTATATAAAAGATTTAAATCAACCAGTTTGCGATTTCCTTCCTGCTTTTTGCGAAGGAAAAGCTAAAAGCATGACCGTTGGAGATTTATCTACTATGAGTTCTGGAACCAATTGGGACGAAAAATATTACTCGCCTTTATCCATAACAACACGTGCTTATTTTGACGATGATTTAGCCAAAGTAATGAATGGCTTAAAAGTAGTTAACGAACCAGGACAAACTTTTAAATACGCAAGTGGCGACACGCAAATGTTAGCAATGGTTATAGAAAAAGCTACAGGTAAAAAGTTATATACGTATTTACAAGATAGCTTTTGGAAACCTTTAAATAGCGAAAACCAAACGCTTTGGCAAGTAGATAGCGAAGACCACGATTTGGTTAAAGCTTACTGCTGTATTGCAAGTAATGCTAAAGATTTTGCACGTTTTGGAAAGTTGTATAAAGACCATGGAAAATGGAATGGAAAGCAGATTTTAGATTCGGTTTTTGTAGCTAAATCTATTGTTCCAAAATTTCCATCTAGTCCGCAATATGGCTATGGTTGGTGGCTTCAGAAAAGAGGTAATAAAAACTTTTTTATGATGCGTGGACATTTAGGTCAATACGTAATAGTAGAACCAGAAGACAACGTAATTATTGTCCGTTTAGGTCATCAAAAATCTCCAGATGAAGGTATTGGAACTTTTACAGATGATATTGGTTTATATATTGAAGAAGCTTATAAAATGATGGATAATGAATAAAGCGCTCCTTACATTATGTCTTGTTTTTTGTTTATGTTCCTGCAAAAAAACAGAAGAAAAAAAGATAGAAATTACTAAAACGGAAATAGTTAAAGACACTATAAAAACAGTCAGAAAAGAAGTTAAAATAAACCTTAACAGAGATATTTCTGGACATTATAAATTAGTTGAAGGTTATACCAAATTTCATGAAGGAAATACAGATAGCATATTTAAAGGTGTTTTAAATATTAAGAAAGTTTCGAGTAGCGATTATGAGGCAATTCGTGTTGACAAATACCATGAAACTACGCCATTATCAGATTATACTGTAATTAGAGATTATAAAAAGTCTTACTACGAATTATCTAATTGCAACAAACCAGTTCCTGCATATTATTTTCAAAAGAAATACTTGATTACAAAGAAAACCGACAGTATTATTGAGATTGAAGAACCAATGGGAAATTGTGATCGATTTTCGGTTTGGAAGAAAATTGACACTTCAGAAACTCTTCACTTATCATTAAGAAGAACTTTTAGTAAAGCAAAAGTTGAGTACAAGAATGCCTATACAGATTTAATTACAGTTAACCCAGAAGATGTTAAAATTGATATTATTTACACTAATGGATTGTTAAAAACAAAACATAAACATAAATCCGAACCTAATAACACAGAGGTTTTCACTAGTTATTAAACTTAAAACTAACTTAATATGATACATAGAATCAACCTTGAAAACATATTATTCTTAGATATAGAAACGGTTCCAGAAAACGAGAATTTTGAAGAACTTACAGAAGCAAAAAAGGAACTTTGGGAATTAAAAACCAAGTACCAACGGAAGGAAGAATTTTCTCCCGAAGAATTTTACGATCGCGCAGGCATTTGGGCAGAGTTTGGTAAAATAGTGTGTATTTCGGTTGGACATTTTACGTTTCAAGGCGAAATGAGAAAGTTTAGAGTCACGTCTTTACATGGCGATGAAGCTTCAATTTTAAAAGAATTTAAAACCTTACTAAACACACATTACAACGATACTAAACACTTGCTTTGCGCGCATAATGGTAAAGAATTCGATTTTCCTTACATAGCACGACGCATGATTATTCATAATATAGAGTTACCAAACAAGTTAAATTTATTCGGTAAAAAACCATGGGAAGTTCCGCATTTAGATACGCTTGAATTATGGAAGTTTGGAGATTATAAAACATATACATCTTTAAAATTATTAACTAATGTGCTTGGCATTCCTTCACCTAAAGACGATATTGATGGTAGCGAAGTAAGAGATGTATTTTACAAAGAACATGATATTGATAGAATTATTATCTATTGTGAAAAAGATACCATTGCAGTTGCACAAATTTTCTTACGTTTACGTGGTGAAGCCATTCTTCATGATAACGAGATTATTCACGTTTAAAATTTACTTTAATTGAATACAGAAACACTTTTACAGGTCAACGATTTAAAAATTTCATTTGGAGACAAAGAAGTTATTAAAGGCATTTCTTACACCATAAATAAAAACGAGATTTTAGGTATTGTTGGCGAATCTGGCTCTGGTAAATCGGTTTCATCTTTGGCTTTAATGGGTTTATTACCACAAAAATTAGCACGAATAACTCATGGCTCAATTCAGTTTAAAGGTGAAGAATTAACCACTAAATCGGCTAAGGCATTTCAACAAATTAGAGGTAAAAAAATAGCCATGATTTTCCAAGAACCTATGAGTTCTTTAAATCCAAGTATGCGTTGTGGTAAACAAGTGGAGGAAATTTTAAAACAACACACTAAACTTTCCAAAACAGAACTAAAAGCTGAAGTCCTATCGTTATTTGAACAAGTAAAGCTACCAAGTCCAGAACGTGTTTATAAAGCTTATCCGCATGAAATTTCCGGAGGACAAAAGCAACGTGTTATGATTGCTATGGCTATTGCTTGCCAACCAGATTTACTTTTAGCAGACGAACCAACAACAGCTTTAGACGTTACGGTTCAAAAAGAAATTATTCTACTTTTAAAGGAATTACAACAGGAAACAAAAATGAGTGTGCTATTTATTACACACGATTTGTCTTTAATTTCCCAAATTGCAGACCGCGTATTAGTTATGTATAAAGGTGAAATAGTAGAGCAAAATACAGCCGAAGAAATATTTAAAAACCCACAACATAATTATACAAAAGCATTAATTGCGTCAAGACCAAGTTTAGACGTAAGATTAAAACGTTTACCTACGGTTAGTTCTATTTTAAATGAAGACAGTTCTGCGGAAGAATTTACAACTGAAGATAGAAAAACACATCATAAAAAACTGTATAGTAATCCGCCACTTTTACAAGTTATTAATGTTGAAAAAGAATACTTATCTAAAAGTGGATTGTTTGGAAAAACAGACTCTTTTAAAGCTGTAAACAACGTAACTTTTAATGTTTATGAAGGAGAAACCCTAGGATTAGTAGGCGAATCTGGTTGCGGAAAAAGCACACTTGGAAACGCCATTCTAAATTTAGATAGAGCCACAGCAGGACAAATTTTATATAAAGGACAAGATATTACCAAGCTTTCTTCACAAGAAATGGTTGCGCTTAGAAAGGATATTCAGATTATATTTCAAGATCCATATTCGTCTTTAAATCCAAGACGTTCTGTGGGAGAAACTATTATGGAACCAATGATTGTGCATAATTTGTATACTTCAAAAGAAGCATGTAAAGCCAAGACAATGGAACTTTTAAAACGTGTTGGATTAGATGAAACTGCTTTTAACCGTTATCCACATGAGTTTTCTGGTGGACAAAGACAAAGAGTTGGTATTGCTAGAACTATTGCGCTTCAACCAAAGTTGATAGTTTGTGACGAATCCGTTTCGGCATTAGATATTTCTGTTCAAGCACAAGTTTTAAATCTTTTAAATGAATTGAAAGAGAAATTTGGTTTCACCTATATATTTATATCTCACGATTTAGCAGTTGTTAAATACATGAGTGACCAATTATTGGTTATGAATAAAGGAAAAATTGAAGAATTAGGAGATGCAGATATTATCTATAAAAATCCTGAAAAATCTTACACTAAAGCACTCATTAACGCTATTCCTAAAGGAATTTAAATAAGAACAAAACAAATAAAAAATAGGTTGGCGTTAATGGTAGATTTGAGACTTTCAAACATTTAGGGAAACAAATATAAACAAAAAAGCTTAACAAACAAGATTAAATACGTAAAAAACCGACCAAATACATGTTTATTTAAAAATAAGTCATGAAAAAGACTATCTAGAATATAAATAGCCTTATTATTTAAGCGTTTAATTTAATTTTTATATCTCCATTACTGGAATATCTCCATCTATAATTAATTTACCTTCTGTAGCATTTTGAATATCTTCTACAGAAACACCTGGAGCTCTTTCTAACAACTTAAATCCTTGTTCTGTAACTTCTAAAACTGCTAAATTAGTCACTACTTTTTTTACGCATCCAACACCAGTTAAAGGTAAACTACATTTTTTAAGTAATTTAGATTCTCCTGCACGATTAGTATGCATCATAGCTACAATAATATTTTCTGCAGAAGCTACTAAATCCATTGCTCCGCCCATACCTTTAACCATTTTACCAGGGATTTTCCAATTAGCAATATCGCCATCTTCAGAAACTTCCATAGCACCTAAAATAGTTAAATCCACATGTTGACCACGAATCATAGAGAAACTAGTTGCAGAATCAAAAAAACTTGCACCTGGAAGCGTTGTAATGGTTTGTTTTCCTGCGTTTATAATATCAGCGTCTTCTTCACCATCAAAAGGAAAAGGTCCCATTCCTAAAACCCCATTTTCACTTTGAAATTCTACTTCTATATCGTCACGCACATAGTTAGCCACTAACGTAGGAATACCAATTCCTAAATTAACATAATAACCATCTTGTACTTCTTTTGCAATACGTTTTGCAATTCCTGTTTTATCTAACATATTATATAATGTATCAATGTAACAATAAGTTAATGTAATAATGATTTAACCAGTTGTTACAGTTATTTGGATTTATAACTAGTACTTAATATTTTATAAATAATTAAGTCTAATTCTTTAATTTGTTGATTTAAATTAGAATTAAAAGGATAATTTTCAGACTTCTCACAAAGCAATAACCAATATTTCGTTTCCTCTAATTCTTTTGCTGCAATCTTAATTTTATGAATAAAATCGGATTTACTTTCAGCATTTTGTGCCTCATGAATATTAGCACCTATACTTATTCCTGATTTTAACAATTGATTTGCAATAACATACTTCTTTTCATACTGAAGCTGTTCAGTAAACGTTATAATTTCTAATGAAAACGCAACAGATTTATCTAAAATAATATTCGTTTTAGCCATTGGTACATTTTTACATTAATAAATTATTACATTATTTTTCCCTAACTGTTCTTTGTTCTATTCGTTTTTCATATGTTTCACCTTGAAAAATACGCTGTACAAAAATCCCTGGGATATGAATTTGATTTGGATCTAAAGTTCCTGCTGGCACTAATTCTTCAACCTCGGCTACTGTTATTTTTGCAGCACCACACATTACTGGATTAAAGTTTCTAGCGGTTCCTTTAAAAATTAAATTACCTGCGGTATCACCTTTCCAAGCTTTTACAAAAGAAAAATCGGCTTTAAAAGCATGTTCCAACACATACATTTTTCCATCAAATTCTCTAGTTTCTTTTCCTTCTGCTACTTCTGTTCCGTATCCAGCAGGTGTATATATTGCAGGAAAACCTGCTTGTGCAGCTCTACGACGTTCTGCTAAAGTTCCTTGGGGAATAAGTTCTACATCTAGTTCTCCGGACAACATTTGGCGTTCAAATTCATCGTTTTCTCCAACATAAGACGACACCATTTTTTTGATTTGCTTACCTTGTAATAACAAACCTAAACCAAAATCATCTACTCCTGCATTATTAGAAATACAGGTTAATCCTTTACTATTTTTTTTAACTAATTCTGCTATAGAATTTTCTGGAATACCACATAAACCGAATCCACCTAGCATAAAAGTCATATCGTCTTTAACACCTTTTAATGCGTCTTGGACATTATCTACTTTTTTAGAAATCATATGTATATTTATTTATCCCATAAATTTACAAATAAAAAAGCCATTCAAAAATGAATGGCTTAATAATATTTACTAAAACTTAAGAATATCGTAATAAAACTTAATTACATTCCTAAATCATCTATTTCTGGGTTTTCTTCCTGTTGATCTGCGTTACTTTGTTGGTATTTATCACAATCTACTTCAATAGATAGATTTTTAGGTTTTTCGAATTTACCATCTGAAATCCCAAGATCTTCATTTGCATAACAATCTTTCATGTACATTCCCCAAATAGGTAATGCCATAGATGCGCCTTGTCCGTATGCAATACTTCTAAAATGCACAGATCTATCTTCTCCACCAACCCAAACTCCAGTAACTAAATTTGGTACCATTCCCATAAACCAACCATCACTTTGATTTTGTGTAGTTCCTGTTTTTCCTGCAATTGGATTTGTGAATTCATAAGGATAACCGGTAATAATTTCTTTATAAACTTTATTATAAGAATCTGCACCTTTTGTTCTTAATCGTCTACCTGAACCAGACTCAGTAACTCCTTCCATTAGTTTAACAGTAACATATGCTGTCTCTTCACTTAAAACATCTCTTGTAACTGGTAAGAATTGTTCTAAAACAGTATCGTTTTTATCTGCTACCGCTGTAACCATTATTGGCTGTGTATAAACACCTTTGTTTGCAAAAGCACTGTAGGCACCAACCATTTCGTATACACTAATGTCTGGTGTTCCTAGAGCAATTGAAGGTACTGGAGGAATATTTGATGTTACACCTAACTTTTTAGCTAAGTCACTTACTTGAACTGGACCAACTTTATCCATTAAACGCGCTGTTATTGTATTTACAGAATTTGCTAAAGCATCTGTTAATGTTAATTCTCCACCATAAGCTCCATCACTATTTTTAGGCGTCCAAGCTAACGTGTTCCCCATCTTACCAGCTTCAATAGTAATTTGAGATCTTGGTAGTTTATCGCAAGGCGACATGTGTAATTGATCTACTGCTGTAGCATAAACAAATGGTTTAAAAGTTGAACCTACTTGACGCTTTCCTTGTTTAACCATATCGTATTGAAAATGGCGATAATTAAATCCACCAACCCAGGCTTTTACATGTCCAGATTGGGGTTCCATACTCATCATTCCTGCACGTAAAAAATGCTTGTAGTAACGCATTGAATCCATTGGTTTCATTATGGTATCTACTTCTCCTCTATCCCAAGTAAAAATACTCATTGCAGTAGGTTTTTTAAATGACGCATAGATTTCTTTTTCAGGCTTCTTAAGATCGTACTTCATTTTACGCCAACGTTCAGATTGTTTAATTGAACGTTGCATTAAATCGTCTATTTCATCTTTATCTAAATCTCTAAATGGTGCTGTAGGGTTATACTTAGGCGTATTTTGAATAAAAAACTCTCTTTGTAACTTTTTCATGTGTGTAGTTACAGCATTCTCTGCATACGTTTGCATTCTAGAATCTATAGTGGTGTAAATTTTTAAACCATCGTTATACAAATTATATTTTGTACCATCTGGTTTTGGATTATTTTTAATCCAATCTTTCATGTATTCTTTTAAATATGCTCTAAAGTATGTTGCTGTTCCATCTCTGTGAGATTCTGGAGAATATCTTAAGTCTAATTCTCTTTTTGTTATTGAATCTTTTTTATTTTTATCTAATACGCCATACTTCACCATTTGACTAAGAACTGTATTACGCCTGTTTCTAGTACCTATTGGATTTCTATTTGGTCTTGGATTATATAAAGATGAATTTTTAAACATTCCAACTAACATAGCTGATTCTTTTACATCTAAATCTTTAGGTTCTTTACCAAAATATATTCTGGCAGCAGATCTAATTCCATCTGCATTATTACCAAAATCGTAAATATTAAAATACTGTGTAATAATTTCTTCTTTTGTGTATTGACGTTCTAAACGCACCGCAATAACCCATTCCTTAATTTTCTGAAATGCTCTTCCTATTTTGTTACTAGAAACTTGTTTAGTAAATAGTTGCTTTGCTAATTGTTGTGAAATGGTACTTGCGCCTCCATTTTTTCCTAGAGTCATAAATGCTCTTAAAGTTCCACGAGCATCAATTCCAGAATGATCATAAAAACGAACATCTTCTGTAGCAACTAAAGCGTCTACTAGGTGCTTAGGTAATTCTTCAAAACTTACAGGTGTTCTATTATCGTTGAAATAAAATTTAGCTAACGTTTTTCCATCTGAAGAAATAATCTCTGAAGCTAAATTAGTTTTAGGATTTTCTAATTGTCTGTGGTCTGGTAATTCTCCTAAAACCTCTTTTGAAGCCAAGAAAAACATTAAAACTACTGCTAAAACGCCTCCTATAAAAAGCATCCAAAACCAACGAACGTATTTGTCGAACCCAGATGTTTTTTGTTTTTTTTCTGTTGCCATACTAAACTCTTTATATCACTACTTTACGCAATGTTTATTCTTTTATTTTTTCTATTCTAAAACCAACATCTGTAATTCCTTCTAGGTTTACTACTCCATTTACTTCGCCATTTTTACGCATGGCGTGTTGAATTTTTACAGTATAATCTCCTTTTTCTGCAAACTTAACAGATTCTTTATACCATAATTTATTAGACTTTACGGTTGAAATACCTTCACCCAATAATGCGCCTGTTTTATCTGCCATTAAATATTCTAAAGTATCTTTAACCACTTTACCGTTAGGGAAATCCATTTCAACAATTAAAAAAAGATTCTTGTACTTATAATTGTTAGTATTTCTAATATTTACAAACAGATTATATGGATTTATACTATCGTTTGGGTTAACATTAAAACTTACTACGTCGTCTTTATTCCATGCATTCGAAAAGCTTTTATACTCGTCAAAAACCGAATCGTTATCGCATGAAAAACACAATAAAACTGCTAACAGCAAATAGAAACTAGTCTTTCTTCGCATTATCTTGAGTTGAATTATTTGGATTACTCGGTTTGTTTTGTGGTTTTCTACGTTTATTATTACGCTTAGGTCTTTGCTTTGCAGTTGTACCTTCAGCTATATTAGCAGATTTTTCTACTTTAGCTTTTGGTGCATTTGGTTTTACTCCAGCAGGTCTAGGCGTAGGCTTTTGTCCTGTTTTTTGAGCTGCTTTTGGTCTAGGGTTTGGTTTATGCTGTGGCCTTTTAGCTGTATCCGTTTTTGTATCTGAAGCCGATTTATTACGATTGTTAGGTCGTTTTTTGTTTCGGTTATTTTTGTTTTTAGATTTTGGCTGATCAAAACGTGTTAAACTATCTTGTCCTACTACGTTTTCAAACTCTACTTTAGCTTCAACTATTAGTGTAGCCGCATAATCTTCAAGATTAGCTACTTTTTCTTTCTTCTTGTTTAAAGCAATTATTTCGTTGGCTTGTGTTGTTGTAATTAAATGCCAATTCATCCATTCGCCTTCATAAGCATACCAAAGGTGACCTTTAAAAATATCTGTTTTTTGACAAACAGCAGTTCCTTTTTCTGTGTATAACTTGGTTTCGGTTTTTGGAAATGATTTTAACGCATCTAAATAAGAATCTAGCTCATAATTTAAACAACATTTTAATTTACCACATTGTCCTGCAAGCTTTTGCGGATTTAATGATAATTGTTGATACCTAGCTGCACTTGTACTCACAGATCTAAAATCTGTTAACCAAGTTGAACAACATAGTTCTCTACCACAAGATCCAATTCCTCCTAAACGAGATGCTTCCTGACGGAAACCAACTTGTTTCATTTCAATTCTTGTACGGAATTCTTTAGCAAATAATTTAATAAGTTCTCTAAAATCTACGCGTTCTTCCGCTGTATAATAAAACGTTGCTTTACTTCCATCGCCTTGAAATTCGATGTCAGAAATCTTCATTTTAAGTTTTAAATCTATTGCAAATTGTCGTGCTTTTACCTTCATAGGTTCTTCGCGATCTCTTGCTGAAGACCAAACATCTATATCTTTTTGAGATGCTTTTCTATATACTTTTTCAAATTCTGTTTTAGTAGGATTAATCTTTTTACGTTTCATTTGAACGCGAACTAATTCCCCAGAAAGTGTCACCATTCCAATATCGTGTCCAGATTGTACTTGTGTTGCCACAATATCTCCAATACTTAACGATAAGTTTTCGGTGTTTTTATAATATTCTTTACGTCCGTTTTTAAAACGAACCTCAACCCAATCAAATGGTTTTTCGTTACTTGGTAGTGACATGTTAGATAACCAGTCGAAAACAGTTAATTTATTACAACTGTCCGTACCACATGTTCCGTTACTTTTACAACCTTTTGGTTGACCATCTTTTGTTGAACAACTTTGACAAGCCATGTGTTTATTTTATATATGATAGATTCTAAGGTAAAACACCATTAGAAGACGATTAAAATGATAATTAAATGTAAATATACTATTATTCTAACGAGATAAAAAGTAAGAAATTATTATGAGTTAGCATAATATTCTTTAAATGACGATTTGAAGTGTTTTTTTCTCTGAAATAAGCCTATTTTGAAGCACCTGAAACCACTATTACAATTTCGCCTTTTGGTGGTTTATTTGTATAATGTTCTAGCACTTCTTTTGCAGTTCCACGTATGGTTTCTTCGTATAATTTAGTAATCTCTCTAGAAACCGATACTTGTCTTTCTTCTCCAAAATACTCGCAAAAATGTCCTAGGGTTTTTATTAGTTTATGTGGACTTTCGTAAAAAATAATAGTTCTTGTTTCTTCGGCTAACAATTTAAAACGTGTTTGCCTTCCTTTTTTTACTGGAAGAAAGCCCTCAAACACAAATTTATCGTTTGGCAAGCCACTATTTACTAATGCAGGTACAAAAGCAGTTGCGCCTGGTAAACAATTAACTTCTATATTATTTTCTACACAAGCTCTTGTTAATAAAAATCCTGGATCTGAAATTGCTGGTGTACCAGCATCGCTAATAATAGCTATAGTTTCTCCTGCTTGCAAACGTTTTATTAAACCATCTACCGTTTTATGCTCGTTATGCATATGGTGACTTTGCATATGTGTAGTAATCTCAAAATGCTTTAGCAACTTCCCAGAAGTTCTTGTGTCTTCTGCTAAAATAACATCTACTTCTTTTAACACTCTTAATGCACGAAGTGTGATATCTTCTAAATTTCCTATTGGTGTTGGGACTAAGTAAAGCATGATTTTTTTAAAATATTAATGACTATAAATATAACCAAAAAAAAAGTCCAACATTGCTGTTGGACTTTGAAACTTGCTCCTCCTCTTAGGCTCGAACTAAGGACCCTCTGATTAACAGTCAGATGCTCTAACCAACTGAGCTAAGGAGGAGTGTTTGTTATTTCGAGTGCAAATATAGATTCTTTTTTAATTTACACAAAACTTTTTTAATTTTTTTTAATTAAAAATTGCTTTAAAGATATCATTTCCGTTCGCAAACAGCACTAATGCTATTAAAATGAAGAATCCAACCGTTTGTGCATATTCCATAAATTTATCGCTTGGCTTACGTCCAGAGATCATTTCGTATAATAAAAACATAACATGTCCACCATCTAAAGCTGGAATTGGTAATAAATTAAGAACTCCTAACATAATAGATAAGAATGCTGTTATTCCCCAAAAGTGTGCCCAATCCCATGTATCTGGAAAGACATCATAAATAGCTTTAAATCCACCAACACCTTTATAAGCACCTGTACTAGGACTAAAAATTTGTTTTAACTGACCAAAATAACCCGTAATTGTACTTGAAAACTTATCATAACCTACTCCAAAACTTTCACCAAAAGTATATTCGTTTCTAACAATATTAAAATAACCTAATTCTGCGGATTCATTTGGAGAAACACCTTGCACAATACCTAACTTACCGTTATTATCAATTTTTAAATTAGCAGATACTAATTTTCCTTCTCTTAAAACCTCAACAGGAATTGTTTGATTTTTGGAATTTTCTGCAATTTGAACAACTTGATCCAAAAACTTAGCATCTTTACCGTTTAAGGTCTGAATAACATCACCTTTTAATAGACTAACATTTTTATTAAGTGAACTATCTGGAATTTGATAAACCACAAAAGGAATTCTAAGCTCAAACATATCTCTATTCTTACTAGTAGATAATTGACCTAGGAAATCTTGAGGCAAAGGAATAGTTTTCTCCACTCCATTTCTTTCAATTGTTACAGCTTCTGCTCCAATAATATTCCCCCTAATTTGAGAATATTTTTCAATTTTAGTATCATCAACTTTAACCACTTTATCTCCAGTTTGGAAACCAATTTTAGTTAACAAAGGATTCTCAACAACATATCCTTCTTTCATGCTTTCTGCATCATAATCCGCATCTCCATATGCAAATGAAGCTACTATATATATTAGTAATGCTAAAACAAAATTCACAAAAACCCCACCAAGCATAATAATTAAACGTTGCCATGCTGGTTTAGACCTAAATTCCCATGGTTTTGGTTCTTCTGCCATAGCTTCGGTATCCATACTTTCGTCTATCATACCGGCTATTTTTACATAACCACCTAAAGGCAACCAACCAATTCCGTATTCTGTTCCACCAATTTTCTTTTTAAATAACGAAAACTTAACATCAAAGAACAAGTAAAACTTTTCGACTCTAGTTTTAAAAGCTTTTGCAGGGATAAAGTGACCTAATTCGTGTAAAACAATAAGTAAAGACAAGCTTAAAAGAAACTGTCCAATTTTTATAATAAATTCCATTTATGTTATATTCTATAAATAATCGACCAAAAGTACATATTTAAGCTTAGTTTAAAAAAATTAAAGTGTATTCAGTTTTAACATTAACAGTAAATTAAGGTAGTTTTAGTTTACGCAGTAAGTTCTAACTCGTATTTTTGTATTAATTTCTAATATTATGCTATCATTTTTTAAAGAGTACAAAAAATTCGGGTTATTTTTTCTGGTATTATCTATTGTAATCATCAGTATTATTTACAACATTCTAAACGTTGAAAAAGTACTTCCAATTTACCAACCAGCTTCTGTAAATGCAGAATTAGTTGACAGCACTATTCAGCATAAAAAAAAATATCACAAAATTGCAGATTTCTCTTTAACCAATCAAAACGGAAAAACCATTACGCAAGAAGACTATAAAGGTAAAATCTATATAGCCGACTTTTTCTTTACAACCTGTCCTACAATTTGTCCTATTATGACAAAAAATATGGCAGACATTCAAAAGGAAATTTTAAACGATGATGATGTTATGTTATTATCTCATTCTGTAACTCCAAAAATAGATTCTGTTGCTCAATTAAAACGTTACGCTATAGAAAAAGGCGTTAACGATAAAAAATGGAACTTAGTTACAGACGTAAATAAAAAACAAATTTACGAGCTTGCTAGGAAAAGTTACTTAGCTGTAAAAACTAATGGTAATGGCGATAAGTACGACATGATACATACGGAAAACTTCATGCTAATTGATAAAGAAAAACAAATTAGAGGTTTTTATGATGGTACAGATCCAGAAGGAATTAAAACACTTCTTGAAGACTTAAAAACGTTAAAAAATAGCTATAAAAACTAGTTTATAGCCTAATCCTTTTTTTGACTGAACATTTTCTACTACTTTTGCTTCTTTAAAATCAATCTAAATAAGCTTGAGTACAACACTAGCAGACTTAAAAAAAGGAGAAACAGCGGTAATTATCGATGTATCTTCTATTGAGATACCTTTAAAACTCCTAGAAATGGGCTGTTTACCAGGCAATAATGTACAACTTGTACAGATTGCACCTTTTTCAGACCCTATGTATCTTAATATTAATGGTAGTCATTTAGCTATTAGAAAAGAAACCGCAATTCACGTTTTAATAGAAAAGGTTAATGAGTAAACAAATTAACATTGCTTTAATTGGTAATCCAAACACAGGAAAAACATCTGTTTTTAACGCTTTAACAGGCTTAAATCAGCAAGTTGGAAATTACCCAGGAATTACGGTAGAGAAAAAAGAAGGTATCTGTAAACTAGACAGAAATCTTAAAGCTCATGTTATTGATTTACCTGGAACTTATTCTTTAAATGCGTCTTCTTTAGACGAAAACGTCGTTATTGAATTACTTCTAAACAAAAACGATAAAGATTTCCCAGATGTTGTTGTTGTGGTTAGTGATGTTGAAAATTTAAAACGAAACTTATTACTTTTTACACAAATTAAAGATTTAGAAATCCCTACTATACTTGCTATTAACATGGCAGACAGAATGGATTATAAAGGAATTTCTTTAGATATCCCATATTTAGAAACACAACTAAAAACTAAAATTGCGTTAATTAGTACCCGAAAAAAAACAGGAATAGACGACTTAAAAGCGCTTATACAGAATTACAAAGAGATGTCTTCAGAACCGTGCTTAAATGCATCGGAAATAGACAAAGATTATTTTGATAGATTACGTGTTGCGTTTCCTAATCAGTTACTATACAAGCTTTGGTTAGTTATTACTCAAGATGTAAATTTTGGAAAAACCAACCGAAAAGAAATTGATGCTATAACAAGTTTTAAAACAAAATCTGCTGGCGACCTTAAAAGACTTCAGCAAAAAGAAACCATTAAACGTTATCAATTTATAAATAATGTTTTAAAAGTTGGGCAAACAGTAGACGCATCTCAAGCCAAAGACTTACGTAGTAAATTAGATAGAATTCTAACGCACAAAATATTTGGATACCTAATATTCTTTTTAATTCTGTTAGTTATTTTTCAAGCTATTTACGATTGGTCAAGCGTACCAATGGATTTAATAGATACAGCATTTGCTCATTTAAGCGAGTGGACAAAAAACGCATTACCTGCAGGAGATTTCACCAATTTATTAGCCGAAGGAATTATTCCTGGACTTGGTGGAATAGTTATTTTTATCCCACAAATTGCCTTTCTATTCCTCTTTATTGCTATTCTAGAAGAAAGTGGCTACATGAGTCGTGTAGTCTTTTTAATGGATAAAATTATGCGCCGTTTTGGATTAAGCGGAAAAAGTATTGTGCCTTTAATTTCTGGAACTGCTTGTGCAATTCCTGCAATTATGGCAACAAGAAACATAGAAAGTTGGAAAGAACGCTTAATAACCATTTTAGTTACGCCATTTACAACGTGCGCCGCAAGATTACCTGTTTATCTTATAATTATTTCATTAGTTATTCCAGAAGGTTCTTTTATAGGAATTAGCTATCAAGCCTTAACCTTAATGCTATTATACTTAATAGGATTTGGCTCGGCAGTATTTTCGGCTTACTTATTAAATAAAGTCTTAAATATTAATAGTAAAACGTTTTTTGTTGTAGAAATGCCAAACTACAAATTACCATTACTTAAAAATGTAGGCTTAACGGTTTTAGAAAAAACAAAATCATTTGTAGTTGGTGCAGGTAAAATAATTTTAGCCATCTCAATTGTTTTATGGGTTTTAGCATCTTACGGACCTGGAGAAAATTTCAATAATGCCGAAGAAATTGTAACAGAAAAATATGCCACTCAAAATTTAACAGAGGAAGCATTAAACAAAAAAATAGCATCTCATAAACTGGAACACTCTTTTATAGGAATTAGCGGAAGAGCAATAGAACCTGCCATTAGACCTTTAGGTTACGATTGGAAAATTGGAATTGCCATAGTAAGTAGTTTTGCTGCAAGAGAAGTATTTGTTGGAACTTTAGCCACTATTTATAGTGTTGGAAGCGACGATGAAGAAACCATTAAAAACCGAATGGCAGGCGAAGTTAACCCAATTCTTGGCGGACCATTATTTAATTTTGCTTCAGGGATTTCTCTATTACTGTTTTATGCATTTGCAATGCAATGTATGAGTACTTTAGCTATTGTTAAACGAGAAACTAACAGTTGGAAATGGCCAGCATATCAATTAGTAGTCATGACTGCTTTAGCCTATATAGTTGCATTAGCAAGTTATCAACTTTTAAAATAAACAATTTATGAATCCTTTTATTCAAAAAGTACTTGTAGGAATTACATTAATATTAGCCTTATGGTTTTTAGTATCTAAATATTTTCTACCAGAAAAGAAGAAAAATAATAAGGATTGCGGTAGTGGTAGTTGTGGATGTTAATTTATTGGCACTGTAATTTGTGGGTTTTTTAAAGAGCTATTTCCAGCTTTAATTACTCAATCTTATTCTTTTAACAGAATTCGCTTTTTTAATTTATTTTCTGATGTAAAACTTATCAATTCTTTAATATCTCCACAAGAATTATATCTAATTTTAAACTTCTGTTTTTTAGATATTATATTTTTTAATTCAATTACTCTTCCGTTTTCATCATACGTTACCCTGAAATTATAAGCTAAATTAGAGCAAACCAAACATCCAGAATATGAGAATTCAATAATTCGTGATTTTAAATCATATTTATAAGTATGTGACCAATTACTACTTTTAAAATTATCTTTTATTTCATTCTCATCTCTCCAAACAGTAATTGTCTCATTTTTGTATTTGAAATCAACAAACTTATCAGGAAAATAATAAGGAGTATTGAAGTGTTTCTTCATGAAATTAAAATCAATAAGACTAGAATCAAGGTCAATATTCTTATATGCAACATTTTCTTCCTCATTATAACTATAATCTGCTATGATAAATTCTTTTACAGAATTTTGAGCTGTTAAATAGTTAACAGAAATAATTAAAAATAATTTTAATAAGTTATTCATATATTTTTAGAATGGTTATTATCTTATACCTATAACCTCAAAAATTAATAAAAAAAAATAAATCTACCTCACTTCAACTTTAAAAATGTAATCTTTAGCTTCGGTTTTTTCTTTGTAAACAGGATAAGGTAATAAATCTACAGCATAAATTTTACTCGATTTATTTTCAACAATTAAGCTGTAATAGTCTGGATGAACAGCTGCTTGAATTACAACTTCTTTCATTCTTGGAGTTTTTCCAGCTTCAGTAATTTCTACAATAACTTTAGCTTCTCCAGCTCTAATACAGTTAACGCCTTTAGGACAACGTGAATCATTTATCACTTTCACTAATTTAACCGAAATATCATTAACCAATATTGGCACATTTAATTGCTGCTGAATAGAAATTCTTGGCGCTTTTACTTTTACGGAATCTTGAGCATTAACTGTAAAAGCAAAAAACAATAGAGTTACAAATAAAAAGGATTTCATAGAGATATGGTATTATTTAGTAAAGATAAAACAAAAATCGAACCATTTCTAAATATCAATTATTTTAGCTACATTTGAATATTATTTAAGTTAGCTTAAAAGATTAATTAACATATCAGAAATGTCTGTAGCAGTAGAAAATTTTATTAAAACTATTTATAAGAATAATTTAAATAGTGTAAACGATACAAAACCTGGAAGCATAGCCAAGCATTTAGAAATTTCTAGTGCAGCAGCAACAGATATGGCGAAAAAATTAGCCGAAAAGGACTTACTAAATTACCAAAAATATAAACCATTAAAACTAACTACTAAAGGCGAAAAAATAGCACTTAATGTGATTAGAAAACACAGACTTTGGGAAGCCTTTTTATTTAAAACCTTTGATATGTCGTTACATGACATCCATAGAGAAGCCGAATTATTAGAACATGAAACTTCAGATTTTTTAGCTGATAAAATAAGTACTTATTTAGGCCACCCAAAATTTGATCCACATGGCGATCCAATTCCAAACAGTAATGGCGAAATCACAACAACAGATGTTTCAATTTCATTAGAAAAAGCATTAGAAAATAAAACCTACACTATTGCACGTTTAATGAGCGACGATAAAGATTTCTTTGAGTTTTGTGCCTTAAACGGTTTAAAATATGGAAACACCATTCAAGTCATTAAACAGTTTGCAAACACCAACATGACGCAACTTAAAATAAACGACAACACCATTTTACTAAACCAAGATTTTACAAAAATTATTTATGTTAATGAGAACAATTAAAACCACTTTAGCACTTTTAGCATTATCAATTACAACTATTGGTTTTGCTCAGACCGAAACTCAAGAAGAATCATTAGGCGCTTTAATAACAGACAGACCGGACGCTACAGAATCTCCTACCGCAATGCCAAGAGGTTTTTTACAAGTAGAAACTGGTGCATTATACGATAGCTTTGAAGAGAATAATGTAAAAACAGAAAACTTTACTTACAACACAACTTTAGTACGTTACGGACTATTAGACAATCTAGAATTACGTTTAGGCTGGAATTTTATTGAAGGACAAACCACTATCAATAATAAGAAATTAGATAATGTAACCAGCGGATTTGATCCTTTATTGTTAGGTTTTAAAACCACAATTTCAGATGAAAAAGGTGCGATGCCAGAAATTGGATTTTTAGGTCATTTATATTTACCATTTTCGGCTTCTACAGATTACAGACCAGAAACTACAGGAGTAGATTTTAGATTCTCTTTTGCACATACTTTATCGGAAAAGTCAAGTTTAGCCTATAATTTAGGTGCTGCTTGGGGAAACGATTCTCCTGAGGCAGCTTATTTATACACTATTGCATACGGTTACAGTATTACAGATAAAATTGGTGCTTACGCAGAACTTTACGGGGATTTCCCAGAAGATAATAAAGCCAACCATTTATGGGATGCAGGATTAACTTATTTAGTAAACAATAACGTGCAGTTAGATGCAACAGTTGGATCAAGCATTACTACAGGACAAGATCTATTAATTAGTGCTGGAGTTAGCTTTAGAATCCCTAAATAAATTCAACTTAAAAAAATTAATCATGAAATTACAGATACTTTCTTTAGCTATATTAATCACGTTTTTTAGCTGTAAAGATGAAAAAAATACAAATCAAAAATTAAACGTAGTCACTACTACAACAATGATTACCGACTTGGTAAAAAATATTGGCGGCGAACATGTAAATCTAAACGGATTAATGGGTTCTGGCGTAGATCCGCATTTATATAAAGCAAGTGAAGGTGATGTTACTAAACTAGTTAACGCCGATGTTATTTTCTATAATGGATTACATTTAGAAGGTAAATTAGTGGAGGTTTTTGAGAAAATGGGGAATCAAAATAGAACTCAAATTCCATTAGCCGAAGAATTAGACAAATCAGGATTAATTGGTAGCGAATATTTTGCGTCTAATTACGATCCACACGTTTGGTTTAACATTCAATATTTCAAACAATTTGCAAAAAAGGTTACTCAAGTTTTATCTGAAAAAGATGCAAAAAATGCTGCGTCATATAAAATAAACGAAACGCGTTTTTTAGCCGAATTAGAAGCGTTAGAAGTTAAAGTAAAAGCCACTATTGAAACCTTAGCAAAAGAGAAACGCGTGTTAGTAACAGCACACGATGCATTTAATTACTTCGGAAAACAATACGATTTTGAAGTGGTAGGTTTACAAGGTTTAAGCACAGCAACTGAGGCTGGTGTGAAAGACGTTCAAAAATTAGCCAGTTTTATAATCGAAAAACAAATTAAAGCTGTTTTTATAGAAAGTTCTGTACCAAAACGTACTATTGAAGCCTTACAAGCATCAGTTAAAGCAAAAAACCACGATGTAGAAATTGGAGGAACGTTATATTCTGATGCCTTAGGAACTTCTGGAACTGTAGAAGGAACCTATATTGGAATGTTTGAGTACAATGTGAATACTATTGTGAATGCGCTTAAATAAGTTAGCAGTGATTTAGCCTTCAGTAGGCAGTGAAAAAAATATTATTAGTCAATAGTAAATTTTAATATTAAATTCATAATTAATAATCATCTTTCTGATTTTGTCCGTTCGAGCGCAGTCGAGAACTAAAATAATTAGTAATATAAATTAAACCCTATGTCAAACAAAATAGCCATAAAAGTAGACGATTTAACGGTTGCATATAATTACAAACCTGTGCTTTGGGATATAGATTTAGAAATTCCTGAAGGTGTTTTAATGGCAATTGTTGGACCAAATGGCGCAGGTAAATCTACGCTTATAAAATCCATTTTAGGGATTCTAAAACCTATTGCTGGAAGCGTTTCAATTTATGGTAAACCTTATAAGAAACAACGCGACTTAGTTGCTTACGTTCCACAAAAAGGAAGCGTAGATTGGGACTTTCCAACAACAGCTTTAGATGTGGTTATGATGGGGACTTATGGCGCTTTAGGCTGGATAAAACGTCCAGGTCAAAAAGAAAAGAAAGCCGCTTTAGAAGCTTTAGAAAAAGTAGGCATGTTACCATTTAAAGGCCGACAAATTAGTCAGCTTTCAGGTGGGCAACAACAACGTATTTTCTTAGCTAGAGCTTTGGTACAAAACGCATCAATCTATTTTATGGATGAGCCTTTTCAAGGCGTGGATGCAACCACCGAAATTGCTATTATTAATATTCTGAAAGAATTACGTAAAGCAGGAAAAACAGTCGTTGTAGTGCATCACGATTTACAAACCGTACCAGAATATTTTGATTGGGTAACATTTCTTAACGTAAAGAAAATTGCCACTGGAGCCGTAAAAGATATATTTAACGACGATAATTTAACTAAAACCTACGGGATTAATTACAAAGTAAGTATTCAGGAGTAAATAATTCGTAGTATTCAGTCTACAGTTTGGAGTAAAAACATAATCATTTTGTCATTCTGAGCTTCGACGCAGAAGCTATTTATTCAATTTAAAAACTGATATCAAAAATACTAACCACTATAACAAATGGATTTCACAGATTACACATTTCAGGTTATTGCTATTGGAACTGCTATTTTAGGCGCAGTTTGTGGTATGCTTGGAAGTTTTGCAGTACTGAGAAAACAAAGCCTTTTAGGCGATGCTATTTCGCATGCTGCTTTACCAGGAATAGCCATAGCATTTTTAATTACAGGAGCAAAAGACAGTAACATATTATTATTAGGAGCTTTAGTTAGCGGATTAGTTGGAACTTTTTGGATTAGAGGCATAATCACAAAAACGCATTTAAAATCCGATACTGCTTTAGGACTTATTTTATCCCTATTTTTTGGTTTTGGAATGTTGCTATTAACGTTTATTCAAAAACAACCCAATGCAAATCAAGCTGGTTTAGATAAATATTTATTTGGACAAGCTGCCACACTTTTAATAGAAGATGTTTGGCTAATGGGAATTGTAACCACAGCATGTTTGTTCGTTTTACTTCTATTTTGGAAAGAATTTAAACTATTACTTTTTGATTCAGACTACACTAAAACACTTGGCTTTAACACCAAATTTATAGATATACTAATTACTAGTTTTATTGTATTAGCCATTGTTTTAGGCCTGCAAACTGTTGGTGTCGTTTTAATGAGCGCTATGTTATTAGCACCTGCAGCAGCAGCTAGACAATGGACAAATAGCCTAGGAACCATGGTGTTTTTAGCGGCTATTTTTGGAGCCTTTTCAGGGGTTTTTGGAACCGTGATTAGTGCCAGTCAGAATAACCTCTCTACAGGTCCAGTAATTGTAATTGTTGCGGGGATATTCGTGATATTTTCTTTTATATTTTCTCCAAGTCGTGGTTTACTATTTAAGCAAATTCGTTTCATGAAAAACCGACGCGATTTAGAACTGCATAAAACTTTAGCATTTATGTATGGTATTGCAGAAACACACGAAAATATTTCACATCCACATACCATAAAACTATTAAATCACTTTCAAGGATTTACTAAAAAGACCTTAAAAGAGTTAGAAGAAAAAAATTACATTAAAATTTCGGGAACTGAATGGAGTTTAACCCAAGAAGGCTTTGATACCGCAAGTAATTTGTATAACCAACAATCTAAAAACGATGAATAACGCTCAAATTGAAATTCAGATTATTGCAAGTTTAGTTGCAATTGCTTGTGCTATTCCAGGAACTTTTTTAGTACTTAGAAAAATGGCTATGATTAGTGATGCCATTAGTCATTCAATCTTACCGGGAATTGTCATTGGTTTTTTTATTACTCAAGATTTAAATTCGCCTTTACTATTGTTTTTAGCCGCATTTACAGGAATTATCACGGTTGTTTTAGTGGAATATATTCAAAAAACCGGCTTAGTAAAAGAAGATACCGCCATTGGATTGGTATTTCCTATTCTCTTTAGTATTGGTGTAATTATGATTGCAAAAAATGCTAACGATATCCATTTGGATGTAGATGCTGTTTTATTAGGTGAATTAGCTTTTGCGCCTTTTGATAGATTAATTTGGTTTGGAACCGATGTTGGCCCAAAATCTTTATGGTTAATTGGTGGTATTTTATTAGTAACCGTAACCTTATTAATTGCCTTTTTTAAAGAATTAAAAATTAGCACTTTTGACGAAGGCTTATCGGCTTCATTAGGGTTTTCTCCTATTTTAATTCACTACGGATTAATGAGCGTTTCTTCTGTAACCACCGTTGGTGCTTTTGAAGCTATTGGCGCTATTTTAGTAGTTGCGCTTATGATTGCACCTGCTGCAAGTGCGTATTTATTGACTACAGATCTTAAAAAGATGCTTTTTTTAGCTGTAATTTTTGGGGTTTTCTCAGCTATTTCAGGTTATTGGTTAGCGCATTTCTTAGACGCATCTATTGCGGGAAGTATTACTACTATGCTTGGTCTTGTGTTTTTAACAGTGTATTTATTTGCACCTAGCAAAGGTGTTATTGCAGTAATGTATCGAGAAAAACAACAACGTTTAGAAGTCTCTTTACTTACGTTTTTATTGCATTTAAAAAACCATGATGAGCTTGAGGAACGTCACGTGAACCATCTACGAGAACATATTAATTGGCAAAAAGTTAGAGCTAAATCGGTTTTAGATTTGGCTTTAAAAAACAACATGATTTCTGTTGAAAATAACATTGTGTCTTTAACCAATAAAGGTGAAACGTTTACAAGTAAAGCTATAGACTATATTATTACTAATGAAGATGACCAAATTGAAGACATGAAAGATGATTTTTTCTTGTTTAGAGGTTGATTCAGATGGCAGTTTTTAGTATTTCAAGTCATGTCGACGAATGGAGACATCACAGTATTTAGGTTTTCACATTTAAAACTTAGTTGTACATCTTACTCATATGGGATTTCTCCTTTTAGTCGAAATGACAATAACTTAAATTAGTATTCATTTTAATAATTTGTACTTTTACAGTTCAGAAAAATGCCTTCAGAAAAATGAAAATCGGTTTATATTTTGGTTCTTTTAATCCAATTCATATTGGTCATTTAATTATTGCTAATCAATTGGTAGAAAACAGCGATTTAGACCAAATTTGGTTTATTGTTACGCCTCATAATCCTTTTAAAAAGAAAAGCACGCTTTTGGATAATCACCAACGCTTAGAAATGGTGTATTTAGCAACTAAAGATTATGAGAAATTAGAACCTTGCGATATTGAGTTTAATTTACCTCAGCCAAACTATACCGTTAATACTTTATTTCATTTAAACGAAAAACATCCAAAACACGAGTTCTCAATTATTATGGGAGAAGACAACTTAAAAAGTTTTCATAAATGGAAAAACTACCAAGCCATTTTAGACGACTACCATATTTATGTGTACCCAAGAATTTCGGAAGGCACTATAGAAACTCAGTTTACCAATCATCCTAAAATAACAAAAGTTGATGCACCAATTATAGAGCTATCTTCAACCTTAATTAGAAATAGCATTAAGACTAATAAAAATGTTAAACCAATGCTACAAAACGATGTTTGGAAGTATATAGACGACATGAATTTTTATAGATAATTATAAAACCCCAACACTAACTAAAGTATTGGGGTTTTAACTTAACTAACTAAACTAATTCTAATTTTTATCGTGTTCTTGGTTCACGTGTATTATCTACTTTAGGCGTGTATTGTTTACGTTTCTTTAAAGCAGAAGTTTTTGTTTTATCTATTGTTTTACCTTCTTTATAAAAAGCTATATAACCTCTTCCAGTAAACTCGTATAGAGTTCCAGAATCTGGATGAAACAACTCTATTCTTTGGTCGTTTACTACATTTAATTCAAAATGCTCATTACTAAAATAATCGTAATCTAAAGTTAAATGCTTTTGGTACATATTCCCACTTACATTGTTTACATTATAAACACCTGTGTAATCCCAATATAAATTGTTTGGGTTTGTTGGTACTAGATCTTGAGAACTTCTAAATTCAGAATCGTTATTACCCGTTAAAAACTGTAAGTAATTCTCGTTATCAAACTCGTTTAAATTTCCATAAATGCTTGTATATGTTTTTTCCCAAGCTTCATATTCTTGTAAGAAATAATGTATGTTGTCATAAAACACTAAGTCATAATCAAAATTATTACGTTGAGAACCGTGTAAAAAGTAAGAGGTATCGTTATAAATATTATACAATTCAATGGTGTTAAAATCTACTTGGTACACATCAAAACTTGTAAAGCCATCAATTACATGGTTAACATCTAATATCATGTTATACGCATCATAATCACCTATATCTACACCAAAACCATTTCCTTGGCTTCCTATACCAACTAAATTATTATTAGCATATAAAATGCCATTTTTAAAAGACATAGTAAAAGCAATTTCCATAAATGGAGTAGAGCCATAACCTTGTGTTTGGTTTAAATCTATATACCAAACCTCATAAGAATTTAGCAACTGATTTAAAGAAATATTTTGCGATACTGGTACATTAGCATGCGCATAATCGTCTACAATAACTTCCGTATAGCAAGATGTAAACAGAGTCATTACAAGTAATACTGAAAGTAATTTTAAAGTTTTCATAATTCTATAATTTAAAGTTAATACTAAGTTAATTTCAAAAGGCGTGCCACAAATAAAAACAAGCAATGCACGTATAGTGTTAAAACCATATTTTTTTATGTATTTTTGATTTTATAAAAGAGAATACATCGACTATGAGTCAATTAAAATATGCTGTTTTTGGATCTGGAAGTTGGGCAACTGCAATTGTAAAAATGCTTTGCGAAAATTTAGATGAAGTTGGTTGGTATATGCGTAGCGTGTATACTAAAGAGCATTTATTAAAAGAGCAACACAACCCAAGTTACTTAAGTTCTGTGGAATTTCACATGGAACAATTAAAACTTAGTAACGATATTAATGAAATGGCAGCATATGCAGATGTGTTAATATTTGTGGTGCCTTCTGCTTTTATACATGCCGAATTAGAAAAACTAAACATAGATATTTCTAACAAAATAGTTGTAAGCGCAGTAAAAGGTATTTTACCAGAAACAGGCTTGTTATTGGGCGAACATTTGCACGAAAGCTTTAATATTCCATTCGATAATATAGGTGTAATTGCTGGTCCATGCCACGCTGAAGAAGTAGCATTAGAACGTTTAAGTTACTTAACCATTTCTTGTGCAGATAAAAGTAAAGCCGAAACTATTGCAAGCGTACTAGCAAGCGATTATATTAAGACTAAAGTGTCTGATGATGTTATTGGTACAGAATACGCAGTAATGCTTAAAAACATTTACGCAGTAGCAGCAGGAATAGCACATGGATTAGGTTACGGTGATAATTTCCAGAGTGTTTTAATGAGTAATGCTATTCGCGAAATGAAGCGTTTTATCAAGAAAATGCACAAAATGAAACGTAACATTAATAACTCGGCTTATTTGGGCGATTTATTAGTAACCGGTTACTCTACATTCTCACGAAACCGTATGTTTGGTAACATGATTGGGAAAGGTTATACCGTAAAAAGTGCACAAATGGAAATGAGTATGGTTGCCGAAGGTTATTACGCTACAAAAAGTGCTTTTTTACTAAACCAAAAGAACATGAAAAAGACCAATTTACCAATTATAGAAGCTGTTTACGCTGTTTTATACGAAGGTAAAGACGCTAAAAAAACATTTAAAAAACTAACGGATAAGCTGGATTAAATACAATCCTTAATTATTACTTAAATAAATGAAAAAACAAATAACATATTTTTTAATCCTTTTAAGTATTAATTTATATGCACAAAACTTTTTATATGTTGGTGCCCAAAACGGTTTATTAGTTAGAGAATTTCCAGATCTTAATTCAAAAAAAATTGGGAAATTTAACTTTAGAGATAAGGTTGAGATTCTTGAATATTCGAAAGAAAAAATTACTATTTCCGATAATGATATCCACATTACCGGCAGATGGTATAAAGTTAAAGAGGTCTCTAATGCTTCGGTAGCATTAATTGGCTTCGTTTTTAGTGGCTACCTTACTTACAATAAAATGTCCGTAATTAAAGAAGTTAATTTAAATGGCTACACATTAAACATTACAAATTCTTCTTTAGATGAATTTAACAGCACTAATAGAATTGACACAGAAAAAGATATTACTTTAACAAGACTACAATGTCTTGAAAACAAAAAAATCTTCGAAATCACTCCAAAAGAAATCAATTTAAAACTACATAATGAGACTAATTTTACTTTAAAAAAACAAAATGAGGAAGAAGATGATCAATTCTTTAGTTACTCATTGATTAATTATAATTTAACCAAAAATCTTTATTTTTTTTGGGAGGACTGGTTAGAAGCTGGCCATCCAATAATGGTAAATGGTTTTACGGGTAAAACCAATACTTTAGTTGGGTCATCATTTGTGCAAAATAAGAGTAATACAATGTGTGCTTTTTTTGCTGAAGACATAGATAGCGGATGGACTCCAAATGGCATCCAATTATTCGAAATAAAAAATAATGAATGGGAAGAAATGTTTGATTTTAATCCGAGTACATTTTATGATTATTGGGGTCCAGTAGATTTAAAGTGGCTTGATAACTCTACACTTTTAATTAAATGCGTTGTAAACAATGCAGATAGCGGTTACTTTAACATCTATAAAAAGCTAAGGTTTATTAAAAATAATAGTTAATTATAAATGATTTTACTTCACCAAAACACCTTTAGCTTCCATTAAAGGAATACGCTGTAAGGCTTTAAGATTAATGGTGTTTTTTCTAAACAAAAACGTTTTATCAAACATTTGATTGTTTTCAAAATAAGTCACTTTAAACTGGTTATTTAATGCAAATAAGTCTTCTTGCATTAGTTCAATTTTAGCGTAGCTCTTTTTAGGTAAAAGGTCTAATTTCTTTCTAAACTTAGAGGTCATTTTGTCTTCCGAATAACCATCGGTAACAATAATAACCATTTCTAAATCTACGTCTTTATCGTTTATAATGTAAGCATTCCAATCTTGCGTTTTGTAGATGTCGTTATACTCGTTAACAACAGCAACGTAAACATCTTCAACTTTTGGAATTATAATATCTTTTTTCACGAATAAATGTTTTTAAATAGATTCTGCCTCGAAGCGCAGAATGCCAAAAAGAATGAACTTATAACGCAGACTTAAATTGCTCTAAGAAACGCACATCATTTTCACTTAACAATCTAATATCACCAATTTGGTGTAATAACATAGCAATTCTATCTATACCAACACCAAATGCAAACCCAGAATATTCTTCTGGATCAATACCACAGTTTTTAAGTACGTTTGGATCTACCATTCCACATCCACCAATTTCCAACCAACCGGTTCCTTTGGTAATTTTATGGTCTGTTTCTGTTTCTAAACCCCAATACACATCTATTTCTGCACTTGGTTCTGTAAACGGAAAATAAGAAGGACGCAATCTAATTTTAGATTTCCCAAAAAGCTCTGTTGTAAAATATTGTAGCGTTTGCTTTAAGTCGGCAAAACTGACATCTTTATCAATGTATAAACCTTCTAATTGGTGGAAAAAACAATGAGATCTTGCAGATATTGCTTCATTTCTATAAACTCTACCTGGAGAAATAGTTCTAATTGGCGGCTTATTGTTTTCCATATAACGCACTTGCACAGAACTGGTGTGCGTGCGCAATAAAACATCTGGATTAGTTTGTATAAAAAACGTATCCTGCATATCTCTTGCTGGATGATGTTCTGGTAAGTTTAATGCTGTAAAGTTATGCCAATCGTCTTCTACTTCTGGACCTTCACTTACGTTAAAACCTATTCTAGAAAAGATATCTATAATTTGATTTTTTACAATAGAAATTGGATGTCTTGTACCCAAAGTAACTGGTTCTCCAGGTCTAGAGGTATCTAAATTAGCATCTGCAGTATTTGGAGCGTTATCAAACTCTTCTTTTAAGGCATTAACTTTTTCTTCAGCTGTTTTTTTAAGCGTGTTTATAACTTGTCCAAACTCTTTTTTCTGATCATTAGCAACGTTTTTAAATTCCTTAAAATAATCGTTAAGTAATCCTTTTTTACCCAAGTATTTTATTCTAAACGCCTCAACCTCTTCTTTGGTTTGGGCTTTAAAATCTTCAGCTTCTGTAATCAGTTCTTTTAATTTGTCTATCATAACACTTAAAAATGAAGCGCAAATTTACTAATTTCTTAAGAAATATAACTTAGAAAGTTAACTAAATAAAAGGCTTAATTAAGATTAAACTATTCAAATCTAGCTTCTAAAAGTTCTATGAAACGTGTTTCGTAATCTTCTTTGTTAGCCCAATTGTTATAATCTGGTTTAATAAAATTATTAATTAGATCTTTTGCTTCTTTAAGATTAGATAATGTGTTTAATTGAGATAATACACGATTATAATCGTCTGCATTACCATCAAATAAATGGTTTATAAAAGCAATTTTATCGTTTAACCCTATTTTAAATCCACCTGTTTTAAGCTTATCGTTTAAAGATTTTTTCTCGGAAACCTGATCACTTACTGCTTCAAAGATTGGTGTTTCACGATAATCTGATGTGATATCTTCAAAGTCGTTTTTAGATTGGTCGTAGCTTTTAGATTTTACCACTTCTTCAAACATATCGTCAACAGCATCTGCTTCTGGTGGCATTTGCGCAACCATATCTTTAATAGTTTCCATTAAAGGCTCGGTTATTTCATCTTCATTATCGTCTAAATTAACATAGGTTTTATCTTCAACTTCTATGTTATCGCTAATTTTATTATTAAAAGCGGTATCTAACATATCAAAAAACGACGAATCGTTTCCAATAGTAGGTTTATCGTCTTCAAAATTCTCGTTAGCAAATTTTAACACGGTTAATTTTTCATATAAAACAGCAACCTCAGCATGCATTTTTAATACATCTTCTCTACCTTTTAGTTTAAGAATTCTATGAGCTATACTTACTAATTCTGACTCTAATTTCTTCTTCATAACACTATTTTTATATAAAATTTAATTTATTTGGGATTAAGCGACCTATTTTTAATAAATTTGGATGACTTAAAGAAACGAAAAACAATTCGTTTCAAGGCTTAAAATTACAAAATGTTTCTTGAAAATACAGTAAATCAGAAAGAACAATTTGGATGGATTGAAGTCATTTGTGGCTCAATGTTTTCTGGAAAAACCGAAGAATTAATTCGTAGACTTAAACGCGCGCAATTTGCAAAGCAAAAAGTAGAGATTTTTAAACCTGCATTAGACACGCGTTACGACGAAGAAATGGTAGTTTCTCACGATGCTAACGAAATTAGATCTACGCCAGTTCCTGCTGCTGCTAATATTCCAATTCTTGCAGATGGTTGCGATGTGGTTGGAATTGATGAAGCTCAGTTTTTTGATGACGAAATTGTTCGTGTTTGTAATGATTTAGCTAACAAAGGTATTCGTGTTATTGTGGCTGGTTTAGATATGGATTTTAAAGGAAATCCGTTTGGTCCAATGCCTAACTTAATGGCAACAGCAGAATACGTAACTAAAGTACATGCAGTATGTACAAGAACCGGGAATTTAGCCCAGTACAGCTACAGAAAAACCAATAACGATAATATTGTAATGTTAGGTGAAACTAACGAATATGAGCCTTTAAGTAGAGCTGCATATTATAAAGCTACGCTAAGAGAAAAGGTTAAAAACATGCCTGTAGATTCCGAAACGCTTACTAATAAAAACACAACTAATGAGTAAGTTTCGTGAAACGGTTTTAGATATAGATTTAAAAGCGGTAACGCATAATTTTAAATTTATAACCTCTAAACTTAAACCCGAAACTAAGTTTTTAGCTGTTGTAAAAGCATTTGCTTACGGTAGCGATGCTGTTGAAATTGCAAAACACTTAGAAACTTTAAATGTAGATTATTTTGCGGTAGCTTATGTAAAAGAAGGTATTGCACTTAGAAACGCTGGCGTAACATCGCCAATTTTGGTGTTGCATTGTCAACCTATACATTTTGATTTAGTCATAAAACATTGTTTGGAACCTAGTATATATTCTATGCGTGTTTTAAACGAATTCATTAGAATTTCTGAAGCCGAAAAACAGACTAATTATCCAATTCACATTAAATTTAACACGGGTTTAAATAGATTAGGTTTTTCTTTAGATGAAGTCAGCCAAATTGCATCAAGTTTAGAAAAAACCAACAGCATTAAGGTAGCCTCAATATTTTCTCATTTAGCTGCAAGTGAAGATTTAGACGAAAAACAATTCACTTTACAACAAATTGAAGATTTTAAAAACGTCTCAACTTCACTTAAAAAACAGTTAGATTACAAACCATTTTTACATTTATGTAATACGTCTGGGATACTAAACTATCCAGATGCGCATTTTGATATGGTTAGAAGTGGAATTGGTTTATACGGTTTTGGAAATAATTCTGAAATTGATAAAAATCTAAAACCTATTTCAACTTTAAAAACCTGTATTTCTCAAATTCACAGTTTAAAAAAAGGCGATTCTTTGGGCTATAATCGTGCATTTAAAGCCGAAAAAGATACTAAAACAGCAACCTTACCAATTGGACACGCAGATGGAATTAACCGTGCGCTAGGAAACCACAAAGGTTTAGTCTTTATAAACAACCAAAAAGCTTACATTATTGGTAATGTTTGTATGGATATGATTATGGTTGATGTTACAAATATAGATTGTAATGAAGGCGACGAAGTGATTATTTTTGACCAAAATCATACCGCAGCATCATTATCCGAAAACGTGAATTCTATCTCTTATGAATTGATTACAAGTGTATCTCAGCGAGTAAAAAGAACCTTTAGTCGATAAATCAACGCTTATTGTATGAACACTTCAACTATTTTTATTTTTTAATACTATATTCGAATTATTAAAAACAAATTAAATCAATCAAATTATGTTAAAAGAATTTAAGGCATTTGCCATGAAAGGCAATTTAGTAGACATTGCAGTTGCATTTGTAATGGGTGCAGCATTTAACAATGTTGTTAAATCGTTTACAGGAGGAATTGTATCTCCATTAATAGGATTAATCTTCGATACTAACTTTAAAGACATGAAGTATATCGCTAAAGAAGGTACTTTAAATGAAGCTGGGGAAAAAGTTGGAGAAGTTGCTGTATTATATGGTGATTTTATTACTAATGTTTTAGACTTTATTATTGTAGCATTTGTTATGTTTATGGTAATTAAAGGAATCGAAAAAACTAAAAAGAAAGAAGAGCCAGCTCCAGAAGCGCCAAAAGGACCAACTCAAGAAGAGTTATTAATGGAAATTAGAGATGCTTTAAAAAAGTAATTCTTAACACCTAAATATTTAAAAAGCCCAATTTCTAATTAAGAAATTGGGCTTTTTTGTTTTTTTAAAATGAAACTTTTCACATCCTAAATCTTATCCTTCTTTAAGACTTCAAAAATATTGCGTAAATCTTTTTTGTATGGTAAATGGTCTGCGCGTCCTTTTTTAAAGATGTCGTTACTATTAGCCTGTCCTTTTCTAAGTTCTTTTTGCTCCTCAAAAGGTAATGCATGAATCTCTTTACAATTGGTAGAACAACAGTTGTTCATTTCCTCTTTACAAGCTTCGCATTGTAAGAACAACAGATGGCAAGCATCGTTAGCACAATTGGTATGAATATCGAAAGGGTCGCCACATTGGTGGCATTTTGCAATAACATGGTCACTAATTTTTTCGGCACGTCTATCGTCAAAAACAAAGTTTTTACCAATAAATTTATTTTCTATACCTTCTTCGTTGACTTGTCTAGTATATTCTATAATTCCACCTTCTAATTGGTACACATTTTTAAACCCTTTATGTTTATAGTAAGCACTTGCTTTTTCGCATCTAATTCCACCAGTGCAATACATTAAAAGATTCTTTTCTTCTTTATGTTCGCGTAAATCGGCTTCAATAATATCTAAACTTTCTCGGAATGTATCTACATCTGGCGTTACTGCACCATCAAAATGGCCAATTTCGCTTTCGTAATGATTTCGCATATCTACACAAACCGTATTTGGGTTGGATAGCATATCGTTAAAATCTTTAGCTGAAAGATGTACACCTTTATTGGTAACATCAAAAGTATCGTCGTTTAGTCCGTCGGCAACAATTTTGTCTCTTACTTTTACTTTAAGTTTTAAGAAAGACATATTATCTTGTTCAACAGCAATATTTAATCTAATGCCATTTAAAAAATCTATACTATCTAAATGATTTTTAAAAGCTTCAAAATTATCGGCAGGTAAAGATAGTTGCGCATTTATACCTTCTTGAGCTATGTAAATACGTCCTAAAACATCTAAACTATCCCATTTAATAAATAAATCGTCGCGTAATTGTTGTGGATTGCCAATTTGAGCGTAAGCATAAAAAGATAGTGTTAAACGGTCTTTTCCTGCTTTTTCTATTAATTCTGCTCGTTCTTTGGCGCTTAATTTGTTGTACAGTTGCATGCTATACTAAGTTTTTAAGGTTAAAGAATTCCTGATTATCTTCCTAAAGGGAAGAATTAAGGTTTATGCTGCAAAGGTAGAATTAAAAACGAGATATAAAAATAAGTGCTTCTAAAACAAAAAAAGTCCTTTACGACAATCGCAAAGGACTTTTAATAGATCATATTTAGTTAAATAAACTAAAATATAGGTACATAACAAGTGAAAGTAAAATAAAAAAAAAGGCTATTTTTTTTGATTTATTGTTTTTGTTAAATTTTTTAAAATAATATGTCACTAATAAAAGAGCTAAAACAGCAAATAATATTGGTATTATAATATAAGTCATCTAAATTAATTATTTATACATTCCTGATATGCTTTATTGCAATTATAGTGACCAGCAGCTTCTAATGTAATAACCGAACCGTGGCATAATATTGCTACTGGTGTTGTCAAACCATAAGTAGCAACAACTGATATATCTGCAGTAGCCATACATCCAATGTGTGCTAAAATTGCTGTCGCTACAACTGAAGTATGACATATCCTTTCTTCTAATTTACATACTCCTCCACCTGCTAAAGGAATAGAAGAGCTATTAAACCTATTATTTACATACTCAGTTCCTTCAACAAAAACTCTCACTGAATCAAGATTCTCCTCTTCAGTTAGACTAGAATCTATAACTGAATTTTCAACGACTCCTACTATATATTCAATATTATCAAAATACTCAAAAGTTCCTTCAATATAAAGGTCTCCTGTAACTGTTTTTAATTCTGATTTAGTTAGAACTTTTTCTGAATCCAAATCATTCAATTGTTCAGAAACTAAATTCAGATATTCTTCTAAAGTTAATCCACCGCGAGCACTTTCAGAATTTTTAAAAACATCTTCAAACTCTAAATTTTGTGTAAGTTTATTTTGAGCGTTTAAAATATTTATAGAATTTTCATCGGATAACGAATCCTTAGTTGAACAACTTGTAGCAGTTATTGCGACACAAAACACAAGTATAAACACTTGTAATATATTTAATTTTTTCATTTTTAATTTAAATTTGTTAAGTCTTTAGATTTGGTTATTCTGATCGATCAAATTGACTTTTAAAAGTAGACTTGTTTCCTTTTAAAAGCGGGGCAAAACAAAAAAAAAAAAAAGACTTAATCAAACATTTGCTGCATATAAATAATCGCAAAAAACTACTACTTCTATAAATCAATACTTTATAAATAAAGTTTAACAATGAGTTAACACTAGATACTTTTATCTAAAACAAAAAAAGTCCTTTACGACGATCGTAAAGGACTTTTAATAGACTAACTCGTTATTAATTTTTTAAATTTTCTTTAAAAAATTACCCGAGTTAACCACCATCGGCTTTACAGCTGCTATTTAATAGAATAGAGACTGAAACGCCTAAAGTTTTTGTAAGTACTATTAATTTTAAATATCTCATAATTAACACTTATAAAATTAGTGAGAAATTGATTTTCAAATAGGATTAATAATTTTCTTTTTCACAGTAATAATTCCCCTATTTGTTAAATAGATGCAGCAAAATCAAAAAGGTTGCGTGGTGAGTTGAAAAAAAAATAAAATATATCGTATTTTAGCAACACATTTTATAGACAAAGAGAATTATGAGCAACGAAAAAGAAGCAAAATTAAAAGCGTTACAGCTAACCTTAGATAAATTAGATAAAGCTTACGGTAAAGGAACCGTAATGAAAATGAGTGATGCAGCTGTGGTAGATGTAGAAGCTATTCCTACGGGTTCTTTAGGTTTAGATATTGCATTAGGCGTTGGCGGATATCCTAGAGGTAGAGTTATAGAAATTTATGGTCCAGAATCTTCTGGTAAAACTACATTAACGCTACACGCAATTGCAGAAGCACAAAAAGCAGGTGGAATTGCAGCTTTTATTGATGCAGAACATGCTTTTGATCGTTTTTATGCTGAAAAATTAGGTGTAGATATTGATAATTTAATTATTTCTCAACCAGATAATGGAGAGCAAGCTTTAGAAATTGCAGACAACTTAATTAGATCTGGTGCTATTGATATTGTTGTAATAGATTCTGTTGCTGCGTTAACACCAAAAAGTGAAATTGAAGGTGAAATGGGAGATTCTAAAATGGGATTACATGCGCGTTTAATGTCTCAAGCCTTAAGAAAATTAACAGCATCTATAAGTAAAACTAATTGTACAGTAATATTTATTAACCAATTACGTGAAAAAATTGGTGTTATGTTTGGTAACCCAGAAACTACAACTGGAGGAAACGCACTTAAATTTTACGCCTCTGTACGTTTAGATATTAGACGTTCTACACAAATAAAAGATAGTTCTGGTAATGTTTTAGGAAACAAGACTAGAGTTAAAGTAGTTAAAAACAAAGTTGCTCCACCATTTAAAATGGCAGAATTTGACATTATGTATGGACAAGGTGTTTCTAAAGTTGGAGAAATTTTAGATGTTGCTGTGGAAATGGAAATTGTTAAAAAAGCAGGCTCATGGTTTAGTTATGAAGACACAAAACTTGGTCAAGGTCGAGATGCTGTAAAAGCAATTATAAAAGATAATCCAGAATTATTTGATGAACTGGAACAAAAAATTCATGCCGCTATAAAGGAGGCTAAAGAAGAAGAATAATTAAAAAATCCCGATCTCATCGGGATTTTTTTGGTTTTAAACGCAACCTTTCAAGACTTTAAGCATCTACAATATATAAATGAGCATTTAGAATGAAAAAATTACTAATATATATCTTTGCCTTTTTTGCCTTATCTTGTAGTATAGAAGATGATTCTTTAAACGATTATCAAGAACTGTTACCTATTGAGTCTGCAATAATACCAGAAACCGTAACGGTTGGTATTGCAGAAGATGTTTTTTTAAACTACTTGAGACCTACAAATTGTCACGCCTATAATGATATATATTATGTAAAAAATGAGCAGGAGAGAACAGTTGCTATTGTTAGTACTTATTTTGCTAGCAATAATAACTGTACTGCTTTAAATGCAGAAACCGAAGCCTCATTTAGATTTAAAGCCACAGAGGTTGGAATGTACACTTTTAAATTTTGGCAAGGAAAAAATGATGAAGGTGAAGACGAGTATTTAATTTACGAAGTAGAAGCTATAGATTAATTATTATTAACTAATATTATATAATTTGGGTTTAGAGCAACTCATAATACGATGTAAAAAAAATGATACTAAAGCACAAAGCGAACTATACAAACTCTACTCGAGTACATTGTTTTCTATATGCTTAAAGTATTCGCGCAATTATGCAGAAGCTCAAGATAATTTACAAGATGCCTTTATTACTATTTTTGGAAAAATTAACCAATACAAAAACAAAGGATCTTTTGAAGGTTGGCTGAAGAGAATAACAGTTAACATAGCTTTACAACGTTACCGTAAAGACAATATGTTTCAGATTGTAAACGAAAATCATTTAGAAGATACAGATGTTACAATAAACGAAGAAGATGAAGAAAATATACCGTTACAATTTTTATTAGAATGCATACAAAAACTGCCAAACAGATATCGTTTGGTTTTTAATCTTTATGTCCTAGATGGCTACTCGCATAAAGAAATAAGCAAATTACTAGACATTAGTGATGGTACATCTAAATCTAATTTAGCTAGAGCAAGAGCTTTACTTAAAGATTTAGTTATAGAATATAAATCAACATTAAAATCTCATAGCATTTAAAATGAGTGATAAAAAACATATAGATAGACTTTTTCAAGAAAAGTTTAAGGACTTTAACGAAACGCCAAAACCAGAAGTTTGGGCGAATATTGAAAAACAACTTGTTAACAAACAAGTTACAGCTGTTAAATTTCCATTGTGGCTAAAACTTAGTTCTACTGCAGCAGTTTTACTATTATTTACAGCTCTTAGCTTTACTTATTTTAACAATAAAAAGCTTATTGATAACACGGTTGTTAAAACCGATAACAATACTAAATTAGATACAGATAACTCAATAAAAAATTCAACTAATAGTAGCAACAAGACTTTTAATGAATTAAGCAAAACCAATTCTAATTCGGTTTTAGTTGAAGAAAATAAAGATCAACAGTTAAGCAGTCCTAATTTATCAAATACTGAAGATACATATACTAACAATTTACCTAAAGGTAGAAATGAAAATTCTAGTATAATAGAAACAAGCGACAAAACAAACTCAAGTATTAATACAACTAGGTTAACTAAAACAGAACAGAATAATTCTAACTCTACGTTAGCTTCAACTAAAGTAAAAAATAGTAATAGCAGTTATGGTTCTTCAGATGAAACAATAAATTCTAAAAACAAATCTCACCTAGTTTCTACATCAACTAAAAATAATAGTTTAGAAAAAAACTTGGTTAATTCAAAGACTCAAAATCAAAAAGAAAATAACTTTAATAACGCTTTAGTTTCTTCATCTAAAACTAATAGTTCAGTTACTAATAACGGCTTTACTTCAACTTACAAAAAAGGAGACAACACCAATAACCCTAATATAAATAGCTCTAAAAACATTGCAAATCCTTCAGCTTTTAAAACTAAACCTGCTATAAATTCTAATAACAAGAACATAAATAACACTTTAAGTTCTTCAGTTTTAAACACTGAAACAAAACCTTTAGTAGATATAAAAACCGACTCACTATTTGTAATTTCTTTAGAATTGAAAGATGGAAAATCTATAGAAGAAGCTATTGCTGAAAACGAAGAAACACTAAGGAAAGAAGCTATTGGTAAGCGCTGGGCAATATCACCAAACATTGCTCCTGTGTACTATAATTCGTTTGGAAATGGTTCGCAGTTTCACGACCAATTTGTAAACAATAAAAAAACGGGAGAAACTAACACTAGCTATGGTATTACAGTTGGTTATGCTATTAATAAGGATTTTAGAATTAGAACAGGAATACATCAAGTTAATTTAAGCTACGACACAGATAATGTTATTGTTTTTGAAAGTGTAAGTAATACACCTAATGAAAACCCTTTACGTAATATTACATTTAATAACCAGATAAACACGCAAGGAATTTCTGTAATTAGTGCAGACAATTTAGGAGTTCAACAAATTAGCTCAACAATAAACGATAATTTTAATGCAGCTTTAAGTCAAAGAATTCAATATATAGAAGTTCCTGTAGAAGTAGAATACCAATTAAGTAAAAAAAGATTTGGTGTAAACATTATAGGTGGATTTAGTAGTTTTATTTTGAGTGATAATCAAGTCGTTTCAGAGTTTGATGGTTACCAAACAGAACTAGGTAAAGCTAATAATATTAATAATTTAAGTTTTAGTACTAATTTAGGAATTGGTTTAAATTATAGTTTTAGCAAATCTTTTGTTTACAATTTTGAACCTACATTTAAGTATCAAATTAATGGTTTCTCTAACACTTCTGGAAGTTTTAATCCATATATAATTGGTGTATATACTGGTTTTAGTTACAAATTTTAGTTCAGGTTTTTAAGTTGGTTATTCTTAACTATAGTATTTGTAATACATCAATAAAAAAAGGCAACCTCTTGTAGGTTGCCTTTTGATTTATATAAATGTAATTATTATTACCGAAATAAAACAAATACCTAAAATAATATCATTCACTATTTTAATACTGTTTCCTTGTAAACTATTAGCTATAATAATAGATGAAGGCATAAATAGAAACAGCACCTCTGAACTTGTTTTTGTTGGTTGAATTAAGGTTATAAAACAAAAAACAACCCAAGAAAAAACCACTAAATAAAAAGCAGGCTGCTTAATTCTCTTTTTATTCTTAATCCCTTGTAAATAATATAATAATGATATTAAAGTTAAAATTAAAAACACGACTAATGCAAAATTAAATTTCCAGTTATATGTTTTAAATGTTAGCCATTTGTAGTAAAAAACAACATCTATATAAGACAATAAATTTGGCATATATAAATAAACCACATAGCTTAAAATACTAATTGACAAGAAACCAACAAATGGAAGCAACCAATAATTAAATCGTTTTTCAGGATTATAAACTAATGCTATAAACACTAAAACAAAACCGGTTAGAGCCCATTTATTAAATAATGTAGCTATGGCTATTAAAACACCAAAATCCAATAATTTTTTAATGGTGTTTTTTTGAGAAGACAAACTAAGTAAACGTCTTAGTGCCAGAATAATAAATAAATTACTAACTATAATTTTTACGTTTAAAAACGTTTGCGGGAATAATAACAACCCAATAACATACGCTAAAACAGCGTAAGTATTATCTTTTGTTAAATCGTTTCTTTTTACAATAAAATTAATTACAAAAATTGACAGATAAGTTAACCCAAAATTTAGAGTTAGTTTTAAACCATTATAGAGATTTAAAGGCAATGTATTATACTTTGTAATAGCTATAACAAACCCAATTAAAGCCAATAAAAAAATAATAATGTAATTATTTGGCTTAGATTTATTAAAAAAACTTGTAATCATAAGCTGTTTTTGTATTTTTGTATTTTAAGACTAAATATTAGTCTTGTAAATTTATAAAATTAAACCTAATGAAAGATTTATTTCAAGCCATACAAGATTTATTTGTTAATATTTTATTTGCACCATATGATGCTTTAAGAGCATTAGAATTAGAAAGCTGGTGGAGTGCTAACTTAGTATCTTTTATTTTTATTTTAATTGGTATGGTTGCATTTGTATATTGGATGCTACAATTAAAAGGTCATCATACAAACGGGGAAGAAGACAAAACAATTTCTTCTCACTCTTTCTTATAAAAAAAAATATAGGTTTTGATTATAAATCAAAACCTATATCTGTTCTATAATTCATCTTATCAAAGTTTAGTTTACTAATACTTTGATAAGATTTTTTTATGGCTTCTTGGTACGTATCTCCATAACTTGTAATTGCCATAACACGTCCGCCAGAAGTTACAATTTGATTATTTTTTAATTGTGCTCCTGCATGAAAAGCAATAGAATCTGTTATTTGATCTACACCAGTAATTACTTTACCTTTTTCATAAGCTTCTGGATAACCGCCAGAAACTAACATAATAGTTGTTGCAGCTCTTTCATCTACTTCTATATCTATTTGATCTAAAGTCTGATTACCCATAGCTTCAAAAACCTCTACTAAATCGTTTTTAAGTCTTGGTAGAACTACTTCAGTTTCTGGATCTCCCATTCTTACATTATACTCAATAACCATTGGATCGTCTCCAACTTTTATTAAACCAATAAAGACAAAACCTACATAAGGCATATTATCTTTTTGAAACCCATTAATGGTTGGTTTAACAATGCGTTCTTCAATTTTACTTAAAAATTCTGGAGTTGCAAATGGTACAGGAGAGACTGCTCCCATTCCACCCGTATTTAAACCTGTATCGCCTTCGCCAATACGCTTATAATCTTTAGCTGTTGGAAGTATTTTATAATTTTTTCCATCGGTTAAAACAAAACAACTTAGTTCAATTCCGTCCAAAAACTCTTCAATAACCACTTTTGTACTTGCTGTACCAAATTTAGCATCTACTAACATGGCTTTTAATTCGGCTTTAGCTTCATCTAAATCGTTAAGAATTAAAACGCCTTTTCCGGCTGCTAAACCATCGGCTTTTAATACATATGGTGCAGTTAATGTTTCTAAAAACGTATAGCCTTCTTCTACATTACTTGCATTAAAGCTTTGGTAAGCTGCAGTTGGAATATTATGTCTAAATAAGAATTCTTTAGCAAATTCTTTACTACCTTCTAAAGTAGCTGCTGCTTTTTGGGGCCCAATAACTACAACATTTTTAAGTGCTTCATCATTTAAAAAGAAATCATGAATACCTTCTACCAAAGGATCTTCTGGTCCAACAACAATCATAGTAATATTATTGTCTAAAACCACATCTTTAATGGCTTTAAAATCTGTTACACTAATAGGTACATTTTTTGCAATTGCAGCAGTTCCAGAATTTCCTGGTGCTACAAATAGATTTTTACATTTAGGGCTTTGCGCCAATTTCCAAGCAAATGTGTGCTCTCTTCCTCCAGATCCTAAAACTAAAATATTCATGCTGTATTTCTTAAAATTTAGCACAAAAATAACGGGTTTTAACTATAAATAAGAATTATATCGTAAAGAATTATTTACTTTTACTTTACAAATTTTTATAAAGTGAAATTATTTAGTTGGTCTTTACGTTTTAATGGTTTTCCTATGAAGAAAGCTAAAGCGGATTTTAAGAGCGTAAAAGCAATTAAAGCGGAAGAATTCTCGAGTTATATTGAAGACAAAAAAAAGGAAATTTTAAAGTTTCATTTAGAAAACAATTCATTTTATAAAAAATTAGTAGGATCACAAAAAACTGAAAACTGGGAAGATTTACCCATTTTAACTAAAAAAGATTTTCAGCAATCTTTAAAATTACGCTTATCTAACGGCTATACAGCTAATAATTGTTACACTAACAAAACCTCTGGTTCTTCTGGAAATCCTTTTTCTTTTGCAAAAGACAAATATTGCCATGCTTTAACTTGGACGGAATTTATTGACAGATATAGCTGGTATAACATAGATTTAGATAATTCTTATCAAGCTCGTTTTTATGGAATTCCTCTTAATAAAATTGGCTATTACAAAGAACGTTTTAAAGATTGGCTAGGACATAGATATCGCTTTTCTGTATTTGATTTAAGTGCAGACGAAATGACAAAAAATTTACGTCTATTTAAACATCAAAAATTTGAATACATTAATGGCTACACTAGTGCAATTGTTCAATTTGCAAAGTATTTAGAGCAAGAAAATATTATTTTAAAAGACGTTTGTCCAACACTAAAATGTTGTATTGTAACTTCTGAAATGTTATATGAATCTGACAAAATACTTCTTGAACAACAATTTAATATTCCAATTATTAACGAATACGGCGCAGCTGAAGTTGGTTTAATTGCATTTAAAAACACCACTAATGAATGGCAAGTTAATAGTGAAAACCTTCTTATTGAAATATTAGACCACCAAAATAATATTTTACCTTATGGCAAAGAAGGTAAAATTGTTATTACATCTTTTTACAATAAAGCACATCCAATTATTAGATACGAACTAGGTGATATTGGTGTTTTAGACGAGAAAAGCACCGCTAAAAAACCTATTTTGAAACATTTACTTGGAAGAACAAGTGATTTAATTAATTTACCTAGTGGTAAAACAGCAGCTGGACTAACCTTTTACTACGTTACCAAAAGTGTAATGGATAAAAGTGCCAATGTTAAAGAGTTTATAATTAAGCAAACAAAATTAGATACGTTTGAAATTTACTATGTAAGTAAAACCGAATTAACGCCTTTAGATAAAGAAAACGTTAATAAAGCTGTAGAAAAATATTTAGAATCTAATCTAATTTTAAATTTTAATAAAGTGGCTATTTTAAACCGAGAGAAAAGTGGAAAACTTAAACAATTTACCTCTTTAATTTAATACTAAATACTTTTATTTTGTTTAGATTTTATAAAAATGTGCTCGTTTAAAAAGATCATCATTTTTAGAGTAGAGGTTATTGAAGAATAGCCTAAGCCTTTTTTATAAACCCAATAATTATATTTTATTAAATTAAATTTATTTGCAGACATAGAGTTTTCTCTAACCCTATATAGAGCTAAAGGCTCTAGAATACCAATAGCTGGTTTTCCTGAAGTTTTAATTGCATTTAACCAGATAAGCCAATCTTGTCTTTTACGCAGATTAGGCGATGTTATTTTACCTAAAACCTTGGCATTATACATTCCTGTAAGATTTCCTATATAATTACTTTTTAAAAGTTTTATATAAGTTAAGTTAGGTAAAGCTTCAACTAAAATATTTAACGATTCCCCTGCTTCATCTATTTGTTTGTAGCTTGAAAAAACCACATCAGTTTTTTGCGAATTTAATATTTCTACTTGTTGTTTTAACTTAGTTGGAAGCCATAAATCATCTGCATCTAAAAAAGAAATATAGTCGCCTGTAGAAGCTTTTATACCTTTATTTCTTGAAATTGCTGCGCCAGAGTTTTGTTTATTTTGAAGTAATTTTATTCTTGAATCTTTAGAAATAATCTGATTTACAATGTTTATGGTTTTATCCGAAGATCCATCATCTATAAGCCATAATTCCCAATTAGAATACGTTTGATTTAATACACTATTTATACTCTCGGAAATAAAATCTTCCGAGTTATACATTGGTGTAATTATAGATACTAAAGGCTGCATTAATAAGCTTCTTTTTGTCCTTTAAAAAAATTTGAAATAGTATGAAAGATAATATCAATATCTAAAAATAAACTCCAATTTTCAATATAAAAATTATCGTATTTTATGCGGTTAATAATATCTTCTTTTGTTTTTATTTCTCCACGATATCCTTTTACTTGTGCTAATCCAGTGATTCCTGGTTTTACATTATGCCTAAACATAAAGTTGTATTTATCTACTTTTTTAGAATAGTCTTCTGTGTAAGATAACATATGTGGTCTTGGACCTACCACAGACATATCGCCTCTAAGGACATTATAAAATTGTGGCATTTCGTCTAAACTAGATTTTCTAAGAAACTTACCAATTCTAGTTACTCTGTCATCATCTTTAGTAATATAAGTTCCTTTTTTTTCTTGATTTTGTTTTAAAGATCTAAACTTAAAACACGTAAACTCTTTATAATTTATTCCATTTCTTTTATGCTTATAAAATAATGGGCCTTTAGATTCTAATTTAATTAAAACAAACAGAACTATAGTAAGCCAAGACATAATAAAGACCAATACAAATAAGGCAAAAACAACATCAAAAGTTCTTTTTATAATTTTATTTATATCGTTATTAATTTTAAACTCTTGTATAGATAAAACTGGTAAGTAATTATAAAAATCTGTTTTTAATCTTTTGGTAAATCGTTCTTTTTGGTCTTGTAAAAACTTAATATTACAATGGTTTAGTTCTGCTATTTTAACCAACTCATTTAATTCAGTTTCAGAAAAATCGTCTATTGAGCAATAAACTTCATCTACACTTTTAGTAGACTCTATATATTTAAAACTATCTTCTAAATTCCCTTTATAATTAGTGAAGTTTTTGTTACCAAAAGTAGCTTTAATTTGATAACCTAAATCTTTATTAATTGTAAATAATTGATGTAATTCTTGAGCACTTTGAGAATTACCAATTATAACTACACGCCTAACATTTCCACGAAAATAATTACGATAATATTTAAGTAAATAATAGCTTAAAAATTTAACTAACCCTATAATTATAAAGGAATAAATTAAATACTTAAATGTAGTAAATGCTTGAATATTTAAACTTCTAAAGACACCTATAAAAGCGTAAAATATAATGGCATAAATAAGAAATTGCTTAACTAACAACCCTATTATATTTAATATAGATGTATGTCTATAAACTTTATAAAAATTTATAGACATAGTTGTTAACAACCAAAAGGTTAACGAATAAACTAAATATAAAACATGCTTATTATTTAGAAAATCGTTTGGAAAAAAAAAGAGTTTTTGACTGTTAAAATCGAAAAAATATAATGCCAGCAAATTTAACACAAAAAGATCTAAAGCAATTAGTATTGGTCTAATAACCCAAGAATAGCGTCCTTTTGTATATTCCATTCTACCTATTTATTATAGTTGGTAAAATCTTTATGCTCGCTTTTATAAAGCTCATCATCCGTTAAACTTTTAAAGTAAGCGAATGTTTTTTGCATACCTTCTTCTCTATCTACTTTTGGTTCCCAGCCTAAAATAGATCTTGCTTTATCTATATTTGGTTGACGTTGAAGAGGATCGTTTATTGGTAAATCTTTATATATTACTTTTTGAGTAGTACCAGTTAATTTAATGATTTCTTCGGCAAAATCGCTTATAGAGATTTCATGAGGATTTCCAATATTTACAGGCAGTTCATAATCACTTAAAAGCAACCTATAGATACCTTCAACTTGATCTGTTACATAACAAAACGAACGTGTTTGAGAGCCATCTCCAAATACGGTTAAGTCCTCACCACGTAAAGCTTGCCCCATAAATGCCGGAATTACTCTTCCGTCGTTTAGACGCATTCTTGGACCGTAAGTATTAAATATTCTAACAATACGAGTTTCTACACCATGAAAACGATTATAAGCCATAGTAATTGACTCTTGAAAACGTTTGGCTTCATCATAAACACCTCTTGGGCCTATAGTATTTACGTTTCCATAATATTCTTCGGTTTGTGGATGTACTAATGGATCTCCATAAATTTCTGAAGTAGAAGCTATTAAAATTCTTGCCTTTTTAGATTTAGCAACACCAAGTAAATTATGTGTACCTAAAGAACCTACCTTTAAAGTTTGAATTGGGATTTTAAGATAATCTATTGGACTTGCAGGCGAGGCAAAATGTAAGATATAATCTAAGTCGCCTTTTAAATCTATAAATTCAGTAATATCATGTTCTACAAATTCAAAATTTGGATTAGATTTTAAATGTTCCAAGTTTTTTGGATCACCTGTTATATAGTTATCCATTGCAATAACATGGTAACCTTCGGTTATAAATCTATCGCATAAATGAGATCCTAAAAACCCTGCTGCTCCTGTAATTAATATTCGTTTTGCCATTATCTTCCTATGGATAAATAATTAAATCCTTCGTTTTTAACATCTTCAACATCATATAAATTTCTACCATCAAAAATAACGTTATTGGACATTAATGATTTCATTTTAGAAAAGTCTGGTGTTCTAAATATACTCCATTCTGTACAAATTACAAGCGCATCTGCTTGTTCTAATGGTTGATACATGTTAGATGAGTAATTAATTTTATCTCCAAATTTACGCTTCACATTAGGCATTGCTTCTGGATCAAAAACGGTAAGATTTGCTCCAAAACTTAACAATGATTCTATAGTGTAAAGTGCTGGTGCTTCTCTAATATCATCTGTTTCTGGCTTAAATGCTAAGCCCCAAACTGCAATATTTTTATCTTTTAAATTATTATTGAAATAACCTTTAATTTTTGGTATTAAAGCTAATTTTTGTTCTTGATTTACGTTAACTACAGCTTCTAAAATTTCGAAATTGTAATTATTATCTTTCCCTGATTTATGTAATGCTTTTACATCTTTTGGAAAACATGATCCACCATAGCCAATTCCAGGAAACAAGAAACGTTTCCCAATTCTAGAATCTGTCCCCATACCAATACGGACTTTATCTACGTCTGCGCCAACTTTTTCACAAAAATTAGCTATCTCGTTCATAAACGTGATTTTAGTAGCAAGAAATGCATTGGCTGCATATTTTGTAAGCTCTGCAGATTTCTCGTCCATTACAATAATGGGGTTGCCCGATCTAACAAATGGCTTGTATAGCTTTTGCATTAAAGCAGTTGCTTTATCGCTGCTTGAACCAATTACTATACGTTCTGGTTTAAGAAAATCGTCTACTGCAAAACCTTCACGAAGAAACTCCGGATTAGAAACCACATCAAAATCTACTTTTGCATTAGCAGAAATAGCGGCTTTAACGCGATCTGATGTTCCTACAGGAACTGTACTTTTGTCTACTATTACTTTATATTCTGTTAGGCGCTTACCTATATCGTCTGCTACACCTAAAATATATTTTAAATCAGCAGATCCGTCTTCATCTTCAGGTGTTGGTAAGGCTAAAAATATAATATCACCGTGATCTAAACCTTCTTGAAGACTTGTAGAAAAACGCAATCTATTTGCTTCAATATTACGTTCAAACAAATTTTCTAAATGTGGTTCGTAAATTGGAACAACACCAGATTGCATTTGTTTTACTTTTTCTTCATTTATATCTATACATAATACGTCGTTACCTGTTTCTGCTAAACAAGTTCCTGTAACTAAACCAACGTATCCAGTACCTATTACTGCTATCTTCATTTATCTTCTTTTAATCCATTTTTTCATACTTAGAATTCATACTTATAAATTCTGGCACAATATCTTTCATTTTTTGTACTAATGCATTTATGTCTTTATTTTCAATGCATTGTTTTAATTCCGTTAAATGATTTACAACAACAGAGTATTCGTACATCTCTACAGTTGCAATCATTATTTTTTCGTTATAAGTAGGTAACGTTTCGGATTTATCGTTTAATAATTCTTCGTATAATTTTTCTCCAGGCCTTAAACCTATAACTTCTATATCAATATCTTTATAAGGTTGATAACCTGCTAAAAGAATCATTTTTTTGGCTAAATCAATAATCTTTACGGCTTTACCCATATCAAAAATAAATACTTCGCCTCCATTACCCATTGCTCCTGCTTCTAAAACTAACTGACAAGCTTCTGGTATAGTCATGAAATATCTAATAATATCTGGATGAGTAATTGTTAAAGGACCGCCACTTTCTAATTGCCTTTTAAATAATGGAACTACTGAACCATTACTACCTAAAACATTTCCAAAACGTGTGGTGACAAAATGTGTTTTTTTAGTAGGTTCTAATTTTGATTCTTCTTGTAAAGCTTGCACATAAATTTCTGCAATACGTTTAGAAGCCCCCATAACATTACTTGGGTTTACAGCCTTATCTGTAGATACCATTACAAATTTTTCGGCATTGTATTTACATGCTAAATCTGCAACATTTTTTGTTCCTAACACATTCACACCAACCGCTTGATTAGGATATTTCTCCATTAAAGGCACATGTTTATAAGCAGCTGCATGATAAATAACCTGAGGCTTATATTTTTTAAATAATGTATCCATAACTTCTACATCTTTAACATCTGCAATAACAGCTTCAAAGTTTAGTTTAGGAAAATTATTAGCAATTTCTAATTGAATTCGATATAAAGGTGATTCTGCTTGATCTAATATTATTAATTTTGAAGGGTTATAATTAGATACTTGTCTTACAATTTCTGAACCTATAGAACCAGCGCCACCTGTAACTAATATACATTTTTGGTAAAGTTCTTTTGCTACTAATTTATTATCTAGTTTAATTGGTTCTCTATCTAAAATATCTTCGATTTGAATTTTTTGAATTTGATTTGAAAGATTTGTATTCTCTTCTACATCTGATAATAAAGGCGCTCTAAACACTTTGTATTTATAGTTAATACAGCTATCTACAATTGCTATACTTTCATCTTTAGTTAGAGAATTATCAGCTAAAATTATTGCTTGAGCTTTATAGACTCTAAGAATAACAGCAACATCTCTCTTCATGTGAATTATTGGCAATCCTAAGATTTCTTTACTCTTATTCTTCCCTCTTTTGTCTATAAACCCTAAAACATTATATCGGGTTGGCTTTTCTGATTTAAGAGCATTAGCTATAGCAATAGCATTTTCATCTGTCCCATAAACA